>Ga0099823_1000198_pt1 | contig 33562 bp, 20 predicted proteins | sample CowpearedBW_FD_76831 | JGI IMG/M metagenome (GOLD analysis project Ga0099823, IMG submission 76831) | Root nodule microbial communities of legume samples collected from California, USA - Cow pea red BW | ecosystem: Host-associated > Plants > Roots > Nodule | place: USA: California | collected...
AAAAAAAAAAAAAAAAAAAAACATGTAACGTGACATTGTACCGTATGAATTATGAGGCTTATGCCACCAAAATCATGCCCAACTCAAATTGAAAGTGCAATTATGTAGGAGAATCCCACATTCTTTAGGTCTTTTTAGAAGGGTACAAGTTTCTCAAATCCACAGAAAAAGAGAAGCTGTAGTGAATTATTCCATTTGTTTAACAATTGGCCATCATTGCTCCCAACGCTTTGTGACTTTGTGTCTCGTTTCTACATGATACAATCTTATGCAGAGACTCCATTATAGTGTTCATAGAAGCTGTGTGAAGTAGGTTTAGGATGGGAAATGTGGAGTTCCCTGTATCAATTCCTGTTGTGCAATCTTCGGAGATTCTGAGTGTAATTTAGAGAAATCTCAACAGAAATTGGCACCATTAATGTGCGATTGATCCGAAAAGATGATGCCAAATCCTCTTTGGTAGTGCTTAGTGAAATCATGAATTGAAAATCCAGGTAAGGATCTGCCATTTTGTTTGGGATTGTGAAATTGGGGTCACCGACCGACCCATTTCTGCCACTCATTGAGTCGGGTCAAATGCATTCATTAGGTGCATGCATCGTTAGTTTAATTTCTATAAATAAATAAAAAACCACTCTTTTTAAGTTAACGGTATTCATGTTGTTGTTTCTTTTTCTCTATGGTAGCAACAAAACATGAACTTAAGGTCTTATGTAAGTCATACAAATCCCTTGTTATTGGATCATGATACATCATGATTATTTGATTCATCTAAGAGTGCGTTTTGCTCATTTTCCACTTTCTGCATTTCTAACACCAATTCATGTTGGGAAAATCATTACTCATTAGCCTTCAATTAAATTGAACAGCATTCAAACACGCCACTATGCCACATTTTGTAGGACTAGAAAATGGTTAAGATAATTACCATGTTTTGTATTAGATTGATTTCTGTAAGTTGTGGGATCAGGAGAGAAATAAGAGTTTATTGTGGATAATTCTCAGGAAAACTTGATCAGGACCTGAACTTGTTAATCTCGTCAAATGCATAAAAATATAAATATATCTTACAACAGGAGATACAAAATACACGTCTGAAAAGAATTCATAGATATATACCACGCGAGCTTATGGCCACAGTATAAACCCGAGAAGCAATTGGGGAACTAAGAATGGACAATCATAGCTACAACAAATTAGATTGAAAGAATTTGCTCCTTTTAAGAAGAACAAAAAGTGTGGATTGTTCATGTAGTCAATGTGAAGCCAAAAGCTTTCATGCCACTCAATCCTAGAAGGGATGTGCAAGCAAATAAGGGGTTGAAACCAGCAAAAGGAACCGTTTTCTCCTCTTTTTTGTTTTGTCTTAGAAGGAAGTTTAGAGATGATTTTGCTCAAAGCAGAAGAAGGGAAGCTATGAACACAGCCAGAGAGGAAAAGAAGAAGCAGACAGCAACCCTAGGCTGTGCATTTCTGGTTGGTGCTGTGGTTCCAGAACTGGGGCTGGCAGCTGGGGCTAGTTTAGCAACAGGAGGCAAAGGTGGCTCTGCAACTTCAGCTTCTGTCAAGGGTGCGAGTGGAGCTTGAGCTGGAGGCAAGAACTCTGGGGTAATGAGTGAGAAAAGACCACCTGGTTGAACAGGGTCCATGTAAGTAGGTCTCTTGGCACCCAAATTTAAGCATTTGTTCCCTGCAGTAAAATGGAGAAGAAAATATTTCAGTAATGAATAGGCTTCACTCATAAAAGACAACCTGATACGATCCTATATAGGAAATATTACGATCATTTCTGATCATTTCTGAATATGGATCGTATTATTTTGATATCTAGAACAAGGTTCTACTTGAATTTCTTATTGCAGACTTTGCTAATACTTACTTCTGTATCTGTCGGCAGTTTCAGGGTAGTCTGTGATAATACCATCAATTTTTAGGCCATCAGCATTTAGATATGAGTTGATCTCAACAGTTGCATCTGAGAAGAAATCCCACGCTTGAGAAACAAACTCATTGCTGAATAACTCCACAAAAACTGAGAGGTTGGCAGCGTTTAGCGTCGGCACAGTTTTCGTAGTGCCTGTCAGGAATTGATCATTATAAGAAAATACAGAGTTCTTGTTGACAATCACAGCACTAGCAAATTTCTTTATATCCTCAACAGCTGCATTAGCAGCATCACCGACAGTCTCGTCAATCTTGTACACAAGCTCATAACTGGTTTTCTCTTTAAACTTTAGCAGTACAGAGCTATCAGTGGATTGGATATAAACCTTTTGGGATCCGGGTTTATCATAACCTGCCTCGCTCAAAGCACTGATTACTGCATCAACCACATTTAACCCTTGCTTCTCAGCAAGATAAGCCGCATTCTGATAACATGAACAACAACAATATGCATGTTAATAACATGGACAAAAAATCATTTACACGCTCGAAACATACAACTATTTATGTTTATCATCATCACCATAAAAAAAAAACAATATTCTTTACTTGGTAGAAATAAGTCACGTTGAAGAAGAGTCGGTGAATAAATATTTAATGTGAAATTCACATATATTCAAGTTTTGGGCAAGTGAGCCATTTGGTTTTTGGTTTCCAAAGAGAAATAGTCAGCGGCTCAAAGTACAAGAAGAACTCCAGAGTTAAAAGTTGTATATTTCATAATCTTTTGGCCAGGTTATACAACACTTTAGAACGAACATATGGTCAGAAAAAACAAGTGCAACAGGTCTTTTAAGCATTTGATAAAAATAATGCATGATAGTCTTAATATTCCATATTTATATTTGTCCCCTTTGAAGGTGAAATCAATCATAAGAATTGTTAAATAACCAAGTGGCCCTAAACTTGCTTTATTCTTACAAAAAAGACTAAATGTTCAAATAACAGCCGATATAAAAATCGAATACAGAATTAACAGGTATGAAAGAACGCACCTCAACAGCGACAGAGACACCAGATAGAGAAGGCTGACTTTTTGTCAAGGACAAGAAATCTGATAACGCCACCAAGTGCCCAGATTTCAAAGATTTTGGATTCCTGAACAGTCTGTATTTTGCAAAAGGATTCAATATTGAGGCTGCAGGGAAAATAAAGAAGAGAAAAATATGTCAAAAATTTGTTGTAACACGTTCTGGAGGCAGCCAAGTGAAAGGCGACAATATGAAAGGGAAAATTTTGCCGTGGTAGTTTATCAGTGAGACATGATTGTCCTTTATAAAGTGAAGATTTAAGTTATTTTCCTCTTTAGTCCAAAACATGTTTTGTACCATGTGCATGTATCTCATTCTAAATTTTGGTTAATTGAAAGTATAGTCAACTAAGCTTTGACAAGTCTGGATTAACTCCATGCAAATACAGAAATATAGAAGAACATTTGACCTAATTGAATAGCAAACAGCTACAGAAATCTCTATGACTTACGGGTCAAAGTTTTTATATCACTCCACGTGAGGTTGAATGCAAATATGCCACTGCCAGATTTGATCTGAGGGATAGTCATGGCATATTTGCTGTAGCTTGATTGGGCAACTGTCGTACTCTCTATAAGATCAATGGAGTTTAAGCAGAATGGCGTTCCATCCTTTGATATTTGAACCGGACAGTCAAGAACATCCACACCGTCATCTATGGCCTTCGTATATGCCAAGTCGGTACAAGCAGGATAATACCCACTTGACCCATATTTTGAGATAATCAAAGTTTTATTATCTGAAACATAATAAAAAATTAAAGAAACAAATCAACAATGATGCAAGCTTTGGTCCCATCATCAGATCATAAAAATCACACAATAAAAAAACTAGAAATAGCTAAGAACATGAGAATACATATTTCAAAATTATAACTACGTGTACCTTGTTTCGTGGCATTGGTGCCTAGCTGAGAAAAGCAACCTGCATTACAAGAAGACAACCCAACATATTACTTAATAGAGAAAATAAGAATTGTTAACACAAGCATACACAGATGTTTTAAGGTTACAATTTCAGTATGCAAAATACAGAAGAAGGTGTTGGTTCTCAAGTGATTAATCACTAAATGTCCATATTGAATAATATGAAGAAATGAAAACTAGAAACTAAAAGTTGATTTGAGAGCTATCATCACAACTCAATAAGTTCTTTGGATGTATAAAGGACTTGAGCAGTTGTGAGTTATTGGAAAGTTTACAACTTTGTCCAAAAAAATTGTGTGAGAAGGAGACATAACTCGCTATTTGGTTTCATGCAGTAAGGAAATTGAACACAGTTTAAGGTGAGAGCACGAAAGCAGGAGCATTCGGACATGAAATCCTCTAGTCAAAGTCAAGACAAATCCTATCAGTATCCTCCCATCTATCAAGGTTTGTATAAATATCTTAGTCGTATCCTCATGAAAAGTTATGACTGGGTAGGAAGAATAAAGTAGCTTATGAATATACCAGTTCTGGGCAGATTGATCACTAAACCCTGGATAATGCATCATTTGATATGTTGACTCACACAATAAATCCTATCTCCGAAGAGATTAAAACAATTTAAATATAGTGTTAGAAGGTCTATATCAACTAGAAATATCGACTAGAAATAATGCAAAACCTTACCTAACAAACTAAATTTGTAAGATTGAAATAGACTTAAAAGTCCATCTCTTTGCACATAAGAAGAAAATCGAGGATTTGGCCATCCATGGTCATTCTAATATTGGAAATGCATGCAAACGCAAGAGACATTATGAACCTTAGGAATACCATGAGTCTATTTTAGGGAAATTTCTTCAGTTAAAATTAACTTACACATGAATTAATTTATAGATGTTATTTCCTATTAACTACTAAATCTGACTTTTACTCGTGAATAAGCTAAGTTTGGGTTATACGGAAGTTAATTTCATTTTTATTTTTTATCCTAAAAGTATTTATGGAAAATATTCCTCTAAACAGACCCTCTGTTTCTGTAAACATGGGAGAAAAATAAACAAACTTACCTATTGCTTCAAATGGAGTAACGGGGAAATCAGACAGGACACCATCAATAGAGAAGTCACCGTTGTCTATGAACTGGAGGTACTCAGCAAGTGGATCATAACTGTAATTGAAGCTAGATGGAACATCATTCACAAAATCTGATCCAAAAACTTCCAGCCCCGCTTTATGTGCATCCGAGACCAAAGATGTATGTGGTAGTAGATAAAGGCTTGAATCTACTGGCCATATGTATCCCTTTGGAACAAGAATTCCAGAAGCAAATGTCTTGATAAATGTAAGATTCGATAAAAGCGATTCATAAGTCTGATTGGTAGATGGTTCTACGTCTTCCTTTGCCATGAACCGGAAGACCAGTTTTGTTGTGTTCTGGTTGAAGCGTGATGATATACCTCTCAGAAAATTAACCTCGGGTGACGAGATATGACTGAAAACTATTCTTTTAGAAGCTGAAAGCACAAAGCTTCTCATACTCAAGTTGTGCTGTGCGTAGAATGCATCGTGCTTTAAAATAAAAGAGATAACAAGAGTTAGTTTTAAAACAAACAAGGAGACTGAATCATGAGCATGGATTATGCATTCATTCTATTTACCTGAATATTCAACCATATTCCTTTTGGTTTTTGTCTAGTTGTAAGTAAATCATCAACACTAAGAATCGGAAAATTAATGCCATCAAACCGGTTGGTTCGAGAGTATACTCCCTGAGTTACTGTCCAGAAAAAACAAACAGTCAGCAACTATATAAAATAAGAACTGTCAGCAATACATTTACCGTATAAAAGAATCACTTAGTTCATCAAATATGAAAAATATGTAACTATTAACAATAAAACTACGTGTTTTAAATAAATTAAACTCACAGACGACACTGCTTAGCTGCTTGAAAGTGTAATCCAGAGAAAAATAGCCAGTGGTGGGTACTCCATTAACCAAGTAACTTGTGGTTTTATTTGGGTATGCGAAAGCAATGTAAGTAGAATTTAAAAGGTTTATGTCTGGTTGGCAAATCCCAACTCCATCTTTCGTTAACTGCACATCACACCATACATAGACATCCGGTCCACACGTTATTACTGCCAAATTATATGCACTATCACTGGAATCAGGAAACATCCCTGAAAATCCACCACGCGCCACAACCAACGGCGCACCTCCTGCGAAACAAGAACACAAGTAAGTTTCAAAACACCTAGCGCAGTGAAAAAAGTCACAACAATCTTTTACATTATGTCGACAATCGTATTCACTCAGAGTTTGGCCTCTAGATTGCATGCAAAAAATTGTTAATGCTGAAAATCCCACTTCCACAAGTGAAGTGATATGGCTAGAAAAGAGTATTCGGTTGAGTTAGAACTAAATCCAGATTCTAAAATAGTTTCAAAACTTATATTAACAATTTTGGTAAGTTTATCAAGTCACCCTCATACCATAATCCGCCACTGGAAGATGTCTTAATTTAAGGAACTGTTACCGATTCCACATCAACTACCGATGATGTGGTTAAGAACGAGTGTATAACATATCTTGAGCCAAAACCATAATTCTATGAGGTGAATCAACAAAGATTTCGTTCAGCCAAAACTTAAGCTAAAAATTGTTAATAAGCTTGAGAAACGTCAATATATTTTGAAGCACTACATCAATTATCCACAAGCCAACTCAGAGCATAGTTTGGCCATTTATCCAAATCCGTACTCAGCTCAAAAGCAATGAAAGTTGAGAGAAAAGAAACGCACAGATCCTACACTTGGTAGCAAGTTAGTGTTGCGAAAATAGAAAGTGAAGAGAAAGAGAAGCAAAGATCGAACGAAGTAAGAGAATATACATTAGAAGAATGAGTGAGACAAGTTTTACCATGGAGTGTCTTCCAGGCAGATCTCTGAGCAGAGACGGTAGCAAGGAGACAGTGAAGAAGAAGAAAAAGAAGCACCGCGAGTGGAGAAGAGAGCGCGCGTGGATTCCACATCCCGGCAACGGTGGCAGATTACGACGAACTGAAAAACCCAACCACCTCAAAAATGCAGAGAGGAGAGAGTAACTGTTTGTCTGTGCGTGACACTATGAGGCCTTAACTCAGAAGCTGAACTTTTCTAAAGTGGTAATGGCTTTTGGTATTTTCTTTCTTGGGGATATATGATTGTGGAATTACATTTTTATATATTATTTAAGTTTAATTAGTCATATTCTACCTATTTTTTTAATGTATGAATTTGGTACCTATTTTTTTAAAATATGTTAATTCACTTCTAACTTTTAAAAGAATGTTTCGATTAAATTTTTTTTAACAAAAAAGTTATTAATAATATCAATATTTAAAATAATTTTTAAAATTAAATATTTATATTTATATTAAAATTTAAGATTAAAAAATTATAAATAAAATAAACGATGTTAATAATTTTTATTTAAAAAAAATTTAATTGAGACACTTTTTTAAAAATTAAAACTCAATTAAAATCCTTTTAAAACCAGATATCAAATTAACATGTCCAAATAAAAAAATGAATATTATCTTACTAATTAAAATTATTATTTAATTAAATTTAATATTGTAATGTGAAAAAATAAAATAAAAGAAGATGTTAGGAAAAAAGTGTACAAGCTGGCTTGAGCTGTGCCGCGGTTTTGACTGATGTAGCAGGTGGGGTCCACAACGTGGTTGTCAAAACTCTGGCAAAGTACACGTGGCATTGCATTATTGGTTTCAAGTGAGTGATTTCAGAAAACGCGCAAAACGGCGACGTTGTGCGTGCGTGAGTGGGTGTCCACCGTGGACGGACAACGTGCGACCGTGAATTGCGACTGCGATTTGATTTGATGATGGTCGTGTTTGATATAGCAATGAATGAAGCCTTCAGAACTTTGTTTCTACTTTGCTACAATTAATTATGAGACTAATAAATATGCATTAAAATCTAAACCTAAAACATCAAATACACTATAAAACATTTCCAAGTCCATCATTAATCTAATATATTGTTTTATATTAAATTCAACCAACGTGAAATGATTCCCAAATTTTTGACACATTAATGGAAAAGTTTTCTTCTTCAAAGTTATGGTTGTTAAACTTTTAATGTTATTAGCAATTCAAAAGCATGTATTAATGATGTTTATAACAGGTAAAAAACAATTAAGAGTTACATTAAGTAGTTATGCTATTTTAGATGCTAATTTTGTTGGTTGTTAACCTCATTTAAGAGACTTGTACTTTATACTTTCCTATTTGGTATAGAAAAAATTTATAAAAAAAATAACGGTTCTTAGATTCTGAATTTTCAGTTGATTTTATTGGTTTGGTCACCTCAATTAATAATATTTTCTTAATTGGTATAAAAAATAAAAGGAAAAAGGTGGTTCTTATATTTTATATTTTCGGGTAATTTTATTGGTTGGTCAACTCATTTAAAGTAACTTCCCCTTATATTTTTTTTTAATTGGTAGAAAAGGAAAAAAATGGTTCTTAGATTCTATATTTAAGAGCAAATCTATCAAGGGCATTGTGACGTTACATTTATATATTTAATTTTCACTCAATTAATTATTTATGAAAAAATGTTTATATATTGGTAAGAAGTGAGAGTGATAATAAATGTGTAATAAATATGTAATATATAGCAGTGGAAAAGATGACTTATTTATAATTTTTTTTAGGGTTAGATTATCTTATTTTTGCATGTCATGTTCTAATAATCTTTCTTTAATCTTTTTTTTTCTCATTTTATCTGCTCATTGTCTTTTTAATCTTGTATTTTATATGTGTAAGCTTGAGTTAAAATAACTTAAGCACACTTAATTTCTCTTTTAACAGTTTGTTAGTTAACTGAATTTTCATTTAATTTTATGCTTTATTGTATGTTTTGGTCTCTTCATTCTCATGATTTTACAAAGTTGTTATATATTTTTATCTTAATTATGCATTAGTCATCGTGTCAATGATCAATCTAGTGTGACATACTTAACCATTATTATTGTCACGTCAAAATCAAGTAACAATACTAAATTATCAATTAACAAATAAATAAGATTTTTGTTGAAAATTTTAACCCATTCATGCAACCATATCCTTTGTTTATTTAACTCGTGGATTAAAAAAATTATATATAATTATTGTAGAGTGACATGTGGAAAGGAATAAATTGTTGAGATTTTTTTTTTTCAAAAAAAGTCATATTTATGCCAAATAATAATTTAACTCAATATACTTATGCCATATATTAAAATCATATTTATTCCAATTTTGAAAATTAATATAACTATCTACTTTAATAAATTTTAAAATAAAAAATATTTCCATTTCAAGAAAAAACCCATTGTCATATTCATCATTTCTATTAATAGTGTTGTTAATAATTAAAAGGATGCAATTGTTACGTACTATTTGAAAGGTGATGTAGTGAGAGAAATTAGTTCACACTATCATGTGATCATGTGATCATGTGACCAGTAATAAATAACTTTAACCTTGCGTGAATGTTAGACATTGAAAATTATAATTAATCTGATTGTATTATTATTTAAATTCCTAAAATTATTAGTAAAATTTCGCTTATGAGCATGCACAAGTGTCCTTCTGATCTTTGTTAAAATTATTACTAAACATCTTGATGGTTTATTTTATGATAATTATAGTTTTATAGTTAAAAAATAATTTACAATCATTTATATATCTATATATTTCAAACCCATCTTATTTGTAGTTAATGCGAGATCTTTAATACATTTTCTTTTAGTTGAGATATATACACGTTGAATGTAAGATTAGACATTAATATGTGATTCGATAACCAGAAATACAATAGGTTCAACAAACAAAACCTATGATGAGAATAAGTTCTAATCATAATTTTAATATCATGTCAAGAATGTGACTTTATAACCGTGGGATGTCCAGCAAGTACCCAGTAATAATTATTATAAAAACAATAATACAAAAATAAACTATAAAACTATTACAATAATTTAAGGGTTAAATATGTTTTTAGTCTCTTACCTTACAGTGAAAATTGAAATTAGTCCATCTTCCAATATTTGGATCAATTTAGTCTTTGAGCTTTAGAAACGTGTGAATTTAGTCATTTTAACCAAATTTTGTTAACTTCATTTGATGTTTCAACGCGATTCCATGATAGTATTTAAGTTGTTTATCCTCTTTGATACATTTCTGTTTCAATATTAACTAAAAACATATTTAAAAAGTCAAATAAACTTCACAAGATTGGTTAAAAAAACTAAATTCATACATCTATAGAGATAGAAGACTAAATTGATCTAAAATTTCAAAAATAGACTAATTTCAATTTTTACTAAAAATTAAAGAACTAATACATATTTAACCCATAATTTAAATATCTGGAGATAGGGTCAGTTATTGTTTAATGAATCTTTAAAATAAAGTCTTCATTACATATGATCAATCTCTTATTTTAACTGTCGATGTCAGTGACTTTTATTTTTGTATTACAAAGATTTTATAAAAAAGAATCATTTGGCTAAAAAACATGAATGCTAAAAGACGAAGACTTTTTCTTTAACTACAGAGAGACGAAGACTTGTTCTTTATACTATGGAGAGATTTGACCGGTGTATTGATTTCAGACATAAAACAACAATTTTTGATTTTGAAATATCAAACATATCAATTAATACCTAAAAACAAAACAGAACAGAAGTTTCTGATAAACTAATGTGTATGACAGCGAGTTTTGTGGTTATGAATTTGAATTACGATGATGCTCTTGCCCCACAATCCCATAGATTAACTTATCACTTTATCTTCTTAATACAAATCATTGTCCTTCTGTGACATTTGGAGTTTCAAATCCGTTTTTCAGACCAAGACCATTTCAAAACACTTAACCATCTTCATACTTTTCTCTCTTAAAAAATTTTCTTTTTCCATGCTTCAATCTAAAAAATAATGCAAGAGTTGTGACTTATATATGTATTTTTCATAACCTTAGCTGGCAGGGTCCCTCATTATTCTTAAGCCAGTGGCGATGAAAAATAAAGGCTCTTTAAATTTATTCCTTAAATTGGACAAAGTATGTATGCTGCATCACTTTCTGAATTGTATTGTCACCCCTCTTGTCCAAGTGGTTTTATATATACTATAAAAAGGAAATCATAAACTTTTTATTTGGGAAAAAGGGGTTGCTTAGGTTAATCCTTTTTGGTGCTTAAAGTTGAGCCATGGGAAGTGTAAAGTGTGAAAATAAATGTATATGCTTATTGAGAATTTAAAAGAAGTTGCGTTCATAATACATTTTTTTTTGTTAAATATTACTCGGGTGATATCCGCTTTCGTTCATATATGTCAGTTTGGTATTTGTTTATATAAAAGTGTCAATTGAGTCCCAACTTTTGAAAAAATGACTCAATTAAGTTTTTTTTCAGAAAAGAAATCATTAACGTTGTTAACTTTATTCACGACTTTTATCGTTAAATTTTAATTAAATATCAATACTTAATTTTGTAATTTATTTTAAATATCAACATCGTTAAGGACAATGACATTATTAATCTTTTTCTGAAATAGACCTAATTGAGACATATTTTCAAAAATTGGGACTCAATTGACATTTTTTTAAAAACAGGTACCAAACTGACACATCCGAACAAAAGTGGATACTATCTGACTAATTAAACCTACATTTTTATTTAAATTAATGACCAGTATTTTTTATTTTTTTAAAATTTTATGTGACTATGGAAGATGGTGGGAATTTTCATCCCCATAATTCTTTTAATGCAAGGGACAGATGGAAAATGACGTTGTGCATAATGACTAAACTTAAAACTTACTCAGAAAATGGTTGGAAGTCAATTTAAACAACAATATTGGACAATTTTGATGTTGTGATGAAAAGATAATGTTTGATAGAGTGAAGGATGGACTCTTGAAGTCTAGAAGCTGGGACTATAATGAAGGTTTGATTTGGTCACAAAAACTGCATCTCATGTGTTTAACATGGTCATAGATTTTCATCTTCAAAAATAGGGTTACCATCAATGACTTCCATTTTGTGTTGAGTGGAATCAATCTGTCCTGCAATAATTCCTTTTTTGGTGTTTATCTTTGTCATCACTATTCTCACATTCAATCCAATTTCAATTATGGTTTCTTTAACTTATCCACATGGGACTTATTGTGACAAATATCAAACTTGATTTGAAGAGTGCTTAATTGGTTCCACGAAATTTGGGCTTCATAATTTTTGAACCCATCCCAAAACGGCGGCTGCTTTTTGCACCCCTTTTTTCCGTCTGCTAGCCCATAAATTCAAATATCCCCATTTTATCCTTCAGTTGAGGCAAGGTAACATGTTGTGGTGTGAACCCAACACCATGAATCCAAGCAAAGAAGACATTGAAAGTGGGTGCATCCATCCGAATTCATCGTTCTAATTTTGTCCCTAATGTACCTATGGGAACACTTATTTTGAAAATTATTTTCTTACATTTTGAATTGATATTCTGAAAGGTAGTTTTTGGATTCAAAAATATCTTTCAAAACATCCGATCTAAAATATATTAAAAATAAGGAGGAGCAAATATTTTTGTTATACTTTTAGTGAGGGGTAGTTTGGAGAGTTCAACTTTTATAGGGGAGGAGGAAGAAAATTAGGGAGGTGTGAAGAAAAGACCAATTGATCAATTCTCAAGGAACTACAATCTTGATCTCATCTTGACAATTGCTTCATGCACCCATCAATTTTTTCCTCAGTTAAAAAATACCCGGTTCAACTTGACTCATTTGTTTTGAGTTAGAAATTTTTGAACCTAGTGTGATTCATTATAAATTTGTAGGTTTTTGGGTTGGTTCACTTAAATTTTTTTTTTACAATTTATTTTACATATTTATTGCATTACAATAAAAGTAAATTAACTTAATTTATTTGTTATAATAATGGAACTAAAGTGTTTACCTAATTCTCGAACCACCTTCCACTTATAGATTAAGTGAATTAGGTTCAGTTCAATCATATTTTAAAAAATTCAACTCAATCTTACTTGAACCTATAATGAATCAAATTGACTCACGAGTTAGAACCATATCAATTTGTTTCAACCCATAAAGAGGCATTATTCCACAATGTCTTTTTAACTCTTCAAACTTTCAAGTTTTGAGTCTTCGAATGAACAAACTTAATGCACTTTGCCAACTACTTTTGAAGGAGAAATAGGATCACTGCTTGGAATCTCAATGGCAACCAATTAGAAGGTTTCGGCCTGAATCTTTTTCTAATTGCACAATACTAGAGGTTTTTAATCACAGTGGCCTATAAATCATCCACTGCAAACCATTCAGAAAGAAAAGAGAAAACAATACTAAAAAAAATAAGAGAAGAGAAAAAATCAATAAGAATTAATTGAAAAAATATATTAATCCAGGTATAGCAAACTTTTGATTGTTGAGCTCCTACTCCTACACAATGTTTATTCAACAAGTTTAATAAACCAAATTTTTATTTCTTAAATAATTTATTATCAAATCAATATATTTCATTTTTTAAAATGCTATGGTTAAAAAATGACAAATAAATAAACAATATTCAAAGATTTTAAGGAAAATAGCATTTTCTTTACAATAAAAATTATAAGAAAGAATAAAATATTTACTCAATTACACTTTTAACAGTTAAATTATCATCATTTTATAAATTTTAGTATCGATGTTTTTTCAAGCATTTATTATCAAAAGTTTTTTTTTTATTAATTTTGTAGTAGTGACCAGACGTCAAAAATTTTCTTAAAAGGATAAAAAAAAGTCATTTTGTAGCTAATTCTTGCAAAATGATGTGCATACTAAACTTATTTAATTTATTTAAAAAATTTCTCTGGCATGCCATCTCTTATTATAAATTTAATAGTTTGGTTTATAACAATGGTAAATTTTGATGGTAAAATATGTTTTCGAGTATAACATTTATATATATCATTGTATACATCATATTGAAAAAATTTATAACAATTTTAGTATTAATGTATATGAAGAGGGAAAGAAACAACGTGGCTTTATTTTTTATTTTCTGGATAATGACAAGTTAACAAATAAAAATTGACGGTGTTGGGATAACTGTTGGTAGTTAGAATATTAAAGGCAAGTCCCATTTTTTGGGGCATTGACTCCTAAGTCAATTCCATTTTTGTGGATAAGCTATGACTCCAAGTCAATTCCAGTGACAATGTTGGAACAATATTAATTGGCTTATAGAAAATGGATGTTGTTTGTCAAACATAATAAATTGTATTATTGGACATTTTCTTAGGAAATTGGATACTAATAACCACTCAATCCCACTAAATGGAAAAATGGGAACAATCAATTGACAAGAAGTTGAGTCATGTCGTGTTTGGGTACCACAATCAAAGAACTCCATCTCCTATTTTATCTTGGCTATAAATGTTCATCTTTGATTGCTTAATCCGTATGCACACTTTTCCTTTGAAGTAAATCCCAGTGAACACTTACACTTAAACACAGCTTAAAATGGAGTCATGGGTGAGGTGGTTGGTTCTTGTATGTTGCCATCTGTTATTGTTTCACTTCTCAATCTCTCATTCCTTATGTCATTCTCACGATGAAATTGCCTTGCTCCAATTCAAAACCTCTCTCGCTTATTCTTATAGCTATGATCCATATTATGGTAATTTTAATCCAAAGATAGCATCTTGGGAAAATGGAACAGATTGTTGCTCATGGATTGGTGTAACTTGTCACCCCATCTCTGGTCGCGTCATAGGTATCGATCTCTCCTGCAGTGGTCTTTCTGGTCATATTCTTCCCAATAATACCTTTTTCTATCTTTCTCATCTTCAATCACTTAATCTTGCTTTCAATTTTTTCTTGGACTTTCAACTTTCATCTCTCTTTGGTGGGTTTGTGAGCCTTACACGCCTCAATTTGTCAAATTCTTTCTTTATGGGTGAAATTCCCTCTCAAATCTCACAACTTTCCAAATTAGAATCACTTGATCTCTCTGGTAATGACTTGTTAACGTGGAAAGAAAGCAGTTGGAAGAAGTTCCTCCAAAATGCAACAATTTTAAAGGAGCTTGTTTTGGATGATGTAAATATGACTTCAAGTTCAATGAGGTCTCTCAATGTGTCTACCTCTTTAGTTAGTCTTAGTCTCAGTTACACTGGAGTCTGGGGAAACTTGAAAAATGGCATATTATGTTTACCAAAACTTCAAAAGTTACACTTGTCAGATGTTAGTCTCGGCCTTGGTTGCAAACAACTTCCGAACTTGAGTTGTAGTGCTGCTTCTCTTACTGTATTGGATCTTTCAATGAATCTGTTTGAGGGGCCAATCCCTGCCTTTTTCTCCAACTTCACCTATCTTACTTCTCTCTATCTCTCAAATAACAAATATCTCAATGGTTCAATCCCATCCTCACTTTTAACCCTTCCACATTTAACTTTTTTAGATCTTGGATTTAATCAATTCAGTGGCCAAATCCCAAATGTCTTTCCCCAGTCAAATAAATTTCAAAAATTAGATTTGAGTCATAACAACATAGGAGGCGAGCTACCATCAACACTTTCAAATCTTCAACATCTCTTTCTTTTGAATCTTTCAATGAATAAATTGAGCGGTAAAATTCCATTGTCAATTCTAAATCTTCAATATCTTGTTTTCTTAGATCTTTCATATAATAGATTGGAGGGTCCTCTGCCCAACAAAATAATAAGTCTTTCACACCTAAAATGGTTATACTTCAATGACAACTTACTAAATGAAACGATTCCTGTTTGGTGTTTATCTTTGCCATCTTTGCTAGAACTAGATCTATCAGATAATCAGTTCACAGGACATATAAGTGAAATCATGTCACAGTCCTTAGAGTTTCTGTATTTATGCAACAACAGGCTACAGGGCAATATTCCACAATCAATCTTCACTCTTGTAAATCTAAGCCAATTATGCTTATCATCAAACAACTTAAGTGGTTTTGACAACGTCAATTGTAATTTCCCTAGGTTAGAGAGATTGTATTTATCTTCTTTAGGTTTGTCTGTATTTCCAAAATTGTCAGGAAAAGTCCCAATGTTGACAGAACTTGATCTATCCAACAACAAATTGAAAGGAACAGTGCCCAAGTGGTTACATGAAATGGATTCATTAAGTTTTTTGAACCTATCCCATAACTTGTTGACAACTGCAATGAATCAATTCTCAAGGAACTACAGCCTCCAATTCCTCGATCTTAGTTTCAACTTACTCACTGGCGACATGTCTTCCTCAATTTGTAATGTAAGTTCACTTAATGTTCTCCTCTTGTCTCACAATAAGTTGGTAGGTGTCATTCCACCGTGCCTTGAAAACTTGTCTTACCTTTCTATTTTGGATCTACAAAGGAACAAACTAAATGGCACATTACCAAGTAACTTCTCAATGACTAGTTTACTCAATGTTTTGAATCTCAATGACAACCAGTTGGAAGGTATTTTGCCAAAATCTTTGTCCAATTGCAAACAATTGGAGATCTTGAATCTTGCCAACAATCAAATTGAGGACAAATTTCCTGACTGGCTTCAAACTCTTCCAATGTTGACAGTATTGGTATTGCGTGCCAACAAATTGTACGGTCCCATTCCAAGTTTAAAGATGAAACATGGATTTTCAAGTTTAGTTATTTTCGATATCTCATCCAACTACTTCAATGGTTCAATACCAAAATCCTACATACAAAATTTTCAAGTCATGAAGAATGTTATTCATTATAAAGAGGGCGAGCTATACATGCAACCCTACAGATCTGTGACTGAATTTGCAACCATAACAACAAAAGCCATAAATATGACATTCAAAAAGGTTCCAAAAAACTTTATAACCATTGATTTATCCAGGAACAGATTTGAAGGAGAGATTCCATGTGTAATTGGAGAGCTTCATGCTCTTAAAGGACTCAACTTGTCTCATAACAGACTTAGTGGTCCTATTCCCAAATCCATCGGAAATTTGACAAACTTGGAATCATTGGATCTCTCCTCAAATGTTCTCATTGGTAAGATACCCACAGAATTGACCAATTTAAACTTTCTTGAAGTCCTGGATCTTTCCTATAACCATCTTGTTGGAGAAATACCTCAAGGAAAACAGTTCAACACTTTTTCAAATAACTCTTACATTGGAAACTCAGGACTATGTGGGTTCCCATTGTCAATGAACTGCATCAACACTGAACAACAAATTCCATTTTCTCCGAGCTTCTGGGGAGAAGAAAGATTTGGATTTGGATGGGAAGCGGTTGCTATAGGATATGGATGTGGAATAATATTTGGAATTGGCTTAGGGTTTATTGTATTGTTGATTGGAAAGCCTGAATGGCTTGTGAGAATGGTTGGAGGTGGACTCAATAAACAATGAGAAATTGACACGTTACGAAAACTTTATTTGGATCCATTTGTGGAATTTCATATTTGGTCCAGTTGTGTCAAGTTAGGGCTTTTTAGCAAACTTTAACAACTTCTGTGTGACTTTTTTGAAATAGGTTTTTCTAAACAAATCTAATACCTTATAGAACCAGATTTTCACAATAAACTTTTCAGAATAAACATTCAAAAATATATGAAATTTGTTTTAGAATAAACTTTCCGAAATGAATTTTTTGGCATCTCAATTTTTTCTATCCTTCTTTCTCTATAGTAAAAATGGAAGTGCAATGATAACCGCAACGGTGATGATGGGCGGCGACAACTATGATAACGGAGGCAATAAGGTGATGCAATACGAGAAATATTTTAGTTTTTTCTACTAATATAAAGTGCGGTTAACAATATCGGGGTGCAAGAAGTAAAAATCCTGTTTTAAGATACCAATATGTGTTATGTTGTAGCAGTAGATCAAATTTATTTTCATATATTATAAAACTAATTCTGATTAGAAGTTTTAGAGAAAAAAATATATTTAATTCATAATTAATTATCTTCATCTTTCATAAAAGTTATTAAAAGTCACAAAAATGTTAATTAGTATTCTTAAGATACCGGTTAAGATACAATTAATTAATTATAGTTGATTTTACTACTTTTAAAAATATATTTTTTTGTGTACGTATTTATTTCTTAATTTTAAATTTAACAAATATTTAAAAAAATTAATGATGTATTTTTTATAAATCTTAATTCAAAGTTTTATGAAAATTAAAAATTGCAAAAAATATAAAAATAGATACCCTATTTATTTTTCAGTTTTAACATAAATTATTATTTTGAAAAATAATTATTTTATAAATAATTTACTATTAACCGTTATTCTAAAAATATCTTTTGTCTTCGATCCTTGTTTTAAAACTTCTCTTATATACACGTTTTATCTTTCTAATTTTATATTTAACATTTTATTCTCAATTGAACTTAACTAAACCGAATCAAATTGGACTGGACCGGACCAGACTAGGTCGGATCGAATCGAATCAGACCGAACCAAATCAAAATGAACCGAACCGAACCGAATAGAATCAGACTAAATCGAACCGCACCGAATCGAACTAGAATGAACTGAACTGAACCGAACCAGACCAAACTGAACAAAACCGGACTGAACCAAACCAAACCGGACCGAACTAAACTGAATGGGACCAAATCAAACTAAATAACCCAAACTGAACCAGACCGAACCGAACCAAACCGAATTGAATCGCATTGAACCAAATTGGACAAGGTCGGATCGAACGGAACAGAACCAAACAAAACCAAACTGGACCGAACCAAACAAAATTCAACCGGACCAAACCAAACCAAACTGAACCAAACCGAATCGAAGCAGACTGAATTGAACCGAACCAGACCAGATTGAACCAAAATGAACCGAACCAAAGCAAACTGAAATGGATCAAACATGACCAGATCCAACAAAACCAAACCAAATCGAACCACACTGAACCAAATCCGACCGAATTGAACCGAATTGAGCCAGATCGGACTGAACCGAACTTAACCAGACAAAACTGAACCAAAATAAACCGAATCAGACTGAACCGAACAGGACTAAACCACACTGGACCCAACCAGACCAAATTGAGCCAAACTGGACTAAACCGAACCGAACTGAACCGGACCGAACCAAACCAAACCGAACCAAATCAAACCAGACCGAATTGAACCAAACTGAACCGAATCGAACCATACCGGATTGAACCAAAATGAACCGAACCAGACCGAACAGAAACAAACCAAACCAAACAATACCGAACAAAACCAGACCAAATTGAACCAAACCAAATCAGACTGAAAAAAATTGAATCGGACTGAATTGAACTGAATCGATCCAGACCAGACTGAACTGAACTAAACCAGACCGAACTGAACCAAAGTGAACCAAACCGAACCGAACCGAACCAGACCTAACTGAACTGAACTGGATCAGATTGAACCAAAATGAACTGAACCAGACCGAACCGAAACGGACCAAATCGAACCGAATTGGACCAAACTGAACCAAACCGAATTGGACCGAACCAAACCAGACTGAACCTAAACGGACCAAACTGGACGAAATCAAACCAAACCGAACCAATATGATATCGAACCGAATTGAACCGAATTGAGCCAGATCGGACTGAACCGAACTGAACTAGACCGAACTGAACCAAAAAATTAATCGGATTAGACCGAACAGAACCAGATTATACCGAACCAAACTGAATCGGATCGAACCAACAGAACTGGACCAAACCAAATATAACCGGACCAAACTGAACCGAACCAGACCGGATTGAACAAAAATGAATCGAACCAGACCGATCCGAAACGGACAAAACCGCACCAAATCAAACCGAACCGAACCGAATCCAACCGAATCAAATTGAAGCAAAATGAACCGAACTAGACCGAACCGAAATGGACCAAACCTGACGAAATGAAACCAAACCAAACTAAATTGAACCAAACGGACCTAACTAAACCAAATTGAATCAGACCGAACCAAACCAAACTGAACCAAATCGGACCGAATCGAATCTAACCAAATTTAACCAAATCAAGCCATACTGGGCTGAATCGAACTGAACCAGACCGAACTAAACCAAAAAATGAATCGGATCGGACCGAACCGAACCAAACTGAATCGGATCGGACTGAACAAAACCTGACCTAGCCAAACCGGACCGGACCAAACCAAATTGAATCGGACCGGACCGAACTTAACCAGACTGAATTGAACCAAAGCAGACCGGATTGAACAAAAATGAATCGAACCAGACCGAACTGAAACAAACCAAACTAGACCAAATCAAACAAAACCGAATCAAATCAAATCGAACCGGACCGAACCAAACTGAACCAAATCAGACTGAATCGAATAAGACCGAATTTAACCGAATCGAGTCAGATCGCACTGACCAGATCCAACTGAATCAAACTAAACCGAACCAAACTGAATCAGATCAGACCAAATTGAACGAGATTGAACCAAACCAAACCAAACCAAATCAAATCGAATCAAACTGAATCAAATTGAATCAAACTAAACCGAAACAAACCCAACTTCGTTGTGCTGAATTTAAAAACACCTTGAAAAAAAGGAAGAGAAAATTCTCGTAAAATGACGCTTGTTAAACTCATTTATTTATTTAAAAAACTTATCTGTCATGTCATCTCTTTATTAGAAATTTAATAAATTGGTTTATAACCACGGGAAATTTGGATGGTAAAATATGTTTTGGATAATAAAACTTATAAATTAACGATATCTGAACCGTACGATATTATTAAATTTTAAAATACTTTATCGAAAAATCAAAATTTAAAAAACAAACACTATACACATTATATCGAAAAATATTGAAAATATTTAGAACTGTTTTAGTATTAATGTATATGAAGAGGGAAATAAAATGTGGGTTATTAAATAAAAATGAGATGTGCAGTTGGGATAGCCGTTGGTAGTTGGAACATTAAAGCCAAGTCCCATTACTGGGGCCATTGACTCCTAAGTCAATTCCATTTTTGTGGATAAGATAAGATACAAAGCACAATAAATTTGAAGAAGGAAATCAAAGCAATAGGATTAGAAGCTTAGTCATGTCCTGTTTTGAAGCCACAATCAAACATTAATTTGGCCACATCTCAAACTCTATCTCCTATTTTATTTTGGCTATAAATCTTCATCTTTGATTCTTACTTGTATTCACATTTTTCCTTTGAATAAACCCTAGTGAACACAGATAAATATGGAGTCATGGGTAGTGTGGTTGGTTCTTGTATATTCGCATATGTTGGTGTTTCAGTTTTCATTCTCCCATTCCTTATGTCATCCTCATGATAAAATTGCGTTGCTACAATTCAAAACCACTCTCACTTTTTCATCAGAGAAGTTTCCCCTCTTATATTTTGCCACTGATAGTCCCTGCATTGATGCAGATCCAAAGACCTCAACATGGGAAAATGGGACAGATTGTTGCTCATGGCTTGGAGTTACTTGTCACCCCATCTCTCATGAGGTAATAGGCCTTGATGTCGCATGTAGTCAACTTTACGGTGAAATCCTTCCGAACAGTACCCTTTTCCATCTTTCTCATCTTCGATCACTTAATCTTGCTTTCAATGATTTCCTCGAATCTCCAATTTCATCTCTCTTTGGTGGGTTTGTAAATCTCAAACGACTTGATCTGTCTAATTCTAACTTTGTAGGTGAAATTCCTTCCCAAATGTCACAACTTTCCAAATTAGAATCACTTGATCTCTCTCAAAATAGTTTAACGTGGAAGGAAAGTAGTTGGAAGAAGTTCCTCCAAAATGTAACAATTTTAAGGGAGCTTATTTTGGATCATGTAAATATGACTTCGAGTTCGATGAGGCCATTCAATTTGTCTACATCTTTGGTTACTCTTAGTCTCAGACGCACTGGGTTTGGGAGAAACTTGAAAAAAAACAGCTTATGTTTACCAAAGCTTCAACAGCTCTACTTGTCAGAGAATATTGACAACTTCCGTGATCAGTATCTTCCCGACTTGAGTTGCAGTGGCGCTTCTCTCACAATATTGGATCTTTCATTTAATCATTTTGAGGGGTCAGTCCCTACCTTTTTCTCCAACCTCACACGTCTTACTTCTCTCGATCTATCAAATAACCTCTATCTTGGTTCAATCCCATCCTTCCTTTTAACCCTTCCTCATCTAACTCTTTTAAATCTTAGATTCAATCAATTCAGTGGCCAAATCCCAGATGTCTTTTCCCAATCAAACAAATTTCAAGAATTAGATTTGAGTTATAACAGTATAGGAGGTGAGCTACCATCCTCACTTTCAAATCTCCAACATCTTATTCACTTGGATCTTTCAGATAATGAATTTAGTGGTGAAATTCCATCCTTACTTTCAAATAGTCATCGTCTCTCTACTTTGATACTTGCTAGGAATGAACTTAGAGGTCAAATTCCATCATCACTTTTAAATCTTCAACATCTCACTTTGTTGAATCTTGCATATAATAGATTGGAGGGGCCCCTACCCAACAAAATCATAGGGCTTCCCAACCTAACTAGGTTATACTTGAATTACAACTTACTAAATGGGACAATTCCTGTTTGGTGTTTCTCATTACCTTCTTTGCTAGAACTGTATCTGTCAAATAATCAGTTCACAGGACATATAAGTGCAATTTCATCACAATCCTTGAAGTATTTGTATTTGTGCCACAACAATCTACAGGGCGATATTCCACCATCAATTTCCACTCTTGTAAACCTAACTGAATTATGTTTATCATCAAACAACTTCAGTGGTCTTCATAATTGTTCCTTTTTTACCAACGTAAATTACGTATTCCCTTACTTAAATACATTGTATCTATCTTCTATGGGTTTAACTGAATTTCCAAAATTATCAGGAAAAGTTCCAATGTTGGAAACCCTTGATCTATCCAACAACAAATTGAATGGAATAGTGCCTGAATGGTTGCAGGAAATGAAATCCCTACAACTTTTGAACCTATCCCAAAACTTGTTGACTACTCCAATGAACAAATTCTCAAGCAATTGTGGTTTATCCGTCCTTGATCTTAGTTTCAACTTACTCACTGGGAGTATTTCTTCCTCAATTTGTAACGTAAGTTCACTTGTTATTCTCAATTTATCTCACAACAAGTTGACAGGTGCCATTCCACCATGTTTTGCAAGCTTAACTATTTTGGATCTGCAAAGGAACAAACTAAATGGCACGTTACCAAGCAACTTCTTTACGAATAAGGTTCTCACTATTTTGAATCTCAATGACAACCAATTAGAAGGTATTTTGCCAAAATCTTTGTCTAATTGCTCAGGGTTAGAGATATTAAATCTTAGCAATAATCAATTTGAGGATGAATTTCCACATTGGCTTCAAACTCTACCAAATTTGGCAGTATTGATATTGCGAGTCAACAAATTGTATGGTCCCCTTCCCAATTTAAGGAACCATGGATTTTCAAATTTATTTATTTTTGATATCTCATCCAACTACTTCAGTGGTACAATACCAAAAACATATATACAAAGTTTTCAAGCCATGAAGAATGTTACTCAATATACAGATTCCGACCTATACATAGGTAGTTCGTTACCTGAATCTGTATCTGTGATAACAAAAGAGATACTTATGAAATTCAGCAGAATTCCAAGAAACTTTATAACCATAGATTTATCCCAAAACAAATTTGAAGGGGAGATTCCATATGTAATTGGAGAGCTACGTGCTCTTAAAGGACTCAACTTTTCCCATAACAGACTTAGTGGTCCTATTCCCAAATCCATTGGAAATTTGACAAACTTGGAATCATTGGATCTCTCCTCAAATATGCTCACTGGTAGGATTCCTACAGAATTAGCCAACATGAACTTCCTTGAAGTCTTAAATCTTTCCCATAACCATCTCGTGGGAGAAATACCTCAAGGAAAACAGTTGAACACCTTTTCAGCTGACTCTTATGTAGGAAACTCGGGATTATATGGGTTCCCATTGTCAACGAATTACAACAACACTGAACAAAAATCTCCATCTTCTTTAGGGTTTCAAGGAAAGGAGAGATTTGGATTTGGATGGGAACCAGTGGTTATAGGATATGGATGTGGAATGATATTTGGAATTGGCTTGGGGTGTTTGTATTGTAGAAAGGCTTGAATGGCTTATGAAAATGATTCGAGGTGTTCTTAATAAAACGGTGGAAAAGAAGTCATGATAATTGGAGTAGAATAAATGAGTGGATATGTGGCATGCCTGGAAAATGTTTCATGTACTTGTTCTTGTTCAATTTCAATTATGTTGAGGAAAAACTTGTAAATCAAGAATGTTGTCTCACCATTTTGTATGGGAGATTTGATCAATGTTTAGTTGTGAAATAATTGTGTTTTACTTTTGTTGTCACATTTCCTTTGTCTCCTTCTTCAAATTTTGTTTGCGAGAGAAATGGACTCACATTTCCTCTTAACGAAGTCATAGTATTTAGATGATAATACATATAAAATTTAAAATAAGCTTGAGATTTCTTAGATATAATTTGTCTACTCTAAAATAAGAGATAACTATTTATATTATAGAAGAAAAACAAATGAATAACAAAAGGTAATTCACAATCTCTATCCCGACTTATTTATTGTTTTTTCTTTTTGACTTTTTATCCAAAAGAATTAAACATTTTATTAAATATATTACTAGTTTTCGTGGAAAGGAATGGTAATGTCTTGATACTTTGGTGAAAATGAACAAAACCTTTATTTAAGGGTCATCAAAGTGTTTTAAAAAATTCAACAATGTTAAAAGGTGCTTATAATAGAGGTAACCATTAATTAATTGTTTCACACAATCTCTTTTCATGGAAATAATAAAAGTGAAAATTGTAATTTTATCTAAAATATATATATCTCTAAGATGAGGTGATCGAAGAACTTTACATTCATATGTATCATATCAGCCGATACTACCAAAATATTTCGCAATTTCAAGACTATCATTTGGATCATATCAAGTCTGGAAGTTACTGTACTACATGTATCCTAGATCATCTCGACCCATATATCTGAGACCATCTCGACTTATACATTTGAGGCAATCTTAGGCCTCATTGATATCATGTCGACCCATCATGATCTCGGTCCATACCTATCCAAAACCACCTTAAACAATCACAAATACCTATAATAATCGAGATGATATCGACATTGATTATGAACTAGTAATGGTTAAATATTAGCATATCATTAATCAGATTAATCATGGAGAGTAATAAGGTCCTTCAATATAAAAGTCCATATTATAAAATGTTACATTCTCTTGTTATAAAATAAACTTTTAGCATGTTAAACACAATGAGAATTTGTAACGTTACGAAAACTTTATTTGGGTTCATTTGTGGAATTTTATATCTGGTTAGTTATGTCAAGTTAGGGCTTTTTAGCAAACTTTCACAACTGTTTTTGACAACTTCTTTTCCGCCTTTTCTTCTTGCACCCTCATAAATTTTAGTTGCACCTCCAGAAATTTTAAAATGACCATATATCTTTTGTAAAAATAACTTCTTAATTACTTGTTTCGGAAACTTTTGGAACAAACTTTCTGACATTTTCAGAATATGATTTCTAGATCAGGTTTTCTAAAGTAGAAATTTTCATAATAAGATTTTCGGAAAGAGATTTCTGAAATAGGTTTTTCTAAACAAATGTGATACCTTAGGGAACCAGTTTTTCACATTAAGCTTTTCAGAATAAACATTCCAAAAATATATGAAATATGTTTAAGAATAAACTTTGCAGTTTTTTTTTTGCATATCAATCTTTCTCTATAGTAAAAATGGAAGTGCAATAATAACTGCAACGGTGGTGATGCAATAAGAAAATTATTTTGGGTTTTTCTATTAATTGGAAGTGCAGTTAATAATATTGGGTGCAAGAAGTAAAAGTCCTTATTTCAAGAGATCTAATATTGTAGTAGTAGATCTGGATCCACTCGTTAAGAATTATGAATTTAATAGTTATTGTTATAAAATAATTAAGATAGGAGACAAAGAATTAGAATGTGGTGTCGTGGGGGCACATATTATTGGGCCCATATTTACGATTTGCTTTTGTATCCTTAAACCTTTTATTTATTTTTTCTTTTTAGTTTCTAATCGAAAATTTAATTCACGTAAACTTTGAAAATATCTTTTATTTCTATCTTAGTAATATAACATGAAGTATAATTAAGTTGATTCTTCAATAATTTATGACGTCATATGATAATTTAATGAGAAAATCTCGTATTTTTTTTCTTAACTCTGATTTAATTACTCATAACTATTTTGATATTTTCAACTTTATCAAATATTAGGATGGGTTAAATATTTATTTTATCTCTTAACTTTCAGTGAAAATTTGATTTAGTTCCTATTCAAAACTTTTAATATAATTTAGTTTTTCAATTTTAAAAATGTTTGAATTTAGTCTTAAACGCGTTTTATGAGAATATTTGAGTTGTTCACTCCACTTGATATATTTATGTTTCAATATTAACTAAAACACTGACTTAAAATAAATTTGAAACGTCGAATAAATTTAACAAAATTTTATTAAAAAAATTAAATCTAAACATTTATAAAATTAAAAGACTAAATTAAATTAAAATTAAAAAAAAAAACTAATTTTAATTTTCACTTATAAAAACATATTTAACCTGTTAAAAATACAAAGTCTAATACTCATGGAGCCTTAACCGAACAATGAACCATGTTTCTTAATTTTTGTGCATATTGATTGATATCGTGTCATTAAGTCAAACTTCTAAATGACGTGATAAATAATCATTCATGGCATCACATTAACCGATAAAAAAATTAAAACATATTTAACCTATATTAGTAATTTAAAATTAATTTTATCCAACTTTACAGCAAACATCATTCGCTTTCTTGATTATATTATTGTTTCCAGCAAAAGTTAACAAAAATAAGAGTTCCTACATTTATAAAAGAGTTAAATATTTATGAACTGTTGGCGATAACTTTTTTTGTACTATATTAAATGTTGCAATAACCGTGACAAAAAATATATATATTGACACGAGATCTGATGGAATGTGAATATAGAAAAAGAAGCGTGACTAAATACATTAAAAATTAAAAATTAAAAATAATAATTATAATAATATATAATATAATGTTGCGTAATGCGGTGTTCTATTGGGCCCAAACCGAATCACACACAGCTGTGACGATGAACATGTCAGCCATAATGATCCGACGGCTGTGATTTGATGAGATCTGATCAGATCAAAACAAAAACCACATCAAAGTCGGTTACACAAAACACCAAAATAACTATACACCAAGACTGCGACGTGTTTGAACGGTAGAGCGAGTTCAAAACCTGCACGTACTCTCACGGTTACCTCACGCGCCCAGTGTGGAACCAAACCAAAAAATAAACAAAAGAGTAACAGGACTTGGGAGTCTCACGGTGTCTTCTCTTCTCTGTCACTTTGCCTACCCACTAAGAAAAATCGATCCTTTCTTCTCTTTCCTACGTTTCTCTTCATTCAATGTGTTGTTAGTGAAACAGTGAAGGTAGTTGAACATTAAAACAACCCATACCTTCATTTTTATGTGTGGGTATATTTCTTATTATTAGTTTTCACTCATTAACTTTAACAAATGCAATTACTGCAATGCATGTACCACCACCATCTGCGTGGTTCTTACTCAACTTCTTCTCTTTCATGTGTCTTCTTTCTCCATCTCAACATTCCCAATTCAATTTCGCTGTCTGGGGAAAGGGGTAAATAACCGAATACCAATAATAGTTCATTAAAAAAAAAATATGGAACAATTACACAGATGTGAAATGCGTTGTACCCTTTTGATGTGTTTGATGGAATTGAGTTTCTGTTCGTTTTTTTATGTCATGGGGTTTTCTCAATAACTAATCTAACGAACTTTTTTTTTTTGATTTAGCATTTGTGTTCTGTTTTTTTTCCTTTTTAAGCTTATCGTTTGTTCGTGTTATCTGTCAGGACAACGTTGGACAGGTCGGTGTCAGGGAGATAAACCGCTTCCTCTTTTGGTTTTGTTGTAGATTTGGTCGTTATATTTGAATTCGACCGCGTAGCATTGCATCAGGCAATAGGTTCTTGAGTTATCAGGCATAAACGTATTGTTTGTGCTGCAAATATTTCTAAGCTTTTGCGGGGTAATTTTTGTAGTTTGGGGATACAATACAATTTGTAGCTTTTTCGGTTAGTGATTTTTCAAGATGTCGAAATTCGAAGGTGTTGTTGTCTCCGATCAATCGCTTCATAGCCAATTCACGCAGGTTGAGCTTCGCAGCCTGAAATCAAAAGTAGGTTCATCTCATTGCTTCTCTGTAATGGGCCTTCTGGTTCAATTTCATTATTCTTTTAAATTTGATGCCTTTCATGGTTGTGTTTTTTTTTTTTTTACCTTACATGAACCTTTTCCTGGTGCTATAGTTTGTCACTTTAAAGGATCAGAATGGTAAAGTTACATTTGAAGATTTGCCACCTCTGATGGTGAAGCTAAACGCATTCAGAGACATGTACAGTGAGGATGAGATTAGGAGGATCTTGGGGGAATCAGACACTGATTTTACCAATGATATTGATTTTGAAATCTTCTTAAAGGTTAGTGGTTTGGTACCTTCGATTCTTTCTTTTTTACTATTACTAGATTATGAACTTTTTTCCAAGTACTGAAGTTGAAATAGTGGGATGATGTCTGAACTAGTTGTGTTAATGTAACAGTTTGTATGCCATATAATAGCATTCACTATAATGCATGCAACCTTCCAATTGATTACATTTTCCATGCAGGCATATTTGAATTTGCAAAGCCAAGCTCCTGCAAAACAAGGTGGTAGGAGGCATTCCTCGTCATTCCTCAAGGATACTGTGACCACCCTTCTTCACACAATCAGTGAATCAGAAAAGGCCTGTTACGTTGCCCACATAAACAGCTATCTTGGTGATGATCCATTTTTGAAGCAATATCTTCCATTGAACCCAGCTTCAAATGATATCTTTAATCTTGCAAAGGATGGCGTTCTTCTGTGGTATATAAGCATGCTGGTTGTTGCATTTTACTTACGTGTGTCTGAATCTTTAATATGTATTGACTTTGTTATTTGTTACATGTTGTGTTTAATGCAGTAAACTCATCAATGTTGCTGTTCCTGGGACTATAGATGAGCGAGCCATCAATTGCAAACGCAATCCCAGTCTTTGGGAGGTCAACGAGAACCATACTCTATGCCTCAATTCCGCTAAGGCTATTGGCTGCACAGTGGTTAACATTGGTGCACAGGATTTGGTTGAAGGAAGAGTAAGTTTTAGCTGTCTGCACTTCCTAAATTCTCTTCAGACATTTACCTAGGTTCCTAACTTTTAGCCTTTGTCACATTTCTGTTTTTTGTTTGTGTTGCAGCCTCATCTTGTTCTGGGGTTGATTTCCCAAATCATAAAGGTAAAAATACATGAACTGCATATATCATTAATTTAATTTTAGCTCAGTTATTTGAGTTTGTTTGTGTGTTGAAATCACTTTTCTTATTGCCCTTACTGATATTTTGACTTGTGGAATGATCAATTAGTCATTGTTCTCACTTTTGCTCCCACTATCTTGGATTTCAGATTCAGCTACTGGCTGATCTCAACCTTAAGAAGACACCACAACTTGTGGAATTGGCGGATGACGGTGAGGTAATGAGATATGCATTTCTTCTTCTTCTTTAATATATATTTCCATTGCAATTAAATCAAATTGTAATGTTTCATTCATTGCAAATTGTGTTTCGGGATAACTGATGTATTTTGCATATCATTGTTGTCTCAGGATATCGAAGAGCTTCTTAATTTGTCTCCCGAAAAGGTTCTACTAAAATGGATGAATTTTCATCTCCAAAGAGCAGGATACGAGAAAACTGTGAAAAATTTTTCTTCTGATCTTAAGGTACTTGAGCACGTCTTTAAGCGTTTTATGCTTAAGGTTTGATTAATTTATGATTTGTTAATTTTCTTTGTAATTATTTTTGTATTCTTTAAGAGTGAGTACAACTAAATAAATGCAATTTGAGGATTACTTTAGTACTTTGAGTAATGATACATCTAAATTTGTACAATGGTATTTAGGATTTCAAATTTTGGAAATAGTATACTTTGACATCTACATGCCTTAGGACATTTTTACTTGAATAAATTGACATCTAGATGCCTTAGTCATATTCGTTAATACATTTTAAAGAGGATTTTCGCCATAGAATCCAATTCCAATTTTGCTTGTGTCGTTCTAGCTGAGTTTTGATTTCTTCAACTTCCAGTTTCTAAGCCAATAGTGCTATAACTCATGAGGGTTTATTCCTCTATAATCTGAAATCGAATCAAGCTATTATCAATCCACTGTCCTAATTTGTTCACACCGGTTTATTTACAGGATGGAGAGGCTTATGCTTATCTGCTTAATGTCCTTGCCCCTGAACATTGCAATCCAGCCACCTTAGATACCAAGGATGCCAATGAAAGGGCAAATATGGTAATTGATCATGCAGAGAAAATGGGCTGCAAAAGATACTTGAGCCCGAGGGATGTTTCCGAGGGTACTTCCAATTTGAATCTTGCTTTTGTTGCACAACTGTTTCACCACAGGTATGAAATGAATTACATAGTTAATTCTATATGCATGTGTGCACTTCTCTTTGGAGGATTCCTTTTCCTTGGTTTGTTTATTGTATCATAATCGTAGTTATTTTCATGCATTTGAGTGGTAGCATGCTTGGCCTAGATCCAGAACTGTGTTCTCGCTCTTCAGAAAATACCTTGATTTTGCAGCATTACATATGTTAGTTTCTGTAATTTGTTTCCATTTAAGTGCTGTAGTTATTTAATTAGGGCTCTACACAATGCAGGAGTGGTCTATCTACAGACACTAAAAAAATTTCCTATGCTGAGATGATAACAGATGATGTGCAAACATCTAGAGAAGAGAGATGCTTCCGACTTTGGATCAATAGTCTTGGAATTTCTACACATGTAAATAATCTATTTGAGGATGTCAGAAATGGGTATGTGTTCCATTTCTTAAACTGTATTTATTGTTTTGTCAAAATAGAAAGTCTTCTATTTCAAGTTAGGACAATTCTCCTGCTATCCCATGTTAGAAGCTTTCAATTCCTCTTTTTTTTAGTATAAGTAACTTCACTTCTTCTTTTTTTCTTTATGTTTATTTTCAAGTATCTGGTAATTTTCCACCTATCCCATGTTGGGAAAACGAAAGTGAGTGTGATATCCAACTTTATAAAATTCACTAAGTGTTTGATTCCTTTTACTTTCTGCATGTAGATGGGCACTTTTAGAGGTATTAGACAAGATTTTTCCAGGATCAATTAACTGGAAACAGGCGACAAGACCTCCAATTAGAATGCCATTCAGAAAAGTAGAGAATTGCAACCAGGTTATAGAAGTTGGTACACAACTGAGATTCTCACTAGTCAATGTATCTGGCAATGACATTGTGCAAGGAAATAAAAAGCTCATTCTTGGTAATATCTTCATCTCATTATTGCTTCCACACAAATGTTATGACCATATCCGTGTAGCTTTCAATTTGTTCTAAAATATTATGTTTCATTTTTCAGCTTTATTGTGGCAACTGATGAGGTTCACTATGCTTCAACTGTTGAGAAATTTGAGATCTCATTCCCAAGGAAAGGAGATGAGGGATGCAGATATCCTGAAATGGGCAAACAGAAAAGTGAGGAGCACTGGCAGAACTTCTCACATAGAGAGCTTCAAGGTTTTCTCCAAAACAAGTTCTGTTTATTTGTTGTTAATAACAGTGTTCTGCAACAGAACTATAAATGATGATTTACTAGTGACACATTTTTTTATATATGTAAAGGACAAAAGCTTGTCAAGTGGACTCTTTTTCCTTGAGCTTCTGAGTGCTGTTGAGCCCAGACTTGTCAATTGGAACCTTGTCACCAAGGGTGAAAGTGGTATGATTCCTTTCAAATGTTACCATTTTATATAGATAGATAGATTATCTATAACAGTTCCTTTGTATACAGTGTTATAAATTTGCTATTTTCTGATTCCTTCCAAATTTGCTTAATTTGTTATTGTAGATGATGAGAAGAGGTTGAATGCCACCTACACAATCAGTGTTGCACGAAAGCTTGGTTGCTCCATTTTTTTGCTACCTGAGGATATTGTGGAGGTATGCTTGCAACAAAACTTTATCCATTCCATACTGTTTGAATAAACTTTTACACAAATGAGTCCAGTTTCTCTGTTGAATTTTTTGGTATTGTTTTCTGCTGAACATTAAAAACATATTGTTTTGATACTTTAAAGATAATTTTAATATATTTTAAAACTCCAAAATTAGTGGCTATCAGTGTATCTTAAAGAAACAGCAGAGAAAAACTAGTAAAGAATCCAAATTCTACACAAACACACTAATTAGAGAAACAAACACTAATCATATTACAAGAGAAACATGTAAGTTAAAATGAATTAAACTTTTTCCCACAAGTTAAAACCAACTAAAACCCTTCAACCTTAATGAAACTTCTTTCATCTAGCATCTAAAAAGCTGAACTGTATAATTTAATTTTAGCTGAACTGCATAACATTTTACCTTTTTATATTCTTCTGTTTACAGAGAAGCTTATTCAACAAATACATACACTCTGCATTGTCTTTGTTTATGATGTGTTTTCTCACTCTTTCTTGGTTGATCTCATGGCAGGTTAACCAGAAGATGATACTCACTCTTATAGCTAGTATAATGTACTGGAGCCTGCAACAACAGACTGAAGATCAAAATTCATTTCCTTCACCTGAAGCATCTCCAGCACCTTCGGTTTGCGGCGAAGATGAAAATTTCTCCATTGGCGGCGAGTTCTCCAACTTGAGTGTTGATGACACCACTTCTGACAGCACAGCCTCTTCACAGCCGGAGTCTGATGGCGTTGCTGCAGCAGATGAACTGTTATAAGTCCTCTATCTGCATAAGATGATGTCTGCTGCATGGTTTTGCAAAGAAGGTTAAGGAAGCATCTTCTTCACCATTTCTCAACCTTCAAAAACAGAGGTTACGGATGTAAACAAATCTATAGAATAGTAGATGTGAATAATTTGTACAAAAATTTCTTGTTCTTTGGAGAGGAATGCATATCATGCTTATTCAGAGGGATCAGATTGAATAAAGCTTCTTAAGAGGGAAAGAGAGAAATGAATGTGATCAATTCACACTACTCTATTTGTATTTTGTCATTCGTTATGTTCATGTCACAACCAACAGCAACAAATATAATAATTTTCATTCACTATAAATGTTTCAGAATTCATATTATAGATAATGTTTCAGAATTCATATTATAGATAATGTTTCTATATTTGTATGTTAACATTTGTTGTTGTTCCCTTGTTTATTGGTGCCTAGTAGTGGTAGTGGACGAGGTGTAATATATGTGGGGTAACATTTTATGCATTTTTTTTTTCTTTACCACGTTATTATTAAAAAATTATCTTTATTTCCATATATTTTATTGACAAGTTTCTGTCATTTATTTTTCTATTTTCTCAATAAATATTTCTTAAATTACACGGCGAACTTTGTTTC
>Ga0099823_1000206_pt1 | contig 33072 bp, 15 predicted proteins | sample CowpearedBW_FD_76831 | JGI IMG/M metagenome (GOLD analysis project Ga0099823, IMG submission 76831) | Root nodule microbial communities of legume samples collected from California, USA - Cow pea red BW | ecosystem: Host-associated > Plants > Roots > Nodule | place: USA: California | collected...
AATCATATAATACTGCAAACTTAATCTAAAATTTGAAGTTAAATCATATTATTAGTGATAGGGGGAGCATATGCATATGTGATATGTATGTATGCTTGTGTGCTTTTGCTTTGTTGTATGTTTGGAATATTGGTATCTTGTATGCAAAGCTTTTTCAGGTTTCTCTATGGATCTTAGCTCATCAATTCAACTCGAGGATATTGGCTTCATCAATTCAGCGGGAGATTGTTGGCACACACAAGCTTGAATCAAAGAATTGATAAAGCCATGTGCATGAAGATCATAGGTGTTTGATGAAGATCCATTTGAAGATTATGCTTTAGTGTGTTAGATTTGTAAATAACATGTTAAATGTAATGTGTTAGTGTTATATCATGTTAGTAGGCTATATGACATATGTTAGATGTCTTGTGTGCCTTAGTGTGTCTCTTTTAATCTGTTAAAATGGGTTTTAACAGGTTAAAAGGCTTGTTGTATATAGTTTCTAGTATGAATGTATTCAGTCAATTGAATTATTTTTCAATTGACTGATTTCACTTAAGTTAGGTGAAATCAGCTGATTGTACGAAAAATTAAATCAACTATTTTCACTTAAACCAGACTATATAAGTTGTGTTTTCGCGAGTAGAGATGTGAATCTGAGTTTTTGAGCACGAAATTTTGTCATTCATCTATGGGAAGCGTTCTCTCTTTGCAATACACAGTTGGAACTCGTGTTTTGAAGATTTTGGTTGATCTTGGAGGCATTTTGGCTTGTGAGTAGCTTGAAGAACACATGTATGGTTGGCTAGGGACAACCACCATCAGGTTTGGATGTTATTGTGCCTCTGGTTGGTTTGCCTGATGTGATTTCAAATCTGCAAGTGTGATTCTTGTAGGGTGTATGTCTAGATTTTTGTGAGTCAAAAATCTTGTGAGTTTTGTTGTTCAAAATCTTGGTGTTTGATTTGTAAAACTTTTGAATATAGTGGAAACCAGGCTTAGGTTGTCTTGGTAAACTAGATGTAGCTCTGTGATTGAGTGAACCAGTATAAAAACAGCTGTGCATTTCTCTTTCCCTCATCTCACTCTCTTTAAAACTCTTTAAAATCTCAAGAAAACCAGGCAATTTGATCTTTAGTGTGATTTAATGTGTTCTTGTGTAATCTGAGGCTTTATACTTGTTATAAATATTGATTGGAATAAGTCTTGTATGTAAAAGATTGTTGTTTGAGTTGAATTCGCGAATTCTGCATAATTCTCCAATATTTTAGTCGACTGATTTGTCTTTTTAATCGACTGTTTCATAGCATCAAGAACAATTTAGTCTGTTGTTTTATATTTTAATCGACTGAAAGTGTACTGGTCTGCTGCATTTACATCCAAACTTTCCAGTCCATTAGATTCAATTGAAAAAATTTTATAAAGCCAATTCAACCCCCCTTCTTGGCTAACCTCACCATTTCAAAACTAACAATTTCTTTGTTATTTTTATGTTTATTTCCAAATCTCAAATTTTTGTTTATATAAAAATTGGGATAACCTATTTGTTCGAGTATCTTTTGTGTTCTTGTGAGTGTAAGGTATTGATGAAAATGAAGATAAGACACAAAGAAGCATATGGTATTGGTTCAACAAGCAACCCACCAAAAAGAAAAATAAGATGACAATGAATATAAGGCGTCAAACTAAAAGACGTTAAACAAGCGCTTGTTAGGAGGCAACCTAATACTCTTAATTTGTGTTTGAACATGCTTAATTATTAAATTCTCTCTGAACTTGTTCTAATCATGTCCTCAAAATATATGAATTGAATGTTTGGATGGTTAACCGAGTTATAATATGTTTGAGCAATGATTTTCTTGTCTCATATTTGTGCATATAGTGAAGATAACTTGTGGCATACATTGATTGTGAGATAGTTTGATATGTTTATATTTATTCAGTCCTTATTCAATGCAGAGTATGACCATATTTTTGGATATTTGTGTATGGAAACACTTTAGTGTTGAAAGCATGAGTGTTTTGAGCTTAAGAGTAGAGAATTGTAAGGAAAGTAGTTATTGCCATGAAATTTATTTTTGCCTGATTCTGTTTCATATAATCATTTAATTGGATAGAAAGGATAAATGCATTTGTTTGACATGTTTAAGCTACTAAATAGCCAACCCTGATATATGTTAATTGTTTGTTCTTACCATTTTTTAGCCTAATTGATTCATTTTTTACCATTAGGCTTTAAAGAAAATATATCTTGTCCCGCACCTTAGTCAAAGAGAATAGGTACATGTTGAGTATAATAAAGCTATGATATTAGATAAGTTTGGGGTAGGGTATAAACACCCTACCATGGTATGAGATTGAATAAGTGTGGGGTAGGCTTTTATAAAAACCCTACCTTAGGAAAGAGAAAAGAGAAAGAAGAGAAAAGACAACAGATCCCATGTGATAAAAAGGGGTTGTGTTATGTGAATAAATGGAAATTTTTGGGAAAATTATTTTGTAGAGAATATTCGGATACCATGAATTGTTTACATTTAGTTGTTCTTTTTGGCTCGTTGTTTTTTTCAATTCTTGAACAACCATATTTCTTGTAGCTAAGCCTCATTACAACCTTCGAAATACATTTTGATCTAACCAAATATGTGCATTGTGTAAATTAGATGATTGGCAATAGTTGATGAAGTGGTTTTATAACATGTTGATTATGAGTGATCATTTATAACACTAATTTTTGTGAGCTTTTTGATTCAATAATTTGGTTATTATCTCTTATACTATTTTTAGGATTGAAGTGATTAAACAGAATCATGCCATTCTATCTTAAGTTTTAAATCTATAAGTGAAATTCTATTCTATGGCATGGTTAGAATTAATTGAGAAGTCATTTGTTCTTATGATATTTTGATGGGTTAACCTGAGTTTTTCTTACTTTATAGTTTTATGCTTTCATGAGGACATGAAAAAGTTTAAAGTTTGGTATATTTTGATAATTGGCATTATCATATTTTATTTTTTATTTATTTTTATCTTTTATTGTTATTTTATTATTATCTTTCCAGATATTTCAAGTTTTATTTAATAAATTTGAAAAAGATAAGTATTTGGTTTATATTTTTTAGATAAGTTGAAATCTCTCTTTTCTTTTCTCTCTCTTTCACATTTGTTGGACCCACACTCTCTCACACACATCACTCATTCACTCTCTCACTCACTCTATTCACTTCACACACATCACTCATTTACTCTCTCACTTACTTTATTCATGTGACACACTTTACTCTCTCATCTTCTCACATACATTCACCCTGCTTTAACACCTATAGCTAATTTTTTGCCATTTTTATACACTTTTTGGTGCAACGAACAAGTATCACGTCACATTTAAATTCAAATTTTTCCTTCTTCCGAACCAACGATCACAATAAACCAACCCAACAACACACGCAACTGCCAACAACGCCAATCATCCTTTTTCTCTCCATCAACACCATTTAATACGCTCAATTGACTCCTCTAGATTCTAAAAGAGAGCCCCTTCCACTCCATTTTTTCACCTGCACCTTCATCCGCACAAGTTAAATATTTAATCACCTCCATTATCTCAAGGATCGGGACACAAAAAAAACATACTTCCTTCACACCCTCAATGGACCAAACCAACACCAATCTTTCCTTCTTCATTTTTTTCACCATCCACAAAATTTCAATCACATTCAGAAAGCCCAAGCTCACACACAAACATATCCATTATACACTATCAACCAACACGATTTCCTTCACCTCTCCCATTCCCAGTTATCATCCACTCACCATCGGGTCCCTCCAACACTAGCCACCGCTCCAACATTTCTAGAATATAGTACAAACCAACACAGAGGAGAAGAGAAATAAAAGAAGGAGGAGAAAACAATCGTCGGCACTAGCATCGCTGCCAGTGGGTCAGAGTTTCAAATGTAGATGGGCGACAACGGCATGGTGTCGTGGCATGATTACGAGCCCTGATTCAACGTGAAAAGTGAGAAGTTCGGGTGACGCCGATGGAGGCTCTAACTATGACGGACATCGTCGGTGATGGCTTTCATCGATGAAGCTACTGCATTTCGCGCATTCCACGGGAGGGAAGGAGGATAATGCCGCTGTAGCACTGATGACGCCTTTTGTGGTGGCTAGCGACGTTAATGGGCACTCCGGTGACGAACGGCTTCGTCGACGGTGAACGTGGTACATGTGGTGGTTGTAGCTGTTGTTTGCATCTATGGTAATCTACAGTGGTGCTTGGTGGGGAAACGTCTCACGTTGAGTGAAGGGGAAGAAGAATCCCTTTGGGGTTTTCTGCAAAAGACAAAAGAAAGTGCTTCCTAAACCCATCATTTCTTCGTGCACCCCTTGGTTTCATCTCTTACACCTCCTCATTTTGTATTGGCTTGTTCTTATGCACTACCATATTTTGTTAATCCGCACCCTTGCTAACTTTTATTATTGTTCTAGGCCTGTTTTTGTGTTTACTCGTTGCACCCTTACTTCCATTACACATACTTCACAATGCATCATTCTTTAGTTATTCCCACACTCCATGTTATTTTTCTTTTCTTTTCTTTTTTTCGTTAATTGGACTCATTCATAAATTTTCAAACATGCACAACCTAAAAAAAATATGTTTTAAAAGTAATTATAAAAATAATAATTTTCTTTCTAAGATAATATAAAAAAAATTATAAAATTAAAAATGAAAAATAATTAAATGTGTCTTCAAAGATATGAGTACTTGCGTGATCGTTTGCATCGTCCTAATACTTAATATCTTTCTTTTTTCAAATAATTAAATACATTTCCAAAGGTATGAGTACGTGTGATCGTTCGCATTGTCTTAGTACTTGTTATCTTTTTCTTTTAAATAATTAAATACGTTTTCAAAAACCTGAGTATTTGTGTGATCGTCTGCATCCTCTTGGTACTTGGTCCCTCTCCTTTTTTCGAAAATACTAAAATATGTTACTTCGTCTTTTGTTGTTTGTCCAACCGATCGCGTTGTGTGATAGCTATTTTCAAATAATTCAAAAAATATCAAAAAATATGAAAAATTTCAAAATATAAAAATATCAACATTTTCAAATAAATAGTCTTTCTTAAGAACTACGTGATCCTTGATTCTCCACCGTGAGATATGTAGGAGGAAGGTCAGTCCTTGTCAGGTTCACTTCCAAAAAATTAAATCATTTTCCAAATAGTTTTCCAAATCGTTTCTTTAAAGAACAACGTAACCCTGATTTCTCACTTTAAACGAGAATACATAAGACCAAGGTCAATCCTTGTCGGGACCAAAAAAAAAATTGTTTCTTTTTAGTATTATTTGTCTCATTATTTTTGGGGAAGATTAATGTTTTGAAAACTACATCAATTTTGCATGTTTAATTAAGGGTACCGTCTTTGGGCGAGCGTCGTAGGGTGCTAACACCTTCTCTACACGTAACTGACTCCCAAAACCAAGAAGGGGGAGTTGAATTTGGGTTTATAAAACATTGTTTACTTTTTAAAAACTTAAAACACCTTTTTGTTGAATCAAAATGACCACGAAATCTGAAAGCAAGTATTACAGAGCTATATACTTTTACTTGATTAAAACCAAAAACAACAAATTAGTTTGTTCATGCAATATGATTCAACATATTAAAATATAAAATCAATGAACTAATATTCTAGGAAATTATGTAGAAACACGAAATGCACGAAACTCACTCAAACAACATGCTTTCTCAAGCGGGATAAGTTCCAATCAATATATTCAACTTAGTTATATTACCAAATAATGTGAAAATACATTCACACCTTACAGAGATTGATTTAATTGATTTTATTGAGATTTATATGGTGAACAAGATAAGGGAAAAATGATCACACAATGATTTTTATACTAGTTCACTCAATAGCTGAGCTACATCAAATTTATCAAGACAATCTGAGTCTGATCATGCATTATATCAAAAAATTTATACAATCCCTCCAAGATCCCAATTTTTAATAAAATAAAACATTGTTAGTTTGAAATGGTAATTTAAGCCAAGAAAGGGGGGTTGAATTGGCTATTTAAAACTTTTTCGAAAGCTTAAAACTCTTTCCAATTGAATCAAATAGACTGGAAAGTCAGGATGCAAAAGCAACAAACCAGTCACTTTCAATCGGTCAAAAAATAAAATAGCATAGTAATTTGTTCTTGAGGTATGAAACAATCGATTAAAAAGACAAATCAGTCGACTAAAATACTGAGAATTTATGTAGAGTACAAAATTCACAGATTTAACTCAAACAATAATATTTTACATACAAGACTTGTTCCAATCAATATTTCTAACTATTATACAACCTCAGATTACACAAGAACGCATTAAAACACATCAAAGAGTGGATTACTTGATTTTCTTGAAATTTTAAAGTGATTCAAAGTGAGTGAGATGAGGGAAAGAGAATTGCACAGTTTTTTTTTATATTGGTTCACTCAATCACAAAGCTACATCCAATTTAAAAGGACAACCTAAGCCTGGTTTCCACTATATTCAAAAGTTTTACAAATCAAACACCAAGATTAGACTTTTCAACAATGAACCACAAAAGATTTTTGACTCAGACAAAAATCTAGACAACTACCCTTCAAGAATCAAACTTACAAATCTGAAATCACATCAGACAAAACAACCAGAGGCATAAGAACATCCAAACCTGATGGTGGCTTTCCCTAGCCAACCATATATGTGTTCTTCAAGCTATTCACAAGCCAAAATGCCTCCAAGATCAACAAAGATCTTCATACTTCACGTTGCAGTTATGTATTGTAGAGAGAGTGAGTTTTTCAGAGAAGAATGGCAAGATTTCACGCTGAAAACTCAGAAACTTAGCTCTGCTCTCGAAAACACAACATATATAGTCTGGTTTAAGTGAAATCAGTTGATTGAATTTTTTGTACAATCAACTGATTTCACTTGACTTAGGTGAAATCAGTTGATTGAAAAATAATTTAACCCACTGAATGCATTCATACTAGAAACTATATACTGCAAGCCTTTTAACTTATTAAAACCCATTTTAACATATTAAAAGAGACACACCAAGACTAATAAGACATCTAACCTATGTCATATAGCCTACCAACATGATATAACACCAAAACATTACATTTAACGTATTATTTTCAAATTTAACACACTAAAAACTTAATCTTCAAGTGGATGCTCATAAATCTTCATCAACCACATGTGATCTTCATTTTGTTGGCTTTATCAATTCTTTGCTTCAAGCTTGCTTATGCCAACCAAAACAAAAAGATTCTTGAATCGCACAAGAATTTTATCCCCAACATTTTAAGAATCCCACTTACACACCTGGAGTCACACTAGGAACAATACAAAAGCACAAGAATTACCAAACTTGATGGAGGCTCTCCCTAACCAACTAAACACATGTTCTTTTAGCTTTAACCAAGAAAAAATACTTCCAAGATCAACTAAGATCTTCAATCAACTACTGCAAATTGTGTAATCTAGAGAGAGAGAGAGAGAAAGTTTTCCAAATTCGTATTATTATTTTTTGCGCTCAGAAATCTCAAGTTATTATCCATCTCTCTGGAAACCAGCTTATATAGCTTGGTCATAAGTGAATTCAGCAAGTTGATTTGTTCGTACAATCTGTTGATTTCACCTTACTTAAGTGAAATCAATCGATTAAATAACAATTCAACTGATTGATACATTCATACCAAAATTATATGCAACAAGCCTTTTAACATGTTAAAAATACTTTTAACAGATTAAAAGGGTCACACCCAAGACAAAATGATATCTAATCTATGTCATAAGTACGAATACAATACAAACAACAAACTCTGTGATCTTCAATTTAATTCAAGATTTAACAGATCCTTAACTTGATCATCAATGCATATGATTTCATATTTGTGGGTCTCTAATTATTGTGTTATGAATTGTAAGAGTTGTAAAGTGTTTCATAAGTCTCTTGGGAATGATACTTGGACTTTCCACTTTATTACTTATACGATTCGGTACACTTGTCAGTCCCATAACAATAAGATATATTGAATGAAGTGCACCACGGAGAGTTTAAGAAGTTACATCCAATCCCAACCAAGAAGAAGTTAGTTTCTCATAATGATCTTACTAATATAATCCTAAGCTCTCTATTTAGTTTGTCTCTAACATGATATGCAAAATCAACATACAAATAATAAATGTTTCCTCCCTAGGTGGATTTTCTTCTATGCTTGAGCATTCAACTTGGTGATCAACAATGGAGTTTTCCTTTCTAGGTGGCTTTTCTTTTAAAGCTCAAAGTCCATCATGGAGCTTGAGGTTTCCTTGAAGTGAATATTTCTTCATGTTTGCCATAGGGTTAGAATCGTTGCTCAGCCATAGTGCTCATATTTTGAATCTTTCTAAACCGACTTACATGACTCAATGTCCAATTTGGGGCTTAGCACCATCTTTCAATTTCCTTCATTTTACTTGCAAAAACATCACAAACATATTAATTTCCACTTTTTATAAATTTTCTTCTCATTTTTTGATCAAAGGAAATGGGGTTGTTTTGATAAGATTTATGTTAAATGTATACAAGACAGGTGTCTAAATGATATGCAATTTTACTTAAACTAGACATTCATTACTAAGCCAAGAACAAAGATAATCCTCTATTTACTGAAATAAAATTCAATATATGACTAAATGTGTTTACATTAGGTTTTTGTACGTCTATATATAGGTACATAAATTTAAGAAAACCAAAAAACCCTAAAAGAAAGCCCAAGCCCAAAATCATCAAAACATAAACTATTTTTAAAAAGAATGCCCAAGGCCTAAAAGGACAAAAACATAAACAAATTTATAAATGAAAGCCCAAAGCCCAAAGCTTAATAACATAGAAACATAAACTAATTTTCCTAAGAACTATTCTTCATTCCTTCACGTACTTTGAATGCCAAATGCTTCTCCTCAAGTTCTTATTTATGGAGTCATGGGATAGTCCTCTATCATACCCTTATTCTTGAAGCAAAGTTGTCCTCAACTCCATACGTTGCTTTGTTTATGCTTAACAACATAAAGAATTTGTTTAATAAATTCTACCATTTGAAAATTCATTCTCCTTATGTTTGGTAGTGTTAGAAGTAGTTTCCTCCTTAAATTTCTACTTATCCTTCCATGAACTAGATGGTTTCTTAAGTAGGTCCCTGTGGGTGATTTATGTAGTAGCTCCCTCATTCTTAGATTTTTCCTTATCGTGTCCTTTCTTGCCTTGGAAATGGACAAACAAGCTAACTCATGTGCAACTATTTCTATGTTTTTGTCCAAACTAAAAAAACGACTTTGTTGTTGCCTTTTCCGTCATCCTTTCTTCCTTCCATTATTGTTCCCATTGATCCTTGATGAATAAACTTTCCTAGGTAATATCATTCTTTCTTCACCTATAGTTGGTGCCACTGATTCTTGATGAACAATTCTTCCATAGGCAACAAAATAAAACAAGTTGAATTAGTACTTCCTTTCAATGAAAAACTAGGATGCTCTTTTCTTTCTTTTTCATTTTCTCTCTTTTTATTCTACTATCTTTCTTTTACTTCCTTTTCTCTCTTTTCTTTCTCTTATTTTTCTCTATTTTCTCCCTATTCTCTCTTTTTATTTCATTTTCTTTCTCTGTTCTTCCTCCCTATTCTTTCTTTTCTCTTTTTCTCTCTTTTCTTTCTCTTCCTCTATGTTCTCTCTCTTCTCTCTCTCTCTCTCTCTCTCTCTCTTCTTTCTCTTCTCTTCCTCTCTTTTCTTGTCTTCTTTTTGTCTCTCTCTTCTTTCTCTTATCTTTCTCTTATTTCTTTTGCTTTCTATTTTATAAATGCTTCCTTTTCTTTTGCTCGCTTTAATTTCTGCTCTTGTCTTCTTTCCAACACATCTAACTTTTTCAAAGTCCTTTCTTCCTCTTCTTTAAAGTATAGAATGTAGTTGTTGAGGTCTTAATTGGTTATGGAAGTTGTATTCAAATTAGGACATTGATGAGTTTCATGATGATATCCTTCATATTTAGTGTATCTTAGAACACTTGTCCTACCCATTGGCAAAGATTCTATATCATGCTTGTTCATTCTTCTAAGCTCACAAAATTTACCATTTGGATGTACTATGCGTGACACAATTTGATGGACTTCTTCCTCCAAGACCACACAAACACTAGGTGTATCTCTTCGTGTAATTGTCTTAGTACTTTTAATTCCTCTAACCAAATGATCTTTGTGAGGAATAGGATAGGTTAAATCATATGTTAAACAACTCCTAGAAGAATGCCTCTGCAAAAACATTTTGCATTGCTCAAAATTGATAGCTCTTGCAAGAAAGGTTAATTAAACAAAATAAAATATATTTAGGACCTCACCACTTTTCTAAGTGCTTCACTCAAATTCCATTTGTGTATCACACTTATAAGGCTTTTCCTGAAAGTACTCTCTTGCCTTTCCTCCACTCAAATTCCCATTAGCGTTTGGCAAAGAAATTCAATAGCTTAAGCAAAGAGTAAACAAAGATTGTAAAAAAGGTTACGAGATCCAAATCTTGACTCCAAAGGTCAAAGAAAATCCAAAAATCTAGACAAAACTTTTAAAAGACATAAAACAATGAATTTACAAAAAATAATATGACTACCAAAAAGTGTTAAATGAGACAATGGATAGACTTTAAAAGAAAGAGTGATTATAATTGAATATACCAATAAACCACAAAAAATGTAGAAAAAAACTTAAATTTATTTTTTTTGCTCTTGGATCCTTATTTTTGCTTTTTTTTTTCTTTCAATATATAAATATTTGTTTCCTTTTGACTTGCATCCACTATTCCTCCTTTTCTTTTGAATTTTGCAATTCCACACACAAACAAAGACAACTAAACAGATTGTCCTTCAAACACCAAAACTCATGCAAAATCAAAGTAAACAATAAATTGGGAATACAACTAATAGATAAACATAAAAATAGACAATTTCCATGAATAAAATGTAGAAACCTACAATTTAAATGAAAATCACGAAAAATTAAAAACTTAAGGGTTTTACTCCTTATAAAATTCTAAAAATAATGAACGGAATAGAATTTCAAAACAAATAAAAAACACAAGCATTCGAAATTAAATTTGTTTAGGTTTTCTTTATATGACAGAAAATTTAAGATAGAAGAGAAAATTCAAACCAGAACTTTGTTATAGATACTAGATGATAAGATCATATCTAGGAAAGAGTACAATCGTTTTCAAATTTGAATCCTCAAGAAGTATAACAAAAATAAATTATAGAAGAACGCGAAAAAAGATTAGAATGGGGGATGCCACAATCTAGTAGATTGATAAGTGAAGTGAAGATTTGCCACAAAGATGTTTAACTTTGATAAGAAATAGAGTTCTAATACAAGAACCAAGAGAATCCTCTCTCAAAGAATGCAAATGCATATAATATGAATCAAAAGTGTCTACAAATGTCTTTGGTGCCTCTATATATAGGCACAAATGTTTAAGCAACCTAAAAAACCCTAAAAGAAATCCCAAAGATATGGGGCACAAAATAACATGAAAATTAAAAATAAAAATGAATTGTTCTCCCACCGAACTTACAAAATTAAAATAAATTACAGATGCTTTAAATGCTTAAAATTTATTCTATATTTATGTTTCAAGTCATGATCTTCATGTCTTCATTTACTTTGAAATGCAAAGGCTCATGCTCAAGTTATTATTGTATTGAATTAAGAGACAATCCTTTATCATACCACTTGTAATGTTCATATTCTTGAGGATTCAAATTCAAAAACGATTGTACTCTTTCTTGGATAGGATCGTATCAAGATAGATGATGGAGGTGGTGATGAAAGTGGTACACTTGGGTTCCCCTTTCTTGATTAAAAAAAAGTGATTTTGTTGTTGTTCCAAATTTCATATCATGCAATCAAATTTATTCAAATTCTTGTTGGTACAATGTGATTCTAAAAGGAAATGAATAAAATATGTAGACAATTAAATATTTTCGTGTAGATCACACACAAAACTTATACTAGGTTATGTCCTCTCACTTATGCAATGCACTCAAGATATTAACTAATCAAATATCCCAATTTGATCACAACATGAGTACAAGCTCTCTAGACACTATAAGTATCTACCCTCCAAGATTTACAAGTATCAACATATCTAGGTATTACGAGTATCAACCTCTCCAAGTATCACCTTTTTAACCCCCTCTGAGATTAAAACTCTCAAATGGAGTAATGAGAAACACTCCTAAAGTAAGATAGTACATTTAAAGTGCACAAGCTAAAACTTCATTATATGAAGAATATTACAACAATCAATCACTTAACCCAATTTTATCTCACTATATGAAGAATATTACAACATCATCATCTTATTGTTCAACTTTGCATCCTATATATAGGTGTTGAAATTATAAGTATTAAGGATTTGAGTTTGCATAGCTTCATAAATATATCCTTGATTTCTCTTTATGGAATGACTTCAAATATTCTTCAATGTAATTCTTCAAGTCTTCAAATATCTCTTGTTCAAACTCTTTAATTGTTTTATTCTCTTTCTTACTTTAGCACGATCTTTTCTATTTGATCTTCTCTCCAACATTCAATATTTTCTTGCTTAAGGAATCTTTGTGCAGTGTTCTTTTGAAATAACTTGTTAGAATTACAACAACTATTGATTGTAATCAAGATCAATTTAATCATGATTCACATAGATCAATTACAATATATGTTTCGTTCCCAATATGGCCAAGATAACCTGATCAAAAATGAAAACAAATATTCCTTCTAGATCCTCCTTGATCAAAGCTTTCTCTTGCCTCCAATACCTCGATTCTCTCTCACTACTCTTATCATCTTTCTTTCTCTCTCGTTCCCCTTTTCTTTCTCCCCTCTTTCTTTTCCTCCACTTCTACAAGTTTATAGATGTTTTTCTTATAGTCTCTCCCCTTCAGCTCGTTAGGCAACTTCCACATCTATCTTTCTGTTCCAGCACTCCCAACGACTCCTAAAAATCTCGAGAGGTCACCCTACCGCCTGATCATGAACTTACTCTAGTTTCTACGCAGATTAGGTTTTGGTGCATACACGAAGTTGTGGGCCTAATTTGGCCCAAATGGGTCAAGTCTTATCAGGGTCAAGTCTGACCAAGTCATAGGGTCAAGTCTTATAAGGTCGACATCCGACCTTGAGCGATGGAAAATACAATATATATTTTAAACTTCGTACCTCTTTTTAATGATTTGATTTCTAGTAATCAAATGTAAATATTTCTTTCAATTAAACTAAATATTCAACTAGTAATTGAAAGAAATAAATTATTTATAATGCTCATGATGTATCAAGCATGTCTAATGATTGTAGTCATCTGGTGCTTTTATTCATCTAATGGCTTGTTTGATGACTTGTCTGGTGAATGTGACTAGTCTTGTCAACACAAGTTATCTACTTAAAAACTAAGAAAACAAATTACTAGGAATATTATCCAAACATCGATAACTAAAATGCTTACACATGTCTTTTTTTTGTTTGTTTTTTGGGAAATTACGACTGAACCCTTTGTTTTGGTGTATAAATTTTTTCAAGAATAGAGCTAATGGTTTTCCCGTTATTTTTGGATTGGGGCGAACACTGCAGATGATTTGATTGTCTTTCTTTTCAAACCCAGACACTTTGTGAGAAGCTTCTACCACCATCGAAGGTTAATAAATTATTCAAGTTTCATATTGAATTATCCTTCTATGTATTTGGATCTCTCTTGGTTTTGTTTTTGAAGCCCTACACACAAGTCATATTAGGTCATATTCATTTTTCTTTTCCGTACACCATTATTGTTTAATGGTTTAATGTTTGAGCATATTTTATTGAGTTGATATTATTGTTCTTCATCTCCATGCTCCATTGTTGTTGTTTGATGGTTATCTGTTTGACTGTTTTGTTTTTTATTTGATGAAAGTTTCATTTTGACGGCATTGTTGTTTAATGGTTTAATGTTTGAGCATTTTTATTGAGTTGATATTATTGTTCTTCATCTCCATGCTCCATTGTTGTTGTTTGATGGTTACCTATTTGATGGTTTTGTTTTTTATTTGATGAAAGTTGCATTTTGACGGTATATTTGTATAATGTTCATATACTACATTTTTTCTTTAGTTTTTTTTTTTTCAGAGATGTTTGAAATATTATTTTGGTTTTTTATGATTGTGTATTATTTGATCTTTGGTATTATTAGTTTGTGAAGTTTACATGTTGATTGTTCTTTAGGTATTAACCAATCTAAATGTTTTTGTGATGATTCAAATTTTTGTCCTGTTGTGGCAGAAAGTTGCAATGGCCAAGAAGTTGGAGATGATTAAAGATATCGATGGTAAAAGGGAGACGCTAAAGCTCGGTGTCCAAGTAGTTGATCATTGGTATGTTCAAACCCGTGATTCAAATCTTCAATTGGAGATTATTTTGATGGATTAAAAGGTAAATACTTCAAATAGTGTGTTTAATTTTTTTTTATCTAACTTTTAATTTTTAATTTGTTGTTATTTTTAGTAATGTTTTGTAGGGGGACAAGATATATTACATAGTTAAAAGGAAGAATTTGATTTGTGGTATAGCAAGTTCAATGAGGGTGAAACATATATCATGCATAATTTCTAGATACTAAAAAATGTAGAGCAATATAGAGCACATGAGCACCCTTTCAAGTTATTGTTTATTGGTGCCACTTTTGTGAAATCAAAACCTATTGCCCAATTTCCAAAGAAAGTCTATGCTTTTCAAAGTATAAAGGAAATTATAGGTGGAAATTTCTATTTGGATTTTCTAATTGGTATGACATATATGTTTACTATATTTATTTCAATGAAAAGTTATTCTATAATATTTTTGATAAGTTTGTGTTTTGTATGTGTGATATTGAGATTGATTAGCATGTCAACTCCAGATTTGCAAAGAAAAATGATTGAGGTGATTTTTTTTTTATATATTGCATATACTTCATTATTGAGTTTAAATGTGTTTTTACTTTTTATTGTTTATAGGCAGGTGAAGATGATTCAAAGTGCTTTCTTGATGATTTAGATGTAATATTAGGTTGTACTCTTGCACTCAAAGTCTGAACTTAACCAAAAACTAAGTGTGCCTCTGTAATTAAAGTTTCTAACGTTTCAAAAATAGTGGCACACCTTAAAAGTCTCATACATCCAATACAAGTAATAAATAATTTATAAAATATTCTTATTTTAAAATGGAAATTTAAAAAATTAACTTTATGTGACTTTATTGTTATAGATTGGTGACGTAGTAATTTAATTTCCACTTCACGCTTTGTTTTTTTTGAAATTATAATGAATTAGCAAATGATCATGGTGTTTATATTTTTATGCAGATGAGTTTAAGTGCAACCATTGATAATAACCCCAATGATGATGTAATTGGAACTCCAACAAGGAGATTTTTGGTGAGCAGTGAAAATTGCGATGATTCTTCCTAGGACATGGATTTTGTTGAACTATCAACTACCAAGATCAAGAAAACTACAAAGAAGGAGAAAAATTAAGTAAACTATTAAGTTGTAACGTAATTAATTTTGCTTAGTTGAAACGTTGACCACTTTTGTTTCATATATATATATATATATATTGTAAATTTGTTAATGATATATTGTCTTTGACTTTGTGTATTATGATATGGAAAGTGTTCCTAAAATTAGTGTTATTTACATAACATTATTATTTGTGTTAATGGATGATAAAACAATATGTTATACGAGGATTTGATTTCACAGAAAAAATGGATCATTAAAGGACCAAAAAATCCAATCTGATTTTAATTTAATGGTAAATTTGGTTATTCAAAATAAAGCATTTATATAATAGAATGTACAAGTTATAGAAAATGTAATTGTTTAAATTTTAATATTGAAGTCATGTATGCAAAATAATAATCTAATTTGGATTTATTGACAAATGTACAAACTACATTTAGTACAATGTTGTGGTATTTAATATAATAAATGTAAGTAATTACTTAAGGACTTTCCAAATATTATCATGACTTTATGTACATACATTTTTCTTTTAGAATGCAACTAAAGGAAGTTAAAGGTACTCCCTTAAAATACCTGGCATGAAACATTTTGATATAATAATTATAACTAATTATTTAACATCTTTTCAAATACTACTCCAATTTTAAATAAACATACATAGTTGATAGTACAAGAAAATGCATTTAAAGGTAATTATCACATTACTTCCCAGATAGTATCTTAGAAAACGTATTTAAAGGATGTCCAAATATAAGTATATAGTACATAACTTATGAAATTTAAATTTGTAAAACATGAATAATCGTTGAACGATTTTCATCTACACCTAACCTGACTTTGTTTCCAGCTTTTAATTTATTCTTAGAGTAGAACTACTTCTATCCACGAGTTAAATAGCATTCTAATCGTGATCTCGAACACCATCTTATTGAACACGACTAGGAGCAACCATTAGCATTACTAAGGTAATGGCTTTTGCACTTCCTTGTACTAAGGTAATCTCTACTATAGTAAATTGGGCATCCAAGTACTGAAAACCACATTTGGATTCTGTAAAATGCTATGCAAAATGCTTAAACAAAATATATTGTTAGTTTAATTATACATACCAGTCATGAACATCGAAAATCATATCCAATTAGCGTTTTGTCCATTAAGTAGTAGAATAGACTTTCATCATCATTGTTTTGAATGGTTTCATCAAAGGTGTTACTTGATGGACCCAAGTAACTTATTTCATTCCTAATCAAATTAAATATCCTCACGAGGAATTTGTAATGCAGGGGCTGAAGACGCTATGAAAGGTATTCATTAATATGTCTACACTAACACATATTTTATATTCATGTAATATATAATCTTTAGCTACAATGTTATGACACATACACATCAATTTGATAATAAGCAATCTTAACAATCTGGAAACAAAAATACTTTTACAACTTCAGGGAATGAAACTATCATCCACTCAAATGAAAGATAAGACATCTACTAATTATATCAGTTCTTTATTATGTTATTACTAATTTAAATTTTGTTTACTAAATAAACAATACACTTTCATTAAGTTATATTAAAAGAATTATTGGTTTTATGTTTTCTACAATGAAACTGTTTCCTAATACTAATTCATATTCTAACATTTTTCAGCAATGACAACAAGATTGATATAGAAATTTTTAAGAAGTTAAAAAAAGGTTAGATGAATTCAATGTTCATGCAAAATCATTTCGAGTTGCTAGAGATCGATACAAAGAGCAACCATTTCCTGATCTTAAGTTGAGGCTTATTGCTGATAGGACTAAGGATAGAAGGTTATACAATATGCCTAACGTTTTTGAAGTAGCAACCCTAATAGTTGGTGATGTTTATAGTGCTTCTCCGAGAGATTTCATAATGAAAAATAGAAGTGGGAAATTGCAAAGAATTATCGAATTGCACACCAGCTACCTGGGATATCAATATCCTTTACTATTTCCATATGGAGAAGATTGTTAAAGACACGATGTTAGTCAACAAGAGAAATCTTCTCACAATAAGGGGATGATTCTATTTTAGGATTCAGACAAGAGAATTAGAAGCACAAATAATATTAAGATCTAGGAGACTGTTCCAACAACCAATCAAAGCTTAGAGTGGACAAGTATGATAACCTCTATCAGGAAAAATCTAGCACACAAGACAAAGTATCTAGCAATAAAAAAGAGTTATACTACCTTTAGTTTTTGTTGATGGCACACGATTTATGGATCAATGATATTTTGATGAAATGACAATTTACAATCATGTTGGTTTCTCGAATTTGTTTGTAACATTTACATGCAATCCAAAATGGCCTGAAATACGAAGACTGCTATTACAAGAAAATTTAACTGCATCTGATATACCAAACTTAATTGCAAGGGTGTTCTGAATCAAATTTGATCAAACATTACAAAGAATCATTTGTTGAGCAGGGTTATTGCATGTAAACATTTATTTCTAGAGAAATTTACCATATAAATATATTATTATTTTCTGTCATAATAACTTCAATTATTCTACAATGCAAACATGTATATTATCGAATTCCAAAAGCATGGTCTACCTCATGCGCATCTGCTACTTTTTTGCACCACAATAGCAAATACTCAGCTACAAATGACATTGATAGAGTAAAATCAGTTGAAATAGCATTTCCAATACAAAATTTGAAACTACATCACCATGTCAAGGAACATCCGATTCATGGTCCCTGTGGAGTAGTAAACAAATCCTTTCCTTGCATGAAGAATGGTAAATGCTCATGCTTTTATCCTAAAAAATATCAAAGCATTACAACTATTTTAGAAGATGGATTCCTAACTACCATAGAAGAGACAATGAAATGTGTTGTCAAGAATCATATTTCTTTAGATAATCGTGGTGTCGTATAATCCTAAATTATTACTTAAATATGAAGGTCATATAAATGTTGAATGCTGCAAAAGAAGTACTTCAACCAAGTATTTATTCAAATACATCAACAAGGGTTATGACATGATAACAATTGCTATAGATAATAATAGCAATGAATGTTCTATTTTACCACAACCAGTGGATGAAATCAAATAATATCTTGATTGCAAATATATATCGCCATGTGAAGCATGTTGAAGAATCTTTTCATTTCTGATTCATGGCCAAAATCCAATTGTAGAAAGATTATTTTTCCATCTTCGTGGAGATAAATCAGTCTACTTTAAAGATGATAAATATATTGACGATATCACAGGGAAACCAATTGTTGAAGAGTCCATGTTCATAAGTTGGATGGAATGTAACAAAAACTACGAATGTGCTAGAATTTTGATATATACAAAGATTGTATCAAAGTTTACATGTAAAGAAAGATAGATGTTGGAAACCCGAAAAATGGGAAACACAATTGGAAGACTCATTTGTGTGCCACCAACCACAGGAGAACTTTTCTATCTAAGGAGAATGTTAACAGTAGGAAAATGGCCATTGCGCTATAAGCATATCAGGATAGTAGCCAATATTTTGTATCCTACATTTATATAAGCTTGTGAAGCTTTAGGATTTTTAGCAGATGATAACAAATATGTAGAAGCCATCAAAGAAGCAAAAGATTGGGGTAGTGGTACTTATCTAAGAAAAAATTTTGTTACAATCATGTTATCTAACATTGTCAACAAACCACACTAACTACGGGAAAAAACTTGGAATTGGTTGTCTGATGAAATACTATACATGAAAAGAATAAAAGCTACAAATCCAGGTACATTAAATATAATTCTGCCACTTTATGTAAACTTGTATGCATGCAGAACTTCAATTAACCAACGATATCTTGGGAAATTTAACATTACTACAAATAGAAGAGTTTCTACAAAGAAATAGAAGAAACTTAAGACAATTTCCATCAATGTCTATTCCACATGGTTTTGTTATAGCTCAATGCTGAATTAGATTTATATACTCTGAACTAGATTATAATGTTATGGATGAACAAAATTTATTTCATAAATATTATAATTCCATGACAGGTACACAATTCTTATCTAAATTTATGTACAAAACTTTGAACTAAACATATGCAGTATTAGATTAGAATTAAAATTGAACAGGTGAACAAAAGAAGATATTTAAAATAGTTAACCAGGTTGTTATTAAAAATATAGAAGGAATGTTCTTTTTGTGTGGCTATGGAGGAACAAGAAAAACTTTCATATGGAGTATACTATCTTCAACATTACATTCAAAGGGAAAAGTTTTACTAACAGTAGCATCAAGTGGTATAACATCTTTTTTGTTGCCCAGAGGAAGAACAACGCATTTAAATTCAAAATTCCAATTAGAACAATTGACAATTGAATTTGCAAAACAAAATAGGGATCTAAAGTGGCACAATTGTTAAAAGTAGTTGATTTGGTCATTTGGGATGAAGCTTCAATTGCACACAAATTCTATTTTGAGGATTTAGACAAAACTCTAAATGACATAGTGAAATAGCATAGAAAATCGACTTTAGTCTTTGAAGGAAAGCTTATAGTGTTTGGAGGTGATTTTAGACAGATACTACCTGTAATTCCTAGAGGTACTCGATCATACATTGTTCATGAAACAAACAATGCATCATACTTATGGGACTACTGTCAAGTATTGACATTGACCAAGAACATGAGACTATTACGTCTAGGTTTACAAACAACTACAACATCAGAAATTCAACAGTTCTTTGATTCTTTGATTGGATAGTGAAACTTGCTGATGATATGTTATGTGAACCATATAATGGTGTAGTTGATATTGAAATACCACCAAAAATTTTGATTTCTAAATTTAATGATCTAATCCAAGCAATAGTATCAAGCACATATCCTGAGCTACTGGAAAACTATAGCAACGGTAATTTCTTGTAGAGCAGATCAATATTGGCTACTAGAATCGAGACATTTGAAGAAATCAATGAATACATATTATCCTTAGTTTCTGGTAAATAAGTTTATATGTTTTGACATTTCATATATATTCTACATGTGTTACATGTCCAATAACTATTATCAATAATAATATGTAGGAGAAGAGAAAGAATATGCAAATTCAATTGATAAATCTGTGAATTAAATAAATGATGATTATGAAGTCATTATTCTAGAATTTCTAAAGTCATTGACAACTTCAGGAATACCCAGTAATAAAATAAAACTAATATTCGAAGCACTTATAATGTTTCTTAGAAACTTAGATCAAGTATAGGGTTTGTGTAACGGAAGCAGATGTAATAGGAGCAAGGAATATTACTAGAAACAAACATGGAAATGAGGTCTATATTCCACATATGTCTATGTCACCATCCCAATATCCATGGCCATTCAAGGTTATAAGAAGATAATTTCCTATTATGTTATCTTATGTCATGACTATAAACAAATCTCAAGGTCAATCCTTATGTTCTATTGGGTTGTACTTGCCAAAATCGGTGTGTATCCATGGTCAATTTGTTTAAAGGGTTCAGAGTAAATAAAGATTAAAAATCACAATCCATGATAATGACAAAAGACCACTGACTTCTACAACAAATGTTGTATTCAAAGAAGTCTTCTAAAATATATAATAGATAACAAATTTGTTAACTTTGCTATTTTAAATTGTGATGATTATATAATATTTGTGCTTTTTTGTATTCATTTTAAATAAAATACAATCAATAGCCATGGACTTAAGGGCATGTTTAAGCTATGTAAATTAGCTTCTACAAAAAATGAACGAAACAAGTTCGGTATAAAGAACTATCCAAAGTAGACTCAACTATAGAGATATTGAAACAAAGTTCTCAAACATGATAATTGTCTTTCGGTCAATTAACTACCCAATGAGCAACATATTGAAATGAACAATAAAAATCATAACAAATTAAAGTATACTTTGTTGTGAAATCATAACTGGAAACAATATGAGATTAGCACAAATTGAAATACAAATTGCAGTAAAAAAAATCTTACCAATAAAATAACGTAAATCTTCATTTTTCTTCTTTTCTGATTCAGATCATTATCATACACAATGTCTAATATATTCTTAGCAAAAGAAAGTTGGCTTATCATTTAAAACAATACCAACCATCACCCCAACTAACAGACTAATAATATTATGGGATCAACTCACACATATGCTTTTTCTTTCCACACCACCATAAATTCAATTTATACAATGTTTTCATTTATACATTAAGGAATTGAACTATAACTTTTTTTTCCGAATACTGGGTCTGCTTTCACAAAATCAGTTTAGTCAGCCCATATTGAAACACTAATACTTTGAAAACCCCCCAAATATGTACCTTAACTTATAATTACATGTTAATTATGGATGTCACCATAAACAATTTATAAATACGATAAAAAAAAAATGTAAGGTTATAATAATATAAGAACGAAGTATTTATATTTTCATATATAATTCTACATACCAATATATGGTAATATTGAAGATATTTCATAAATACCCAAAATGTTGTTAAAATTAGATATATTTATTAGTTTTAAAGCAATTGAACACAATAACTAATACATGTCAACATATTTATAATTTAACACATAGTTTCAAATTGATTAAGGTATTCATCTTTATATAACCAAAGTAAAAAAAATTAACCATTATAATAGATCAATTATGATTTTTTCATAAATGTATGAATACATAATTTTGAAACCAACAATCAAAGACGTAAATTATATTGTAATTCATAAGCTTTTCTTATTTGAATTTTAATTCATATCCAAAACAATTACAAACATTGTTAAATGGTCAATCAACCATAAAAAAATTTGAACTAATCTATCATGCATTATTTTCATGGTAGAAAGATGTCAAATTTGATAATAATTTTTTTGGTTAAATTACTCTTTTGGTCCCTCTATTTGTCATGAAATTTCAGTTTGGTCCTCAAGTTTTTCGTTGTCTAAATTTGGTCCTCAAGCTTTTCATATATAACAAAGTGAACTGAAAACAAAAATGAATTGTCTATGACTGTTTTCTTGAACCAAAATAATACCATAATCGTCATAAACCTAAACAGAAAAGATAGAAACATTAAATTAATACATCCCCAGAAAATAACAAAACATTCTTCACAACATCTACAAAATGAAAAACGTTCTAAACTTTTTGAACTCTAACTAAATTGTCTTCATCTTTGTCAACCTCCAACTTTATGGAATCACCAATGGCTAAATTATTGTCATTGACGAATGTTTTCCATCCACAACTGAGATAACATTTTGTTGGAGTTCTTCGAGACCATCTGTTTGTGCATGGCCAATACATTGCATTGTCGTTACATAGAATAGAGTTCTTCCTTGACTTCAACAATGTAGTAGGAATGAAATAAGCATTAAGATTCTAAAATTAACATTAAATACGTCAATTAACAAATTAAAAAAAAGACAAATGACAATGTTCTCAATGCAAGGAAGATATACAAATACCTGGGACGATCCAACAACACCATAATAACTCAAACTTTTAACCAATGAAAGATCACCCTGTTGCTCAACAGGGTCGGCAGGAATTTTCTCAATACTAGAAAAAGAACTGATATCTACATAATAATTGATCTCCATACCTTCTAAAGAAAACACCTTATACAAGAAAACATTCTTCGAAACATAGTTCAGATGCAAATACATTTCATCCTTCAAATTATAGTACTTAATTATTTTTGGAACAACACCACTTAAATGAATTATACCAGTCGGTTTTACATTAAAGTTAAGCTTAAAACTTTTAAAATAAGTATCAATCAATTCCATCTCCTGACCATAAACAATCTTCTTCTCCCAGAATACGGGAAAAATGCATCTAATCGAATAATAGATTGTATTAACGAAAGTAAAGACTATTAGATTCAATGTATGAAAAGATACGTTAAATCAAACAATAATTAGTAAGTATTTGAATCTAACCTATGAATGACATAACTTCACCCTAAGAAATGACATAAACCTAGACCATACTGAATTTTCCTCTACAACAACCTCATTTTCGAACCCTAGATATTAGATCTTAGCCCACGCTGTATAAACAATTCTTAATCAAAAATACTTGTCCCACAAAACAAACTGCAAACATAATGTAGGTCATCCAATTGATAGAATTCCTCAAAATCACATGATATTTGGAACATTCCTTTTTTAATTATGCGCTCCTCAAACTCTATATTAAAAACATTTCCCATTGGGTTTGTGGTTGATCATGTTGTAACTGTTTCACCACAATATCTTACTAGATACGCGAGGTGGTTAAAATCGTGGTCCCGAGATTAGTGTAGGGTGTGTTAAGCATTGTTGGGTCGCGTTCCCTGTTGGGTGACGTAGGTACATTCCTCCCCTCAATATTAAGAGTACGATGAAAGGGTTGTCGCTTCTAGTGGTGGCCAATTTAGGGCGAATTGGGTTTTGTTGCTGGTGTTGTCGCCCTGGGTAGGCTCGAGGATGTGTTTCATTGTTCGGCAGGCTCGATGAGGTGCTGTCGTGTTGGGCAGGCTCGAGAATGTGTTGCCACGTTGGGCAAGCTCGAAGAGGTGCTGGCGTGCTGGGTAGAACCGAGGAGGTGCTACCGTGTTGGGCAGGCTCGAGGCGGTGCTGGCATGTTGGGTAGGCTCAAGGAGGTGTTCCCGTGTTGGGCAAGCTCGAAGGGATGTTGCCGCAACGGTAGGCGTCTTTGTTAACTATAGCACATTTATGAGGTGTTTTGCTACAATGACGACATATCTTGTCGTTTCATGATCGTGTGCCACGTGGCAATATTACAATAGTTTGTACTTCAAAGGGTAGTGAAACGTTATAGGCCTTTTTGGCTAGGGCTTAAAAATGGTTGTTTCGATATTTGAAATTGTATTTTATAGTATTGACACTTCGGTTTCTTCTTCCTCATACTAGTTCGCATTTTGGTTTCCCGTTATTTTGTTTTCCACTTGTTCATTGCGTTTGTTCTGCTCTCTTGCTTCGGTAGGTATGTCTTCTTCTTCCTCTTCATCTACTAGCCTTCATTTTGCGCATCGTCGTGAATGTTTGACGGCGACACGAGGCGTTCCTCCTATTGTAGGGGGTTCTCCTTTTGTTGCCACCTGAGAGAGGATTCTTGAATAGTCTCTCTTCATCGCACCTCCTACGGTTACCATTGGTGCTTAGGAGAAGAAAACTTGTTAAAGGAAGGGGTTGGTTCCACTGGGGGTTCATCTAAGGGGCTAGTTCTTGAGGTTCAAAAGGGTCACTTTCCCCAAATCGTAGACCCCTAGTATACCTGGATTTTGGATGAGGTGGCCTCTCATGTGTTTGAGTAGGTGAAACTCTCCAAGTTGATGCCAACTTTTAAATTTTTCCCTGAGTGGTTGATCACCCTGCCTTGTTCCCAGGGTGATGGTGTGTTTTCTCGTTTCTATGAAGTGGATGTGGTTGGTACCTATGTGTACAAATTTTTTCAGGACTTCGATGTGTCATTCCCCTTGTCTGTGTTTAAGGCCGATGTTATGAGCACGATATCTGTGGCGCCGAGTCAATTGCACCCTAATAGTTGGGGTTTCACCAAGGGATTTGAGATAATGTGTGAACACCTTGGTTTGACCCGCACACCAAACATGTTCAAATATTTTTATCATTTGAAACACGGGGCAAAATTTGGCTGGGTTTTGCTAAACGGTTTTCCCAAGGTTGGTCCTCTTTTCACCGTGTATTCCTAGTCTTTTAAAAATTTCAAGGGAAAGTTATTTAAGTTGAAGGTTGCCTCTCCCGAGTCTGCCACTCAATATTTCCTTCACTTGGGTACACTAGAGCCTCGATTTTCGATGTGGTGGTCACGTACTGGTAGATTCACCTTGGTGTTGGATGACTTGTTGAGTGTCGAGTAAACTAGGGGGTTGAGCTAATCGGGCAACTTCCCTGGCCCATGGAAGTCAAGCAATTATTGTATGTTCTTTACGCTTAGGACCCTAGCGCATATTTTGAGCGTAAGGCTTGTGGTTGGGTTGTGACTAGGTTTGATGTTATGCTTGTGGTTTATGTGCTGATTTTGGGTTTATGTGTTTGTGCAGAGGTCATGTCGTCAAGGGGTTTCGATTACAATGCATGGAAGGTCGTCAACGCGAAGAATAAGTGGCAGGCTGTTGTTCCATTTGTTGTCTCTACTACTACCCCCGCCACTAAAAGACAAAAGACGAGTGGGGTCATGTCGGTGAAGGAGTTTGCACCTACGGCAAATGAAGTAGCCCCCACTCCTTAAAAAGGTGCATGTGGGCCAAGAGGTGGCGGTCGAGGTCATGGCTTTATCCTCGAAGGATACTTTTAGGGAGATTGGTGGTAGGCCTTCAGGACTCAAGCTGATGAACGAGGACCTAGAGGTAGCTATGGGAACGAGGGCGGTTGCAGTGGGAATGTCTGCTAGGGCCACTTTTGGCCAGGGGGCGACACCTGGATTGTTATGCCGAATGTGAGCATCTCCCTAGCATCTACGACTGTCAGCTAGTGAAGACGACAAGAGTCGCTGCCAGCACCAGTGCAATAAGGGCTTTTGGTTTTGGGTGTGTTAACCGAAGCTATAAAGCGCTTTTCTACCTCAGGTCACGCCTGAACCGAAGCCATATAACAACCACCAGAAACCTCCTTCGCTACAGAAACGCGAGCTCCACTATTGTAGAAACACGAGCTCCATTCTTGCATCAAACGTCCACCATACTTCGTCAACCTGCATCCACAAACCAGATCTGAAACTGCACCTGTGACTTCTTCACCACCCACGCCCACGTCGCAAGAAGCACCACCATTCTCGAACTTGAGGGGACTTTCGAACGCCATGGGAGTTCCACTTCCATCACGTTTCCACTATTGCAGCACACACCATCACAGATCTGAATCATCAACATTTAACCGTAAACCACCACAAATTTGTCAGAAATGCGTCTGGGAAAGAACCATTGAGCAACAACTTGTGGACTGGCCATCATAAATTGGGCAACGGAAGCGCGGCCAGCATTGGTCACGGTGGTTCGAGCGCAACTGAGAAGAAATGGGATGGCAGAGAGAAATGGAGAGCGCGGGGAAGAAGAAAAAGAAAAAAGGGTTCACGTTTTGAACCCTAAATAAGCTATATGGCCTCGGTTCAATTAATAACCGAGGCATATGATTGGTTTTGGCACCGGTCGTCTGTCACCCAAGGCCAAATATGCAAGTTTTTTGCTTCGAGTCTCTGTAATCGAGGCATATGTTAGCTTTTGGCACCGGTTTTTATCAACCGAAGCCTATAATTGTGTTTTGCTTCGGGTTTTTCTGAATCGAAGCATAAAAGTTGCCTGGAATTACAAAAATATCACCGTGTCATTATATGCTTTGGTTCTTTGACAACAGAGGCATATAAGGCGTGTTAAACCCGGATGTGAAATCTTCACTAGTGCAGCCTCAACTCTAGTGAAGTGATGTTGGCTCGGGTGATGGCCATTGTGCGTGTGGCTAAGGAAGAGTTGCTAGAGAGGTAAGGGATGGTGGAGTGGCTGGGCACGGATGAAAGAGATAGGTGGTAGTTGGAAGAGGCCTTTTCTGCTTTTGAGTAGCTACTGAAGGAGAAAGAGGTGCAATGCAAAAACACGTTGGCTGAGAAGGATGTTGAGCTAGGTCGACTGAAAGTGGGCCTGATGAGTCTGAAAGCCACCAATGACGAGCTGATCAAGTAGGGCACCCTCAAGAACATGGAGCTAGATGCTCGTGCTAAATGCTTGGTCGAGCTGGCTATGGAAAAGATCAGTCTGGAGAGCAACTTGGGTAAAACCTATTGGCACAAATAGCTTGGATGATTTGTTGCTTGAAGATTTGATGAAGGTACTTGAAGCCATTACCTTGGAACATGTTGAACCATCCTTACATTGATGAAGATATGGAGATTTAATGTTTCACGTGTTGATCAAGCCTTGTATGCATGCTCTCTATCTGGATTAATCATGGGGAAAACAAGCTTCAAGATTGTAATTCATGTTGTAGACCATTTTGCATTAATTAAATGTATAAGGTCTTTGTTGTGTCTTTTAATCTGTTGAATGAGTATTTAACATATTAAATGTTTTGCTGCAGTAGTCTAAACATTTACATATTCAATCAGTTGATTTATTTTGTAATCGACAGATTTCAGAATTCACTTAAGTTAAATGAAATCAAACGATTGATTTGAAAATCAATCTCTTCAATTTCGTAACATGTTGACTATAAAAGTTATATTTTTCGAAAGAGAGCTAAGAAGACCATTTTTTAGCATGAAAACTTTCTTGAATCTGTGCAACTCTCTCTCTCTTTTGTTATCATACAATGTGCAGTTGTTGAAGATTGATCTTGGATAATTCTGCGAGCATTTTGCTTAGTGTTTGAAGCTTGGAAATAGTAGGCTTGGTAGGCAAGGTTGTGCTACCATCGATGTTTGGTCTTTCTCAAGCTTTTAGGTTGTGCCTGGTGGTTTTCCATGTCTGCAAGAGGTGTCTTGCTATGCTAGTTTGATTCTTGCGTGATTCAAGAGTCATTGTGTGTTGTTCTTGCATATTTTGAAAGTGTAATGTAGTAAACTTTGTAAATCTTTTGAAATAGTCCAAAGTCAAGCTCAAGTTGCCTTGACTAACTGGATGTAGCTCATGTTTGAGCGAACCGGTATAAAAATCTTGTGCATTGCTCTTTTCTCTAACCTTTCTTACTTGTATTGCACTTTAAAGTTTAAATAATTTTGATTTGAATCATCATTTTGACATTCTTGTGTGATCTGGAATTATCTACTGCATTGCTCATGTTTGTATAACTCATTTGACCTATCTTGATTTATCTTTCATACTATTGTTGACTTCAATCACAAATTCGCATTTCTGCGTATTTTCCAATTTTTCAATCGACTATTTTTGTGATTTAATTTGTTATTCTATCAGTACTGTATTTATTTAATGAAATCAATTGACTATCTCTATTTTTGATTGATTGAAAGTGTTCAGTCCAAGAATGTTTCCATACTTGGTGGTTTATTTGATTCAATTGAAAACTATTTTAGGCCTTCAAAATTCACCTTATTTTTTAACTAGCCAATTCAACCCCTCTGCCCCCCTCCCTCCCCTTCTTGGCATTTCAACCATTTTAATACTTACAAAGCCAAGGTTGCCTATGATCTATTAATTGCCAAAATAGCCAACTTTGAGGTCGAGACAGTGAAGGTTGCAAGCTAGAGGCCAAGGTGCAACACTTGGAGGAGGAGTCTACTAGGCTCACAAAGGGAGGTCTAGAGGCGTATGCACAAGGTTTTGAGAAAGCTAAGAGGCAAGCCGCCTTCTTCGTCCCTAACATTGACTTGATTGAGTTTGATGTTGATAAGGATGTTAATGATGGGGCTTTGGTCGAGGAAAACACCGCTGAGGAGGTAGTTGGGGGAGGTGTTGCCATTGTTAGCGAGACTAGGGCGGTGGTGATAGTGGTGGCCCCCAAAGTGGTAGGGGCTATTGAGGTTGAGAATCCCCTAACCATGGTTGAAATTGATGGAAATGGTCCTTTTGAGGGGGTGTAGCCTATAGTAGACAAGTCATAAAAATTGTAAATGGAGAAGTTATTTTTTTTGTTTTAATATTGGTTTTCATTGGATTTCTTGTTTATTTTCCTTGTTAGAGAGGGCTTAGTGCCTCGTTTAGAGGGCTTCGAGTAGTGCCTTGTTATAGAGGGCTTTGAGTGGTGCCTCATTAGAGAGGGCTTAGTGCCTCGTTATAAAGGGCTTCATTATGTAAAGAATGAACAAACGCATAAAAATGAACAAGGAAATGAAAAGATAAAGAATATAATGGAGAACATGAGAACATGAAGCAGGTGGTGGGAAAAGGACTCTTATTTATAGCTAGCTGGTGTGCCTCCTCGAGGGTTCTAATTGTAGTACATTTTTAGGTGGGTCGCGTTCCATGTCCTGGGGATGGGCTTTCCGCTCAGTTCTTCTAACTTGTAAACTCCGTTTTGGAGTGAGTCGGTGATTCGAAAAGGGCCATCCTAATTGGGGGTGAGTTTTCTCTCGATTTTGTCTTTGCGTGCGTTGCCAGACATTCTCCATACTAGATCGCTATTTCGGAATGCTCGTTGACGGACCTAGGTGTTGTAATGTCGTGTTGCTCTTTGCTAGGTGTTGTTGCCCTTACACAGGCTTCCTCACGAACTTTGCGGATAAGGTCCAGCTTAGCCCGAAGTTCACCCTCGTTACTGTCTTTGTTGAAGTGTTGTTGATGCCAAGAGATTTCCCCAAGTTTGACGGGTATCATGGCATCAGCGTCGTATGTAAGTCTAAAGACGGTTTCTTGCGCTGCGGATTAGGGGTACAGTGGTAGCCCCAGAGGATTGTAAGGATCTCCTCGGCCTAGAGCCCCTTGCCTATTTGTCTAGGGGTGCTCTACCAATGATATTGTGTTTGATGTCGAGTTGACCGGAAAAATGTTCGAAGTCGTTGTCTATGAACTAGTGGCCATTATTAGTAATTAGGGAATGTGGTAGTCTGTGACGACATATTATATTTTTCTAGCAGAACTTTTGTATCTGTTGGGCCATGATGATGACCAATGACTTTATTTCTATCTATTTGGTTAAGTAGTCGATAGTCACAATTAAGAATTTGACCCTTTGTGAGGGGAAAGAGACCTAGTGTGTCCATATCCCAGGTGGTGAAGGGCCAAGGGTCATGATGCTGCGCAGTTTCTTTGGAGAATTTGATGTAGGGACCAAACTGTACATTTTGAAGACATTTTTTTTTTAATAAATTAGTTGTACGCATACTGATTTTATCTTCAACAAGGAATTATTGAAGTTTTATTTCTTATAAATACTTATAAAAAAATATCCAAACATGTGAAATAATGAGTTTAAGATCTTCTTTCTCTCCGAAAGCCATCTATTGCCTGGAACCGGTAGGCAAATTGGCAGAAGCAGCATGAGATGTGAGATGTCCCTCACATGACAAACAAAACAAGTTGTTTTAAACCACAGATTAGGTTAAGTCTACAAGTCAACGATGGAGTTTGAAGCCTCCCTTGAATACTGTGTGTGATTTCTAATTTGACAGCTACGAAGGGGTTCTTAGATATTCTTCAATAGTAAATTTTAAACTTTTAACTATTCAATTCTGTGTGAGCTCAAAAACAGTTAGGAATAAAATAAATATGTAAATGTTGATTTTCTAATAATTCTGTCAAAACAAAAGTACATAACTTGAAACATATACGAGATTCACATAACTCTTTAATAACGGAATACGTATCTTTAATGATTTAATTAAATAAAAATTTACAGTGTTTTTTTTTTCGGTAACTCTTCCTATAACAAAGTTTTAACTATAAGAAAATTTTCATTAATAATTAACATTTGTTTGTGATCAAATATTGTTAGTTATTATAATAACTAATTTATATAATAATTTATAAAATAAAAAATTACTAATTACTAAAATAGTCACAATTATATATAAAAAATACAATTATATATAAAAAATGATAATTGATATCTAAAATTTAATTATTAAGATTTTGGTTAAAAAAAATTAATTTATAAATTGGTCACTAAAAATTAATTATCAAAATTTTCACTATCAAACATATTAATTTTTAAATTAGTTTTTAATTAATTAGTGATCCATTTAACGACCATTTATAATTTTTTATTCATAATAGTAATTACTTTAGTAACTAAATATTTTTATTTTATAAATTGGTATCTAAATTAATTATTACATTGATTAATAATTTTTTATCACTAAAATTAATTATTATTTAGGAATTTCTCTTTTTTAATATCATATAAGATGTTTTTTATGTGGTAATTAAATAATTAACATTAAATAAATGCTATAACACAAAATATATTCATATTAATGCTCTTATCAACTTTATAAATTTTGCATCTAAAGATGTAAACATAACTCATGTTACAAAAATCACAAGAATTAGGTGATTGTAAAACAAGGTAAAAAATCGTGATTTGACATTCAACTTAGATCCTTAAATTATTGAAAAGGATACTGTAAAACTTGATTTATAACTCAAAAAAAAAATGATAAACAAATTCGAAATTTGTAATATAATAACAACGAAGAATCCTAAAATTTGTAAACTTGGAAAATAGAGATTCTAGTATTAAAATTAGATAGAAAAAAAAGAAGATAAACGTAATCGTCATAAACAATAACATTTATAAATTTCGAGGATTACCATAAGAATTAAGAAGTTTTTACGTAAGATCAAATGGTTCAATGTGGAATCTTAGCAATTGATAACTAAACAGTGAATTCATTTATTCTTAAATTATTTATACAATTTATTTTTCTTAGTTTGGAAATGCATATAAATCACCATCTCTCTTAAATAACTTTCACATATGAGTCCATCGCGCAATTGCACCTCTATTATATTAATCACCATCTTTTATACAATTTTTTACTTGAAAAAAATTTGTATAATCTTCAGAATATTTTGTTTTTTCAAATTATCTATTATTTCCTTTCCTATATTTCTTCTTCAAATAAAAAAAATAGTTTTATTTTATACGGCATAAAAAGTTATACGGAGCTTAAAATTAAGTCGTTTTGATTATGACTAACCTCTGCGGAGCTTATTTTCCAATGTATTGCCGTCTACTCCTAATAAAATAAAATTAAAACAGAATATTGAAATCAATACCGGTAATGCACCACACTTTGGGCTAACGATTTCTTATTTTGTTGTTTTCAAATATATATAAAACGTAAAGATCTTATATAAAACATAATATATTAATTATGCATTATTTATTTAAATTTCCATAATATAATCTAATATTATTTAAATTTTCTAATTCTTTTTTATTTACATGCAAATATTAGTGAACAAAAATATACACAGCAACATAATATTTTACCATTGAAATTAAATTTTAAATTTCTATATTTGATGTAAATTTCTAGGGATGGCAACGGGGCGGGGTTAGGACAGGTTTCACTATCCATTCCCGTAAAAAAAATTCATCCTCATCCCCATACCCAAACCAAACGGGTATCAAAGTTTTATCTCATCCTCATCACCACTGGGTAACGGGTATAATCTCGTACCCATACCCGTACATGTTTCCTTACTACATCAATAAAAATTTTAATTAATTTTTATAAAATAATAAAAAATTGCGGTAAAAAAAACATAATATTATCAAATATTCAATATTAGGAGGATGGTTATTTCTTCAATATCAAATACTTTGAAATAAATTATATTTGTTTACATTTTAGATTGGAATATCAAATAAAGTTTCATGACAACTAAAACATTTATTAAATTTACAAATTGCAAACATTAATGAAACCTAATTGATAAAATTTAAAAATATTTTTAAAAAAATTTAAAGGAAAACAAATATTCAAATTAAAATAAATTTTAAATGTTTGTTTACTTCAATTTTTTAAATTCTAATGAATCTTTTTTTTTTATACACTAATAAAA
>Ga0099823_1000211_pt1 | contig 32728 bp, 29 predicted proteins | sample CowpearedBW_FD_76831 | JGI IMG/M metagenome (GOLD analysis project Ga0099823, IMG submission 76831) | Root nodule microbial communities of legume samples collected from California, USA - Cow pea red BW | ecosystem: Host-associated > Plants > Roots > Nodule | place: USA: California | collected...
CGAAGAACACCAGCACCTGATCCGCCGGCACGACGCGCGTGACACCGTCGCCGCCCGTGATCTTCAGGCCCTTGAGCGAGTCCTCGCCCTCGTCCAGGTCGGCCACCTGGCCGACCATGAACTGCATCTCGTACTGGTCGCAGAGTTCCTTCATCTTGGCCACCGAGGCCGGCGCGGCGCGGAAACCGTCGCGGCGGTGCACCAGGATCACGCTCTCCGCCTTGTGCGGGTTGCCGTCCTGGTTGCCGGCGCAGAAGTTCAGCGCCCAGTCCAGCGCCGAATCGCCGCCGCCGATGATCACCAGGTTCTTGCCGGCGAACTGCGCCGGGTTGCGCACCCGGTAATGGACCTGCGAGCCCTCGTACTTGTCGATGCCCTCGACCTTCAGCGTGCGCGGCTGGAACGAGCCCACGCCGCCCGCGATGAAGATGGTCTTGGTCAGGAACTGCGTGCCCTTGCTCGTGGCGACGAAGAAACGGCCGTCCTCCTGCTTCTCGACGGTCGTGACCTCCTGGCCCAGATGGAAGGTCGCGCCGAAGGGCTCGATCTGCTTCATCAGGTTGTCGGTCAGTTCCTTGCCCGTCACCACCGGCAGCGCCGGGATGTCGTAGATCGGCTTGTCGGGATAGAGCTCGATGCACTGGCCGCCGGGATAAGCCAGCGAATCGATGATGTGGGCCTTGATCTCGAGCAGGCCCAGCTCGAACACCTGGAACAGGCCCACCGGGCCGGCGCCGACGATGACGGCATCCGTTTCGATCACGCCCGCGTGCGGGGCGGAGGTCGCTTCAGTCACTTGCGTTTCCATTCTTGTGAGAAGCAGCGGCCGGCAGGCTCCGGCGCCGCGAGATGAGGGGATCGGTCAGCGGACCAGCTGATCGACCTTGCCCGTCTTGTCCTTCCACTCGTCGGCATCGGGCAGCGGCGTCTTGCGCTTGGTGATGCTGGGCCACTTCTTGGCGAGATCCGCGTTCAGCTTGATCATGATCTGCTGGTCGCCGGGGACATCCTCCTCCGGCATGATCGCGTTCACCGGGCACTCGGGGATGCAGACCGCGCAGTCGATGCATTCATCGGGGTCGATGGCCAGGAAGTTCGGGCCCTCCCGGAAGCAGTCGACGGGGCAGACGTCGACGCAGTCGGTGTATTTGCAGCGAATGCAGGCTTCGGTGACGACGTGGGTCATAGCGGCTCTTCTAGTGGCGGGGCCGGCTCGGGGCCCTGGAAAAATCAGCGTCGGCTTGACGATGGGCTCGGTCGGCGCTGACGGAAAACGGGAGATTTTAATCGTTCGGGGTTTGTGCCAGCCGGGACGGCCCCTTGGCCCCAAGGTCTTGCCGCGGCGCGGCGGTCGCGTATTCGCCCAGCCGCGCGGCGCCCGCCCCGACCACCACGACCGTCGGACGGCCCCGGTGCAGCATCGACGCCGCCCCCAGCGACGCGACGTCGTGCTCGCTGGACAGCGCGTCCGCGCAGCCCGCCCGCGACACGACGCTCACCGGCGCGCCGGCGTCCCAGCCCGCGGCGAGCAGGCGGCGCGACAGCGCGGCCAGCTGCTGGCCGGCCATGTAGAACACCTCGGTGTCGGCGGTCTTGCCGGCCGGGCCCAGGTTCAATTCGCCTTCGCGCGTCATCGCGGTCGTCAGCGCGACGCTGCGGCCGGCGCCGCGGCGCGTCAGCGGACGGCCGGTCTGGGCCGCCGCGGCGATCGCGGCGGTCACGCCCGGCACGATCTCGTAGCCGATGCCGGCCTCGGCCAGCGCCAGCAGCTCTTCCTCCAGCCGCCCGAAAACGCTGGCGTCGCCGCCCTTGAGGCGCACCACGACCTCGTTCGCCAGCGCCTCGCGCACCAGCGCCGCGTTGATCGCGGTCTGCTTGGTCGAGTGGCAGAAGCCGCGCTTGCCGACGTCCACCCACCGCGCGTCCGGCGCCATGTCGCGCAGGGCCGGATCGGTCAGGGCGTCGAACAGCACGACGTCCGCCTGCGCGAGCGCCCGCGCGCCGCGCAGCGTGATCAGGTCGGCGGCGCCGGGCCCGGCGCTGACGAAGAGGACGCGTCCCATGGCGGTCTCCTGCTTGGCCTTGTTGGCGTGGAGCGGCGGACGTTCAGCGGACCAGCAGCGCGCCGCTGGTGCGGTTGCTGGTGGGATCCACGACGATCAGCGCGCCGCCGACGCGGTTGTCCGCATAAGGCTGCAGCGGCAGCTCGGCCTGCAGCTCGACGGTGACATGGCCGATCTCGTTGACGGAGAGTTCATGCGCGTCGGTCTCGGCCAGGGTCTGGATGTCCAGGCGGTGGTCGATGGCGGTGATGCGGGCCTGGACCCAGCGGTTGCCGTGGCGGACCCAGTACTTGCGGCCGATGACGGCCGGCTCGGTGTCCAGCCACGCCAGCGTGGCCTCGAAGGCGCGGCGCGGCGTCGCGGCGCCGGGCGCCACGATCCAGTCGCCCCGCGACACGTCGATCTGACGGTCCAGCAGCAGGCCGGCCGACTCACCGGCCACGCTGGTGGCGACGGGCTCACCGGCGCGGCGCAGCTCGGCCACGACGGCGTTCTGGCCGCTCGGGAGGATCTGGACCTCGTCGCCGACCTGCACCTGGCCCTGCGCGATCCGGCCCCACAGCACGCGCGGGTTGTTGCCCGTGCCGTCGCCATCCTTGGCGACGTACTGGATCGGCAGCGCCAGCGGCGCCTCGACGGTTTCCTGGACGGTGGGCAGCGACTCCAGCACCTGCAGCAGCGAGGGGCCGTCGTACCAGTCGGCCTCGAGCGGCTGGGTCACGTTGTCGCCGCGCAGCGCGGAGACCGGCACCACCGCGGTGACCTGGATGCCGGCCGCCGATGCGAACTTCTCCAGCGCGGCCGAGACCTTGCGGAACGCGTCGCCCGGATTCGCCGCGGCGTCGATCTTGTTGATCGCGAAGACGATGCCGGGCACGCGCAGCAGATGGGCGAGCAGGCTGTGGCGGCGCGTCTGCGGCAGCAGCGGGACGTCGTCCACCGACAGGTCCAGCTTGGTCACGTCCACCAGCACCACGGCGGCATCGCTGCCGGCGGCGGCGGTGACCATGTTGCGGGTGTACTGCTCATGGCCGGGGGCGTCGGCGATGATGAACTTGCGCTGCTTGGTCGCGAAGTAGCGGTAGGCGACGTCGATCGTGATGCCTTGCTCGCGCTCGGCCTCCAGGCCGTCGGTGAGCAGGCTCAGGTCGATGGGCTGGCCGGCGGCGCGCTTGGCCAGCGTGTCGAGCTGGTCCGCGAGGATCGCGCGGCTGTCGAAGAGCAGACGCCCGATCAGCGTGCTCTTGCCGTCGTCGACGCTGCCGGCGGTCAGGAAGCGCAGCGCGCGGTGCGTGGTGTCGACGTCGGATTGATGGATCTTTTGAACGGCGGTCATCGGGACTCCTGCCGGGCCGCCCCAAAGGAGGCCCGCGCCCCCTCGGGGGGCAGTGAACGAAGTGAGCGTGGGGGCGTCGTCATTTCAGAAGTAGCCCTCTTTCTTGCGGCGCTCCATGGAGGCGTCGGAGGTGCGGTCATCCATGCGGGTGGCGCCGCGCTCGGAGACGGTCACGGTCAGCGTCTCGGCGACGATGTCGGCGGCGCTGGCGGCGGGGCTCTCCACCGGGCAGGTGCAGGTCATGTCGCCGACGGTGCGGAAACGCACCTGCGCGGTCTCGACGGTCTCGCCGGCCTCGGGTGGCGTGACCTCGGTCAGCGGCACCAGCAGGCCCTTGCGGCGGATCACCTGCCGGTCATGCGCGAAGTACAGCGACGGCAGCGGGATGTTCTCGCGCGCGATGTAGAGCCACACGTCCAGCTCGGTCCAGTTGCTGATCGGGAAGGCGCGGAAGTGCTCGCCCGGGCGGATGCGGGTGTTGAAGAGGTTCCACAGCTCGGGCCGCTGCTCCTTGGGCTGCCATTGGCCGAAGCTGTCGCGGTGGCTGAAGATGCGCTCCTTGGCGCGGGCCTTCTCCTCGTCGCGGCGTGCGCCGCCGATGAGCACGTCGAAGCGGTGCTCCTCGATGGTCTCCAGCAGCGTCACCGTCTGGTGGCCGTTGCGCGATTCCAGCGGATGCGACAGGCGGATCGTGCCCTTCCTGATCGAGTCCTCGAGGTGGCCGACGACCAGGCGCTCGTCCATCTCGGCGACGCGGCGGTCGCGGAACTCGATGACCTCGGGGAAGTTGTGGCCGGTGTCCACGTGCACCAGCGGGAAGGGCAGCTTGCCCTTGAACTCGTTGCCTGGCCCTTCGCCGGGCCGTCCCCAAGAAGGGCCGCCCCCCTCGGGGGGGCGGGCGGCGCTTGCGCCGACCTGGGGGGCAATGTTCATGCGCTGCTTGAAGGCCTTCTCGGCCAGGCGCAGCACGACGCAGGAATCCTTGCCGCCAGAGAACAGCAGGGCGGGGCGCTCGAAGGCCGCGGCGACCTCGCGCAGGATGAAGATCGCTTCCTCTTCGAGGTGGTCCAGATGGCGGTGGTCCGCCAGCGGCAGCAGTTGTTCCAGGTTCACGGGGGCGTTCATGCCGAGGCTCCGGAGGTCTCAGGGGAATCGGTGGATTCGGGGGTGTGGGTGGCGTGCAGGCCGCATTCCTTGGACGAGTCCTCCCACCACCAGCGGCCGGCGCGGAAGTCCTCGCCGACGGCGATCGCGCGCGTGCAGGGCGCGCAGCCGATGCTGGGCATGAACTGGTCGTGCAGCGGGTTGTAGGGGACGTCGTGGGCCTGGACGTAGTGCCAGACGTCGGCCCAGCTCCACTCGGCGAGCGGATTGATCTTGATGCGGCCCTGGCCGTCCTCCTCGCGCAGCGGGACCTCGGCGCGGTTGGCGCTCTGCTCGCGGCGCAGGCCGGTGATCCAGGCGCTGCGGCCGGCGAGCATGCGCGCCAGCGGCTCGAGCTTGCGCACGCCGCAGCAGGCCTTGCGCAGCTCGACGCTGCGGTACATCGGCTCTTCGCCGTTGGCGCGGACGAAGTGGACGACCTGCTCCTTCACCGGCGCGAAGACCTCGACGGCCAGGCCGTAGCGCGCCTGGATGCGCGGGATCAGCGCCAGCGTCTCGGCGTGCAGCTTGCCGGTGTCGAGCGTGGCCAGCGCGATGGGCAGGCCGTGGCGCGCGATCAGGTCGGTGATGACCATGTCCTCGACGCCCAGCGAGGTCGACTGCAGCGCGCCCGGACCGAAGTCGGCGGCGGCCTGCTGCAGCGCCTCGACGGTGCGCGCGAGGCGCTCGTCGAAGCCGGCGGTCTTGCGGGCGTACAGGCCGATCGCGGAGCCGACCCCGGTGCCGGGCGGCGCGGACACGCCCGATGCGGCCGCGTCATCGCCGCCAATCGGCGTGAAGTCCAGCGAGGACAGCTCGCCGCTCATGCTCAGGCCTCCGCCTTCTGGCTCGTGGCGCCGGCTCGCGCGAACAGCGGACGGGTCTCGTTGACGTCGGCCTGGTAATGGCCGGGGAAGAAGGTCAGCGCGCGTTCGGCCGCTTCCAGGTTCTGGTCGCCGCGCAGCTGCACCGCGTCGACGCCGCAGCGCTGCAGCAGCGGCAGCATGTCGACGAGCACCTCGCCGATCGCGCGGACCTCGCCGGCGAAACGCAGGCGCGAGCGCAGCACATGCGCCTGGCTATAGGCGCGGCCGTCCACCCACTTGGGGAACTGCAGCACCACCAGCGCCAGCCGCGGCAGGTCGGCCTTGAGCTCGGTCACGTCGACGTCGTTGGGCAGGATCACGCCGGTGGCCAGGCCCTCGGGCCAGGTGTCGCGCACGGCATGCCACTGCTCCAGCGTCAGCAGCTTGTGGTCGGCGGCGGCGGGATGCGGCTGGGGGCCGTCCTCGCCCGCGCAGGTGTGCCAGGGGTCTTGGGCCTTGGAAACGAACTTCATGGTGCGGCGGCTCAGTCGGTGGTCTGCTTGGCGGTGGTGCGGCGGATGCCGTTGGCCGCCTGCTTGAAGGCGTCCAGGCCGATGCGGCGCACCGTCTGGAGGAAGCGCTCGCCGGCTTCGCGCTCGCGGCGGTAGGTCGCGATCACGGCCTCGACGGCGTCGGCCGCCTCGTCGGCCGCGAAGGACGGACCGATCACCTTGCCCGGCACCGCGGGGCCCGACAGCGTCGAGCCGTCCGAGCCGCCCAGCGTGATCTGGTACCACTCGCTGCCGTCCTTGTCGACGCCCAGCACGCCGATGTGGCCGCTGTGGTGGTGGCCGCAGCTGTTGATGCAACCGCTGATGTGCAGGTCGATGTCGCCGATGTCCCAGAGCTCGTCCAGGTCCTGGAAGCGCTCGGTGATCTCGGCCGCGACGGGAATGGAACGGGCGTTGGCCAGCGCGCAGAAGTCGCCGCCGGGGCAGACGATCATGTCGGTCAGCAGGCCGATGTTGGGCGTGGCGAAGCCTTGCGCCTTGGCAGCCTCGTAGAGCGCGGGCAGGTCGCTTTCGCGCACCCAGGGCAGCAGCAGGTTCTGGTCGTGGGAGACGCGCAGCTCGCCATGGCTGAAGCGGTCGGAGAGGTCGGCGGCGGCGTCCATCTGCGCGTCGGTGATGTCGCCCGGCGGCAGGCCCAGGCGCTTGAGCGACAGCGTCACCGAGCGGTAGCCGCTGACGCGGTGGGCGTGGACGTTGCGCTCCAGCCAGCGGCGGTAGGCCGGGGCGGCGCCTTCGAAGATGTCGATGCCCGCGGCCGGGGTCACGCCTTGCGGCTCGACGAAGCTCGCGGCGACGCGGGCGAGTTCCGCCTCGGGAATGATCTGCTCGTGGCTGCCGGCGTCGTCGTTCAGGATGGCCTGGTACTCGGCGTTGACGGCGTCGAAGTAGGCCTGGCCTTCGGCCTTCACCAGGATCTTGATGCGCGCCTTGTACATGTTGTCGCGGCGGCCGAAGCGGTTGTAGGTGCGCACGATCGCCTCGAGGTACAGCAGGATGTGCTGCCACGGGACGAAGGGGTTGATCTCCTGGCCGATGATGGGCGTGCGGCCCATGCCGCCGCCCACGAAGACCTGGAAGCCGACCTCGCCCGCTTCGTTCCTGCGCAGCTGCAGGCCGATGTCGTGCCAGCCGATGGCGGCGCGGTCTTCCTTCGCGCCGGAGATCGCGATCTTGAACTTGCGCGGCAGGAAGGCGAATTCAGGATGCAGCGTCGACCACTGGCGCAGCACCTCGGCGTAGGGCCGCGGGTCGATGAGTTCGTCGGCCGCGACGCCGGCGGTGACGTCGCTGGTGATGTTGCGGATGCAGTTGCCGCTGGTCTGGATGCCGTGCATGTCGACATCGGCCAGCAGGTCCATCACGTCGGCCGACTGCGGCAGCGGGATCCAGTTGAACTGCAGGTTCTGGCGCGTGGTGAAGTGGCCGTAGCCGCGGTCGTGCTCGCGGGCGATGCGGCCGAGCTGGCGTAGTTGCCTGGACGACAGCACGCCGTAGGGGATGGCGATGCGCAGCATCGGCGCGTGGCGCTGGATGTACCAGCCGTTCTGCAGGCGCAGCGCGCGGAAGTCGTCGTCGGGGAGCTGACCGGCCAGATGGCGCTCGAGCTGGTCGCGGAACTGGGCCGCGCGGGCGTGGACGAACTGGCGGTCGAAATCGGTGTAGGCGTACATGGCGTCAGCTGGGCCCCGGCCGGGTTTCAAGAAGGGCCCGCCGCGTCATCTGACACCGCGGCTGGCGCCCTGGGCTGGCCGGGAGTCTGGACTCTATGAACGCTTTATATATATGAGAACTACAAATTCGTAGATTGCTTATGGCGAGATAAGCATATGAATGATTCTGCAAAAGAGCTTGCGGCGAGCGAGGCGGAGTGGTTCAGCGGCCGAGGGCCGCGTCTTCAAGCGGTCGCCAGGCGGCGCAGCGCTGCGAGCTGGTCGGCGATGCGCGGTGGCAGCGCCTCGTGCCCGTGGAGGATCGCGCGGATCAGCGCGGCGTTGTCGGCCGGCTCGCAAGCGGTCGACAACGGCCAATCCAGATCCTCATTGCTTTGCGGATTGAGATCGATCGCTTGTCCGTCCGCGAAGCCTTGCAGATGTGCCTTGCGCCGCAGATGCAGATAAGCCTCGCCCTCGCTCGCGCGCATCAGCAGCGCGCGCCCGCCGCCGGTGCTCAGGATGGGCAGAGCCGTGCCCATGCTGTCGACGTACTCGGGATGCGTCACCGCCACCACGCGCACGCTGCGCCCTGGGAGCGGGTCCAGCAGCTTGGCGACGCTGTGGCTGCTGTTGCGCAGCCCCAGCCGCGGACGCAGCGCCATCATCGCGTCGAGTCCCGTATGGATTGCCGCCGTCGGCAGGATGGCGAGCCGCTCCGCCTCCAGGCGCTCACCCGCCTGCGCGGCATCCCGCGACACCGTCAGCCCCAGCGCGTCGAACAGCTCGAACGGACTGACCCGGCTGTCGAAGTCATGCCGGCCGTGGATCAGCACCGGGATGCCTTCCCGCGCCAGCAGCATCGCCACCAGCGGCATCAGGTTGGCCTGCTTGCGGGCGCCGTTGAAGCTGGGCAGCACCACGGTGCGAGGCCCTTCGGGGGCCTGGACCCGCGCCGCGCCGGCTTGCATGGCCTCGACGAAGCCGAGCAGCTCGTCCAGGCTCTCCCCCTTGATGCGCATCGCGATGAGGATGGCGCCGCGCTCCAGATCCGGCACCGTGCCGTCGAGCAGTTGTCCGAAGAGTTCGCGCGCCTGCTCGCGCGTCAGATCGCGGGCGCCGCGCGCGCCACGGCCGATTTCCTTGAGGAGGGGGGCGTAGTCCATGAGGCGCGCATCTTAAGAGCGCGCCCGGGTCCGTGCGCCCGATTTCAGGCGGCCAGCGCCGCCGTCTGCGCGGACTGGCCCTGCGGCGCGGCCGGCAGTCCCAGTTCGCCGAACAGGTCCTTGGGATCGGCCATGTCCGGCACCAGCGCCAGCTCGCGGCCCAGTCCCAGCGCCTTCGCGCGATCGCTCAGCCAGCGCAGCGTCGCGAAATCCTCGAGCGCGAAGCCGACCGAGTCGAACACCGTCACCTCGTCCGCCGAGCGCCGGCCGGCGGCCTCGCCGCGCAGCACGCGCCACAGCTCGGTGACCGCGAAGTCCGCCGGCATCTGCTGCAGGTCGCCTTCGATGCGCGACTGCGGCTCGTACTCGACGAACACGCTGGCCTGTTCCAGCACGCCGCGATGCAGCTCGGTCTTGCCGGGGCAGTCGCCGCCGACGCCGTTGATGTGCATGCCGGGCTCGACCATCTCCGGCGTCAAGATGGTCGCGTTGCGCTTGTCGGCGGTGACGGTGGTGACGATGTCGGTGCCGCGGACCGCCTCGGCGGTGTCGCGGCAGCGGATCAGCGTCAGGCCCTGGACGCGCGACAGGTGGCGCACCAGCTTGTCGGTGGCGGCCGGGTCGACGTCGAACAGGCGGATCTCGTCGATGCCGAGCAGGTGATGGAAGGCCAGGGCCTGGAATTCGCTCTGCGCGCCGTTCCCGATCAGCGCCATCTTGCGCGAGCCCGGACGGGCGAGTTGCTGCGCGGCCAGGGCCGAGGTGGCCGCGGTGCGCAGCGCCGTGCTGAGCGTCAGCTCGGAGAGCAGGGTCGGCGTGCCGGTGGCAACGTCGGCGAGCACGCCGAAAGCCATGACGGTGGGCAGGCCCACGCGGTGGTTTTTGGGGTGACCGTTGACGTACTTGAAGCTGTAGAGCGATGCGTCGGAGATCGGCATCAGCTCGATCACGCCGTCATCGGAGTGGTTGGCGACGCGGGCGCTCTTGTCGAACTGGCTCCACCGGACGTAGTCGTCGGCGATGTAGCGGGCCAGGGTCTTGAGGCTCTCGGCCAGGCTGTCGTGGCGGACGACGCGGGCGACGTCGGGGGTGAGGAGCAGGCGGGTCGTCATCGGCAGTCTCATGGCAGTGGGAATGCCTCCATTCTTCGAATCCGCACTGTCAGCAGGAAGCCAGAGAACTGATCAATAATTTGAGCTCATTGAGCATTTCGTCAGCCTCGGCTGTCGTTGTGCCGTGAAATCAGGGTTAACCCGGGCGCTCTGCGCGCGAATCCGGCCGTTCATGCGCGCTCCGCGCCACGATGGTGCGCCGCGCGCCGGACCTGGAAGGCGGGGCTTCGACGACATGGACACGCTCGACCATCAACTGATCGCGCTGCTGCGCCAGAACGCGCGGGAGAGCATCGCCACGCTCGCGCACAAGCTGAAGGTCTCGCGCGGGACGGTGACCAACCGGCTGACGCGGTTGGAGGACAGCGGCCAGATCGTCGGTTACACGGTGAAGCTGCGGGCCGATGTGGCGCAGCCGCACATCACGGCCTGGATGAGCATCGCGGTCGAGGGCAACCGCACCCGCGAGGTGGTGGGCATCCTGCTCGGCGAGCCGGGCGTGGCGGGGCTGTTCGACACCAACGGGCGCTGGGACCTGCTGGCCGAGTTGCGCGCGGACAACTTGAGCGAGCTGGCCGAGATCCTGGAGCGCGTGCGCCTGATCAAGGGCATCGGCGCGACCGAGACCAGCATCCACCTGCAGACCTACAAGCTGGGCTGAGTTTCGGACCGGGGCCGGGTCCGGCGGCCTCAGCGGCGGGCGGTTTCGGGCGAAGGGGGGCCGACGGGCGCGTCGTCGTCCGGCTCCGCGCGGTCCGGTTCGAGCTCGAAGCGGCCGTCGCGCAGTTCAAGCCGGGTGCGCTGCACCACGGGCCGCGGGGAGGGACAGGAGCCTTCGTTGAAGCGCAGCACGATCTCCACGCGCGGGCCGCGTCCGGGGCTCAGCACGCTGACCCCGGAGCTCTGCGGCGCCGCGCCCGCGCCGCAGGCGAGCGGGCCGGGCTTGCCGTCGAAGCCGAGTTCCGCGGCGAGCTGCAGTTCGCCGTCGCGCTCGAGGATCAGGCGCTCGGCGCGGCTCTCGCGGCCGCGGTCGATGTCGTAGCGGCGGCTGCGCAGCAGCCAGCGCTCGTCGGCGATCTGCAGGAGCTGCAGGTCCTCGTCGCCCGAGCCCGGCGCGCCGGGCATCAGCAGCAGGCCCTTGGCGCGCAGCTTCCAGCGGCCCTGCTCGTCGGCGGCCAGCACGGCGGCGCCGAGCGCGGGCACGCAGCCGCCGCAGCGGAACTGCTCGCGCGGGCCGGGCGTCAGCTGATAGACGAGCATCAGCTTCTCGACGTTGTGCTCGACATAGCGGCCGCGGAAGACCTCGCGGATGTCGGCGCGCAGCGCCGGCGAGCGCCCGCCGAAGAAGGCCGCGACGCGCGCGTCGCGCCAGGTGTTGCCGCCGTAGACCAGCTTCATCGCCGCGTCCGGCTTGGGCGGCGATTCGATCGCGATCGGGATCTGGGCGCGAGCCAAGCCCGCCGCGCCCAGGAGCAGGGAGGCGATCGAGCAGCGGATCAGGTCGGCGGCGTATGACACAGAGCGTTGGAGGCGATGAAGGCAGGGCGCATCATCGCCGAGTCCGCGGCCGCCGGCCCCACGGCGGCGCGTTCCGGGCACCGCGGGTACAGTCCCCGCCCATGAGCCGCCCCTCGACCCACGCCCCGGTGATCCGCAGCCTGCTGGAGACCGATCTCTACAAGTTCACGATGTGGCAGGCCATGCTGCATCGCCATCCCCAGGCGCAGGCCGAGTACCGCTTCGCGTGCCGTAACACGCCGCAATACCCGCTGGCCGAGCTGGTGTCGGACCTGGAGCGCGAGATCGACCACCTGTGCTCGCTGACCTTCCAGCCCGACGAACTCGAGTACCTGCGCGGGCTGCGCTTCATGAAGCCCGACTTCATCGACCTGCTGCGCATCTTCCGCTTCCAGCGCGACTTCATCTCGGTGCGCGCGGAGGGCGAGAAGCTCGACATCGTCGTGCGCGGGCCGCAGGTGCATGTGATGGGCTTCGAGATCTTCGTGCTGGCGATGGTCAACGAGCTTTACTTCCGCCGCTTCGACCACGGCCCCGCGATCAAGGAGGGCCGGCGCCGCCTGGCGCAGAAGGTCGACGCCATCCGCGCCTTCACGCGCGACGAGGCGCCGCGCCGCCACCCGTTCCAGTTCTTCGACTTCGGCCTGCGGCGGCGCTTCTCCGGCGCCTGGCATGCCGAGGTGCTGCGCACGCTGCGCGACGAGCTGCCCGAGACCTTCCGCGGCACGTCCAACGTGCTGCTGGCCAAGGAGCTCGGCCTGGTGCCGATCGGGACGATGGCGCATGAGTACCTGCAGGCCTACCAGGCCACCGGCGTGCGGCTGCGCGACCACCAGAAGGCGGCCCTGGAGGACTGGGTGCAGGAGTACCGCGGCGACCTGGGCATCGCGCTGACCGACGTGATCGGCATGGACGCCTTCCTGGCCGACTTCGACCTGTACTTCGCCAAGCTCTTCGACGGCCTGCGCCATGACTCGGGCGATCCGGTCGAGTGGGGCGAAAAGGCGCTGGCGCACTACGACCGGTTGCGCATCGACGCCAACACCAAGCGCCTGGTGTTCTCCGACGCGCTGGACATGTCCAAGGCGCTGGCGCTGTACCGCCACTTCGCGGACCGCGTCCAGCTGGGCTTCGGCATCGGCACCAAGCTCAGCAACGACATGGGCCTGCCGACGCTGAACATCGTCATCAAGCTCACCCATGTGAATGGCCAGCCGGTGGCCAAGCTCTCCGACAGCCCCGGCAAGACCATGTGCGAGGACCAGACCTTCCTGGCCTACCTGCGGCAGGTGTTCAAGGTGGCGCCGCCGGCTTGAGCCGGCGGGCGGCGAGCAGGCTCAATGCGAGATGCGCGGGGCGGGGCGCTTGCGAGCGACCACCACTTCTGCGAGCTCCGGCGGGCTGCCGACTTCCGACCAAGCGGTGGGCGTGCGGCTGGTGAAGGTGAGCTTGAGCTGGTTCTCGCCAACTTTCCGTGCCGGTGCTGTCACCTCATCGGCCGAATAGACCGACGGATCGTGCCAGTACGGGCGCGACTGGAACGGGACGGACTCCCGGCCATGATGAGCCCAGTACTGCAGAGGGTCCGACGGTTGAATCCGAATCGTCATGTGCCCGGTCGCATGCGACTTGATCTGCGTGACCCGTCCGTCATCGCGCAGCAGCCTGAACGACATCGAATCGGTGGAGATCAACCGCGCGGCCCACACCATCTCGCTGCCCGGCAGCCCTGCAAGCGTGGGGAACACGTAGCTGGCGGTCGAGCGACGCTTGGGTTTGCTGAAGGTCCGCGTCTCCAGATTGAAGTCGCCGGGCGCGAAGTGGATGGTCAGGGGCGGATCGGTCTGCTGGTCCATGATCTCCGGGGACTGGCACCAATGGTCGGGGCGGTCTTTCTCATAACCGGTGATGTTGCGTTTGACACTGGCAGAGGCCTTTCCGCAGACCAGCGGAATCATCTCCTCCGGCTTCACGGCAAAGCGCGCTTCGCCCTCGGTGCAGGTCAACCCGTTCGTGGAAACGCACATCGGGTCGCCGTTCGCGTTCGTGGCGAGCCGCAGCGGCCAACCGAGGATGTCGTAGTCATGCCACTTCGCGAAGAGCTTGGCATATGCCGTGTTGCACCAGTGTCCTGCCGTGTCGTAGCCCGTCACCCCCTCCCATTTCTTCTCGGCATCGCGTCCGCAGGACAGAGGACGGACGAGTTCGGGGTCGCTGGACGGCGCGCCGGCTTTGCAGTTCCACGCGTCCTCGCTGTAGCAGCTGAAGTCGCCGTTCGCGTCGAGGCGGTAGTACTGCCCGTCGAGTTCCTTCCACTCGGAGGGCGCCGCGGGTGTGGACGGTGTCAGCGCCCAGGCATGCGACGCGAACAGGATCAGCGCCGAGGCGCAAACGCGGAGACGAAATGGAGGGCGCATCGAGAGGCTCCTTCAGCCAGTTGAAGAAGCCGCTCAGTCGCTCTCCCGGGACGATCGGATCAGTCCCGATGCGCGGTGATGCGGTGGATCACCGGCCCGGCCAGCAGCGGCGTGGGCTTGCCCTCGACCCAGTCCTGGTGCCCCGCGCCGTAGAACGGCGACATCGGATGCCCGCTCTGCCCGCCGGGCATCGACAGCCAGCCCAGCTCCTCGCGGCCGGGCGAGACGACCAGCCGCTCCGACTGCCCGAAGGCCGGTCCCGTCACGTGCGGCAGGTTGCTGTCGCCGCCCTGCGGCACGGAGGGCATGTCGAGCCAGCGCGACAGCAGCGGAATCGCCTTGGCCAGCGGATGCTGGATGTGGCTTGCGTTCTGAACGCCCCAGGTCGCCGCGCCGAGGTTGCCATCCGGCGCGATCTCGCGCGCCGCGTCGTCCAGCTGCGCCAGCAGCAGCGCGTCCCAGCTCGCGTAGGCCGCGGGCAGCAGATGCATCGGACGCTCGTCGACGGCGCGCGCGACGCTGTATTCGAACTGGCCGCGCCAGCGGATGCGGCGCTTCGGATCGAGCTGCCTGTCGCCGAGCGCGGGCAGCGTCCACGCGGTCCACAGCGTGTCGAGCATGCGCAGCCGCGCCTGCCGCACCAATCGGTAGGCGGCGGAATCCGCGTCGGCGCGGCCGTTCCAGTTTTCCAGCAACTGCACGAAGGCCTTGTGCGTCGGACTGGCGCCGGCATCGCCGCGCGCCGCCGCAAGGAATCGCGCGGCCCAGGTCTTCATGAAGCGCGCCTCATCGTCCGCGTGGATGGCGCCGATGGAAGCCTCGTCATGCTTCTCGCGCTCCGAGAGGCGATCGCGGATCTGCTGCGCGCGCGCGCCGAGGTCGAAGCCGCCATCGCCGAGCAGCTCGCCCGCCGCGCCTTCGAGCTGGCGGTTGTTGGCGGTCCAGAGTTGGCCGCGCGCCGGCGACAGCACCTGCGGCGCGCGGTCCGGATCGAGCCAGTCCTTGCGCATCGCCGCGGGTGGCACGAAGCGGCCGTAGACCTGCGGCAGGCCAGGCTGGGCCCACAGCCGGCCGGCGATGGTCCAGCCGATCTGGCCATCGCTGTCGGCGGCCAGGAAATTCTGGTGCGGCATGCCGGCGCGCTGCGCGACGGCGAGCGCCTCGCTGACATGCTTGACGCCCAGCATCCGGTCGGCGTCCAGGTTGAAGGCCGCGCCCTCGTGCGCGATCCAGTGCAGCGCGAAGCGGCGCGGGCCGTCCTCGGCCACGATGGGCGCGCTGTCGAGCTCGCGCACTTCCATCGTCACCGCGGGGCGGCCCTGCACCTCGAGGGTCTCGGTGCGGGTCACCAGCTTGGCGTCGCGCGGCACCTCGACCCAGTCGTACCACTGGCCGTAGGCGTTGGTGAAGCCCCAGGCCACGTGGCCGTTGGTGCCGACGACCAGCGCCGGCAGGCCGGGCAGCGTCACGCCGGCCGCGCGCAGGCCGGCAGGTCCGGCGCCGATCTGGAACTGCGCGCGATACCAGATGCTGGGCACGCCCAGGCCCAGGTGCATGTCATTCGCCAGGATCGCCCCGCCGTGCGTGGTGCGCGAGCCCGCCACCGCCCAGTTGTTGCTGCCCAGCACCGGCGGCTCACCGCCACCGCCAGGGCCCGGGGCCGCGCTGTCCTCGCCGTCGGCATCGTCATCGTCGGTTGGCCGCAGCAGCGCCGCCGAGGCCGCGCCCGAGCGGGCGGGCGGTCCGCTGGCAGGCTCGGACAGCGAAGGCGTCGTGGAAGGCGTCGTGGAAGGCGCCTCCGCCTTGCGCCTGACGTCGAGCTGCTCCGGCGCCGGGATTGGCGGCGGCGGCATCTGGCTGCCGTCCAGCGCCGCGTCCCAGCGGCCGCCGCGCGGATGCAGCCAGTCGAAGACGGCATCGCCGGCGCGCTCGCGCAGCATGGCGCGCTCGAAACCGACCTCGTAGCTGCCGGACTGCAGCATGAAGTACATCTCCGCGATCACCAGCAGCGAATCGACCGGCGTCCAGTCCTGCGGCCTGGCGCGCAGCAGCAGGTATTGCCACGGGCGCGCCGGCAGTGCGTGCAGGCCGGCGTTGACGCCCTCGGTGTAGGCGAGCAGCAGCAGCCGGTCCTCGCTGGGGAGCTGCTCGAAGCGGTCGGTCAGCCGCGCGCGGAGCCGGTTCATGCGGCGCGCGCGGTCGCGCTCGAGCGCCTTCTCGCCGAACAGCGCCGCCAGCTCGCCGGCCGCCGAGCGGCGCGTCAGGTCCATCTCGAAGAAGCGCTCCTGCGCGTGCGCGAAGCCCAGTCCGCGCGCCACGTCCAGCCGCGTGCGGCCTTCGACGACCAGCGTGCCGCGTTCGTCGCGGCCCAGGCTGAGCGGCGCGCTCAGGCCGGGGATCGCGGCGTCGCCGTCGAGCTGCGGCAGGCTCGCGCGCACCGAGGCCCAGATCCCGATCGCCGCGGCGATCAGCAGCAGCGGCAGGCCGATGAGGCCTCGGACCATCCAGCGCCGCAGCGCGCTCTCTCGACTCATGAGTTCTCCTGATTGGGGCGGGATTGTGCGTGCGCAGTGCAACAGGACTGCTACAGCGTTTCCCTAAAATCCTGCGCCATGTCTTCAGACGACCGCGACCTTATCAAGACCACGCAGGCGCTGCCGGCGATGGTCTCCCGCCGCCGCTGGCTGAGCGCCGCTGGCGCGCTCGGCCTGACCGCGCTGAGCGCCTGCACCACCTTCGGGCCAACGGCGCAGCCGCCCGTCGTGACAACACCCGACCCCGAACTGCCAGCGCCGGTCACGCCCAAGCCGGTGCCCAAGCCGCCGCGGCTGGGCCTGGCGCTGGGCGGCGGCGCGGCGCGCGGTTTCGCGCACATCGGCGTGATCCAGGTGCTGGAGGAGAACGGCATCAAGGTCGATCTGGTGTGCGGCACCTCGGCGGGCAGCCTGGTGGGCGCGCTGTACGCGGCGGGGCGCACGGGCAAGGAACTGCAGGCGGTGGCCGAGCAGATGGACGAAGGCGCGATCACCGACTGGACCTTCCCGATGCGCGGCCTGATCCGCGGCGAGGCGCTGGCGCGCTACGTGCGGCAGATGACGGGCGGGCGCGGGCTGGAGCAACTGCCGGTGCCGCTGGGCATCGTCGCGACGGACCTGGGCGATGGCTCGCCGATCCTGTTCCGCCAGGGGGACGTGGGCACCGCGGTGCGCGCGTCGAGCGCGGTGCCGGCGGTGTTCCAGCCGGTCAAGATCGGCAACCGCGAGTACGTCGACGGCGGCCTGGTGGCGCCGGTGCCGGTGCGCTTCGCGCGGCAGATGGGCGCGGAGCTGGTCATCGCGGTGGACATCGGCGAGCCGCCCGATCCGAAGATTCCGGGCGACGCGATGCGCATGCTGATGCAGACCTTCTCGATCATGGGCAAGTCGATCAACCAGTACGAACTGCAGGGCGCCGACGTGGTGCTGCGGCCCAAGCTGGACGGCTTCAGCGGCGCCGACTTCACGACGCGCCGCCGCGCCATCGCGCTGGGACGCGAGGTCGCGACGGCGACGCTGCCGGAGATCAGAAGGAAGATCGCGGCGAAGACGCGGTGAGTGCGCGGTCGGGGCTGGCCGGCCCGCTAAAAGGCGGGAACCTTGCGCTTGCGAGTGAAGGTCACGTCGACGACGTACAGGCTCAGCATGTCAAAGCGGTCATGTTGCGCTGCAAGGCCACTGGAGGCGATCAGCAGGTGGTGCGGCGTCAGTTCCCGCGACAGCTCCCAGGGCAGTGGCATCGAGGTGGCGCCTTGCAGGACAGGAAGATGTTCGTCGGCCATCCGTTGGAACGGATGGGTGGCGTCGTGGACTTTGGACGTCCAGGTCAGATCTTGGCCGAGCGGCGCGCTGTGCTGCTCGAACGCGATGCTTCCGTCGGGCCTCGTTGAAGCCTTGACCACAAGAATGTCCCTGTCGTGCGTTCGTCGCCGAGGCTCTTGGCGCACAGCTGACCAGAACGAATACGGGCGAAAGTAGTAGTCCGCGATGTCGGTCCTGTGAGAGACGCCGACAGTGACAGCCGAAGTGAGGAGCTGCTCGTCGCGGTTGAACCGGCGCTCCATGCGAACGACCCACCGCGGCTCATCGCCCGCCGACCACGCAGGCAGCGGGATGATGTAAGCCTTCTGTTCCGCGGGGAAGCCATGGATGCCCCTGCCGAGGTCCGACTTCTCCTTCATGCCGGCGAAGACCGGGACGATCTCCCGGCTGCTGCACCAATGCTTGGGGTCGTCGTATCCCTTGCTGCCCGTCCGATCGCGCAGCATGCGGCCGCATACCAATGGGTTCAGTCCGGACGCCGGCGTGGGCGCACCCGCTGGCATGCAGGTCGTTCCGTCCGCCGATCTGCACATGACGTCGCCGCGCGGCCCAGTGGCCAGCTCGACGTTGTGACGGAGCGGCCTGTAGCTGAGCCAGGTCGCGAATAGATTGGCGTAGGCCTTGTTGCACCAATGGTCGATGACCTGATAGCCGGTGCGCTTGCGGTTGTCGCCGCCCCAGCGCGGGTCGTTGCACTTGAGCGGCCATCCCTTGGCGGTCGGCGTGTTGAGGCTGCAGGTGTTGGGCCGGTCGCTGTCCTCGGCGTAGCAGCTGAGATGCCCGTCCGACTCGAGCCGGTAGTGGTGGCCATTCCATTGCTTCCATTCGGTGGCAAGCGTTTGTGGGCCAGTGTGCGCCGCTGAGGCACCGGCAGCGGACGAGAGGAAGAACATCACGGCGCTGGCAAGAAGCCGGAAGCCGGAACTGGAAGGGTGTCTGCGCATGCGCGGATCTCCGAAGAAAAGGGAGAGAGAAAAGCAAGAAAGCGCCGTCAGAACGCCGGGATCTTGCGCTTGCGAGTGAAGGTGACGTCGGTAACTCGCAGCATGGTTGAACGGTAGGCATTGCTGGCGACGACGCCCGATCCGACATGGAGCATTTGGAGATGGCGAGGCGTCGCCTTGTAATGCACTGACCACGGGGCTCCGTTCGCCGCACGCTGGTCGAGCAGCCACTTGAATGGTTCGCTGGCACGGACTTCTGGTCGCCACGCCAGGTCCCATGCACGCCTGTCGTCGCCGCGAAAGCCCAGCGGCGTACCTTGATGCTTGAATTCGATGCTGCCGTCAGCTTTCTCGGAGACCACGACGACAAGTTGGTCGCTTCCCTGCCTCAGAGGCGGTTCGTCGCGGCTTGCTGACCAGATTGCGAAGGGACGATCGAGAAGATCGCCGGCGCTGTCCCCGCGAGACAGTCCCACGGTGACCGCAGTCTTCCTCGGATAGAGGGGGTTCCAATCGAGCGGCGTGGCGAACACACGTTCCATGCGCACCACCCATTCAGCTTGGTCATCGCCCGTCCACCTTGGCAGGGGAATGTCGACGGTCTCTTGGAACCACCATTCCCGATCCACGATGCCCCCTGCGGGGCCATACCGATCTTGGCCGTTCCAAAGCAAGTTTCTTTCCGCGCCGGCGAAGACCGGGACGATCTCCCGGCTGCTGCACCAATGCTTGGTGTCGTTGTATCCCTTGCTTCCCGTGCGGTCGCGCAGCATTCGACCGCATACCAGCGGGTTCAGTCCGGATGGTGGCGTGGGTGCGCCCGCTGGCAGGCAGGTCGTTCCGTCCACCGACTTGCACATGACGTCGCCGCGCGGTCCCGTGGCCAACTCGACGTTGTGACCAAGCGGCTTGTAGCTGACCCAGGTCGCGAACAGATTGGCGTAGGCCGCATTGCACCAATGGTCGATGACCTGATAGCCGGTGCGCTTGCGGTTGTCGCCGCCCCAGCGCGGGTCGTCGCACTTGAGCGGCCAGCCCTTGGCGGTCGGTGCATTGAGGCTGCAGGTGTTGGGACGGCTGCTGTCCTCGGCGTAGCAACTGAGATGACCATCTGCCTCCAGCCGGTAGTGGTGGCCGTTCCATTGCATCCATTCGGTGGGAAGCGATGGAGGCTCGGTGGCGGCGTCGGCCAATGCCGACGAGGCGCCAGTGGCGAACGCAAAGGTGAGCATCGCCGCGCGGACATTGCGCCGCGTGTTGGAACGGGAAGGGCGTCTGCGCATGCGCGGACCTCCAAGGCAACGAAGAGGCCCGATCAGTCGTCAAGTGACTCCCTCGGGCACGGCGACTTTTCGTCGCGCGCCTCAGGTGCAAACGGGGAACCGCGAGGCGGGCGTCAGAGCCGTTCGCCGCGCGCGCTCGCCTCGATCAGCTTGTTCAGCCGCGCGAGCTGCGTCTCGGGCTTCTTCGCGCTGAGGATGTGCCAGACGCTGGTGCGGCGGTAGCCGTCCGGCTGTGCCTGGAAGAACGCCCAGGCCTGCGCGTCGCGCATGAAGATGACCTCATGCGCGGGCGACAGCTCCACGAGTTCCTTCGGCTGCTCGAACGAATACACCCGCGAGCGCTCCTCCTGCCGGCGCCCAAACGCGGCCAGCCCCGCCGGCTTCATCCGGCCCTCCTGGATCAGCGCCTCGGCGCGGGCGATGTTCACCGCGCTCCAGATCGACACCGCCTTGCGCGGCGTGAAGCGGATCTTGTAGCGCTTGTCGTCGATGCGGGTGCGCACCCCATCGATCCAGCCGTGGCACAGCGCCTCGTCCACCGACTCCGGCCAGTCGATGCTGGGCGTGCCCGTGGCGCGCTTGTGGAAACCGACCACGACCTCGGTGGCCGTGGCGGCGTGCTCGTCGAGCCAGGCGCGGAACTCGGCGGCGCTGGCGAAGAAGATCGGAGTACGGGCGGCCATGGGGGTGAAGTATGCCCGGCTGGCTCCAGCCGTCAGCGCTGGCGCGCCCATTGGAGATCAGAAGGAAGATCGCGGCGAAGACGCGGTGAGTGCGCGGTCGGCGTCTTTTCGTCTCGCGTGTCAGGCGCAAACGGTGAACCGCGGCGCGCGCCTCAGAGCCGTTCACCGCGACGCGCTCAAGGCGCAGGCGGAGGGGGACGGCGACGAAACATGACGGCTTGCGCGAGCGGGGCGATAAATGTATTCCCGCCCTTGAACCCCCACCCTGCCGAGATAAAGAGGGTTGGGTATCGGGCCCCCGGGACTGGACGATGGAGTGGCCGTGCGTCGAAGTTCACGAGATGTTTGGGATCCGCAGCGACGCTGTCCCAACCCCCGCTCAGGTATCGGCGAATGCCGTCGGGCCCCAGGACCGTGATCATCGTGAATCGGCCCAGAGGCCGCCTGATATCAACCGCGATCTTTTGAGGCTCTTCTTTGCTGGATTGCTCGGAAGGCCCGCTGCCGTCGCTTGCCGAATGGGGCCCGATGGTCGGGAACAGCCATGCCTCCCCATTGCCGTCCGGCACGGTCGGAGGCCTGTACTGCCACATGTCCCGCCAAGCGTCTTCATCGTCGGCGGCGGAAGGCGAACGGAAGGGAATGGAGAGCCCGTTATCAATCGTCAGCTTGAAAGGAGCATGAGTGGCGAGGACCTCGGAGTCGTCGTCGAGCAATTGGGGCTGGACGCGGACCAGCCAGGTCACCTCGTCGCCAGCGGCCCAGTTCGGCAGGGAGATCGCGTCAGTCCAGCCATTGGGCTCCACTCCGGCCATATGGTGCGTAATCGATGAACGCCCACGGTGGAGCATCAACTCGGGCGACTGGCACCAGTGCTTGGCATGCTCGGGTTCATAGCCGCTGAAACCAAAGCGTTTGAGCATGGGGCGGCCGCAGACGAGCGGGTTCACGGGCGTCTGCTCGTTCAGCGGCAATCGGACCTGGTCTGCCGGCATGCAGGTCACACCATCCATTGACAGACACATCACGTCCCCGCGCGGCGTCGTGGACAGGTACTGCGGATAGCCGACCACGGTGTGATCCATCCATTTGGCGAAGGCGCCGGCATAGACCCAGTTGCACCAATGGTCCGGACGGCGGTGCCCGTTGCCTTGATAGCCGGCATCGGTGAGACCCGGACCTCCGCGTGGCAGGCGATCGCAGCGCAGAGGCCGGGACTTCGCTTTGTCGGGCACATTGATGCTGCACGTGCGACCGTCTTCGCTGTAGCAGGCCAACTGGCCGTCGTCGAGGCGGTAGTGACCTCCCTGGTAGGGTTTCCATCCGGAGAGGTCGACCTCGGCCTCCACCGCGGGATCGGAGGTGTCGGCCCAAGCCGACAGGCCGAGTGTCATGACGACGATGAAGCCGACGGCGAAGACGCGAGATCTCGAAGGTCGCGTGCTGGCTGGGGCACGAAAGATCAATCCAGTCTCCTGGAGTTTGCAAGAGCCGGTCAGTGAAGGTTGCTGCAGGTCAACCCATCGTGAAAACCTGCGACCGCGCGCGGTCGTTCGGGGTCTCGGGCTTCTTCGTGCCAAGGACGTGCCAGACGCTGTTCCGCCGGTAGCCGTCCGGCTCCAGCCGTCAGCGCTGGCGCGCCCATTGCCCTTGAAGCATTGCAACCGGATTCACGTCGCGTCGCGCCGCGCGCCGCGAGGGGACGCCGGACGCCAGGCAGGCCTCTGGTCGTACCCGTACGGAGCCCGGCGCACGGCGGTTGCACCCGGGTTCGTGAGGATCCAAGCTCGCCTGGCCTGGGATAACGTACGCGGACAATAACTTTGGGGACAGGAACGCCGTGTCAAACACTGACCAGGATCCGGGCCGCGAGCGGCCCCGTCTTCGCCGCGGACCGGCCGAGATGGCGGCGCTCAAGCGCGAAATGCTCGAGCGCGCCCGCAAGATCTACCGCGACGAGGGCGTCGAGGCGCTCAGCATGCGGCGCCTCGCGCAGGAGCTCGGGATCTCGACCATGGCCATCTACAGCTACTTCGAGAGCAAGAAGGCGCTGCTGGACGGGCTGTGGATCGAGGTGTTCGAGTCGCTGACCGACGAACTGCTCGACGCCTCCAAGGGGCAGCGAGGCCCTCGCAAGGTGCTGGAAGCACACACCCGGTGCCTGCTGGACTTCTGGGAGCGCCACCCCGAGCAGTTCCGCATGATCTACATGTCCCTCACGCAAACGGGCACGCTCGAGGAGATCGGCCAGTCGCAGCAGCCGGTCTACAACCGGCTGCTCGGCCTGATGCGCGAGCGCGTGGCCGCCTGCGCGCCGGACGGCGTCGAACCTGACGAGGCGGCCATCCGGACGATGTGCGATCAGATGTCGGTGCGGACCATGGGCTATCTGATGATGGTGATCGGATTGCCGCGCTATCCGCTGTTCGATCGCGATGCACTGCGCGAGTCCACGGTGCAGGGCGTGCTGCGCGACGTGGCGGAGCAGGTCGGCCGCTTGACGGGCGGCGGCACGTCAGCCTCGCCCGCCGCCGCTTCGGGCCAGGCGGCCGAACAGCCGGCGCTGCGCACCGGCTCCGACTGAGCAAAAAAAAAGCCCAGCGAAGCGCTGGGCTTGAAGGGCACTTGGGAAGCGGAGCTTCCGTGGGTACCGAGGAGACAACCGTTACGGCAACTGTCGTTCGCTCAGGCCGCGGCGCGCTTGGCGCCGCGGGTGGCGTTCTGGGTCGCCTTCACCGCCGTGCTGGTCACGGCGTTGAAATTCGATTCAGCGATTTCGGAGGCTTGCTTGGCGGCCTTGTGCAGGCTTTCGTAAGCGTTGTTGGCCGCGGCCACCGCCGACTTCACCAGAGCAACAGCATTTTCCGTGCCAGCCGGAGCGTTCTTGGTCGCGTTGTCGACGACGGCGCCGAACTTCTGCTGCGCGTCGGCGACTTGCGCCTCGGCCAGGCGGACGAATTCGGACGAGGTCGACGAAGCGATGTCGTACAGGTGGCGGCTGTAGGCGACGGCCTTCTCGGCGGTCGGTTGCAGAAGCGAGGCCTGCAGGGCCCACAGTTCCTGCGGATCCTTGACCGCGATCGCCTGCTGCGCGGTTTCGGCGGCTTCGCCGAGCGCCGTCTTGGCGACCTGCAGGTTCAGCTCGACCAGCTTTTCATAGCCTTCGAAGGCCTTGGCGGTCAGGCCGAAGAACGAGGCCTGCAGGTTCTTTTGTTGGTCGAGCACTTGGTCAGCAGTCAGCATGCGAGATCTCCTTGAGGAATGACGTCAGCCAGGAACACGCGGCAGGCTGCGAGCCGTCGCTACACGTTTGTTGCGGTGCAGCATGAAGCCAGTATAGGAGCGCCGCGAGCGATTGCAAGCACTTTTTGTGCATCGCAGCAAAACCGGGTGCGGGGCGCCGTGGAGCGGCTCTGCTAGCGTCCGCACCATGCTCGCCTTCCATTACGACCATCTGACCCTGGCCCTGCCTCCGGGGCACCGGTTCCCGCAGTCGAAGTACCAGATGCTGCGCGAGCGGGTGGAGCGCGCGCCGGGCCTGATGCGCCTGCAGGTCGCGGAGCCGGCCGATCCGCAGGCGTTGGCGCTGGTCCACACGCCCGACTACATCGACGCGGTGATGCAGGGCACGCTGAGCCCCGCCGCCCAGCGCGAGATCGGTTTCCCCTGGGCGCCGGGGCTGCCGCTGCGCTCGCTGAGTTCGGTCGGCGCGACGATCGCGGCGGCGGGCGCCGCACTGGAAGAGGGCGTCGCCGCGAGCCTGGCGGGCGGAACGCACCATGCCTACGCGGACAAGGGCAGCGGCTTCTGCGTGTTCAACGACGTCGCGGTGGCGGCGCGGCTGATGCAGGCGCGGTGGCATCGCCGCCATCCTGGCCGGCCGGGGCTGCAGGTGCTGGTTGTCGACCTGGACGTGCATCAGGGCAACGGCACCGCCGCCATCTTCCGGGACGACGACAGCGTCTTCACGCTGTCGCTGCATGGGGAGAAGAACTTCCCCTTCCGCAAGGAGGCGAGCGATCTGGACGTCGGCCTGCCCGACGCCTGCGGCGACGCCGCCTACCTCGCCGCGCTGGAATCGGCGCTGGCGCAAGTCTGGCGGCGCCTGTCGGGGCGGCCGCCGGGGCTGGCGTTCTATCTGGCCGGTGCCGATCCGCACGAGGGGGATCGCCTGGGCCGGCTCAAGCTCAGTGCCGACGCGCTGCTGCGCCGCGACCGGATGGTGCTGGACGCACTGCTCGAGCGCCGCATCCCGGTCGCGCTGACCATGGCCGGCGGCTACGGGGAGGATCTCGACACCACGGTGGAGCTGCAGGTCCGGACGCTCGATGCCGCGGCACACAGCTGGATGCGATGGCGCGAGACCTCGCCACACTGAGGCGTTTTCAACTGCATCGACAACCCCATGCCCTTGACCGTTGACACCCTGCCGGCGCCGCCGGCCGCCTACGCCACGCCGGCGGTCTGCGAGGCCGTCGCCGCTTCGGAGGACTTTCCGGAGGCCGTGAAAGCCCGCCTGGAGGCCGAAGCGCGCCTGTTCGCCAGGACCTGGACCGGCCAGCCCATCCGTTGGCCGGCGGACTGCGAGGCCCGGTTCACCCGGCTGACGATTCCTCCTGGCACCCGTCTGCCGGTCCACCAGCATCCTTATCCGCGCTTCGGCTGGCTCGTCCAGGGCGAGATCGAGGTCGTGCAGCCGGACACCGGCAGGACGCGGATCCTGAGGGCGGGCGAGGTGATCGCGGAATCGATCGGCGAGTGGCATTTCGGCAGGACCGTCAGCAAGGAGCCGGTGATCTTCACGCTGCTGGACGTCGTCCCGCGCGGCACGGCGTCCAACACCGTGCTGCGGGACGCCGGGCAGCAGCACCCCGAGTAGCCCGCGCGACACCGGCTCCCCGGCGGCGGTGGAAGAATCGCCGCCCATGAGCACCGACCGCCCCGGCCCCGAGCCGCGCGCCGCCTTCGCCCGCTTCATCCCGGTGCCCACGCGCTGGATGGACAACGACGCCTACGGCCATCTGAACAACGTCGTCTATTACTCGCTGTTCGACACGGCCGTGAACCGCCACCTGATCGAGCAGGGCGCGCTCGACCTGGAGCGAGGCGAGGTCATCGGGCTGGTGGTCGAGACGCACTGCAATTTCTTCTCGTCGCTCGCGTTCCCGCAGGCGGTCGAGGCTGGGCTGCGCGTCGCGAGCCGCGGCCGCTCGAGCGTGCGCTACGAGATCGGCCTGTTCGCCGAGGGCGAGCCGCTGTGCGCCGCTCGCGGACACTTCGTCCATGTCTACGTGGACCGCCAGACGCGCCGCCCGGTGGCCGCGCTGCCCGCGTCCCACCTGAAGGCGCTCGCCGCCCTGGAGATGCCATGACCTTTCCCGACCCGTTCGTCCCGCCGACGCCCGAGCAGACCGCCGCCGTCGACGCGGCCATCGTGACGCGCCACTCGATGCGCGCTTTCCTGCCCACGCCCGTGCCGCGCGCGCTGATCGAGGAGCTGCTGGCCGTCGCCGCGCGCGCGCCTTCGGGCACCAACACGCAGCCGTGGCAGGTGCACGTGCTGACCGGCGCGGCCAAGGACCGCCTCGTGGCGCGCATCCAGTCCGTCTACGACGACCCGGAGGAGCTCGCCACCCATGGCGAGGAATACGCCTACTACCCCCGTGAATGGGTTTCGCCCTACATCGACAGGCGCCGCAAGGTCGGCTGGGACCTCTACGGCCTGCTGGGCATCACCAAGGGCGACAAGCTGCGCATGCATGAGCAGCATGGCCGCAACTACCGCTTCTTCGACGCGCCGGTGGGCCTGATGTTCACCATCGACCGCGTGATGCAGCAGGGCAGCTGGCTGGACTACGGCATGTTCCTGCAGAACCTGATGATCGCGGCGCGCGGCCGCGGCCTGCACACCTGCCCGCAGGCCGCCTTCACGCAGTTCCACCGCGTCATCGCCGAGGAGCTCGGCCTCGCGCCGCAGCAGCAGGTCGTGTGCGGCATGTCGCTGGGCTATGCCGATCCGTCGGCGGTCGAGAACACGCTGGTGACCGAGCGCGAGGCCGTCGCCTCGTTCACGCGCTTCCTCGAATGAACTGAGCCGGCGCGGCGCGCGCGCCACGTCCTGGGCGATCCTCGGCTGTGGCGCGGGCCGGCCGCGCCGCGAGGGGCGCCGCGCTGCATACAGTTGGCGATTCCCCGGCTAGGAGATCGTCCATGAGCAAGCCCAGCGTCCTGGTGGCCCGCAAGACCTTCGGCGACATCGTCGACCGGCTGCGCCCGCACTTCGAGGTCGAAGTCAACGACAGCGACCTCGGCTGGACCCAGGACGAATTGATCCGCCGCCTGCAGGGCAAGGCCGGCGTGTACATCGCCGGCGGCGACCGCATCGACCAGAAGCTGCTCGACGCCTGCCCCGGCCTGAAGGCCGTGTGCTCGATGGCGGTGGGCTACAACAACATCGACGTCGCGGCCTGCACGGCGCGCGGCGTGGTGGTGAGCAACGCGCCCGACGTCCTGACCGAGACCACCGCCGACTTCGGCTTCGCGCTGATGATGGCGACCGCGCGCCGCATCACCGAGAGCGAACACTTCCTGCGCCGCGGCGAGTGGCGCGAATGGTCGGTGACGATGTTCGCCGGTGCCGACGTGCACGGCGCGACGCTGGGCGTGCTGGGCATGGGGCGGATCGGCGCGGCGATCGCGCGCCGCGGCCACCTGGGCTTCGGCATGCCGGTGCTGTATCACAACCGCTCGCGCCTGCCGGCCAGCGAGGAGGCGCCGCTGGGCGCGCAATGGGTCGAGAAGGACGAGCTGCTGCGGCGAGCGGACCATCTGGTCATCGTGGTCCCGTACAGCGCGTCCTCGCATCATCTGATCGGCCAGCGCGAGCTGCGCCTGATGAAGAAGACCGCGACGCTGACCAACATCGCGCGGGGCGGCGTCGTCGACGACGCGGCGCTGGCGGCTGAGCTTCAGGCCGGCACCATCGCCGCCGCGGGCCTGGACGTGTTCGAGGGCGAGCCCGCGGTGCATCCGGAGTTGCTGGCCTGCCGCAACGTCGTGCTGACGCCGCACATCGCCAGCGCCACCCTCGCGACGCGGCGCGCGATGAGCGCGCTCGCCGTCGACAACCTGATCGCGGCGCTCACCGGCGGCGTGCCGCCCACGGCCTTGAATCCCGAGGTGCTCACGCGCTGAGAGAATCGCACGCATGGCTCTTTCCGATGTGCTGCAGCTGGTCCTCTCGGGCCTGATCCTGATCCTGCTGATCGCCGTGTTCATCGCGTTGCGGCGGCAGGCGGGAGGCGATGCGGCGGCGGCGCTGGCGCCTCTGATGCAGCAGTCGGGAGAACGCATGGAGCGCCTGGAGCGCGCGCTGCGCGACGAGATGGGCCGCGGCAACAGCGGCCTGCGGCAGGAACTGCTGGGCACGCTGACGCAGTTCCAGCAGGCGCTGGCCCAGCAGGCCGCGCGCGGACGCGAGGCGCAGGACGCCGCCGCCGCGCGCACGGCCACGCTGCTGACGGAGCAGTTGCAGGCGCTGGCGCAGCGCAACGAAGCAGGCCTGGCCGAGACGCGCCGCACCGTCCAGGAGCGGCTGCAGGCGATCCAGCAGGACAACGAGAAGAAACTCGAGCAGATGCGGGCGACCGTCGACGAGAAGCTTCACGCGACGCTGGAGCAGCGCCTGGGCGAGAGCTTCAAGCAGGTGGCGGAGCGGCTGGAGCAGGTCTACCGCGGCCTGGGCGAGATGCAGACGCTGGCGCGCGACGTCGGCTCGCTGAACCGGGTGCTGACCAACGTGAAGACGCGCGGCATCTTCGGCGAGGTGCAACTGGCGGCGCTGCTGGAGCAGGTGTTCACGCCGGAGCAGTACGCGGCCAATGTCGAGACGCTGCCCGGCACCGGCGCGCGCGTCGAGTTCGCGCTGAAGCTGCCCGGCCAGCGCGACGATGGCCAGCCGATCTGGCTGCCGATCGATGCGAAGTTCCCGCGCGAGGACTATGAGCGCCTGGTCGACGCGCAGGAGCGCGCCGACGCGCCCGCGGCCGAGGTGGCGGCGCGCGCGATCGAGACCCGGCTGCGGCTGGAGGCCAGGACCATTCGCGAGAAGTACCTGGGCCCGCCGCACACGACCGACTTCGCGCTGCTGTTCCTGCCCACCGAAGGCCTGTACGCCGAGGCGCTGCGCCGGCCCGGCCTGACCGAGGCGCTGCAGCGCGAGCACAAGGTGATGCTGGTGGGTCCGACGACGCTGCTGGCGACGCTGTCCAGTCTGCAGATGGGCTTCCGCACGCTGGCGCTGGAGAAGCGCTCGGCCGAGGTCTGGGAGGTACTGTCGGCGGTGAAGACGGAGTTCGGCAAGTTCGGCGAGGTGCTCGCGAAGACGAAGAAGAAGCTCGAGGAAGCGAGCAACACCATCGATGCCGCCGAGGTGCGCACGCGCGCGATGACGCGCCGGCTCAAGACCGTCGAGGCGCTGCCCGAGGACCAGATGACGCGCGTGCTGCGGCTGGGACAGGCGGCTGACGAGGAGGGCGTGGCGGGATGAGCGAAGACGCGTCAGGGCCAGCGCCCGCGCCCGCTGACCCGGCCGGGGATCCGGCTGCAGATCCGGCCGCGGAGCCGGCCTCGACGACGGCCGGTTACGCGGGCCTGGACGCGGGCTTCGCGGCGGTCATCGCCTCGCTGGTCGCGGTGCACGCCTGCATGGCGACGACGCGGGTGTCGGCGACGCTGTGGGTGCTGCACGAGGGCTACGGCGGCGGGTACGTCGGCGTGCTGCTGAGTCTGTTCGCGGTCGCGCCGCTCGGGCTGTCGCTATGGGCGGGCCGGCTGGCGGACCGTCACGGCTTCCACCGGCCGGTGGGCATTGGCGTGGCGATGGCCTTCAGCGGCGCGCTGCTCGCGCTGGCCGCGCAGGTGCTGGGCTGGCTCTGGCTGCTCGCGGCGGGCTGTCTGCTGTGCGGCGGCGCGGTCGCGGTGTCCGCCGTCGCGATCCAGCGCGAGGCCGGGTTGATGGCGGCCGACGCCTCGCAGCTCAAGCGGGTGTTCAGCTGGGTGGCGCTGGGGCCGGCGTTGTCGAACGCGCTGGCGCCGGTCATCACCGGCATCGTGATCGATACGGCGGGGTTCACTGCGGCGCTGGTGCTGTCGGCGCTGCTGCCGCTGGGCGCGTGGCGCATCGCCCGGCGGGTGCCGAGAAGACCGCCGCGGCAGGCGGCCTCGTCCGCCAAGCCGCGTCCGGCCTGGGACCTGCTGCGCGATCGCGGGCTGCGCAATCTGTTGATCGTCAACGTCGCGATGTCGTCCTGCTGGGACGCGCACAGCTTCGTCGTGCCGGTGGTGGGGCACGCGAAGGGGCTGTCGGCGTCCAGCATCGGGCTGGTGCTGGGCAGCTTCGCGGCCGCGGCGACGGTGGTGCGGCTGGCCATCGTGCGCTGGGCCCATCGCCTGGATGAGGTCAAGGCGCTGCGCGCCGCGATGACGATCGCGACGGTCACCTTGATCGTCTACGCGTGGCTGCCCGGGACGCTGGGGCTGATGCTGGGCTCGGCGGTGCCGGGACTGGCGCTGGGCGCGGTGCAGCCAATGGTGCTGGCGACGATGCATCAGGTCACGCCGCCGGACCGGCATGGCCAGGCGCTGGGCCTGCGCATGCTCGCGTCCAACGGCGCGACGGTGGCGATGCCGCTGGGATTCGGCGTGCTGGCGGCGGCGAGCGTCGCGGCGGCGCCGCTATGGCTGATGGCGTCGATCCTCATCGGGGCGCAGTTCGCCGCGCGCCAGCTTGGCGCCGCCTCGGCGCGGTGACATCGCTCACCCGCCCGGTGCGGCAGCCACCTGCCGGCGCGCTTCCTTGTGCTTCATCGCGACGTACTCCTCCAGCGACTGCTCGTGGAGCTGACGCGGATAGCGCTCCGTCGCGGCGAACCAGTCGCGCAGCCGCTTGTCGAGCCGCTGTTCAGCCGGCGCCGGCAGCGTGTCGAGGTAGGACTCGATGGCGAGGAAATAGCGCATCGTGTTGCGTTCCGCGATGCCCTGGATGCCGCCGACGTAGCGCGGCTCGCCATTGCCCTCGCGTCCGACGATCGTGAACCCGACCTTGTCCCGCCCGCTGGTCGCCAGATAGGCGCTGGTCGCGACCCGCGCGGCGAGGTTGTTGACATACGCATAGCGCAGCCGCACGAACGATCGGCGGGCGTCCAGCGGCACTGCTTCGAAGGTCAGCCGGTACTGGCTGGTGCCCATCGGCCCCTTGGCCGCGCTCATCTCGACCAGCAGGTATTGCGGCTGCGCCGCGATCACCTGGAACTGGAAATCGAGCGCGTATGCATCTTCGATGGGCTGGTCGAACTTGGGTCCGACGGCCATGTGCAACAGCGCGCCCGGCGCTGCGTCGTCATCGACCACGCAGCGCTTCACGTTGGCCGGCAGGGTCAGCAGTTCGCACCAGGCGTCGGCGCTGCGCAGCGCGCTCGACAGCGTCGCGAAGCCGTGTTGCACCACCGCATGCATCTCGCCGGTCGGATGCTCGGTGTCGTCCACCGAACTCAGCACGATGGGCCGCTGAAAGGGGCTGCGGTTCAACTGCGGCTCCAGCTGCTCGTACTGTGCGCGCAGACTGGCGCCCTGCTGGGCGTTGACCTCGGTGGCGATCAGCAGCAAGGCCAGCAACACCGCCGCATGCGCGAGCCAGAACACCGCGCCATGCGGCGCGGCGGGGTGCTTTTGATGGCGGTGGGCCTTGTCGAAATGCGGAAGGTGCGGGAAGGAACGCATGGCGGTCTCCGTCGCGCGGCCAGCGGGCCGTTCGATTCAGCTTAGCCGCGATGGCCTCGAAGAGCGGTCGGCCCGCTGGCCGGCCGCCTGTCAGACAAGGCCGCGTCCCGTGTTCGCCTGACACGCCCTTGCCCATCGCCTACGATCGCCGCCATCCCGGCGAAGCCGGACAGGGAGCGGCACACGCATGGGTTGGAAAGCGCAGCGGGTTCGAACATCGGCGGGGAGTTCCCTTCGGCCCCGATGCCAGCGTGGCGCGCTGCGGTGGCCGTCCGTCTGGGCCTGGGCGCAGTTCGTCGCCGCGTTGCTGGTGACGGCCGCCGTCGCCTGGCTGTGGCTCATGCGGCCGCTGTCGGGGCCGGTCGAGCGATTGGATGCCATGGTCCAGGATGCCCAGACCCGATGGCGCGGCCGGCTGGAGCCCGGCAAGACTTATCCCATCGTGCTGCTGCGCATCGATGCCGCGAGCGCGGTGCCCTTCCACGGCGACGCCTCGGCGCGCCCGCTGCTCGCCGAGGCCATCACTCGCCTGCAGGCCGCCAAGCCGCGGCTCATCGCGATCGACCTGCCGCTGTTCGACCCCAAGCCCGGGCAGGACATGGCGCTCGCCGCCGCGATGCGAGCGGGCGCGCCGGTCTTGCTGCCCTTCGCGCTGCCGCCCGAGCCGCCCGAGCCACCCGCTTCAGAGGCCGGCGCCGCCGCCGAGGCGCTGCGCCCACAGGCTTTCCCGAGGACTGAAGGTCCGCTCGCCACTGCCCTGCGCCGCCGCTTCGCCCAGGCGCCGCCCGAGCCGCTGCGCTCGGCGGCCGCATCGCTGGGGCACCGGCAGACCGGGCGGTCGCGCGATGGCAGCTTGCGCCACGACCTGCCCGCGCTGGCGCTCCAGGACGCCGCCTATCCATCGCTCGCGCTGCGCATCGCGGGCGACGCGATGCGCCAGCCGTGGTCCGAGGCGACGCTGCGCTGGCGCCGCGAGATCCGTTGGGGATCGCTGCGGGTGCCGCTGGATGGTCTGTCGCGGCAAGGCGTCAACGACTATGGCCCGGCGGGGACCTTTCCGTCGGTGACCCTGTCCGACCTGGTCGACGGGCGCGTGCCCGACGACGTCCTGCACAACCGGATCGTGATCGTTGGCCTGGCGCCAGGCGTCACGCGCGCGGCTGGCGCTGCCCCCGATGACACCGTCGCGACGCCCTTCGATCCCGCGCTGTCCAGAGCGGAATGGCTGGCCACCGTCGCTGACAACCTCCTCACTGGCCGGACGCTGTCGCGCCCCGCGTGGGCGCCGCTCGCCGAGCTGGGCGCGCTGCTGGCCCTGCCGCTGCTGTGCATGCTGCTGCTCGCGCGCGGGCGCTGGTGGCGCGGGCTGCTTGGTGTGGCGGTGCTCGCCGGCATCGGAC
>Ga0099823_1000213_pt1 | contig 32548 bp, 20 predicted proteins | sample CowpearedBW_FD_76831 | JGI IMG/M metagenome (GOLD analysis project Ga0099823, IMG submission 76831) | Root nodule microbial communities of legume samples collected from California, USA - Cow pea red BW | ecosystem: Host-associated > Plants > Roots > Nodule | place: USA: California | collected...
AGGGCTTCCTGCGGCTGAAGATCCCGTGCTGGCAGCGGCGGCTGGCGACGCGCTTCCTGGCGCTGGTGCCGGCCTTCATCGGGCTGCTGTGGCTGGGCGAGGCGGCGGTGGGCCGGCTGCTGGTGGCGAGCCAGGTCGTGCTGAGCCTGCAACTGCCGTTTGCGATGTGGCCGCTGATCCGGCTGACGGGCGACCGGGCGGTGATGGGCGGGTTCGCCAACGGGCCCGTGGTGCGGGCGCTGAGCTGGCTGCTCTTCGCGCTGGTGACCGGGGCGAATGCGGCGCTGTTGTGGTCGCTGGTGAATTGAAGGCGCGCAGGGCCCGTCCGTCGACGAAGTGCTGGAACGCCTCAGCGAGGTGGTTCAGCTACTGATTGAGGAAGGCGAGCTGGATGTGCTGAATTTCGCGCCAGGCGGCACGTCGACGCCATACTGAGTCGCCGCTGCCGCTCCAATCCGAAGGTTGCCAAGCGATTCCCGCTGGCGCCTCCTCTTCCCACTTCGAGATCGATCTCATGCTGAAGACATCCGCCCTCTGCGCTGCCGCGCTCGCTTTCGTTTCCGTGTGCTCGCATGCGCAATCGGCGCCCAAGCCGCAGTGCCAGAGCTCGACGATCGAGAACTCGAAGGTCGAGATGTGCATGTATCCCGGCGCGAGCTTCCAGCACGACACCTACGTGCTGCGGGTGGACCGCATGACGATCTTCGCGCTCGTCGATGACTTCGCCGATCAGGTCGAACTGACGCACACCGTGCCGGAAGGTCCGGCGCTGGAACTGCCGCTGTCGCGCGGCGAGAAGGTCGTGAAGCTGGTGGGCGGCTGCGTGCCCGAGAGCAAGGACGGCGCAGAGGTCGCGCGCGTCTGCAATTTCCGCTGGGGCCGCCACGAAGTGGTGAAGAACGTCCGCTTCACGTTCGACTGATCGCCACGCGATACATCCCCACCACCACCCCGCTCGGCGTGGTGGTCGAGCTGACGAGCTCGAAGGTGTTCGGCATGGCGCGCTCCGGGAAGCAGCGCTTGCCCTGACCGAGCAGCAACGGGTAGACCGCGAGCATCACCTCGTCCACGAGGCCGTGCTCGAACAGCGTGGACGCCAGCATCGCGCTGCCGCAGACGATCAGGTCAGGCCCGTCGCTGGCCTTGAGGCGGCGGATGCCTGCCAACACGTCGGTGCCAAGATCCCCGACCGGTCCCCACTCGAGGTCCTCGCGCCGATGGGTCGCGACGTACTTGGTCGCGGCGTTCAGGCCTGACGCGAATGGGCCGGCCTTCATCGCGGGCCAGTAGCCGGACCACAGGTCGTAGGTGCGGCGGCCCAGCAGCAGGTCGTAGCCGGTGCCGTAGGCCGCGGCGACGGCGGCGGCGCCTTCCGGCGTGCGGTAGGGCGCGGTCCAGTCGCCGTGCGCGTAGGCGCTGTCGACGCCGGGGCCGCCGGGTTCAACGAAGCCGTCCAGCGAGATGTGTTCGGCGATCCTGATCTTCCTCATGAGAGCCTCCGCGAGGTTGAAGTCCTGGACCGGGGCGCGATCGCCTCGGCCTTCATCCCTACGACGTGCGGCGGCGCTGATTCTCGACAGCGCGGTCTCTCGTTCCCTGCGCGGCGCCTCGCGCGGCCCGGCCGCGCAGGCCCGGGTCGCGTGGTTCTTGGCGAAGCCGCGGTAGCAGAACCGGACGTGGTCAAAAGGCAAAACGCTGCGGACTGTCCGATCAACACATCACTGTTCGTCGATCGTTGGCCTCGGTTTGACCGCTTCGTGGTTCGTCAGATCCGCCGATGAGTTCCCTTCCCCAAAGCGGAAGAGCTTTCCTAGACTGCCAGGTCTCCCCCGTTCAGCAGTCAGGAGCGCTCCATGCTTCGCATTCCGACCTTGCATCCGCATCGCGCGCGCCTCGTGCGCGGCGCTATGCTGCCGCGCATGATCTTCAATGCTCTGATCGAGCGCGACCCAGGCAGTGATGTGCTGGTGGGCAGCGTGCCTGAAGTTCGCAGCGCCTATACGCAAGGCGCCTCCGTTGAGGAGGTGCTGGAGCGCCTGACGGAGGTGCTGCAGCTGCTCGCGGAAGAGGGCATGGTGAACATCGACGGCGGCATCGCGTTCAATACGACGCTGCGGATGGAATGAGCACATGGGCGCCGGCCTGCCGGTGCTCAGCGCCAGGGAAGTTGAGCGGATCCTGCTTGGGCTGGGATTCACGCAGCGCGCCGGCAAGGGAGCACATCGCTTCTACCGTCATGCCGATGGCAGGACAACGATCGTGCCCTTTCATGCGGGCAGCGACATCCGGCCCAGTTTGCTGCGCAAGATCTGCGCGGACGTTCGAGTGCCCGTTGACGAGTTCGTGGTGGCGCGCTGAGCGATAGACCGGGGCCGGGGTCCAACACGGCCGCGGCGAAGAACGTCCGCTTTGTCCCCTACCCGCCCTTGCGCGGCTCGGCCGCGTAGGCCCGCAGGAAGGCCTGCACCGCGCGCTCGGCGGAGCGCGTGATCTGCGTGCGGGTCACCGGCGGCAGATCGCGATGGAACCACCGGTGCTGGTGCTCCGAGCTCACCAGCGCGCCGAAGTGCTGCGTCAGCACCCACGGATCCTCGCGGCGCAACTCGCCGTGCTCGATCGCCTGCTTGAACACCTCCATCAGCACCGACATGCCGCGCTCCGGACCCGCCTCGTGGAACCGCTCTCCAATGTCCGAGTGACCCGCCGCGCCCAGCACCATGCGGTGCGCCGCGATCGCCTCCTCGCTCGTCAGAAAACCCACCAGCTTCTGCGCGAAACGCGTCAGCACCGGCTCCAGCGTGCCGCCGCGGTACTCCGCGATCTCGGTCAGCGCGGACGCCATGTGCCGCTCGCCCACCGCCTCCGTGACCGCCAGGAACAGCTCCTCCTTCGACGGGAAATAGCCGTAGATCGTCGACTTCGAGCCGCCGATGCGCTTGACGATCTCCGCCATCGACGCCCGCTCGTAGCCGAACTCCAGGAACACCTGCGAGGCCACTTCCAGGATCGCGTCCCGCCGCGCTTCCGTGCGCACTTTCACGACAACTCCTTAACCGTACCAATCGGTCCATTTTTTCTTGACACCCGTGAATTGTCAAACCAATAATCCGCCCGCCAATACCGAACCGTTCGGTACGCTTTCAAAAGACCCGACCCTGCTCGACCTGGAGTTCCGCCATGAGCATCCGCCCTGATCCCTTCCTGCCGACAGCGCTGCTGGCCAGCGCCGCGGCGCTGACCCTCACCGCCTGCGGCGAGCCCCCTCACCCGCCCAGCATGGGCGCCGGCGGTCCGCCGCAGGTGAGCGTCGTCACGGTGGCGGCGCAGCGTCTGGCCTTGACGACCGAGCTGCCGGGCCGCGTGACCGCGGCGCTGGTGGCCGAGGTGCGGCCGCAGGTGGGCGGCCTGGTGCAGGAGCGCCGCTTCAAGGAAGGCAGCGACGTCAAGGCCGGCGAGCTGCTGTACCAGATCGATCCGGCGACCTACCGCGCCGGCGTCGACAACGCGCAGGCGAGCCTGGCCAAGGCGGAGGCCACGCTGGTCTCGGCCCGGCTCAAGGCGGGCCGCTACCAGGAGCTCTCGGCCATCAAGGCGGTGAGCCAGCAGGACGCCGACGACGCCGCCGCCAGCCTGCTGCAGGCCCAGGCCGATGTCAGCGCCGCGCGCGCCGCGCTGCAGACGCAGCGCATCAACCTGGCCTACACCCGCATCACCGCGCCGATCAGCGGCCGCATCGGCCGCTCGTCGGTGACGCCGGGCGCGCTGGTCACCGCCAGCCAGGCCAGCGCGATGGCCACGGTGCAGCAGCTCGATCCGATCTATGTCGACGTCACGCAGTCGGCGGGCGCGCTGCTGGCGCTCAAGCGCTCGCTGGAGAACGGCCGGCTCAAGAGCGGCACCGCCAACGTGCGTCTGGTGCTGGAGGACGGCAGCGTCTATCCGCAGACCGGCCGGCTGCAGTTCTCCGAGGTGTCGGTGGACCAGAACACCAGCGCGGTGACGCTGCGCGCGGAGTTCCCCAACCCGCGCGGCGACCTGCTGCCCGGCATGTACGCCAAGGCGGTGATCGAGGAAGGCGTGCTCGAGCAGGCCGTGCTGGTGCCGCAGCCGGCCGTCTCGCGCGACAGCACCGGCAAGCCGGTGGCCTTCGTCGTCGATGGCGACGGCAAGCTGGCCCAGCGCGCGCTGACCACGGACCGGGCCATCGGCGACCAGTGGCTGGTGGGCAGCGGGCTGAAGGCCGGCGACCGCGTGGTCGTCGAAGGCCAGCAGAAGGCGCGGCCCGGACAGCCGGTCCAGGTCGTGCAGGCCCAGGCGCCGGCCGCGGCCGCGGTGAAGACCGCCGCGGCCAGCGCCGCCGGCGGCGCGCACTGAGCATCGGACGGAGACCCCTCATGGCTCGCTTTTTCATCGACCGTCCGATCTTTGCCTGGGTCCTGGCCATCATCACGATGCTGGCCGGCATCGTCGCGGTGCTGACCCTGCCGATCGCGCAGTACCCCGCCATCGCCCCGCCCGCCATCGCCATCACGGCGAACTATCCCGGCGCCTCCTCCAAGACCCTGGAGGACACCGTCACGCAGGTCATCGAGCAGAAGATGAAGGGGCTGGACCGGCTCTCCTACATCGCCTCGACCAGCGAATCGACCGGCAGCGTGACCATCACGCTGACCTTCGAGACCGGCACCGATCCCGACACCGCGCAGGTGCAGGTGCAGAACAAGCTGTCGCTGGCCACGCCGCTGCTGCCGCAGGAGGTGCAGCAGCAAGGCGTGCAGGTGGCCAAGTCCGCCGCCAACTATCTGAACGTGCTGGCCTTCATCTCCGAGGATGGCAAGCTCAGCGGCTCGGACCTGTCGGACTACGTCGCGGCCAACGTGCAGGACCCGATCAGCCGGGTCGATGGCGTGGGCGACACGCTGCTGTTCGGCTCGCAGTACGCGATGCGCCTCTGGCTGGATCCGGCCAAGCTCAACAGCTTCAAGCTGACGCCGCTGGACGTGAAGGCTGCGGTGCAGGCGCAGAACGCGCAGGTCTCGGCGGGTCAGCTCGGCGGCCTGCCGGCGGTGCCGGGTCAGCAGCTCAACGCGACCATCACCGCGCAGACGCGGCTGAAGACGGCCGAGGAGTTCGAGGCCATCCTGCTGCGCACGCAGGCCGACGGCTCGGCCGTGCGGCTGCGCGACGTGGCGCGGGTGGAGCTGGGCAGCGAGGGCTACACCAGCGTCGCGCGCTTCAACGGCAAGCCGGCGGCGGGCCTGGCGATCAAGCTGGCCACGGGCGCCAACGCGCTGGCAACGGTCAAGGGCATCGACGCGAAGCTGGAGGAGCTGAGCCGGTTCTTCCCGCCCGGGGTGAAGGTCATCAAGCCCTATGACACGACGCCCTTCGTGCGCATCTCCATCGAGGAGGTCATCAAGACCCTGGTCGAGGCCGTGGTGCTGGTGTTCCTGGTGATGTACCTGTTCCTGCAGAACTTCCGCGCCACGCTGATCCCGACGATCGCGGTGCCGGTGGTGCTGATGGGGACCTTCGGGGTGCTGGCGGCGTTTGGCTACTCGCTCAACACGCTGACGATGCTGGCGATGGTGCTGGCGATCGGGCTGCTGGTGGACGACGCGATCGTGGTCGTCGAGAACGTCGAGCGGGTGATGAGCGAGGAAGGCCTGTCGCCGCTGGAGGCCACGCGCAAGTCCATGGGCCAGATCACCGGCGCGCTGGTGGGCGTGGCGCTGGTGCTGGCGGCGGTGTTCGTGCCGATGGCCTTCTTCGGCGGCTCGACGGGGGTGATCTACCGGCAGTTCACGGTGACGATCGTGTCGGCGATGACGCTGTCGGTGCTGGTGGCGATGATCCTGACGCCGGCGCTGTGCGCGACGCTGCTCAAGCCGGTGGCCAAGGGCCATGCGCTGGCCACGACCGGCTTCTTCGGCGCGTTCAACCGCGCCTTCGACCGCGGCAACCGCCGCTACCAGGGCGTGGTGCGGCACATGCTGGGCCGCGGCTGGCGCTACATGGCCGGCTACGCGGTGCTGGTGGCGGTGGTGGCGCTGGTGTTCAGCAAAATCCCGGCGGGCTTCCTGCCGGAGGAGGACCAGGGCACGCTGTTCACGCTGGTGCAGCTGCCGCCGGGGGCCACGCAGGCGCGCACGCTGGAGGTGCTGGAGCAGGTGGACCACCACTTCCTGGTCGAGCAGAAGGAGGCGGTGGACTCGATCTTCTCGGTGGCGGGCTTCAGCTTCGCCGGCAGCGGCCAGAACGCGGGCTTCGCCTTCGTCAAGCTCAAGCCCTGGGGCGACCGGGTCCGGCCGGAGCTCAAGGCCGCGGCGGTGGCCAACCGCGCGATGGCGGTGCTGTCGAAGATCCGCAATGCCTCCGTCTTCGCGATCGTGCCGCCGGCGGTGTCCGAGCTGGGCAACGCCAGCGGTTTCGACCTGATGCTGCAGGACCGGGCCAACCTGGGCCATGCGGCGCTGATGCAGGCGCGCAACCAACTGCTGGGCGCGCTGATGAAGGAGCCGGGCCTGGTGGCGGTGCGGCCCAACGGCATGGAGGACGCGCCGGAGTTCCGGCTCGACATCGACGAGCACAAGGTCGGCGCGCTGGGGCTGACGATGAGCGACGTCAACGCGACCTTCTCGACGGCTTGGGGCAGCAACTACGTCAATGACTTCATCGACCGGGGCCGGGTGAAGAAGGTGTTCCTGCAGGCGGATGCGCCGTTCCGGATGCTGCCGGGGGACATCGGCCACTGGTTCGTGCGCAATGCCGCCGGGACGATGGTGCCGTTCAGCGCGTTCGCGACGGCGGGCTGGACCTCGGGCTCGCCGCGGCTGGAGCGCTACAACGGCGTGCCGTCGGTGGAGATCCTGGGCATGGCGCTGCCCGGCGCGATGTCCAGCGGCCAGGCGCTGGACCTGGTGGAGCGCCACGCGGCCGCGCTGCCCGCGGGCATCGGCTACGAGTGGACGGGGGTCTCGCGGCAGGAGCGCGAGGCCGGCGGCCAGGCGGGCCTGCTGTACGCGGTGTCCATCCTGGTGGTGTTCCTGTGCCTGGCGGCCTTGTACGAGAGCTGGTCGATCCCGTTCTCGGTCATCCTGGTGGTGCCGCTGGGCGTGCTGGGCACGCTGCTCGGGGCGGTGCTGACGTGGAAGATGAACGACGTCTACTTCCAGGTGGGCCTGCTGACGACGGTGGGGCTGGCGTCGAAGAACGCGATCCTGATCGTCGAGTTCGCGAAGGAGCTGCATGCCAAGGGCATGTCGACGCTGGACGCGGCGATCGCCGCGGCGCGGCTGCGCTTGCGGCCGATCCTGATGACCTCGCTGGCCTTCATCCTGGGCGTGCTGCCGCTGATGGTGAGCAAGGGCGCTGGCGCTGGCGCGCAGAACGCGCTGGGCACGGCCGTCGTGGGCGGCATGGTGTCCGGCACGGTGCTGGCGATCTTCTTCGTGCCGCTCTTCTACGTCGTGGTGCAGGGACTGTTCGGGCGCGCGAAGGCGCCGGCGGTCACGCCTGGCGAAGGCGGCACCGACACCGACAACGGCACCGGCACCGGCAACCGCACCGACACCCCCACCACTCCCCTGCTGAACGAGGGTCACTGACATGTCCCGGCTGAATTCCCTGATCCCGAAGCGCGCGCTGGCGGTCTTTCCGGCGTTCCCGGCGTTCCCGGCGCTGCTGGCGCTGAGCGCCGCGCTGCTGCTCGGCGGCTGCGTCGACCTGGCGCCCGGCTACGAGCGCCCCGCCGCGCCGGTGCCCGGGCGCTATCCCGAGCCCCTCGCGAAGGGCGCCGAGGACACGTCCGCGCAGGGCGCGGCGGCGAGCGACGTCGGCTGGCGGAGCTTCTTCGCCGATGCGCGGCTGCGCGGCCTGATCGAGCTCGCGCTCGACCACAACCGCGATCTGCGGGTGGCGGTGCTCAACATCACGCAGGCCCGCGCGCAGTACCGCATCCAGGACGCGGCCGCGCTGCCCACGCTGAGCGCCGCGGGCAGCAGCACGGCCACGCGCACGCCGGCCGGTCTGTCCGGCACCGGCGAGGCGGTGACCAGTCATCAGTACAGCGCGACGCTGGGCGTCAGCGCGTACGAGCTGGACCTGTTCGGCCGGGTGCGCAACCTGAGCGCGCAGGCGCTGGAGCAGTACCTGTCGACCGAGGAGGCGCGGCGCAGCACGCAGATCTCGCTGGTGGCCGAGGTGGCGACGGCCTACCTCACGTGGGCGGCGGATCTGGAGCGGCTCGCGCTGGCGCGGGAGACGCTGCGCAGCCAGTCCGACACCTACGCGCTGACGAAGCGCCGGTTCGATCTGGGCAGCGCGTCGGCGCTGACGCTGCGGCAGGTGCAGACCAGCGTGGACAGCGCGCGCGTGGATGTGGCGCGCTACACCGGTCAGGTCGCGCAGGACCGCAACGCGCTGGCGCTGCTGCTGGGCGCGCCGGTGCCGGAGGAACTGGCGCCGCGGGCGCTGGGGGACTCGCTCAACGCCTTGCCGGAGTTGCCGGCGGGGCTGCCCTCGGCGCTGATGCTGCGGCGGCCGGACCTATTGCAGGCGGAGCATCAGCTCAAGGCGGCAACGGCCAACATCGGCGCGGCGCGGGCGGCCTTCTATCCGCGCATCAGCCTGACGGCGTCGGCGGGCAGCGGCAGCGGGGAGCTGTCGGGCCTGTTCAAGGGCGGGTCGGGGAACTGGACCTTCCTGCCGCAGATCAGCCTGCCGATCTTCGACGGCGGTGCCAACCGGGCCGGTCTGGACAACGCGGTGGCGGGGCGCGACATCGCGCTGGCGCAGTACGAGAAGGCGATCCAGTCCGCGTTCCGGGAGGTGGCGGATGCGCTGGCGCAGCGCGAGGCGCTGAGCGGCCAGCTGGAGGCGCAGCAGTCGCTGGTGGAGGCCAGCGGCGAGGCGCTGAGGCTGTCGGATGCGCGTTTCGCGCGCGGGGTGGACAGCTACCTGGACGTGCTGGATGCGCAGCGCACCTGGTACGGCGCGCAGCAGACGCTGATCGGGACGCGGCTGTCGCGGCTGACGAACGGCGTCACGCTGTACAAGGCGCTGGGCGGCGGCTGGAACGGGTGATGCGCGAGGCGGCGCCGTCCTGCATGCAGCGCTGCACGCCGCCACGCACGCCGCCGATGGCGCGATCAGCGCCCGCGGGGCGGGCTCAGTCTGCGCTGGCCAGCGCGTAGGGGCCGCCGCGTTCGAGGGCGCGCTGGTAGGCGGGGCGGGCGTGGATGCGCTTGAGGAAGTCGGTGATGCGGGGCTGGCGGGCGACGGCGCCGGCGCGCTGGACGGCGGCCTCGAGGGGGAAGCTCATCTGGACGTCGGCGGCGGAGAACTCCTGACCGGCGAACCACGGGCTCTTGGCGAGTTCGGCCTCGAGGTAGTTCATGTGGTTGTCGATCTGCGGCTGGACGAAGCTGGCCTTGGCCTTGGCGGCGAGGCCCTTGGCGATGGGCCGGGCGAAGAACGGCATCGGGGCGCGCTCGAGGCGGTCGAAGACCAGCTTGAGCAGCAGGGGCGGCATCGCGGAGCCCTCGGCGTAATGCATCCAGTAGCGGTAGCGCAGCGCGTCGGGGGTGCCGTCGGCGGGTTTGAAGCGGCCGTGGCCGTGGCGGTCGACGAGGTATTCGAGGATGGCGCCGGATTCGGCGATCACGAGGCCGTCGTCGCTGATGACCGGGGACTTGCCGAGCGGGTGCACGGCGCGCAACTCGGGCGGGGCCAGCATGGTCTTGGGGTCGCGCTGGTAATGCTTGATCTCGTAGGGGAGCCCGAGCTCCTCAAGCAGCCAAAGGACCCGCTGCGAGCGGGAATTGTTGAGGTGGTGGACGGTGAGCATCGGGCGAGTCTATGCGGGGTGAGAGATGGCACCGGGGCGGCGGGTGATGAGAATGACCGCATGAATACCCCTACCCGCCCCTTCGAGCCGCCGTATTACGCGGTGATCTTCTGCAGCCAGCGCACCGAGGCCACGCCCAGCGATGGATATGGCGAGATGGCCGAGCGCATGGCGGCGCTGGCGGCGGCGCAGCCGGGGTATCTGGGGGTGGAGAGCGCGAGAGGCGCGGATGGGTTGGGGATCACGGTGTCGTATTGGCGGAGCTTGGAAGACATCCGCAAGTGGCGCGCCGTCAGCGAGCATCAGGCCGCGCGCGATCAGGGCAGGCGGGATTGGTATCGACATTACGAGCTGCGCATCGCGAAGGTGGAGCGGCATTACTCGTGGGATGAGGCCGACGGGACGGGGGATCCGGTGCCTGTCGGGGAGCGGTGAGGCGGAAGAATCCTCGATGAAATTGCCTACTCCGAAGCATTTTTGACGGCCGCACCGCGCTCATCATCAGAAGCGTCGAAAGCGACGTCCCCAAGCCTGACACCCGCCGCTTCGAAACGTCGAATCATTTCGCTCAGGAACGCCCGGCACCGGGTTTCCCTCTCGTCTTCGCTCAATCCGGCCAACTCAAGATGGAGGGTGGCGAGGAGATCCCTCCCCGCCTTTGAGAGCGCGATTTGAGGACCGCCCCAGGCGGCACGTCCCGCGAGTAGATCGTCGAACTCGAAGGGATTGAACTTCATCAGTTCTTGCGCGTAATCAAGAGGCCCATTGAAGCCAAGATTGCCGCCACCGAAGAGAACCCCTTCAGGCAGGAGTTCCAGCGTCCCAGAGACCAGTCCCGCGTAAATGAAGCCGACCGCCACACGGCGGATTTCGTCGTTTCCAAGCGAGGTACCCGTTACCAGAGCGCTGGGAGTCACCGAATCGCAGATCAGGCAGTCCACGAGCCAGTGCTCCAGCCAGTCCATCATTTCCTGCTTCATCTTCTCCTCATTTGAAACAGATCTGGGCAGTTGCGATCTACTGACCGAACCTTGTGGCAATTGACGCGGGTGCTGCTTAGCCCGCGGTACTAGACCCGGGTTGCCAGCCGCTTTCCTTGAGCTTCTCGCGGTAGAGCGCGTCTCCGTCGAATACCTGCGACGGCGACAGTCGCCCCACCGCATCCAGATATTGATCCGGGGGACGATATCCATGCACCTGAATGAAGTGGACGATCTGGACCGGGGATGCGAACACGCGATGCCCGTCAGGAATCCATAGCTCGGCTTCTCTCAGCGCCCTTCCGCCGAAGTGCTCGACCAAGGGACCACATGCCGGGCAAATCGGAAAGCCTCTTGCCGGCTCAACGATACACCCCGGCAAGAAGAGGCCAAACGCCAAGGATCGCAATTTCCCCAGCAGACCGTCAGGAACATCACCCTGCTCGTACGCTCCAAAATCGATCCAGCCAATATTGAATACGTCCTTGAAGACATACGGCGCCACCATATGACGGTAAGGACTCATGTCTGAAAAGATTTCCATTGCGGCTCACCGATTGGAGAAGGAGATCACCCGGGAAATTCAGGCGGCAATGAGAAGCTCGATTCAATATTCTTCAGCGTCGGCACCGACCTTCAGCCTAGCTTACGAGAATCCGCTGAGCCCAAAAAGCGTAAGCGTCGAGCAGCCCGTTCCGCGACTCGCTTCCGTCCATGACACCAAAAGCAAATGACGTTGCGACTCGAACGGGATTAATGACACGCCGGACGGCTCCCCCGATCACGGGCTGCCCATAGTCGGCCATGCTCTTGCCTTTGAGGAAATGGACCCAAGCGGCGCCTGGATTTCTCCGCACCATCACCTCACCGTAGTACATCCCGGCAGCGACGATTATTTCTCGCGAGGCATCCGTGAAATCCCACAGCGGCGGCTGCGCGTTACACAGCTCCGGCGGAATCGGCGCCTTCCTGGCGTTTCCCGAAACGTCCTCGCCTTCCAATGAGCATTGAAGCCAATCGGCAAGTCGAAGCAAGGAGTTCTCATGAAAGTTCGCCTCCCAGTCTGAGAAGCCGGGGGTGCGCCAGATCTTTGCGAAGAGTTCATCCAAGCTATATGGTAGAGCCGCCATGAACCCTTCGTAAAACTCTCGCAAACCCGCCTTGTCAACCTCAAAGAATACAGCGGAGTGGGCATAGTAGTTCGGTGTGAACTTCATGCTGCGTTTCAGAGTCACCCAAGAACGTTGTTGTAGTCGTACATGAAGGTCTCGTGTTCATTCGAGTTCCAGATATGGCCATCCAATCTGTCCACCATGATCCGCCCGCCCACCAAGTCACCCATCGGATCGATGAGGGAGAAATTCCAATACATCGGGGTGTGAATGTCACGGAATGCCTCACCGTTTGACAAACCCATTCCAGCGGCCTCCGCCTTCTCAAGCGCAATCCGATGAGCCACAGCTATCGGCAAGTCCGCGCTTCGATAGCGAATAGGCAGGTTGAACGCGGAAATTCCGCTCGCCTTCAGCCTTGACACTATCAAGACGCCCTTCAAACGAGGCAAGGAAGCGCCAATATATCCGGAGTAGACCTTACCCTCCACATAGGAGAAGGACTTATCAAACAGCCGGACGAATCGCAGCTCAGGTATAGCGTGGGCTCCCTCGATATAAATGTCGCAAATTTCCATATGCATCCCGACCTACCATATCGTCACACGACAGCCAAGAATATCACTCCGGACGAGGTAGCTCGCGACGATCGATCGCTCGGACAAAAGATGCTGGCCAATCCGCATAGCAGGGACCTCCCCATTTTTCAGGAAAGTCCGGAAAACTCTCGAATCCCTCATCTACTCGCCTGACGTAGTCCGACAACATCGCCGGAACGTAGACCTCGCCGAATATCAACCTCCATGCGAGCTTCTGAAATACCGCAAGATCAGAACGGTATTCTTCCATGTCGCCACTCTCCTTCCAGCGATCCTCTATACCTGGAAGCCAGTACCCGGAGAATGCCACGTTCTGGCTAATGCAAACGCGGCAAGCCTCCATTCTCAACGCTCGACCCGTATCACTCCAATCGGCGACTTGAGGCAGAAGCCAACTCTCTATCGCGCGCTGCGCCTGCCGCGCGTCATTTAGATCGAGCGAGAAGAGCTGGTCGTAATACTGATAATGCTCGGCCACATCCTGATGAAATGGCCACATGATCAGTGCGGCATGTTCTAACGATACTTCCTTCATCTATGTAGGCCACCTCTCGGCACAAAAGAATGATTGGAATCATTTGAAGCCCATAAGAGGAGAACGCTCAGGCACCCCTGCCTCTCAACAGCGTTATGGAGACATCCCCGCGTTCACAAAACTCTAACAGCGCAGCTCGGGCAATTTCAATGTCACGAAACAAGTCGCGAGCATGGAACATATTGCCGTGCATCTCCACGAATTCGTTCGGCGCAGTCGGATTTTCGAATGTACGCACTTCTCCTGTATCCCACTTTTCATTGAGCATGAGAAGGAACTCTCCGTGCTGAGAAAAAAGCGTGAGATCTGCGTCCGCCTCTTCTGGCACGTCTTCCAACTCGACACTTATGCAACCCTGACGTGAAGCGATCTGCGAAAGACGCTCATCAATGTCCGCCGGCGAAGGGTCAACAATCAGCGGAAGGTACTGCCGCTTGCCAATCCCCAAGGCAATAAATCCACCCATCATTACCTTCACGCTTCCTCCTCAACAATCCCACTATTCACCCAGCGGCGAGACTTCAAAACGCCTGCACGGCATCAGCAAATTCAACACTGACGACAGAAGAGGTTCACCACGACATAGTCAGCGGAAAAGGCACCATGAATTGCCAAATGCAGTTCCGATACGTCCGGAGTCGAAAGCGCTTAGAAAGAATTGGAGAGCCGTCGGGTGCAATTCACCTACCCGTGCAGCGACTGAAGGCCAACCTCAGCGCGGCTCCGATATCTGCAGCGCTACTCGTTACGTCCAACTCTACATCCTCGATGCCGTCACCTTCCTCTCGACCCCAACCAAAAAGGCTCTCATGATGAGTCGGGGTGATGGTCATCACTAGACCGTTCACCTCAACGGCACAGCGCTTCATGCGCCTAAAGAGATCCTTCTCATCCCGAAAGCCAAATCTTTCCATGGCCGGAACCGACCATGTCTGATACCAATTTCTCAAAATGGCTTTGTCATACATCTCTGCGTCGAATTCGACCAACGGATGCTGAATGACGTCCGTCCGCTTCTTCGGCAGCACGAATCGGCTTTTAGCGACCACCTCGGTTACGGCTTGGCCGAGAACTGCGTCATCCACATCCGCTTCAAAGACCCGTTGCAGACCGCGAGGATCGATATCCCTCGGTCCGCGATAACCCGAAAGCGTCTGAAGGAATATCAGTTTCCCATTGAAGAGAGCCTCACATCCCTTTCGATTGGAATCTACACCCGTGAGATTCATTTCCGCACTATCAAGCCTACGGTGATTCTTATTCCGGTCAATACGCGAACTTCGTGTCTGCCCTGCCGTCAGCCCCACCCGCAGCACAAAAGATTTTCAGTCACCTCCCGTGTGGCCCTTCATCAAAGAATGAAGTTCCCGGACATGATGAATCATGCGATTGCGCGGATCCCGGAGAAAGGCGCTGATCGACTCTCCATTTCGCACGAACGAAAACTCAGTCTCAATCGATCAAGAGCCCTCGGGATCCAAATAGCGGAACACGCACGACATCTCTTCGTAATCGCCATTTGCGCTGTGATGCATGACCTGAACCAAGTCATTGAGTAGTTCAACTTGTCTCTCAATACTCATTCTGGCGCCTCGTTTGGAATCAATCAGCGAGTCACTTGCATTTTCAGGCCGAAATGCAGGCGCTTATCCTAATATTCTTGAGAAATGTCCGAACTTCCGTAAATCACCGAAGCACGTCCTTTGAAACATCTCCAGTTTCACAGAACTCCGCCAGTGCGTTTCGAGCAATTTCGGGATCCTGAAACACCATCCCAGCCGGATAGGACTCACCGTGAATATGAATAACTTCCCCGCGCTTTCCTTCCGACCAGAAGGTTCGAACCTCTGATTCCGACTCAGTCTCGAGGAGTGTCAGAAGGTAGTTATCGCCATCGGTATAAAGTGTGAGATCGGGACGCTCGTCTTCATTATCAAAGCGCATAGAAATACATCCCACATGTCCAGAAACACTTTCGAAGTGGTTCCAGACCATCTCCAATGAAGGAGATTTTATTATTGGCAACTGGATACGAATTCCGTTTATCCCATAGACAAAACCGCCCATAACAATATTCATTTGCGCCTCTCCAATTCGACCATACCCGGCGTCCAGAAGTATATGCGAGTCGATCCAGTTTGCGTATCCGTCGCTCGGATTTGAAGAGATTTCGCCGTAGCCACCGCCCATTCCAAATGTTGACGAGAAACTGGGTGGTTCCGGTCTAGGAGGGCAACGTAGACCGCGCTTCCGAAATACCTTTGGCAAGGGACTCGCTAAGTAGGTGACAGGGCCGGCCCTGCTTTAACGTCTGTTAAGGTTTACCAGCCGAGAAATTCTTTTAATTTTCCGATAATTGAGCTATCGCGTTGAGGCAAGCCGGTTCGCAGAAAATCATACTCAAGCGAATAGCTTTCCAAAGGCGCCATATTCAAGAGATTTCGATCAAGATGGTCGGAGGATACTTCGACATCTAGTCCGCGAAAGGCTACAAGCCTTAGCAAATAGGTCGCAGAATACTCGGGAATCCATTCAGCCACCAAATAACCCCCTGTGGGCGCACCAATTTCATACTTTTCAATATACTCCCTAATCCCATCTACATCTCGGTCGACCGCGAGTCGACAAAAGATTGCATTGTCACGTTTCTTCACTCGCTTCGGCTTCGATGCGAGTTCTAGAGCCGCAGCATCCTCTCCAAGTATCAAAAGCCGGGTCAATTCGGAGTAAAACCCAATATCTTCATTTGGCCAAACAGCGGGATTTAGATGCCGAGCTTTTGAGGCAAGCTCCAGAATCGCTTCACGCGAGCAGGAGAGCAGTGCGAAGAAATAGTCGAACGGAGCATCCTGCATCGGACCTCCATCCTCATCAAGCGCAAGCGTGATAAGTTTGGTGGCGGTATATAGCTCTTGCCTCATTTGACCTGCATCGGAGTTTGCAAAATAGGCCAAGAGACCCCGATGGATATGAACCTGAGCCAGTTGCCGAAGCACCACACCGACGCGAATCCCCTTTGGCCGTGTCGTTGCCTCCCGCACCAGCGTGTCAACTTGCTCGGATTCGATGGCCAGGATACGCGATATATCCTGTGCGGTTTTCTCTCGGTTAGGAATCATTAATTCACCTTCACGATAAGCGCAGTTTGTTCACGCGACGCCGTAACGACCTTGACTAAAGTCCCGTTCTTCCGTGCTGCTTCAATCAACTGTGCCGTACGGATCGAGGCCGGATCCCCCGAATTTTTCAGTCGACCAACTGCATTCCGAACCCATTGGTCTGTCATCTGAGTCGGCAGATTTCCACTGGCCCCGTTCAGTGAGATCGTACCGTTCGCTCCCAACGGCTTCGCCTCATTGATAATGAGTGACGAGAAATTGAGTGATTCCGGTCTGGGAGGGCAACGTAGACCGCGCTTCCGAAATACCTTTGGCAAGGGACTCGCTAAGTAGGGGACAGGGCCGGCCCTGCTTTAACGTCTGCTGAGGTTTACCAGCCGAGAAATTCTTTTAATTTGCCGATGATTGAATTATCGCGTTGAGGCAAGCCGGTTCGCAGAAAATCGTACTCAAGCGAATAACACTGCAGAGGAGTCATGTCCAAGAGGCCGCCGTCAAGATGTCCTCCAGAAACTTCTACTTTGAGTCCACGGAACGCTGCAAGCTTTAGCAAAAAGGTCGCTGAATAGTCAGGCACCCATTCAGCTTCCAGATAGCCCCCAGTTGAAGCGCCAATCTCATACCGCGCGATATAGTTCCTGAGCCCATCGAGATCGCGGGAGATCAAAAGCCTGGAAAAAACTGTGTTATCGCGCTTTCCCGGTCGTTTGAGCTCTGCCGCAAGCTCCAGAGCTTTAGCATCGTCACCTAATATCAGAAGCCGCGTCAATTCGGTATAGAAGCCAGGGTCTTCGTGGGGCGGGACCGTTGGATCCAAATGTCTAGCCTTCGACGCAAGTTCTAGAATCGCTTCGCGCGAACACGAAAGCAGAGCATAAAAGTAGTCAAAGGGGTTGTCCTGCATCGGGCCGCTATCCTCGTCAAGCGCCAGCGTTACGAGCTTGGTGGCGGTATAAAGCTCCTGCTTCATCCGTGCCGCATCAGAGTCGGCAAAGTAGGCAAGCAGTCCTCGATGGATATGGATGGCGGCAACTTGCCGAAGTACGGACCCTATGCGAATTCCTTTGGGCCGTGTACTTATTCTCTGAAGAGCTCGGTCATAGTCCTCGGACTCGCTGGCGAGAATTCGAGAAAGATCTTGTACGGTTTTACTTTTCGGATATACCATCACTTCACCTTAACGATCAGTGCCGTCTGCTCGCGCGACGCAGTGACGACCTTAATCAGGGTACCGTTGTTAATTGCTTCGGTAAGCATATTAGCCGTACGCATCGCTGCGGGGTCTCCGGACGCCCGCAGACGTCCAATGGCGCTTTGAACCCACCTATCTGTCATCTGAGTCGGCAGATTTCCACTAGCCCCGTTCAGTGAGATCGTACCGTTTGCCCCCAACGGCTTCGCCTCATTGATAATGATATTCTTGCCATCGCTATAGACGCCGTCGAAGCAATTATCCGAACCGCACTTCCCTTGAAGTTTCGTATACCCGGCGCGCTGGAAGTATCTTCCATGCCCGCCTCGATCCCCCTCGTCCAAAGCCAGATAAAAGCGATGATCCACGAGAGAGCGGCAGCCAGTGCCGGCTATACCAGTCAATCAATCCTTCGTTGCCCGATATTTGGGCATATAGATACTCATAAGCAGGAAACCAACACCAGGGTTTGATCTGGAAAATAGTTCGCCGTGTTTTCGCGGCGAGATGGGCCCATTGCTTATTTGCTCACAGGTCACGATTCTTGAACCAACTCATCAAGGACCGAGCTTCGAGGTTACTCTGAAGAACCGCCAAGCCGCCTAACAGGCTGCTGAAATACCTCACCGGACGCCTCGAAGTGGTCCATGCAGGGGTGCCTCACCCCTTGGTAGATACAAACAACTCGCGTGTAGGATGTTCTATGAGGTCAATATTCTTGACGCCACTTCCTGGAATCAGTATTTCAGCGGCCTGCTAATCGGCCTCCTCTCCCTGCATTCAAATACTCAATCGCTTGTTGATTCCACCTATCGCCGATATGCTCAATAGCCAGCTCGACGAGTCAACGTAGCTGGACGCCTTCATTTTCGATTCTCCGTGCCCCTTCAAGGGCGTGCAGTCGTAGGCAGGAGTGACATGCCGTTGACGCTAAGCGCATGAGCAAACTCTTCAGCTCTATCTGTATGCTCAGCCACAAAATTTCGGCAGCAGTCTTCAAACAGCATCATGAAATCGGATTTCGTATATATCCCCAAATGAGGATCGAGATCCCAGAAATTCGGGTCGACCCAAGCATAATATGACTCATCGTCCACTCGCATCGGCGCAACAATATCATCAGCACGATGAATCCATTGCCCGAGTTCCGTGTATTGCTGAGAGTCAAAAGGCACCCCCCTGCCTATCAATCTAGTCATGTGATCGAGAACATCGCCTGGACGGAAATATCCTTCGCCGCCACTTATAACCAACGTTGCCGATACGGCAAACGCCCCGTGTTCTGCAAATGAAAACTTTGAAGATAAAAGGTAAGACGTCTTCATTTCATTACTTTCCTGGATGTGAATAGACGCTTGTAACCTTGCCAGAGCTATCCGTGGCGAGCAGCACGCGGAACGGTACGCCGTTGATAGTCAAGGTGATCGGACCCGAGGGAACAACCCCAGTCCTTTGAACCTCTGTCCACACTTGAGATGACGCCTGCTTCGACATATCCAAGATTTGCTGATCGCTCCAAGCACTGTCGTAAGTTGTTTTGGTCAAAGGGGCTTGTCCCTTAGCAACTCGCGCAGGCGTGGTGTAGGAATGCTCCCAGATTCCCGGAGCGATTTCTACCGGTGTACCCACCTCCGAAGCGCCAATGGCCTTCAATTCGGTTTGATACGACGCCTCCGCGTGCGCACCATAGATGTTCTTCGTGCTAGGACCACCAGTCGAAAGATGTGTTGCGAGGTCGCTGTCGTTCGGAGCCTTCCCGAAAGTGTCCTTAACCGGGGTGGTTTCATTGAGCCCGCTCGGCCTGTTGCTGAAATCTGCCTCCGGCAGCAAAGCGTCTGCCTTGCCTGCAACCGGCGCCTCCTCCGCCTTGGATGCGGCCCGAACTTCCAGGACCTTGTTCGCGAGCTTGCTACCCGCGCTCAAAGCGAGCTCGGTAGCCTTGGACCCCACGATGCCTCCAACGATCCACGTAGCCTCTTCGCCCGCCGACTTGACCTGCGCCGGATCGTAGGAACTGACCTTTCCAACCTGGTTCATGAAGACGCTGACCGGCGCCAGATCGACGACGAACTTCGTCACGTCGGTAGCCGTGATGTCCAGCGGCTTGCCGCTGACGTACCACTGCATCGTCTTTGACTCGTAGGTGCTCGGAAGGCCCACGTTCAGCGCTGCGGACGCACCCTGTGGCCCAGCGGCAGCGGCTCCTGTCATCGCGCTGTTCAGGCCGTTCAACGCATTGGCCGCATTGCTGAGGTTGCCGACCGTCAGATCCTTGCCATAGGCGAGTGCTTCTTTGCCGAGCGCCACACCGGCATCCCACGCTTTGCCCGGCGCGCTCTTGATGCCATCGACGTAGTACTTGGCCTGTTGCGCCGCCAAGGTCGTCTGCTGCTCCTTGTTGGCCTCGTAGAGCTGATAGCTGCCGTCAGCCTGCGGCACCTGCACATACGCAAGGTCGCTGCCAAAGATGAAGGTGTAGGTGCAAGCGCCCGCCGGCGCATTGCAGCCCGGCACTGGGAACGAAGTTTGAGTTCTCGCTCCGTTGGGCAGGGGCAACTGCCCGGGTTGAGTTCCAAGCCATGTGCCATTGGCCTGCTCGATACCGCCCGACGGCGTCTGCCCGGCCAGCTTGTAGCTACCGATGGTCGTGTTCAGCAGCTCGGTGTTCTTGGTGTGATCGTCGTAAGCCGCTGTGCCTCGCGCATCCATGCTCACGCCGGACTCGCGCGCGAGGTTCGCCAGAATCTGCTCAGCCAATGGGTCGTTGCTCAGATTGCCGAACGCGAGCTTGTAGGCGCTGTCGTTCTGGTAGAGCAACTGCAAAGTCAGCCGCTTCTCCCAGGCGGCTTCGTCCATGCCTTGGGTGCCTGCGAGCTTCTTGGCCTCTTCTTTGACGAGCGCGGTCTGATCCGGGTGCAGCTGCCGGTTGTTGTAGTCCTGGTTCAAACCAGCCGCTGCGCCGTTGACCCCGCCACCAGCCACAGCGCCGATTCCCGTAGCCACTGCACCAGCGGCGAGCTTGGACAACGCGGTCGCCCAATCGTTGCTGCCGTTCTCTCCTCCAAGTCCGGCTTGCTTCAACGTGTCCTTGATCGACTCCTGGAACTTGTCGAGTTGACCCGCCGCTGCCGCGCTGCCCGCAGCGCCCAGAGCGCCACTGAGATCTCCAGTCACCGCGCCGACCGCGGCATGCAGAGCCACTCGCGATGCGCCCCCTTCCTTCCACTGGTCGTAGACCTCCTGGTTCTGGGCCATGGTCGCGGCCGCTTCCGTCTTCGTCCGCTCAGCCTGCTCCCTCATGGCGGGTGAGGACTTCGGATCGTTGAGCACGGTCTGAGCGGCCTCGCTCTGCAGCTTGGCATCGTCATACGCCTTCGTCTTGGACGCCGCGTAGTTGGCCACCTCCTTCGCCGCCTGCGCCCCGAAATCCGCCACGATCTGCGCATTCACCTTCACCTGCTGTGCGAGCTTCTGCCCATCCCAGCCCTGCGCCAGCTTGCCCGCCGTCGCATCGTTCGTCGCACCTCGGTCGAGCTTCTCCAGCGCCGCCTGGCTCGCCGCATCCCCACTCGTGATCGTCGTGCTGCCCGCGCTGATCGTGCTCCTGGTCGTGCTGCGCTCGTCGCCGCTGTCCTTGTACGCACCGGCCATGCCGCCACTCGTTCCCGCGCTCACCGTCACGGCGCTCGCGCTGAACTGGCTGCGGTTGTCGATGTCGCTGCTGGTCAGCGTTCCTGTGCTGAAGCTGTTCTTGCCCGCATCGATCGCCGCCTGACTGCTCGTGATGGCGCCGCCCTTGAGATCGGTATTGCCCTTCACGCTCACCTGGAAGCCGCCGTCGCCCGCGCGGATGCCCGCCTGCTCGCCCACCGCCGCGTAGTCCGCGTTGACCTTCGACTGGCTGAAGTTCGCGCTGGCGCCAGCGTTGTAGCCAACGGTCACGCTGCCGCCCATGCTCTGGCTCTTGGAGTCGAACTTGGCCGTGTCCTGCAGGCTCTCGACTTTGAGATCGCCGCCGATATCGGCCACCACCTTGGGCGCCGTCACCACCGCGCCGCCCAGCGTCGTATCCCCGCCCGACTGCAGCGTCACCGAGCTGCCGCCCGTGACCTGCGTGGTCGAGTAGTTCGTGTCCTTGCCGTCGGCGTTGCCCTTGGAGACGCTGCCGCTGACCGTCACGCCCAGATTCGTCTTGGCTCCCAGCGAGAAGCCCACGCCGATGGAGGCGCTGCTGCTCGAGTCCTTGCTGTGCTGCTCGCTGGTGTTTTGCGCAGCCAGCAGGTTGATCTTGTTGTCCGCCTTGATGAAGACGTCCTGCCCCGCCAGCGAGCTGCCCTGCACCGTGACGTTGGAGTCCTGGCCGCCACCGGTGGCGGTGAGGCTCAGCTTGCCGTCCGCCAGCACCGAGCTTCCCGCTGCCTGATTCGACTCGCTGTGCTGCGAGCTCTTGCTCTGCTGGCTGCCCACCGAGATGCTGAAGCGGATGCTCTGCTGCTGGTCCGCGTCGGCCATCTTGTTGAGCTTCTGGATCTCCTCCACGGCCTGGTTGGCCTTGGAGATCGCCGTGGCCGCGGCCAGCGCCTTCATGCGGTCGTCCTGCGTCTGCGTGACGTGCTCGGCGGCCTTGATGGCACCGAGCGCCGCATCCACGCCCGGCGCGCTCAGCGACACCGACAGACCACTCTGCTTGAACTTCGTCTCCGTGTCCTGCGCCGACTGGTTGCGCGCTTCCAGGATGTCGATGGACTTGCCCTGGATCGACACGTCGCCCTTGGGCGCTTGAACCTCCGAGCCGACCTGGCGGTACTTGCCGCCGGCCAGGATGTCCACGTCGCCGCTCACGCTGGCCACGGTGGAGCCTTGGTTGGTCTCTTCCGTGGTCTTGGTCGCTTGCGATACCGCTTGCTTGCCGATCGTGATGCCGATCCCGCCGCCTCCAAAGAGCCCCGACTTCACCGTCTTCTTGAACTGCTCCGTGTTCACCGAGTTGGTGACGCCGTCGATCGTGATGTCGCGATCCGCGAGGAGCTTAGTGCCGTTGTCCGACACGGCTTGGGCAGCTTCGAGGTTGATGTCGCGGCCCGCCACGATGTTGACCGTATCGCCAGACACCGTCGTTCCCACGGCCGTGGTCGTATCCGTCTTGTTGTACGTCGTGACGGTCTTCTTCTTGAACAGGCTCCGCTTGGTCTTCTGGGTCATCTCCTCGACGACCTTGTTGGCCTCGCCCGCGAGCAGCTCCACATCCCGCGTCGCATTGAGCGTCACCGCCCCTTGCGCGCTGGCGATCTGCGCCGCGGTGGCGCTCAGGTCCTGATCCGCCTTGAGCACGATCGCGCCTTCGGCCTTGACCTCCGTGCCCACGTCCTGGCTCTGGTGCTCCTTCTTGTAGTTGGTGGCGTTCCAGATCTGCTCTCGTGAGCTTGAGGTCTCCACGGTGCTCAGCGTGAGGTCACGCCCCGCGCTCACGAGCACGCCGCCGTCCTTGCCCGCGCCATCGGCGCCGCCTTGCGTGATCTGCACGGCCTGCAGTTGCACGTCGCGATCCGCCTTCACCAGCATCACGCCGCCCGCCGTCAGCGACGCGACCTGATCCAGAACCGTCGCCCGGGTGGCCACATTGCCCTTGATCTTTGCGCCGCTGGCCGTGGTGCTCTCCATGACGATGTCGCGCCCCGCCGACAGGCTCATGTCGCCGGTAGCCGCGAGTTGTCCGCCGATGTTGCGCAGGTCCTCGCGCGCCGTCAGCGCCAGCGTCGTGGCGCGCAGGTCACCGGTGTTGGAGATGTTCTGCGCCTGGATGTTCACGGCTCCGCCGCGCACGCTGCCGCCGTTGTCGAAGTTGCCGCTGAGGGCCATCTCAACTCGACCGCCCGCAATGAGCGAGCCGCTCGGCAGCAGATCGCCTTCGCGCGGCACCAGATACACCTGCGGCACGAGCACGCGCTGCACGGTGCCGTCGGCCTGCGTCACCTCCTGCTCCACCAGCCACACGAGGTCACTCGTGAGCTGCGTCATCTGCTCGGCCGTTAGCGCGATGCCCGGCACCAACTGATGCGCCTTGGCGAAGGTCGCGCCATTGGTGAGCAGCGCGCGGTACATCGACTCGTCGTCGGCGTAGCCCGACAGGTATCCCGTGCCCGTGAGCTGTCCAATCTGCTCACGCACCAGGCGCTGCTCGTAGAAGCCGTCGCCCAGGCGCTTCTGCGTCACGGTGGGATCCAGCGCCATCTGCTGCAGCAGGAAGTCGCTCGAGAGCCAGTCGCGATAGTTGGCGAAGCGCGGATCCGTTTCGACGAGGTACTTGCTCCCCGGCTCGCTGTGCATCTTGAACAGGCTGTTGGCCGGCAGCGTGAGGTTGGGCTTCACGCCGAACAAGCGGCCTCCGACGCTGAGCCCCGCCACCTTCAGCGCTGCGCTCTGCGCCGAGCCCGGCTGGCTCGTCGAGCCAGCCTGCGTCGTCACCCTGCCGATCTGCGTCGTGGCCTTGTCGGCCTGAGCCGTTGCGTCGACCTGCGCTGCCGCTGCCGCCCTTGCGCGTTGGAGCACGCCGGCAATCCCGCTGCGAGCCGTGCCTTGAACTTGCTGCGTGGTGCCGCTACCTTGCGCCGCTTCGATCGCCCCATCGCGGAACTGCGTCGTCACACGCGCGCCTTGCAGGTCCTGCACCGAGCCCGTCTGCACCGTGTCGCCATCGCGTTCGCGGCCAATCAGCAGTTGCACTTGCGCCCCCGCATCACCGGCCTGCGCGGCAGCGATGGCGCGCTCGGTCGCTGTCGCGCCGCTGCGCTGAGCTGCCTGCAATGAGCCGGCACCTGCGGCGCCGTTGCCCGTGGCCACTGCCTTCGACGCGATCGCTCCGCCGACGCGCACCTGAGCGTTTCCTTGCGCGTTCGTCTGCGCGGCATCACCAGCTTGCGTGCGGCGCACCGCGCGCTCGATGAAGGCCCTCAAGCCGAGTCCACCGCTCGCATTGGCGGCCGCGCCGCCCTGTGCCTGCTGGGCAGAGGCTCCGCCTCCGGTGCTCACCGCGCCAGCGCCTTGACGCCCGCCCGGCGCCTGCGACACCTGCCCCACTGCCGGCGCTCCTCCCGCCAGCGACAGATTCACCGTATGCGCCACGCCCTGCGCGTCGGTTGCCGTCACCGTGTGCGGCACGTTCGTGACCTGCCCGCCGGTGATGGCCACACCGGTCATCCCGACCACCTGGCTCATGTCGTTGTTGATCGTGCCCGCGCCGATGCTCAGCGTGCCGCCCACGATGATCTTGCCCGCCAGCGACTGCGTCAGCGGCGAGCCGGCCTCGCCATCCACCGCCGTCGAGGTGTGGGACACGATGATCCGGTTCGGATACGAGCGCTCGAAGTCGGCCAGCGCCTGCTGCTCCGTGCGGCCGTTGAGATCAATCTCCGTGTCGTTGATGTCGGCGTTCTTGCCCTCCTTGTACTGAATCATCAGCGTGCCTTCCGTGCCGCCGCCGCTCGAGTACTGGCCCCACATCAGATACGGATTGACGTTGTCGATCCGATTGGCCGTCAGCGTCAGATTGCCGCGTCCCTCGATCGTGGCGCCGCTGTTGAGCAGCGTGTCGCCGGAGATCGTCATGTCCCCGCCCGCTCGGATGAACGCCTTGGACGCCAGTTCCCCCTGCCCCGCGCCCTGCCCCGTGCCCACGCCCTGCAGCACCGTCCGGTTCACGATGCCGCCCGTCATCTGCAGCGCGAGCCCCCGAGTGGCCTCGATGGTGGAGTTCTCGTTGAGCAGGCTCGCGCCCGCGAGCCTCAGGTCCCCGTCCGCGAAGATCAGCGCCCCGTCCGTGTTGGACACCTCGCGCGTGAGTTGCGCGTCCACCGAGCGACGTCCCGCGATCACCGCCGCCACGCCGCCCTCCGCGCCGTTCACGAGCGCGCCGCCGTCGATGACCACGTCCCCGCCGTAGATCCGCCCCGTGCCCACGTTGACCAGCCGGTCCGAGGTCAGCAGCACGCCGTCGCCATCGATGAGGCCGCGGTTGGTGATCTGCCCGGCCGCGGTGAGCAGCGTGTTCACGCCGCTGAGCTCGCCGCTGGCCGCGTTGTCGATGTTCTGAGCCGAGATCGACAGCGTCCCGCCGCTGCGCAGCGTGCCCTGGTTGGCGAAGCTGCCCGAGACATCGAGCACCATGTCGCCCGCCGACTGGAACTGGCTGCCCGCGCCGTAGACGAAGTCGCCCGCGAGCTTGACGCTCATGCCCGCGCCGCTGCTGATCTGCCCGCCGACGCCGCCAGCGAGCTCGCGCAGGTTCAGCCCCATCGCGCTGCCCGACCAGATGCGTCCGCCCGCGTTGTTCAGCGACAGCGCCGACACCGTCGCCCCATCCCCGATCGTCTGCGCACCCGACGCGCCCAGCGACCCGCCCGCGTTGTTGAGCGACTGCGTGATCGTCAGCGACAGCCCGCCGCTGGCCAGCACCTGGCCGCCGACGTTGTCCAGTTGCTGCGCGCGCACGGTGACCGCGCCGCCCTGGATGCCCTGGCTCGCGCCGCTGGTGCTCGTGTTGTCGATGCGGCCCGCGGCCGTGAGGGTCAGCGCGCTGCCGCCGTAGATCAGCCCGCCCTGGTTGAGCACCTGCTGCGCCGACGCGTCCAGCGTCTGCGCGCCAATCAGCCGTCCGCCCTGGTTGTCGAGCGTGCCGCTCACCGACGCCGTCAGCGCCGAGGCCGACAGCTCCGCGCGGTTGACCAGTTGGCTCAGGTTCACCTGCGCCGACGTGCCGGCGCTGATGCCCTGCTCGTTGGTCAGCGTGCCGGCGCCCAGCGTCATCGCGCCCTGCGCGCGGATGCCCGTGGGCGTCGTCACCGAGCCATCGCGCGTGTTGTTCAGCGCCGCGCCATGCGTCTGCACCGACAGGCCGCCGCCCGATTGCAGCAACCCGCCGCGGTTCTCCAGCGTGCCGCTGTCCACCGTCAGCGACTGCGTCGCGAGCAGCCGGCCGCCGCTGTTGTCCAGCGTCTGCCCGCGCGCGTCGATCACGACCATCGCGCCCGAGACCTCGCCCCGCGCGTTGATCAGCGATGCCGAGCCCAGATCCGCCGTCTGCCCGGCCTGGATCGCGCCGGCCGTGTTGTCGATCGCGCCCTGCGCGCGCAGCGTCACGCCGCCTTGCAGGCTCGAGATCCGGCCCTGCTGGTTGCCCAGCGTCGCCGCGCTCAGCGACACGCCCTGCTGCGCGAGCAGCGTGCCGCCCGCGTTCTGCAGCGCGCCGCCCGTGGTCACGCTCAGCGTGCCGTCGCTGCCAGCCCAGCCGCCGCGGTTGTCGACATTGCCCGCGTTCAGCGTCATCGCCGCGCCGCTGCGCAGGCGGCCGCCCTGGTTGTCGAGCGTGCCGCCGATCGTGGCCTGCAGCGTCGAGTCGCTCTGCATCAGGCCGTTGCCGCCGTTGAGCAGGCTCGCGCCGCGCACGTCGAGCGCGCCCGCGCTGGCGACCGTGCCGCCGCGGTTGTCGATGCCGCCCGTGAGGTTGAGCAGCGCCCCGCCATTGCTGACGAGGTTGCCGCCACGGTTGTCGAGGCTGCTGCCCGACACCGTCACGCCCGTGCCCTGCGTCTGCGCGCTGACCAGCGTCACCGCGCCGGTCGCGGCGATCGTCACCGCGCCGCTCGCGAGGATCTGGCCCGAGCTGCCATCCAGCGATCCCGTCGTGACCGTCAGCGGACCGCTGCCCGCCGCCATCAGCGTGCCGCGCACGTTGTCCACCGACTGCGCCTGCAGACGCAGGCCCGTGCCGGCCGCCTGGATGCGGCCATCGGTGTTGAGCAGTTGGTTGGTGATCGTCGCGGTCAGCGCGCCGGCCGCGCCGGTCTGCGTCAGCGAGCCGCCGACATGGCGCCAGTCCGTCGCCGTGATGCCGACGTTGGCGCCGCTCAGCGTCGCCGCGTCCGTCGACAGCAGACCCGCGCTCGCGAGCATCAAGTCACCAGCGCCCGCGACGATGGCGCGGTCCAGGCGCAGCGCGCCCAGGCCCGAAACGCCCGTCGAGCTCATCGACACCGACGCCGCCTGCAGACGGCTGTCCTGCAGTTGCAGATCGCCGCCGCGCAGCGTCATCGCGCCCGCGGCCAGCATCGATCCGGCCGATTGCAGCGTGCCCGTCGTGCGGACCGTCAGGTCGCCTTGAGCGCCCAGCGAGTTGTCCGGACGCAGGCCCGCGGCCAGCGTGCCGGCGCCCGCCAGCGCGGGTGCGTCCACGGTCAGCGCGCCCTGCGCGCCGATCAGGCCGTTGTTGGTGAGCGTCTGACCCGCGCTCACCGTCGCGCTGCCTTGCGCGTAGACGTTGCCGCTGTTGCTCAGCGCGCCGGTCGTCGTCAGCCGCGTGTCCATGCCCGATTGCAGCGAGCCGGCGTTCGTCACCTGGCTCGCGCCGATCGTCAGCGCGGTCTGCGCGTTGATGAGGCCCTGCGCGCCGTTGGTCAGCGTCCCCAGCGTCAGGTCGACAGCACGAGCGCCGAGTTGGCCGCCAGTGTTGTCCAGCGACGACGCCTGCACGCGCAGATCACCGCCCGCGCCCATCGCGCCGCCGGTGTTGTCGATGGCGCCAGCGACGTGCAGCTGCGCATCGCCGCCGCTCAGCAGCTGGCCGCCTTGATGACGCAGGCTGTCCGCCTGCAGCGTCACCGTGCCGCCCTGCGTCTTCGCCTGGCTCAGATCGACCGCACCCGTCGCCGTCAGCGTCACCGCGTGCGCGCCGAGGATCTCGCCGCTCGCGCCGCTCAGCGTGCCGGTCGTGAGGCTCAACCCCTGCGCGCCCGCATGCACCAGACGGCCGCTCGTGTTGTCGATCGAACCCGCATTCACCGTCAGCGCGCGGCCCGCCGCGGCGATCTCGCCGCGCGTGTTGTCCAGCGCGCCCTGCAGCGTCGCGCTCAGCGCGCCGGCCTGGCCGGTCTGCGTGACCACCCCATCGACGTTGGACCAGCGCTGCGCCGTCACCGACAGCGTGTCGCCCGAGATCGACGCCGCGCCCGTGTCCATCGCGCCCGCCGCCGACATCGTCAGCGCCCCCGACGACGCCAGCGTCGCGCGGTTCAGACGCAGGTCACCGGTGATGGCCGTCAGGTCCGCGCGCTGCGCCTGCAGCTTCGCGTCCTGCAACTGCAGCGTCGTGCCCGACAGCGTCATCGCGCCTGCGGCCACGGTCTGGCCGCTCTGCTGCAGCGCGCCGCTCGTGCGCAGCGTCAGGTCGCCCTGCGTGCCGAGCGTGTTGTCCGGCTTCAAGCCCGCGACGAAGCCGCCGCTGCTCGCGATGCTCGCCGCCTGCACCGACAGCGCGCCCTGCGCCGCCAGCATGCCGCTGTTCGTCAACGCGCCTTCGGCGGTGATCGTCAGCGGGCCGCGCGCGTACGCGCTGCCGGTGTTGCCGAAGACGCCATGTGCCGTCAGCTCCATCGCCGCCTGCGACTGCAGGCTGCCGGCGTTGTCGAGCTGGCCGGCTTCGATGGCCAGCGCCTGCACCGAAGCGATCAGCCCCTGGCCGCCGTTGAGCAGCCGGCCCGTCGTGCTCAGGCCGACCGCGCGGCCGCCGAGTTGCCCATCCGTGTTGTCCAGCGAAGCCGCGACGATGCGCAGGTCCTCGCTCGTCTGGATCAGGCCGCGCGTGTTGTCCATCGCGCCACCGACGGTGAAGGCCGCGCCGGTCTGGCTCAGCAGCTTGCCGTCGCGATGGCTGAGGCGGCCCGCGTTCACCGTGATGTCGCGCGCCTGCGTCAGCGCGCCATCCAGCGTCAGCGTGCCGGGCGTCTGGATCGCCAGCGCACCCTTGCCCAGGATCTCGCCGCCGGTGCCGTCGAGCTGCTGCGCGCTCAGCGTCAGCGTGCCGGTGCCGGCATGCAGCAGCGTGCCTTGGCGGTTGTCGATGCGCACCGCGGCGAGCGTCACGTCCGCCGCGTTGGCCGCGATCGAGCCGCCCTGGTTGATCAGCGACTGCGCCACCGAGACGCGCAGCTCGCCATCCGCCGCGCTCTGCGCGAGATCGCCGCCGGCGTTGCGCCAGTCGGTCGCCGTGATCGACACCGAGCCCGCGCCCAGCGTCGCGCCGGACGTATCCAGTGCATTCGCCGCGGACAAGGTCAAGCGCTCGCCGCCGGCCACGGTCGCGCGGTCCAGGCGCGCGTCGCCGGCCAGCGCCGTCATCGTCACGCGCTGTGCCTGCACGCGGCTGTCCTGCAGCGCGAGCCCGGCGCCACTCATCGTCAGCCCGCCGCCCGCGAGCGCGGTGCCGCTCTGCTGCAGTTGACCGCTCGCGGTCAGCGTCAGGTCGCCGCGCGTGGCAAGCGTGTTGTCGGCATTCAGGCCAGCGGCGAAGGCGCCGCTGCTGGCGATGTCGCGCGCCTGCGCGATGAGCGCGCCCTGCGCCGTCACCGTGCCGGTGTTGACCAGCGTGCCGGCGTTCAGCGTGCCATCGCCCTGAGCGCGGACGGTGCCGCTGTTGCGCAGTGCACCGCTCGCGCGCAGGTCGAGATCGCCGCCCGCCTGCATCGAGCCGGCGTTGCTCAGGCTCGCCACGTCCGCCGAAAGCTTCCCGCGCGCCACGATCAGGCCAAGGCCCGCGTTGTCGATCGTGCCGCCCTTGAGCGTCACGTCCACCGCGCCGAGCTGGCCATCGCGGTTCGTCAGCGTGCCGGCATCGATCGTCAGGCTGCTCGCGCCATGCACCAGGCCGCCGGTGTTGTCGAGCTCACCGCCAACGGTCAGCGCCGCCGAGCTCTGCCCGAGCAGCTCGCCGCCGCGCAGCTTGAGATTGGCCGCGTGGACCGTGACGCGGTCGCCTTGCGCCGTCGCGCCGCTCAAGTCGGCATCACCCGCGATGTTCAGCGCCAGCGCGCCGTTGCCGGCGATCGTGCTGTTGACGCCATTCAGCGTCGTCGCATCCAGACGCAGCGTGCCGCCCGTCGTGCCCGCATGAATGATCTGACCCGAGCCGTTCTCGATGCGGTCCGCCGACAGCGTCAGCGCCGTGCCATTGCCCGCGATGCGCCCGCCTTGGTTGTCCAGAACGCCGCTCAGCGTCGCGGTGAACTGGCCCGCGGCATCCGTCTGACCGATCTGGCCGCCGGCGTTGCGCCAGTCTACGGCCGTGATGGCGACGCTGGCGCCGCTCATGCGCGCGCCCTCGGTGTTCAGCGTGCCGCTGCTGCGCAGCTCGAGCAGATCACGCACCGACAGCAGCGCGCGGTCCAGGCGCAGCTCGCCGCCACGCGCGTTCAGCGCGATCGACGCGGCCGTGGTCTGGCTGTCCTGCAGCAGCAGCGACGCGCCCTCGAGCGTCGCGCGGCCCACCGCCTGCGCCGTGCCCGAGTGCTGCAGCGCCTGCGCCGCGGACAGCGTCAGCTCGCCCTGCGCCGCCGGCGTGGTGTCCGGCTTCATGCCGGCGGCGAAGGCGCCGCTGCTGGCGATGCTGTCCGCCCGCACGGTCAGGTCGCCCTGCGCCGCGATCAGGCCGGTGTGCGTGAGCGCGCCGCCCGCCGTCACCGTCATCGCGCCCTGCGCGTAGAAGCTGCCGGAGTTATCGAGCGCGCCGCTCACGCGCACCGCGGCATCGCCCTGGCTGAGCAGCTGGCCCTCGCGATGGCTGAGGCTGCCCGCGTCGAGCGTGATCGTCCGGCCTTGCGTCTGCGCGCGATCCAGCGTCGCCGCGCCGCCCACGGTCAGCGCGAGGTCGCCGCTGCTGGCGACGCGGCCATCCGCGCCCGACAGCGAGGCCGCCGAGATCGTCAGCGTGTCCGAGCCGGCATGCGTGATCGCGCCGCCGCGGTTGTCGAGCTGGCCTGCGTTCAGCGTGACCGCTTGAGCGTTCGCGCCGATACGGCCGCCCTGGTTGTCGATCAGTCCGGCCACGTCGACGCGCATCGCGCCCGCCGCGCCGGTCTGCGCGAGCGTGCCGCCCGCGTTGTGCCAATCGGCGGCCGCGATCGAGACGGAGCCGCCGCTCAGCGTCGAACCCGCCGCATCCAGCGCGCCCGAAGCCGACAGCGTCAGCTGCCGCGTCGCCGCGACCGTCGCCTGATCGAGCGCGAGGCTGCCCGCCAGCGCCTGCAGCGACACCGATCCCGCCTGCGTCTTGCTGCCCTGGAGCGCGACGCTGTCAGCGCTGAACGTCATCGCGCCGCCCGCCACGGAGGTGCCGCTCTGACGCAGCTGCTGCGCGGTGATCGTCAGGTCACCGCGATCGCCGACGGTGTTGTCGGCCTGGAGCCCCGCCGCGAAGCTGCCGCTGCTGGTCAGCGTGCCGGCCGTGACGCGGGTGTTGCCGCTCGCCGCCACGGTGCCGGTGTGATCGAAGGCGCCCGCATCCACGCGGGCATCGCCCTTCGCGGTGATCAGGCCGGCATTCGTCAGCGCGGCGCGAGCCGTCACGTCGACATCGCCGGCGGCTTGCAACTGGCCCGCGTTGTCGAGGCGGTCCGCGTTCACCGTCAGGCTCGAGCCCGACGCCACGAGGCCCTGACCCGCGTTGTCGATCGCGCCCGCGCGCAACGTGACCGCCGCGCCGCCGATCTGGCCGTCGCGGTTGGTCAGCGTCGCCGCCTGCAGCGTCACCGGGCCGCCGCCCTGCACCAGACCGCTCGTGTTGTCGAGCGCCTGCGAGGCCGTGAGATCGACCGCGCCCTTCGCCACCAGTTGCGCGTCCTGCAGCGACAGGCTGGCGGCATTCACCGTGATGCGGTCAGCTTGCGTCTGCGCCAGGCTCAGGTCGGCGGCGCCGCTCGTGGTCAGCGTCAGCGCGCCGTTGCCGAGGATCTCGCCCCGCGCGCCGGCCAGCGTGCCGGCGTCGATGCGCAGTTCACCGGTGGCGGCGCCCGCGTGGACGATGTGCCCGGCGGTGTTGTCGAGCTGCTGCGCCGACAGCGTCAGCGCCGCGCCGTTGGCGGTGATGCGGCCGCCGCGGTTGTCGAACGCGCCAGCCATCGTCGCCGTGAGGCGTCCGGCCGTGTCGATCTGCGAGAGCTCGCCGCCGGCGTGACGCCAGTCGGCCGCCGTCAAGGTCACCGAGCCGCCGCTGAGCTGCGCGTTCTCGGAGACGATGGCGCCGGTCGCGCCCAGGTCGAGCGCGCCCGCCGACGCCATCGCCGCGCGATCGAGGCGCAAGTCGCCGGCGTTCGCCCGCGCGGTGACGCTCGCGGCCTGTG
>Ga0099823_1000215_pt1 | contig 32483 bp, 26 predicted proteins | sample CowpearedBW_FD_76831 | JGI IMG/M metagenome (GOLD analysis project Ga0099823, IMG submission 76831) | Root nodule microbial communities of legume samples collected from California, USA - Cow pea red BW | ecosystem: Host-associated > Plants > Roots > Nodule | place: USA: California | collected...
CCACGTGGTGGTGCCTCCTGTAAGGGTATAATTCCGTGAAGGCCTCGCGGTGACGCCTCATTGCTAGGACATAATTCCACTACTATGTGGTGGTGCCTCAGTTACATATCCGGATAGCTAAAACTTGGGGTTTTATATTAATGGGTACTTCACATGTGGGTGTCTACTATGTATGTCTGAATGTGAAATGGTATGTTGAGTGCATGATATGATGACTTCTTCGCTAGCTTACCATTTTGCTTGCTTGTGTGTTATGTGTGGCCTCTATCTTTGTGATGATCATGTGAGCAGATGCGAGAACCCCTATCAGTAGTAATGGTAATAGGGATGTTGCAGCTTGATGGATTGGATGGATATTGGGCCCACTGTGGGGCCCATCACTGAAGAATTTTATTATTTACGTTTCCCTTTTCCGAATAATACCTAGTTTAATTATTTTTTTTTCCAGAGTATTTCTGCTTGGACAGTGTGGAGTCCTTTTTTTTTTTTGTAATCTGGGTATATCTGACGTATGATATTCCCTTATATTTTAAACTCCATAGTCTCTTATTATTCTTATATGTGATGTTTTATTTATTTGAGGTTATTTTGGGACGTTACATTTCACAATTGTAATTTAACATTATACAATTCGAAATATCCCTGTGTTTGTTTTAACACGATTCAAAAAAATGTCTTTATCCCTTATTTACTAATAAGATGTTATGTGTGGATAAATTCAAGATAAAGAAAATACTTTTGTTTTAGGCTTTTTAGATTTCTAAAAACTACTTTCTTCAAGCATTTATATATTGAATATTTCAAGATAAATAAAGGTTAAAGAACAATAACCACAATGAGATATAGTCAATTCTTAAAAAAAATATTCTTCTTATCATGCCTTAATCTTTCCAAAGAACATCATGGCAACCTTAAGTGTTTATCATCTCATATCCATCTTAAAATTTTACTTATTTTACTTAACAATCCAATGATCTTTTATCACACTCATTTGTAATCAAAGCTTTTTAATTAGGTGGTTGTACTTTAAAAATATCCTCTAGTTTATTAAGAGAAATTGAATTCCAAAAATTATTAAATCTTGGTTAAAAGTGGTTGTATTTCTAGTAATACTTAGTCTTTTAAAATGTTTTAATACTCAAATTAATCCTTATTCTTATGTGTTTATCTATATTTATAAGTATTTTGATTATAATTAACTCATGCACCTACAAATTAACTCTAAAATTTAATTTATTGTATCTTAATGCCCCTAGTACACCAATTATGCTAGGTTAGGAATAAGTTGACTTCTTTATATTAAACATCACATTGGAGAAGTAAAAATTGAAAAAGTTGAGAGATTTTTTTTTCTTCTTTGATTATGTGTACCGTAAAGAATTTGATTATAAACAAAATACTGTGATTTTTGTCTGGAATATTGAAATCTTGGTTTCATCATTTTTTATCTTATTGAAGTATTTAAATAATAGATATTAAAACCGAATTTATACAAATAGACCTGGTCTTTTTTGTGAAATTAAAACTTAAAAAGCCTAACTTATTATTTGGCAAACGTATTTTGTAGAGTTTATTTGTGGTTTTTGAAAAGGCGAGTTTGACATATTAGTTTGTCCTTATGGAACATTTTGATTATTAAATTTTAATTTTTTTTTTATAATTTTAAGTGATATTTTTTAAGTAATTTTTTATTTTTTTATTTTTAATATATTAAAATCACTTAAAAAATGATATATTATATTGTAAAAAAAAATTGTCAAAATTTAATAGTCAAAATATCATTGTTCAAAAACCACAAATAAACTCTACAAAATATGTTTGGCAAATAATAAGTTAGGTTTTAAGTTTTAATTTTATAAAAAATACCAGGTCTATTTATGTAAAGTCGATTTTAATATCTATCATTTGAAAATATATAATTGGACCATTCAAAATTTGATGAAAGACTTTTTCTTCCTGCAGTCTTTATACTCCATAATTTTCAAAATAAATTATTTCTTCTATTGTAAAAGTGATTTTTTAGATGCACGATTATATTTTTGATAATTTTTTCTTAGAATATAAAACGATAAATATCTTGTAAATAATTTTAGAATATAAAAAAGAGAAAATAAGAAAATAAAAAACTAATAAAAAGATGTTACCTTAGATTATAGAAAAAAATTATCAGTGGAGATTTTTCTGAAACAAAACTTCTGAAATTTTCAAATCAAGATTTTTAGAACGAGGTTTATGGATTCAGATTTATGGAATAGAATTTCTGTAACGCATGAAATAGGATTTATGCATGAAATACATTTTGAAAAGGATTTATCTTTCAATAATTTTTTCTAAACAAACTTTTCAAAAAACAAGATACACATTTCGAAAAGTATTTTCCAAAATGAACTTTTTTCTGAACAACGTGGTGCAGTGGCAATGAGAAAGGCGAAGTTAGTATGGGTGAAGTTAACAATGATGGGGGTGCATAAAGCAAAAACTCAAATCATGTTTGTTTAAACAAATTTTAGGCCCAAATTTATTACCTATTTTAAGTACCCAATAAATTAAGTTTCCAAATTGAATATACAATAAATTACAGAATTTCGATATAAGACTCAACAAAAGATAGAACATTTATTTGTATTGTGTTACTAATATTACATTATTTTTAACTGATTCTGAAATATTTTTAATCACTCTTTTGGTTCTTCATCTTGTTTTTTATTTTTTTTATTTTACCACTGCTATAAATTTCGTCATAGCATAACGTATACTGTCAGTCCGAGTAATAAAATAAAACGACTTAATAGATATCATTATTTAACACCTAAATCACGTGGCAATGTTTCAACTTAACTAACAAAATGAGTATTAAAATTGATTAATTCATAATACTAACTTCACACAGTTTAAAATAAACATTTTTTTAAACCAATGTTCAATTCTTAAACCCCTTGTGTGACTCTAATTCTTTGTTAGATTCAATCTGAAAATTTGTTTTCACAAATTATTATTTTTTTGCTATAGTTTGTGAAAGTTATTTCTTATTTGTTTTAGGTGGCTTGCGATCCTTGTATTCTATTATTGTAATGATTTTTTTTTTATGTTCGATTTATCATTTTTAAATGTTCTTAAACTATTCTAATGCCATATATTTTATCAATAAATCAATTTCAATTAATAACATACTATTTAGTGATGTTCATCTTTATTACCAATCTGATGAAAGTGACTGTATTAACTTTCTTGATAAATTAAATAAAAAATCATCTTGATAGTAGAAAAAATATTAAATCTAGAATCTAGCATTTAATTTATACCTTTTTCGTATGATAACATTGCATTTGTAAAGATTCAATTATTAAAACATGTGGTTTTATTTGGAATTGAAAAATAAAATAAAGTAACTAATAGAGAGCACGTTATCAGAAGCAGACACAGTAGGATACACGCACCTAGGTAGCCATAGCAAGCATCAGCGTAAACAAGATCGACAACAGTGAAAGCAAGCAACATCATCAATATCATCGAAAAATCGAAGTTTCAGAAATTCACTTGGCTATGACTGCAGCTGTTGTCGTCCCACTCGGCCTTCTCTTCTTCTCCTCTGGTCTCATCGTTAACCTCATTCAGGTCATACCTCATTTTTATTTATTTTTTATTTCTATATAAATCAGAATCCCTATTCTTTCACCAGGAACCGACCCCTTTGTCACTGTTTTTATTTATTTATTTAATTTTTTGCATTTTCGGTTATTCTTGGAGATTTCGATTCGCCCCTTATTGTTGGAACCCTCTTCATTTTGTTCAACTAGAGAGAAAGTGTTCTTCACTGACTATTGGTTGTTTATCGATTAATTGATGATAATTGGTACTGTGGAGTGTTGACAAGTGGTGGTGTGATGCTCTCAGGCAGTATGCTACGTGTTTGTGCGGCCGGTGTCGAAGAATTTGTACCGGCGGATGAATCGGGTGGTGGCGGAACTGCTGTGGTTGGAACTCGTGTGGATTATTGATTGGTGGGCTGGTGTTAAGGTGTAGTCTCTCTTGTCTTGTTCATTTGATTTAAAGTTCACTGGAGCAAAGTGTTTAGTGCTTTACTTGCTTGCCCTGCTAGATGATGTGATTTTGGAGTACTGAATGAGTTTAACTGGCATGCGATGCCGGTGTAAAAGTTTTTATACTGTCAATTAATCAGAGATTATCTTTGGTATGACTTTTGAAGTAGTTATTATAAATGATGGTTTGTGATTGGGCATGTATTGATATTTGAATTTTGGCCTGTTTCTTGAATTGATATTTGAATTTTTAAAGCTTGGTATTTGTAGGCGGGTTTACAAGTAGACCCTAGGATTCGTTTAAATAAAGGTTGTTTAATTGGGGAATGAACCTGGTCATGATGTGCGGGATACTAAAAAGTGAAGTAAATGAGATAGTTGATGCTTGGCTTGTATGATATGGACTTTCTACTGAAATGAAGCTGTTCTAGCTCGTGTTCATTTTTTTAATGGGGGAAATTTAATGGAGCAGACAGAACATAATTATTTGTTGTTTAATGCTTTTGATCATCCTGTCTCGTGTTCAAGTCTTATTTGTACTAACTTCTTTGTAGCATATTACAATTGTGTAAAATTGATGTTTCATCTATCAAGAAAAAATAGTATTTTAAAAGACATCATATATGAATTTGACTTAATTGTTCTTATTGTTGGATTTGGAATAATCAAATATTTCGTTTGGAACTTTCTGTCTTCAGGTCCAAGTATTCACAGATAGTGAAACTTTTCGTTTAATGGGTAAGTCTCCTGTACTGTGCATTTTGGTGCTCTAGGCTATCCTACATCTCACCTCTTCATTCTGTTTCTTCTTGTGTTGTGCATGTGTTTTGGAAAGAAAAAGGGAGTATATATGGTCTCTGCACTTTTCTTACTCTGAATAACTTGAATTCTGATTCATTCTAGAATTTATCAGGTAAAGAACATGCTCTTGTCATATCCAATCACAGAAGTGACATTGATTGGCTTGTTGGATGGGTTTTAGCTCAGGTGATTGTCTTATTTAGTATGACCTCTTTCACATATTCAACTCAATAAAATTAATATTGGAATTTGCATATGTATTACAATCAGTTGCATATTTTACTTGTCATTCTGAAATGTTTAATATTATCTTTACTATGACGAAATAACTCATAGTTGGGGTCTACTTATAGACTTATTTCACCATAAATGTGATATTCTTAGATTTGAAATGCGTTTCTTGACTCATCTGGATTTTGCTTCAACTACTGAATGATTATTGAACGTTATTATTCTTCAGCGTTCAGGTTGCCTTGGCAGCACTCTTGCTGTGATGAAGAAATCCTCTAAGTTTCTACCGGTATGTTATGTGAGAGCTTGTTGAATGGTACTTGTTTTCCAATCCTTATGTTTTAATGCTTTGACTAGGGTGATACAAATGATATGATTTGTAATGGAAGGAATTATGAAGGGGGCATTTATTGTTTGTATAGATTGATAATAATGGGATGGGATGTTCTGTTTGGTGGTTTTCTGAATATCATCATATCATCATTTATGTCAATGTTGATCTATCAGCTAAGTTCAATTGTGCAGGTTATTGGTTGGTCAATGTGGTTTTCTGAATATCTTTTCCTGGAGAGAAGTTGGGCAAAGGATGAAAGCACCCTAAAGGTATGGGATACTCTAATATAATTGATATTTGAACTTGTTTTTGTTTTAATTATAGAAATAAGAAACATATATTGTATAATCAGTAGTATATAGAGTATATATGTATTATTAAGAATGTTTTTGTTTATTCTTGTATCATATCTTTATTATTAAAGGATATCAAATCTTCTCTATATATTGTATTAATTCCTTTCTCTCAATACAAATGAAGCATCATTGTACCAGAAACACACTATATCAGTTCAATGTTAACTGTTTTGCTATTTTGAATCTCATTTGAGTCTTGCAATATTGTATATGCAGTCGGGCCTACAGCAACTGAGGGATTTCCCTCTTCCCTTTTGGTTGGCTCTATTTGTAGAAGGAACTCGCTTTACACAGGCCAAACTATTAGCTGCTCAGGAGTATGCAGTCTCAGTTGGATTGCCTGTTCCTAGAAATGTTTTGATTCCAAGAACTAAGGTTGAATGTTAAATTCCCTGATTTTTTTGTTCGTCTTTTTTCCTTCCCTTTTTTCTTTCCACTGTTTGAAAGTTCTGCATGATTCTTGTCTAGCCAATTATCAGGCTCAACTAATCCATGCTAGCATATTCTTGGTGGGATTTTCTGTTAAATAATTTCTATTCTACTGCTAATAATTAGTTGTTATCACTCTACCTGTCAAGGGTGGCTAATGTGGTTGTCTCAATTTTTATTTTTAAAGTGAAGGACTATACTAACTTAAACAAACAAGCAGAATAGAAGACAGTGTAATCAACCTACACCGTGGGGTTTTTATTGATGTATATATAGGATATTGGATACAAAGAAGAGTCATAGCACTTGCCTAAAACCCTAACCCTAAAGCTGGGAACACACAAAGGAAAAATGTAGAAATAACATTACATTTCAACACTTTTTAATGATTCAGAATGGTGATCCTTTGGATAGTACTTCTGCGAATTATATGCTAGGTTAATACAGACAATTGGCCGTTGATTTATCTGATGTTTTGAGGATTATGAAAATTGTGTTTCATGTGTAACATGAGCTATTTAGATTCCCCTGAATGTATAAGCCTCTTATTTTGTGGAATATTCTTATACAGCTTTTTCATCAAAGTTGATTTAATCCTATATCAATTTTATTGCTGTACTACAATATAAAACTATCTTTCAATAAGAAAACCTGAGCTCCTTTTTTAAATCTAAATAGGGTGTCCTCATTTCAGTCTTTGTTTAACCTTCTATTATTGTCATCATGCTTTCTTGACTCTTAATTTAAATTTGGTCTGTGCAGAAACATGTTTATTTGGGTTTTCTTGAAACGATGAGTCATATAAAAACAAGAAAATTGGAGGTTTTCAAAAGGTAGGGAAATTTGCAATGCTGTTGGATGGGGGTTAGGCTCAGTTGGTGGTGGGTGTTTATTTGTGTGGTTAGGATCCATTTCTTTGACAGAATTGGAATTATGGCTCACAATTTTATTTTTAATTGCACTCTACCAGTGCTGGTATCGGTTTACAATCATAGATTCTATGTTTGGTTTGTAGTCGCCCCCACTCAAAGAGTTTGGATGTAAACTTAGACTTCTAAGATTCATTCCAATTATGTTGCTTGGATGTTTGAGATAGAAATTAAAAAAGTAGAATTCTCAGATTAAAACTTATTTAATATAGTAGTAAACTAAACATTTTAAACATTATACAGTAATTGTTATAAATAACATTAAGAATGTAAAATATTCTGTAATACTAATGATGTATCATAGAGGCAGCTATATTTTGAATTGTGAACTGTTTCCTATTGTGAATCATAAGATTCACGGACTTTGAAAAAAATGTAACATATACTTGAATCACAAAACTTACATTTTACTTGTAGTCTATTTGTAGGAAGGCTTTCATAATAGTTCCAAGTAATATCAGGCTCCCTTTTTGATTTACCCATTATAAAGCAAAAGTCCAGCAGAAAACTCATTCAGCAGTAGTATGTGTAAAGCAAGGAAAGGGAGCAGCACTGCAGCAACACATTCGTCAATTATATATTTTTTAACCTTTACGTGCATAAGAAGAGTTTCAATTGGTCCACAAGTTGGGTTTAAGGCCGAATTCAAGCTCTCAAAATTGACTTTGAAGGTGTGGACTACCTAAGCTTTGTAGAGCTTATTAAGTTTTATCAATAATTAATGTGGTAGTAAACCACCACTCTTTATGCTACAATTCAAGGTAGTCCCCATTGAGGCCACAACTAAGGTGGGCTAGGGATGATTGCAATTAAAGTAATTTTCGAACACTCTTCCTCACACATAGGGCTACCGCCTGGAGTATGGGAAATGCAAGTGGCCCAGCAGTGATCTAAGATAGGTCTTGATACCATTTTAGGATTTGGATTTGAGATCCAATTCAACCCCACAAAACCAACTTCAAAGATGAGATCTGCTCTATCTTTATAAAATATTTGTAAATCACACCCTTGAGGCTGCAATTAAGATTCCCCCAAAGAGGCCATAACAAAGGTAGCTTTCCAACAGTGAGCTGAGGCAGTATTAGGCTAAACTGGTGAGGAGAATAATGAGAGTCCTCAAAGAAAGTGACATTTGCAACATTTAAAAGCAACATATTGGAAGGTAATACAACAATATCCTTCCTGTATCTGAGAATCTCAAGGAATGTTCACTTGTTGAACAGGCTGATAATTTATCAAAATCTGGAGAAAGATAATGAACAACATAGGTAGAAGTAAAAATGTGAAGGAAAATAATGCTCAGAGGATCTGTAGGAAACAGAATGGAATACAATATTTTATAATTAAAAAAATGAAAATTGATATATCAAGTAGCCAGTGTTGAGAACAACATTGCCCCAAAGTTTTAAAGGTATAGCATGTAATAAAAGAGCATGGGCTGTGTCAAAATTGTTACAATTTTTCTTTTCTTCTATCCTATTCATCGTGGAGTGTGTAGACAACTTGAATCATACCACGTGTGGCCATAAAAGAAATAACAAATGCAGAAAAACTATTCTTTTGCATTATCATAACACTATAATACGAATTTTTTTTGTCCAAATTGGGTTTAAATTTTGTTGCTTAAGTTATAAAAAGTAATGAAAAACTATACAAATTCTTCCATTAAAGGTACCCAGTTGTCTCTTAAAAAATATGTGTGCAAGTGACAAAGTACCTGTACTCTTCAATGCAACTGACTTTAAAATCTAGTTGTTGCTGCCCTGTGGTGTATTTTGTTTGAGAAACATGCAATCTTGCAATGTCACACTACCTTGCTATGGAGATAGTTGTGTTTTCCATTTTGGTGTTTTGTCTTTCTGATTTTGTGTTCTCTCATGTATTGGGTTTTTCTGTTTGGGAAGATATCACGTCTCCTCGTAGCTGTACTTTCATTCTTTAAATCTTCAAATTACTTGTAAAAATGTTGAAATGGTATAACCTACCTGTTACAGTAAGTTCACATGATTTTAATGTGATTTCAAAGTAGATATACCCCGTTTCATTCTGATTTTACTTTCATGATTTGGCTTCTTTGTTCTTCTTAATTTACTTGACACATTCAATGTCACGTATATGACCTACTAGTGCTAAGCATTGTATTAGGTTTTATTGTTCTTTTCTGTTTGCTCTGAAATATTTACTCAGCTATGTTGCTTTCAGGGTTTTGTTTCCGCAGTAAGCCATATGCGCTCATTTGTTCCTGCCATTTATGATGTAACAGTGGCAATTCCCAAGAGTTCACCTGCTCCTACAATGCTAAGACTCTTCAGAGGAAAATCATCAGTGGTGAGCCTATCAAAGTAGACATTTAGAAAGAACAAAATAAAAGCAGATACTATCAAACATCAGACTTCCACCAAGTTTCTCTTAATTTCATTGTCTTCACTGTTTTCCTACAAGTAATTAATGTACAGGGTATTTTAACTGCAGAAATTAATAATTTCACTATAAATAAGAATTAGTCAAGAGGCAGAAAGAGGAGAGCATTTCCTTCGATGCGGGTCTTGATTTATGAATGCCTTTCTGATCAATCTGTGTGCTTTGGTAATTTGGAAGCCATGAAGAAGGCACATTAAGATTAGGAATCCAATGCATGTGGATAGAATTGATTTCTTTTCTTCCCCAAATTGTATGCTATTTCCAGAACATATTTTTTGTAGCGTGTATGGAATAAGATTTCAGTTTCTTTCTTTGGTTTTTGGTTTGATGGTGTGTGAAGGCTAACAGTGACTATAGTAAGAAAAGTGAATCAAATGGAAGATCTTTGTGGTTGTCTTACCACCATTGTAGAACACCTGATAATCTTATTTAACAGAACTTTATCCTGGAGATTTGGAGTAGGCTTGTTTGTATTTATCGAAAACCTTGGCATTGCCGGGGAATTTGGAGGCACTATTGTTGGTTGTTAAAGGAATAAGAGTTTTGACTGGGCAATTTGGTACTTACGTTTTTACTTTAAAGAATAGCAGAGCTTTTTAAGGATCCATAGTTATCTATGTAGCCACCTAAGCTACTTGGTGCGTACGTTTTTAGCTTTTACTTTTAAGAATAAAGAAGCTTTTAAGGATTAAGAGTTTTCTGTATAGCTGCCTGACCGAACAATATACACTACTTCCTTATGCTGTTTTTCCTTAGTTTGCTTTTGTTCCTCAAGAGGATTTCTTATCTTTCCTGCATAATCTTATATATATATATATATATTCTTTTTTTTATATAGAATGTATAGTTTAATTAAACATTTACTCACTTTACCACCTTAGGTACATGTGCATATTAAGCGACATTTGATGAAGGATTTGCCGGAAGAAAGTGAAGCTGTTGCTCAATGGTGTCGAGATATATTTGTGGCTAAGGTGTGTTGATTGAATTTTTAGCTGTTAATTAGAGCATGTAAGTCACTCTGTAGTAGTAGTCCAAGTTTTTTTTTTTTTTATTGATAACTGTGTAAACAATGTTACCATGTATTAGTTCCCATTGTCTATTTGCAAGAATGTTTTGGTATATTTTGTTGCGTCTAATTCTTGTTTTACACTTTTTGCACTTTCTTCTCCCTTATTCCTCTGGGACACCAGGATGCATTGTTGGACAAACATATAGCTGAGGACACATTTAGTAACCAAGAGCTGCAGGATGCCGGTCGTCCTGTAAAGTCTCTTGTGGTGAGATACTTCTTCTCATTATGTCTAATCTTGCACGTTCCTTATTTTTCAGCTTTGTTGTATTGCATAAATTTTACACTTTCTATCCTTTTCATAAGACCCAAATCAGAGTCTAGGTTGGTCTTTTATATAATTCAATCTAGAATGTCTCCTGCTTTAATATGTTTTTCACAAAAATACCCTCTCAACTTCAAGTAATTTTCTAAGTTCAATATATTATAAGTGGAATGCATTAAGATCTTTAAGTTCTTTGCAGTCTCGAACTCATGTATAAAGTACTTGAAAAAACTTTAACACTCACACATATAGCCAATAAAAATTAAAACAATAAATGTTTTAACGATGGACATCTAGCAGAATCAAAACTAAAAAATATTTAAAAAGCAATAAAAGTAGGTTTGATTACCATTAAGGGTAATTTTAGAAAATATACATAAATTATAGACAAATTTAGTACTACTTGTTAAAAGTTTCACATAGTCTAGAGATAAGGCCAATTTATTTAGAGTATATATGTGAGTACAAATCTCACCTTAGTTCTGTGGGATTGAATTAGACTTAAAGTCCACTTTTTAACACTGTTAACTACATTTACATTGTAAAAAATATCATTTTTTTCTGATAAACTATTTTACTGTGGGAACAGGTTGTCATATCTTGGGCTTGTGTGGTTGTAACGGGGGCCATAAAGTTCCTCCAATGGTCTTCACTACTGTCTTCTTGGAAGGGTGTTGCATTTTCTGGAATTGGTTTGGGAGTTGTGACTCTACTCATGCACATCTTGATTCAGTTTTCACAAGCTGAACGTTCAACCCCTTCCAAGGTTGCCCCAGCAAAGTCCAGGAATAGGGAAGAGCTAGAGGCTAGAGATAACAAACAAGACTAGTTCACACAAGTTATCTGAATATTCTATACATAGATAGGGAATTCTTCAGAGGTCATATCTTGAACTTGAAAATTGCACTTCAGTGGTTTATCAAAAAGGTTGCATTAACGTGTCTTTAGGTACTCACTATTTGTTTGTTTTGGAATTCCACCTCCTATGTGTTCATTACTACGCATATACTACTCATTATTTTCAAATTAATTAGGATGAATTTGTATAGACAAATATATAGGAAAGGTGTACTAAATCCTACCTAACATCGCACTATTTTGGACACTTGTACACTTTCTGTTATTGGACTATTTTTTTTGTGGTTTTGTTCAAATTTCTAAATGTCTTTCAACTTTTATCTGCTCTTTCATTTTTTAAATTAAAAATTGTTTTTGAAGCAATACATTGTTATACTTTTTATTAATTATTTATTTTAGTATAATGTAATGATTTTGTTGCTTTAATTATGCACGAGTTATTGTTTGCTCCTTAAGATATTATCAAATCTGTGTATAAAAGTGTACACATCTTTTCACTTTGGAGGTGCTTTGAACTCTTTGTAACTTTTTTTTACTACAATAATTTTAGTCTTTATGAGTGGTCTAGATAGAACTTGTTGGAACTAATCATACATAAGAGAAGTGACAACCTTCCTATATAAAGCTTTATCTCAATGCATCTCAAGACTTAACATGAGCCATACACATTAAACCAAGTATTGGATATAAAATGATATGATCGATTATACATATATCATAGTGTAAAAAATTGAAATAACTATACAACATGTTTCATTTTAGCATTTAAATTTGACTCATTCTTGCTTTAATATCAACTTCAAAATTCATTTGACACTTATATCTATTATTTTTAAAGTTTGACATTAAAATATATAAAATTTTTATATATTACTAAATTCAAATTTCGCGTTAAAATTTAGATATTAAAAAATATATTTAACATTAATATTAATTTTAAATTAAAAATTACTATAACATAACTCTTGAAGATATTTAAAGATTCTCAAAATATATGAAAAATATAAGATAAATCTTATACATAGAAATTTATTATTTTACTTTATTCATATATGTTGTATATAAAATAAAATGTAATTAAATATCAATATTTTTAATATTTTAATTTTGATTTCTTAAATCGAAATAATTATTAAATATATTTTAATTTTTATATAAAAAAATTTCTAAAATATTTAAAAAAATAATAATTTAAATAAAAAATATTAAATAAATATTCTCAATAAATATCTAATATTCTCTCTGCATATAAGAGAGAAATTGTAATCACTTGTTAACATTTTTGTACACAATTTTGAATACGAAAAAAATCCTACATTTCTAAATAATAATAATTTTAAATAAAGATGCATGTATACTATTTCTTTTTTTTTCTTCTACATTTTGTTTTTTTATCCTGTTTTTATTAATTAGTTTACTATTTCTCCCTTTCTCGATTTCACTAATTTTTTAATCTAAAATAACTATTTTTAAGAATTTTTTTTACAAAATAAATAAAATTCATTTGCAATAAAAATCTAAATTTTATTTATATTTATTTTTTACAATAATAATAATATTTTTATTACTTCTTATAATCATTCAAAATGCATGTATTCTCACTATTTTCTTTAAAGATATTTAATTATTATCAATTTAAATATAAATACCCTCGTATTTTAGTTATTTCTTTGTCTTTAAAAAATAAGTGGTCTTTTTTTTTATTACAATTTCATGTTAGAATATTTCTGCAGAAAACAAATTTGAAAAAGACAAAAGATTATTATTAATTTTTTAAAAATAAAAAATCATTGCTGTGGGTCCAAAGTTATGTACGAATGAACATGCAGGGTGGAAATGGTTGAAGTTTATCACTATTTGAATCTTATTCACAACTTTTATTACACTGTTTAATTTTGAATAATCTCTATCTTATTTTTTTTATAAATAGTTTAGTGGTTTTGAAAGTTAGGAAAAAATTAGTAAAAAACCTATCATAATTATAATTTATAATTTCATAATCATGTAGCAATTTTTGAAAGAAATCCATTTTTTTATCAGTTCATATTTAAAAATGAAGTAATTTATCATTGATTATAATTATAATACAGGTCAAATAATTATAGAGGTTTTCATTTTTTTTTAGTGAAATCTCAAGTAAGTACTTTTATTTTTATTTGACTCAATTTAGTCCTAATTTTGAAAAATTCGTTGCAATCAGTTTCTGTCCGTTAGTTGTAGAGTAACGGTGTTAATTATGTGACACGTGTTAGCACGTGATATTTTTTATTTTTTTTTGATTTTTTTTAATTTGTAATTTTTTTATAATTTCTTTTAAAAATTAGAATTGTCACATGTCAATATGACATTGTGTCATGTGACAGAGATAATGTGATGTGACAATGACAGTGTCACGTGTCACTATTAAATGTAAAAAGTTTCAATGTAGTTCTTGTATTTGTTATTTTGTCTCAATTTCGTATCAATTTTTTTAAAACTGAATCAATCTCATCCATGTATCAAAATTAATTTTTATATAAATTTTACAGTGTATTTTTATTATAATTGATATTTTTTGACAAAATTAAGTTTATTTAAATGTATATTTTATATTGAACTTTATCTAAATATTGTTTCAAATATTTATATATCAATAATTTATAGACAAATGTTAGAATTGTTATATTTTTTTTTAGAAAAATTTATATTTGAATTTATAAAGTTTTTATTTTTAAAGCAACTCTAACATTTATTTATAAATTATAGATATATAAATATTTAAAACAAAATTTAAATAAATATTAGTGTAAAATATACATTTAAATAAACTTAATTTTGTTAAAAATATCAACTATAATAAAAATACCGTTGTAAAATTTATATAAAAATTAAATTTGATACATGGATGAAATTGATTCCGTTTTAAAAAATTTGAGACCAAATTGAGACAAAATAACAAATACATGGACTATATCGAGATTTTTCACATTTAATAGTGACACGTGACAGCCATATCATGTATGACACAATGTCATATTGACCCGTGACTTCTTTTTAAAATTTAAAAAGAAAAAAACGCATGCTTACACGTGACACATAATTAACATCATTACTGAACAACTAATGACAAAAAACTGATTGTAGCAAATTTTTCAAAATAGGAACTCAATTGAGTTAACTAAGAATGAGAGGATCTCCTTGAAATTTTGCTAAAAAAAATGAGATCCTCTACAATTATTTAACCTATAATATAATAAAAAAACTAGGAAACTAGGTTATTCCCTGTTATTTTTTAAAGATAAACTAAAAGTGAGAAAATAATTTTTCAAACTTTATATTCTTATAATACTATAAAAATGTTACTTTTATCAAACACTCCTTAAATGTAAAATAAAGAATGATCTTATTTAGAGATATTATTTTTGTACCGATTTAAAAATATGCACTAGATTGAATAAGATTATTATTATTGGGGTGTGCTCTGTTTCATATAATAAAACCCCTCATTCCTAAAACCTCTCAAATCAAAACCTATTTCTTGTTCTAACACTGAACCTTTGTTCTTCTTTTTGTTTCTCTCTCCGATAAACCCTTGACGGCGTTAGGACCTGCTTTGACGGCGCCACCATGGTGCTCTCCACCGAGGTAACAACCCTCTCTCAATGTTAACATGAATCTGGCTAACAGTGTAACTCTTTTTCTTCCAATAAAATTTTCTGACTCCGTGACCTCGCAGAGTGCGACGAATTCCGTTAAGGCGGTGGCGTTCAGTTTTTTAACTAGCGACGACTTGCGGCGGAGCAGTCTAGTGAAGATAACAAATCCCATTTTGCTCAATCCTTTGCTTCACCCTGTGCCTGGTGGACTATACGACCCAGCTTTGGGCCCGCTGGATGATAAGTCCCTGTATGTTCATTTTTCATCAATTTTCAATCTATTATTTTGATCACAGATATTAATTGTTATCTGTTCAGACCTTGTTAGTATAAACTTTTTCGGGAATACTCATAGGAGAGGAAAGTAAGAATGTAGAAGAAAGTAAATATTTTTAATTTGTAATATACTTATATAGTTTGTAGAAATTTTCTCATCTTATTTTAAGGAAAAATAAGGAGAATTAGTTAATTTTAATTTATAAGAGAAGATTAATTCATTTTCTTTTTTGGAGAAGTTTATTTAGACAGGGGTCTTACTCAAGTTTGTCTCTTAAAGACAGGGTATTGAGTTTATCACTGTTGTGCTAGAGGTTCATGAAAGGTGTTATTAGGTATTAACTATTTAATTTGGTTTGGATAAACTTATCAGTAGGTACTCACAGAGAACATAATGAAATGAATTAAGATGCAAAAATGGATTAAACTTGTTATTCAAGGTAAAAAACAAATTATGTAGCTTTACATTTTCAAGCACCGAGTTATAAGGAATTTTTTGGAAGTTAGTAATCAAATACTTGTCTTCCATTAATGATCTCTCAGACTGGAATCTAATCCATACAGACATGGCTTTATCTGTTTTTATTGTAGAGTTTGATTGAGCTTTTATGTTTTATTTTTCTCTGGTTCTAGAATTGTTTTTGAATTGGTTGGGGAGATAAGTTGTATGGAGTAGTAGTTGAGCATTTTTTGATGACTGAAGATGTTTGATTCAAGTTGTACCTATGTTTCATGGCTTGAATGAGGGTGGGTGGCTGAGACATGTTTTTTTGTTTGATGCAGTTGTAAGTCATGTGGTCAAGGTTCTAAACTTTGCCCAGGTCATTTTGGTCATATTGAACTTGTTTCCCCTGTCTACAATCCTTTGATGTTCAATATTCTTAGCAGTATTATACAGAGAACTTGTTTCTCTTGCCATCATTTTCAAGCTAGCAGAAAAGAGGTAAATTTATGTCAATATTTTGCAGAAAAGCGGTAGTTTTATGTGTTTGTCCTTATACTTCTGCTTTTTGAAAGATATATTGACTATTGTTTGGTTGGTTTTATGTTGATGGAAGGTGGATATGCGTACTACCCAATTGGAGCTCATAATGAAAGGGGATATTATTAGGGCCAAAAGTTTGGATTCTATTATTTCAGATGACTCAGGTGATGATGTTGAGAGCCATTGTCATAGTGCTGAGCAACTGGGAGAAAATTGGACCTCCCTTCAATTCAGTGAGGCAATGTCTGTTCTAAAGAAATTTCTGAAGCGACAATATAAGAAGTGTCAAAATTGTGGAGTTGTAAATCCTAGAATCAGTAAACCAACCTTTGGATGGTTTCATATGGTAAGATCATCTTTTCTTGTTACTTGGTCTATTTTTAGAAATTAGTTCATTGTAGAATTTAAATCATTCTAATAATAAAAAATAGTTTGTTGTCAGTTAGCTCCAAGTTACTTTCTTTTAGATCTTTATGCCACATTTTCTTTAGATGTAATAATACTTTTGTTATATTATTCTTTCAATATTATATATTACATATTACATATTACACATATATTCTTTTATGTATATCCACACCCACATTTATTGTAAAGCTGGTGGGTTGTCTATATGATTCCACAACTACCATGCTACCTTAGAGTTCAATAGATGACAATTTGTTTTGTTTTTTAGCATTATTATTAATAGAGCTACATACTTGCAATACTGTGCCTGCTCTATAGCTGGGTTTGATTAGCTGTGCTTTACCATACTCAATCATTATGTTTACAACTGCGAGTTTTTCCTCTCTTTTTTTTTTGGAATATGATGTCTTGGTAAAGTTAGAAATTTGAATATCATAAGGTGCATATCTCTACTGTGGATATTGCATTTTCTCATAGGCATGTTTTTTTCCACTTCTTGGTTTTGTTTCTTGCAATGATTTCCTTTTTCAAATATTAAAAGAACAATTTTGTACAGTTTAGATTTTTTTTTTTGTATTTAAGATGAATGATGACTTGATAGCTTGAAATTTGAATACCACAAAGTCCATATCTCTCTACTGTAGATATTGCATTTTTTTTATATGAAGTATTTATGTTTATGCTCATGTCATAAGAAAAGGTTCATTCTTGTTGGTATTTCTAGCTGCATTGCCTAATTCTTACTTTCATTTCATTTCCTTTCTATTCTTCCTTTTTTTGTTTGTGGTTGATGACTCAAGAATGTCCTCTCTGCTGATGGGGCTAGAGCAAATACCTTCAGAGCTGTGGAAAGTGAAATAAACAATGATGACATGTCCTTAGGTGTTGGGGAGACTACAGATGAAGAAGATATATCGTTTGCTGGGGCTGCTAAAAGAGATAAAATAAAAAAGGGGAATTTGTCTCACAAGCTAGCTGCACAAAATAAACTTTCCGGGTCGTTGCTACCATCACAGGTTGGTTTCATGTACATATTGGTCTAAGACCGTCTTTTATAACGTATTCTGTTTTGTAGGACAATTGTCTGATTGCTAATGACATGTTTAATGTAATAATAGATGTTGCTTGAAAAAGTGTGTGGATCTTTTCATATAATTCTTTTTGAATTTCAGGTTAAAGGTATTTTAGAGCTTTTGTGGGAAAACGAGACCAAACTCTGCTCTTATATCACTGATATTCAAGATCAGGGGTTTGGAAAGAAAGCTGGTCACTCAATGTTCTTTCTAGAGAATATTTTTGTGCCACCAATAAAATTCCGACCCCCAGCTAGAGCAGGTGATGACGTAAGTATGCTTAAGATATACTGTTAACAAGAATTTATAGATTTCTTTTGTCTCTGATAACTATGTAACATTGGTTTGAGAATAAATTTCATTATGTTATATTTTATTCTGATTATTGTTTCATGAGAAAAAATACAACACATGTAGAGGAGATGAGTTTTATGGGTGTTTCTTTATTTTAGGATGTTTATGTTCTATTTTTTTGTTCTGTTCTTTTTTTCCTCAGCAGTTGGCATATGGTGACATGAATGGCTGGGAAAGTCCAGCTTTTGAAAATAGAGCATTTACATTTTGTTCATTCTGTTCCTTTACATCCTCAATAGTTTACTATAATTGCTATTCTTAAGTGTTTTTCTTCTCTTTCTAAATCATCTTCATACTGGTCTTTGGTGAAAAAACCACTTTGACATCTTACCCAACAGATTAACTAACTTTTAATTCTAATATATCCTAGAATTTGCTTGCGTTGCTTAATGGTATAGTTGAGTGTAATAGATAAGAGGACAAATAGAGTAGTAAAAATGATAATACAGATGGAAATTAGTGGGCATACGGGGAAGGATAAGAGTAGGGATGATAATGATTATGTGCAAGTGAAATTTAGATTAGCATTTGTTTAATTAAGGATGGAAGAAACTCACTTGGGGTGGTTTGTCTTGTCAAAAGAAGGTCTGTAAATGTTCCTATGTGTAAAGTGGATCAAATGCAGAGTAGTATGATTAAAGGGGATGGAACCCTACCAAATTTAGGGAATATCATTTTTAAAGACCTATTGTCCATGGGTTGTTGAAAATTTGGCTTTTTCGAATCGGCCAATTTATCATGGAGCTGAATCCACCTAGTGAGACTTGGTTGCAGAAATTAGGATTGTAGCTTTTGATTTTGATTTATTTTATTTTCTTATGTATCTCTATTTTATGTTATACTTGTTTTAATTGTGTAGTCAATGCTTATGTAGGTGATGGAACATCCTCAAACTGTTTTGCTGACTAAGGTTTTACAAGGCAACATATCCTTAGGAGATGCCCATATAAATAAGTTAGATCCCTCTAAAGTGCTAAGCCGGTGGATGGATCTTCAGCAATCTGTTAACTTGCTATTCGACAGTAAAACTGCTTCTGGTAAGAGTTTCTTATTGTTTCGTTTTCTTTACCTGTTAAAGATTTGAATGGTAATTCGGAACTGCCTGTGTTTGGGTTGGTTGTAATTTGTCAATAAAATCATTGACCAATAGTGTTATTAATAGATAATAAAGCAAATGCAGAAAATGAAAATAAAATTAATCTTATAAGTGTTAATTTGTGATAACAATGGTCAAAGAGAGCTTAATTTTCTCTTGCCTGATTTATTCATTTATATGGATTCTTACATGAATAAAATAATATAATGATCTAAAAATATGTCGAATAGGTAATACAAAGACGAGTTAACCTATTCTAACATATTAATCCCTTCACATATCTTAAGCAAATCTTCTTTGTGTTTTGATGAATAGTTTACAATAAAACAGAGGAAGGAATCATTACAAATATGGAATAATGTTGTTAATGGTTCATACGTAGAATTATGTTTTCTTCTTGCTTGGTCTAGGCCAGAGAGATGTGGCTGCTGGCATTTGTCAATTGCTAGAGAAGAAAGAAGGCATCTTTCGCCAGAAAATGATGGGAAAGAGGGTTAATTTTGCATGCCGTTCTGTCATATCTCCAGATCCTTATTTGGCAGTCAATGAAATTGGGATACCCCCATATTTTGCTTTAAGATTATCCTATCCTGAGGTAAGGGTTGGAACAAGGGGTATCATTCAATGTCTGTTTGTTATATTCTTTGTTTTTTAATACTGTTATACTGTTATTCATTTTAGCTATAAGCGTATAGTATCACATGTTTACTGTATACACCTGTGAAGTGTTTATGTTTAATTTGGAGGGAGACAGGATGGAATAGCTTGGGTGTGATGTGGTTAGCTTGAGTAGGTTATTACTAGCCATTACCTTCATATCTCATTTTGTTTCCTGCCAATGCCTTTATGTTAATACCTTTCAGAGAGTGACTCCTTGGAATGTCATGAAGTTAAGAAATGCTATTCTTAATGGCCCTGAATCCCATCCTGGTGCTACACACTATGCTGATAAACAAGCAACAGTCAAGCTTCCACGAAATGGGAAGGTGCTTTCTATGATATCAAGAAAGTTACCATCATCAAGAGGAGTTATTTTGGATCAAGGGAAGATTTCTGATCAGGAATTTGAAGGGAAAGTTGTGTATCGCCACTTGAGGGATGGTGATGTTGTGCTCGTCAATCGACAGGTAATGCATTTTCTCATCTGATGTTGTATAGAAATAATGCAATTTATATTTATTGTGGAACCCTTAATGAATTTTTTAGGTAAGGAAAAAACTGAAAATCTAGTATCACACCAGAATGCTGGATGTATGCTTTTGATTATTCTCATCCACTATTGGAAACTGTCAAGTTGATGTGATTCTTGAAAATGTGTGATTTTTTTGAGTTAAAATTCTGTTTTATCATAAGTTCGCATTGGTTGTATTACTTGTATATTCTGCAACATGGAAAAATTGTGAAGATAATATTAGGAAATGTGTGATATGAACAACACTCTGACGTTGATTGAACTTTATATTCCATTGCAGCCAACACTCCATAAACCTAGTATAATGGCTCATATAGTTCGTGTTCTGAAGGGGGAAAAAACTGTACGGATGCACTATGCAAACTGCAGGTAATATGTAGCTTATGTTTGAGATTTGTGTGATTGTGCTATAAATTATGTATCAATACATTTGACTATATCTGACAATCATATAGGGTAGCTAATGTCAATAACTTTTTGTTTCTTGTTTTTTCTCCTTTTTGATCTCAGTACTTATAATGCTGATTTTGATGGCGATGAGATTAATGTACATTTTCCACAAGATGAAATTTCTCGGGCTGAAGCTTACAATATTGTAAATGCTAACAATCAATATGTGAAACCTACAAGTGGGGATCCAATCAGAGCTTTAATTCAGGTATTTGCATAAATTTATTCACGGATTGCACCTTTAACTGCATCTCTTGCTCATCCTTTGTCCTTAAGCTTTTTTGTGATGCTGATTGGACATTGATGTTGATGATCAACGATCTACTACAGGAGCAGCCAGTTTTCTTAAACCTAATTTAATATCTTGGTGGTCTTGAAAGAAACAAGTTATTGCTTCTTTTAGTCTGATGCAGAGTACAAAAGTTTGGCTCAAATTTCTAGTGAACTATTATGGATTTCTGCATTGCTTACAGGACTGCAAATTCTTCACCTCCAATTCTTCTTTGCGACAATCAAAGTGCTGTGTCTATTGCAAACAATCTGGTCTTTCATAATCGCACTGAACACATGGAGATTGATATTTTCTTTGTTAGAGAGAAGGTTATGGCCAGTGGGAGGATGTATTGACCAAGCCTCTATCTTCGGCTTGTTTTACTTTTTTCAAAGCAAACTCAATGTGAAGAACTTGTTTTTCTAAAAAATCTTGTCCTCAAGTTTAAGGGGTGGGGGGTACAACTGTCAGACTTTATTAGTAGAAAAAGATAATTTGTACAGCTGTTAGCTATTTCTAAAAATAGCCTTTGTTGTAAGAGATGCCTATAAATACAATTATGTACTCCTATTATTGTGTGAGATGTGATAGTAAAATTCAGTTCATTCTAAAGTTTTGTTCACTTTTCTTAAGTGTCTCAATGTAACAACATTGTTTCAGAGCCTCATCACCTTCTGTTTGCTTATTTAATTATTCTTACATTATTTACAAAACTTTTCTTCTTTTGGTTCCTAATATTTTTTTCCTCCAATTTTGCACTATTTTTCCAGGACCATATTGTGAGTGCTTCTCTTCTTACCAAAAAGGATACTTTCATAACTTATGAAGTGTTCAATCAATTACTCTATAGTTCTGGTGTATCTATGGCTGGGGTGGGCTCATTCTCTGGCAAACACGGGCAGAAAGTTTTCATGACAAATTCTGAGTGTGACATGTTTTTGTTTCCTCCAGCAATATGGAAGCCTGAACCCTTATGGACAGGAAAACAGGTTGCTATCCGTTAATCTTATGCTTAACACTTTCACTCTTTTGATGTTTTAGCAAATTACTTTCTGGATAAACTGGGCAGAAAGTTTTTCACTTTCATTTAATGTTTTTTTCCCCGTGTATTATTTCATTATGATATATTAAACTAAGGAATCAGTATGATTGAATGATATAATGGTTTATAAATTTGGTCTCTTATGTTTTTTCTAGGTTATCAGTGCATTGCTATACTATATCACCAGAGATGCACCACCATTTACAGTTGAGAAGAATGCAAAAATCCCATCAAATTTTTTCAAAACTCAGGTCAGGGAGGGAGAAAGATATACACGTCGTGATAAGTCAAGAAACAAGGATTTGCCTGATGAGGATAAATTATTGATATATAAAAATAATTTGGTGCGAGGTGTGGTTGATAAGGCTCAATTTGGTGACTATGGTATAATACATACAGTGCAAGAATTTTATGGATCGAATGTTGCTGGTAACCTACTCTCAGCATTAAGTCGGTTGTTTACTTCCTTTTTACAGGTTCCCGATAAATTTATTCGTTTTTCTGTTATATTTTTGTCAGTAGTTATTTAGCATGCATCCTTGCATGGTTCTGATTTGTTTTTGTCTTTCAGATGCATGGGTTCACATGTGGAGTAGATGATCTTATGATAATAGAAGAAAAGGATGTTGAAAGAATGGATCAACTCAGCAGTTGTGAGGAAATTGGTGACATTGTTCATCGGGAATTCATTGGAGTATTGGATGAAAATAATATAGGTAATTGAAATAAAATAATTTTATAGAAAAAAGGATTCTAAAATAATATTCTATTTCAAGATATGATAATATTTTTTAGATAGTTTTAATTTGTGAATTGCTGGTTTGTATTTAATATGTTAACCCCCGAATTTAATACTATAGTATGTTGAGTGCCTTGACTTTATGATGTCTGCAACTTAAACTCTCATATAATTCTTTGCTTTCCAACTCCTGATATAGTGAAGTTCCTCAGGCAGAAGTAACTTCTGTCTTCTGAATTATTATTCTTTCCTTTAACATATTCCCTTGAGCTCGTCACGACTCTAGTTTCTTCAGTGCTGTAGAATACATATCTTTGAATTGAAACAGGTAAAATTATGACTGTTGTTATATTTGTACAACTTTCATAAAGCTGCATTTTTGGGTGTATGTACCTTGTCTAAAATTTGGGTGTTATAAGATATACTGTTTCCTTGTAATGCACTCTTCCTTTTTCCATATATATGAAATAGGTTTAATTAAGTTTCAAGTCCCTCGTAATTTTGAATATTTTCAATTAAGTTCCTATTATTTTTTTTTTGTCTATTTAGTACTCAATTTTTATATTTTTTAATTGAATCTCTACTGTTTAATATTTTTGTTAATTGTGTGATGTGATTATTATTTTATTCTGTCATCTTGCTTATTTCTCTCCAATTAAGAAATGTGATGTAGTTAATATAAAACAAGTGACTTTACTGCTTTAATTGAAAATTTGAAAATATGTTGGATAATGAGATGGTCATACTTCCTAATGGCTTACATGTCATCATCTGTACGTGAAGGCAAGTAAGCAAGATTACCAAGCAAGATAACAATCACGTCATTCAATTAACAAAAAAGTTAAATTGTAGATGGTCAATTGAAAATAAAAAGTTTGAGTACTCAATTATACATATTCAAATTTATGTGGAACTTAAAACTTAATCATGTCTATAAAATATACATAAGATGAGCTTAGTACTGACTGATTTTTTATCACATCTAATTCAAGTTGGTATCAAAGTCCCATCGTTTGACCATTAATGTCTTGTGTCTCCTACCACTGTTATGTCTGACAAAGTCAGGTATAGGTGTGCCTCGAGAAGTGCAGCACAAAGCATTTCACCAGGCACGAGTGTCTAACAAGCCGCCGCCTTGATGTCAAAATCACATCGGACCATCACTGTTCCTCTTGTCGACATCTTCAGGGTAAGTTTCGGCCGTTGTCCTCATGGTTAGTTGCACTTAGATAGCTGGTCAAGGCTCTCCCCTCATGACCTATTGTTTTCTCTCTCTCAAATCTGTGTCTTCTACCATTTCTGCACCCTTTTCTGCTGCTTCTACTACCAAGACAAAAGTATTGAGTTATGGTTCCTTCCTTGGTCATGGATACCATGATCATCTGTAAAAGGAAGTCAATATGGTTTCGAATGAAGATAAATGTCCATGGTAGAAACAAGACTTCCTGTTATGTGTTGTTTTATAATAGTTAGTTGAATAAGATGTCTTAGAAATATTCTGATCCTTTAAGACAGGCTCTTCTTTTTGGAAAAAAGGCCCAAAATATTTTGGCTAAAAACTTAGTGTCTCTTTGATACAGATCAAAGACTAACCTATCTCACACAAGCTAGTAATGATATGATCTCACATGTAGCAAAGGGTTTAGTTGCAATAGAAGAATTAAGGAGATTTCTTGTAGTTGATGCATTGGATGATATCAACAAAAAAATTGATAAGTTATACATGGTTTTAATTTTGAAAAGTCTACACTCAGATTTTGATCATGTATGAGACCAAATTTTAGCTGGTGATCAGATTCATTCAATAGATTACTTAGTCGCTAGACTTCTTCAGGTCACCTTGTTACAAGATGAAAATTCAGTTGAAGTTATTAAAACATAAGGAATGGTTGCACTAATAGGAAGAGGAGGTCGTAGTACTAATAATAAACACTTATAAAATATACATAAACTGAGCTTAGTTACTGATTTTTCATCACATCCAAATTCAAGTAAAACATACTGAATTGGACTAGTGTTAATAATACTGTAGACGGATGGGTTGTTGTTTTGCAGATGCCTGAGTTTTTAAAAAGCTGAGTCTTCTACAGAAGAGTATCTTCTAATGCATTTATTGGCAAACTACCATATATCTTCTAGCTGAATCTAATTCATCTTTGGCTTGTTTTGTGTGCCTATATATCTTAGTATATAAAAAATTCAGAGAATTTGACAGGAAGATAGTAAACTGAAAAGTTTGTTATTGAATTTATGAATCTCTAAACTAAGAGATCAGGATTTATTGTAGGTTGAGATCTGTTACAACTGTTAATAGAAGAGCAGCTGGCAGTAATAATTTTTCTGAGCTGACAAGTTGCCTAAAGTAGAAAGCATTTTTACATAATGAACTAAGACGAGCTGTATGCATACTATCACATTATCATTACCGTTTCTTTTTTCTTAAAAAAGGATGTATTTATACTATCAGTCTTAAGGGATCTTTTTGTGTTCCTTCAGGTGTATTCTCTCAAATTGACTTGCAATTTTTTTAATTGAATCATTATTTTCATATTCTTCAGTTACAAATGAAGATAACTTTTAACTGATCTAGAATAAGTTGACAAGAAATTTCTATTGCCATCCTTGAGGTGAGGTTCATTATTTTGGATTAAGTTTGAAGTTTGGAAGAATGTTCACTGTCTAAAATTGGCCTATTTTGTTTTACCTATTGTTTCACGAGCAAAAGTAACTGCTGGAATATGGAGATGGGTGCATGTGTTTGACTATCAATATAATTTGCAAGCATTGGTATTCGGTGACTACTCTGAATGAAGCATGTCTTCCAAATGTGCCCTGAATGACCATCATCGGTTGGGGCTGTTTTTTTTGCTCATGACATAATCAGCTGTGACAATACTCGTTTCATATAATAGGTTTTCAAGCATACATTCTTATGCAATACTAGAAAACTGAAGAAAAAGTGTGCCATTTGATTTTTTCTGTGCGAAATTGTAATGGCTTAGTATATTTTTCATTTCAGATACAATTACAATGCAGTTGAATATTGAGAAAAAGGTACGCAGCAATGGAGAAGCAGCCTTAACATACTTGGATAGGAAAATGATAAGCAGTCTTAACTCAAGAACAAGCTCAGGAATATTAAAGGAGCTACTATCTGAAGGAATATTGAAACCTTCAGGAAAAAATTGTATTTCTCTTATGACTACATCTGGAGCTAAGGGTAGTATGGTAAGTGCACTGTTGTCTAAATTTTTGTCTGCATAACTCTTTTTTGTTAGTTGTGGGTGTATTGTTGTATGATTCAGAGCACTGTAGATACTGCATATGATTTGTTAGAAAAACTATGACTTTTCTGTGAATATTATGAATGGAGCTTGGCACAAGTGTCTTAGATGCTACACACATTTAAAGTCCTAAAATTTTGGCCTTAAGATCGTATTGAAACTATTATTATGGGCTACACATTTTAATTATGTTTGTGCATTAGAAGATCCTATTGGAACCATTATTATGTGCTACATATTTTAATTATGACGAGAGTGCAACCATTATTATGTGTTTTACAGTTTTTGAAATACAAGATCCTATTGAAGAGTAAGTAGATTATTTTCAACATTCCAAATTATAGAAAGAATAGCTTGAAGTTTTATCTTTTTGTTTCTTCTATCTATTATTTCTTTATGTTTTCATTCATTTCCATTGGCAGTTTACAAGATTGTAAATTTAGTGTGGTAAATTGTTTATGCACCATGTTCATGGCTTTAGTGATTTGAATTTGATTTCATATTCTTTTGAACAGGTCAATTTCCAGCAGATATCTTCTCATCTAGGTCAGCAAGAGTTGGAAGGAAAACGTGTCCCACGCATGGTTTCTGGAAAGACCTTGCCCTGCTTTGCTCCCTGGGATTGTTCCCCTAGAGCAGGAGGGTTCATTATTGACCGGTTTCTTACAGGCCTTCATCCGCAGGAGTATTACTTTCATTGCATGGCTGGTCGTGAGGGGTATAAAATTACTTTTGGATTACATGATAGAAAAAAAGTTCATTCTATTGTCTATTTTTCATTTTTTAAATTCAAGACATAGTAGATATAATGGCCTCCTAATTTCAAGATGCATATATGTATGCTTCTTAAGAAATGATGATTAGATCATTTCTCGTCATTGTCATTTGCATTTTTAGAACAATAATTTACGTGAGTAATAATACTATGGCAACCTTGAAAGACTGTTCAGATCCTAGCGGATGATCTCTTTTTTGCTCCACAGGTTAGTTGATACTGCCGTCAAAACGTCTCGTAGTGGGTACCTGCAAAGATGCTTGATGAAGAACCTTGAGTGTCTTAAAGTTTGTTATGATCATACTGTCCGAGATGCTGATGGTTCAATTATTCAGTTTCACTATGGAGAAGATGGTGTTGACGTCCATCAGACTAGCTTTATCAACAAATTTGAAGCATTGTCAAGTGTACGAGTGTTTATTATTTTGAGAAAACCATAAATTACATCTACAACTTGTAGCTTGTTCATATGTTTAACTATTTTTATTTTCAGAATAAAGGATTGGTTTATAGCAATGGTCGCCGTGAGCTAGACAGATCAAGTCCATATGTTAACAAATTACCAGATGCGCTCAAAGGAAAAGCAAAGAATTTCTTTCGTGATTCCTTAAAACAGAGAAGAAATCTTGGTTTGGAAGAAGAACAATTCTTAGAGTTGATGGAGCATAAGTATGTCTCTTGTCTTGCTCAGCCAGGTGAATCAGTTGGTGTATTAGCTTCTCAGTCTGTTGGCGAACCTGCAACACAGATGACGTAAGATTCTTTTACATTGTCATGGACTTTGATCCTTACTATGTGAATATAATCCGTTGTCCCCTTGGGGTGCTCTTTATGGCCAAACTGTTTCAATATTAAAACACATGGAGGAGTATGAATTTGTTAGCAGAACGATACTTGAACCAGAGTTAGCAAACACACAATTAATTTTAATTGTAAGGTTGGAAGTGGGTGAACGAAATTCTTAGTTGAGCACTTGTGGAAGATGAATACTGGAATACCTTCTTACAACTTCACCTGCACTAAACATAGGATAACGGGATAACTATTCGACAAAGCAAGTCATTTGTGAAGTCTTTTCCTTTCTTTAATGGTTTGTGTTTGATATAAACTCTATAAAAGCTTTCAAAGGGTTTCAACGTGGGTGTAATGAGTTTATGGAATGACTTGGCCATGAGGTAAACTAATTATATCTTAATTAACAAGTATAAGTTTGACCTTTATGGTATTAGAGAAGCTGCTGTGCTTTCTGATGATCACATATTGAAATATTTGTAGCAAAATCTTGAGATTTGGACAACTTTTAGTATGTATTCCTGGTGAAAGTAAGCAAAACTAACATGAACAATGACGTTATTCGTGTCTGGTGTTTATATAGGTTTGTTTTTGTTATCTACAAAATTCGCGTTAATGGTAGAGTAAGATTAATTTGTTGACCGGTGTGTGACCGATTACTTGTATTTTTGGCTTTTCTTTTTTCAGTTTGAATACTTTCCACCTTGCTGGTCGAGGTGAAATGAACGTGACACTTGGAATTCCACGTTTGCAAGAAATTGTTATGGCTGCTTCACGTGATATCAAAACGCCGTTTATGACATGCCCCTTGAGAACGGAAAAATCTATGTGAGATACATTGCCTATTGTTTTTGTGTATATTATTTTTGTTCCTGAAAACTTATTGCTTTTTGTACACAGACATGTATAGGTTTTTGACGCGATTGTTATTTGCAGGGAAGATGCTATTTGTCTTGCCGACAAATTGAAGAAAATCACTGTAGCTGACATAATTAAGAGTATGAAGGTTTCTGTTGTGCAAGTAGCCGTTCATGGTGGTCAGGTTTGCAGTATATATAAACTTGTGATGAAGCTATATAAACCTAAACAGTATCCAAAATACACTGATATTACCTATGAAGATTGGGAGGACACTTTAAGAGTTTTCTTTGTGAGAGAGTTGGAGGATGCTATTGAAAGTCACATGGCATTGCTTTCTAAAATTAGTGGCATAAAAAAATTCAAGACAGATCCACAATCAAATTATTCAAACAGCTCAGAAGATGCTCACGACAATGGATCAGAATCAGAGACAAAAGGTAAAAATAATGACGATGATGATGAAGATGGTGTTGTTGAAGACACTGAAGGGTACGAAGATCTTGGATCAGATGCACAAAAAAGAAAAAGGCAAGGTACTGATGAGGTTGATTATGAGGATGGTCTGGAAGAGGAAGTACATGATGGTGAGCTGTCAGAGGAAATTGAAAATGATGAGGATGGCAGTGATGTGGATGTTAATGAGAATGATAATGCCATGACACTTGATGCTAATAATTCTGAAGGACTTGAAAAATCCTCCAAGTCCATTGCTGAAAAAAATAGTTTGAAACGGGAAAAGAAAAAATCTAGAGCAATAATAAAAAAATATGACAGGGCAGTTTTTGTGAAAGCTGAAAAGAAGCATTTCGAGATCCACTTTAAATTTACCGGTGAACCTCATATTTTGTTAGCTCAGGTACTTTTAGCTCATTTCTCTTTACTATGCTATATAAATTTTAGGGTTGATGCCTTTCTATACTGCTATCAAAGTTTAGGTTGTTATTTTCTTAAAACTAAAAATAGTTTATTTTTATACTCTTGGGTAATATAAATGCTAAAAGCAAAGTACCTTCAACGCTGGTCAGGTACCTTGGGCATTATAAATGCCTAGAAAAACAGCACCTTCTTCTACCAACACTATATTCTTGCCATTTTGTAAATTATGGTTTTTCGAAGCTAGTGTCGGTTACTTTTTCATTTCAAAATCTTGGCGATGTTAAAAATGTGCTAGCATGATTTCAAGAAACGGATGAGACGTGGCCATTCCTCCATCTTTTTCTTATCCTATGTATATGTTCTAAGGAAATTGTGAAGTGAACTATGGTCTAGAAGCAAATAGGGCTGCTGTTGCCTGTTGAGTATATATATGTCACTCCCTATTTTGCTTATAAAACTTAACTGTTTTCAACTTAACTCTATGCAGATTGCTCAGAGAACAGCCAAGAAGGTTTGCATTCAAAATTTTGGAAGGGTTGGTGAATGTAAAGCTGTTACATGCAAAGAAAGTGGAGTAATCTACTATGGTGAAAAACGAAGGAGTAGGGATGATATTCCAGCCTCTGTAAAAGAAAAAATACCAGCACTGCAGACATCAGGGATACATTTTAAAACATTCTGGGAGTTGCAAGATGATCTTGATGTTAGGTATATTTATTCGAACAGCGTGCATGCTATGCTAAGTGCTTATGGGGTGGAAGCAGCCAGGGAGACCATCATTAGGGAAGTACAAAATGTTTTCAAATCTTATGGGATATCAGTAAATATCCGGCACTTGACACTCATTGCTGACTTTATGACTCACTCTGGTGGCTATCGTCCTATGAACAGAACGGGGAGCATAGCAGACTGCACATCCCCTTTCATCAAGATGTGCTTTGAGACAGCTTCCAAATTTATTGTTGAGGCAGCTTATCATGGACAGGTGGACAACTTAGAGACACCATCTTCCAGAATTTGTCTTGGTTTGCCAGTGAAGGTGGGAACTGGGTGCCATGATTTGATACAGAAGCTTGAGATATGATGTAGCTGGCATGTTCTTCAGCACCAGACCTTGGCCCCCACATGCCTGCAGGTCATGCCAAATTTTGATACCATATCTGTACTACTAAGACAATTTCTGAGTCCATTTTTGTCTGGTTCGAAATTAAATTGTTTGAGGTAAAATTAGCATAGTTTGAAATGCCATTCATTGTCCCATATGTACACTTAGCTGCTATAATGACTAGTGTTTCTGTGGCCTCGATTTTCCGCTTGGTCTAATATAATTTGATTGTTTTTCTTCAACATGTCTTACCAAGTGAAATAGGTTACAACTTACGACAAATACATGATGCCATGGTTTTAGTATTTACTCCGTTGTTCAATGGTAATATATACATCAGTGAGGGTATAATTGTTCTTTTGGTACTTCCGGTACCTTTTAATATATATTGCTTTGGCTGATAAAAAAATCATTGAGGGGATAATTAATTTGGTAATGTGAACTGATTTTAGAGAATCATTACCTCCTGTGGTAAACATTTACCAAAATAGTGATATTCTTATAGGAAAATTATGTTAACTCACTATACAAAATGTTTGTGTATATATTTTTTTCCTGTAAATAAGAAAGGAAGATATTTCCTCAAGGCACTGGATTTAATAAATATTGATTTCATTAAAATGAGTCAAATCAAATTTAATGAACAAAAAACCGAGGTACCTTCTAATCATAATCCATTGTTCTAAATGATATCAAATAGAGCATCAGTTTTTTTCACTGCTTGGAAATTGTTGGAATGCGGTTTTAGCTGGAGAATGAGAAAGAATAGAACTTTAGAGGAAGGAAGTATTTATACAATTGATAATTGTGTTTGCTGTCTGATCCAAATTTTAGGACAATCATCACGATTTTATTTATATTAGTGGCTCCTCACAAAACAATGGTTAGGAGTTTACTAACACATTTAATTTTATGATTAAAAATAACTCCTTAGAATTTCGTAAATATTAACCTACTTAAGTATTTTAAATGTTTCTACATGGTTATAAAATTATCTCCATAATAAATTTTTCTAGAACATGCTTCCAAAATGTTTCTCTAGAACAAGCTAACATGTTTATAGAAATTAGGCTTTTTGTTAATGGCAAGCAAAATCGATTTTATATTCAAAATACCTGGTTCTTGATTTTTTTTCTTGTGTAAGATATAGTCTTTTTCCAGAGTTTCGTTTAATAAGCTCGTTCGTAATAATTAACATAGGTCATGGCTAGGGCATATCAGATTATGATCTCTCTGTTTCTGATGAAAAAGAAAAAAGAGATTATGATCTCTCTAATGGTTATGATTAGAAACTATCTGATACTTAGAACAGTTTGGCTAGTTCTATGGTATGCATGATATTTAATAATTTATCTCTCCTTGCAATTTTTAAGAACATAAAATAAACGAGTCTTATGATTGTCTCACTATTCATTAAAAACGGTTAAACATCATTACTTATATAATCAACAAAAGTTGAGAACTGTCAAGTCAATTCGTCTAGTGTTGAAACATGATAAGAATTGATTAAAGTTTAAAAATCCCATCATGAAC
>Ga0099823_1000221_pt1 | contig 32222 bp, 15 predicted proteins | sample CowpearedBW_FD_76831 | JGI IMG/M metagenome (GOLD analysis project Ga0099823, IMG submission 76831) | Root nodule microbial communities of legume samples collected from California, USA - Cow pea red BW | ecosystem: Host-associated > Plants > Roots > Nodule | place: USA: California | collected...
ATATTATAAAACTTTTAGAATTGGGGGTTTGATGGTGCTGTGAGAACACTTTTTATGATTAATCATGATTAGAGGGGGAGTTTTGAGAGGGAAGAACTGAAATCTTGAATTATTAGGGCTCACAGCACCATCAAACCCCCAATTCTAAAAGTTTTATAATATTAACACATAGCATCATTCACAAGATCACATTCGGAAGTCACAATGACCTTTGCGCCAACCACAAGCCAAGAAAACACGAACAATGTCGCGGCACCTGGCGGACATTCATCCCTACTAGGCGGTTCATGTCAAAATGCAGAAAAATATAGGACAGTATGATGCGTTGCATAGCTGTTCGGGCTTTACCGCCAGGCGGTTTCTGGGCAGAAACCTTCCATGCAATTATCTCAAGCAAGGTTCAATACGACTTATGCGAATTTAAAACATATATAAACAACTCCCCTTACCTAGAATTCTTGCTCCAATTGGAATTTGGTGTGTGTCCCTAACCCAAAAGCTTTCTTAACCTTTGCTCCCTCTCCAAAAATGGCTTCCACTCCCAAAATCCAGCTAGGGTTTTCCTCTGCCTTTTCATCTCCATGCCAAAGAAAATATTGGCAAAAAGAAAGTTAATTTTGTTCTTAGCAAGGTTTCAACTCATAACTACTCAATCATAAAGCAAATGCACAACCAATTCAACCAATTCATGTTTCATGATAATTTCTATAATTTTAGGAATACATTATCACGACTCACATTCAAATATATCATTAAAAGTTAAAATAATATACAAATGGACATACATAGGACTCAAACACAAGTCCTTTCACACAACTAAGTACACACAACTAAGTACTTTCAACCACTTAAGTTAGTACTTTTCCACGTCATAGCACTCCGCATTAAATGTCTTAAAGGCTTGTACTACCCGCATTTATTAAATAATTATTTAATTAAATATCTAAATTTCTCAGGTCTTACAGCATGGAGCTTGGGTTCAAGAGATTAATTGAAGACTTAAGAATTTAGTTGTTTGGGTCTTGTAATATGTGTATGTTATTTAAAATAGTTAAACTAGTAAGTCAAGAGTCAAAAGGCAAAATCCAAGCAGTAGAGCACCAAGAGAATTTTATTTATATGCAAAACTAAGAATAATTGATTATTCCTAGTGATAATCGATTATCTCAATTAAAAGTGTTTTTTGAGAAAAGCCTATGTGATAATTGATTATCACTACTGATAATCGATTATCACCTACTGATAATAGATTATCAAAGCTAGAAAAATGTTTTCTACAAAGTTTATGTGATAATGAATTTCACTTATGATAATCGATTATCTATAGTAGTTGTGACTTAACTTTTCATATTCTTAACCTAATTTTTGTATAGGCTTCTACAAATAAAGTAGTAGGTTTTCATTTGATATAGAGAAGTTAGAGAAGTTAGAGAAGTTAGAGAAGTCTGAGTACTTTAGAACTCTCTTTGGAAAAGGTTTTGAAAAACCTAGTGTAGGTAGAGCTATAACTTTCATCAAGTGGGATCTTAAGCGATTGAGCATTGTTGTTGTTGCTAGGAGAACTCAATCATCCTTTGTGTGATTCAAAGGAGGGGTTCAATCCTTGTGTAATTCAAGGAAGGTGTTTCTTCATCTCTTGTGTGATTCAAGAGAGATGTTCATCTCTTATAACTTCAAAAGAGGTGTTTTCTAAACCCTAAAATTTCTTATTTGTGATTGTATTTGTGATTTATTTTAGTAATAAGTTAATCTCATTTTTTAGAGATTAACAACTGGACGTAAGGTCTTTTGATCCAAACCAGTATACACACCTTGTGCAATTTTTAATTGATTTTTGATATTAAAAGGGAAAAACTTTAAAAGCACAATTTTTTTAAGAACTCAATTCACCTTCTCTCTTAGTTTTTGTCCATACATGAATCATTTCGCTGTGCGATTTCTAACAAAATCAAATGGCTAAACAATAGAATTTATGACATAAATGGACTACACATGACTCTATACAATACTTATGGATCTTAGAATCAAAATGACTCAAAAACATATGAAATAGAAGATGAATAAAGACTCAAAAAGAAATGTAAAAGGCATACAAATTCACCACATTTGAGTTCTAAAGCACAATAGTTGAATGGTTCCAAGAGGAATAATGATAAGAACCACGTAACCAATTAGGTGAATGGAAGAAGAAAATTCAAGACAAGTAAGAAATCAAAGGAAACAACACAAAATTTAGAAGAAAACATGCTAAGAAAATGAACTTATCTCTTGAAGCTTCAACCAAAGCTCATGATATCACATGATGAGTCCCTTTTCAAGAATGAAACTGTGAGGATGAGAGGAGTTGAATCCATGAAATATTGGATGCGCAAAAGCAAGGTTGAAAAGGGAGGAAGTGGTTTGACAATTGTGTACGGAAGGTGCTCTAAAGTGAGGTTAGACCAACACTCAAGGAAGGAGGCTAGAGGAAGCCACTAAGGGAAGCTCTAGCCTCAGTTGATTCACAATGGGAGAAATGTCTCGAGTCATCTCAATAGAGTTTCTCGACTATATTCATGAATAAATTTGCAAGACCTAGAGCTCTCTTGTTTATAGGAACAAAGGAGAGCTAGATTGTCTTAAAAAAAGGGAGGGGAAAAAGGGTCTATAATATGATATTTGGAGCCAAAAAGAGAACATGAGGGTGGTGTGACTTGCCAACTAAGCAAGTCACATGGTTCATGCACCTAGGCGCTAAAAGAGAAGCTTGGTGGGCAAGCTTGGCACAATTTCTAGGGTTTTTAACCTATATGCTTATGCACACACTCCAGGGCCCATTTATGAAGCTCAACACTCATTTGTTCCAAAACACTTATGAGGCCCTCAAGTCATCCAAGGCTCAATACATGGTCTAAAGAAAACCCTGTTCTACTAGATCCACAATACAAAGTCCAAAATTAAATCCTAACCCACTATTTACAATAAAAGAATTGTAGAGTAGATCTTCACATCCTTCTTAACCCATGTGAACTTCAACTTGGGCCTTACATGTTCATAAGAGTCCATCTTCTTGTATCCGTCCTAACCATGGTTTGGTAGTTGGTCCCTTAGCTAAAGGTTTTTACTCGGTATATCATTTGAATGTCATGTTACTTCACAGTCGATATAAAAAATAACTTTATATAAGTCAAGCTTCAAATTAAATTAAATATAAGACTCCTAAGAATACTTAATATACTTATATTACTGGTCGAAATATTCTAACATATATAAAAGATTATTTTTTACATCGATGTAAGATCATGTCAAAATATGCATTTCTTCTTTTAAGTTCAACGGATGAATATTTAAGCACAGTATATACCGGAAGGAAAATTATTTCAGTCATGTTCACTACCTTTCGTAAAAGATAAAATCATAATATATATATATATATATATCATATAGTTAATTTGGCCGTCTAAAGTGTTGAGTACTATCAGTTTAGGCAAGGAAAACAAGACAAATTTTAAAAGTGTAATCCATCATTCACTGTAGTGTGAATTTCAAAAAATTGTATAACGTAAGTTATTATATAATAATTAAATTCATTTTAATTTTCTTATTTTTAAAAATTAATCCGACAAGGTCTTGCATTTTTGCGGACAAAAAGGCAATACATATTTAATAAATTCATGAAAAACTTGAGAACCATGAGTTTAACAGAAGCACGATTTTGGTTATTTTACAGCGGAAAAACTGGTTGCCAATACAGACCAAACCATTTTGATGATTTAATGTTATAAAATAAATTTCAAAAACATTGACATATTTTCAGAGACAGGTACACGTTTGAAAGTTATTTTTATGAATCGATCCAAACAAAAGCACTTTTACTAAAACCACTGATTCAAACTGAGGTTTAATGAAGATGAATTTGATCTGAGAAAAATCCCTCCACAGCAGATGATGATGCACGTTTAGACAGAACATGCAGTAACATGATGTGATGATGGGTAGGTAGCCCTTAGTTTGGGGCATGTGTTTGTGGATGAGTGTCGTTGTCTGATTGACCCTTTGTTGAAGAGATTATTATTTGTGAGTAGTAATGAAAGAAAGAAAGTAAGAGACAGTGATCACAGAGAGGGAGAGAAGAGTAAGAGGAGAAGGTTGTGTTGTCCGAATTTCCCGATATGGATAACAAGTTTGGGTAACAATAGATCAAATGATTGTGTCCAAATAAGTTAATGAACAGAACTAAACGTAGGAACATGATGTGAAAGGGGGGGCGGTGTGGTATAGGGTTATGATTTCGAAAAAGACAAAGGAATCTGATTTGAAAAAACCAGATTTATGTGTTTAACCTAATGAGAATGAGACAGGAGAAGGGTATTAGTTTGTTGAAAAGGTGGTTTGATTGTTGAAAAGGTGGTTTGATTAAAGAAGAAGAATGTGATGAATAGTTGAAAATGAATTTATGTGGCAGCAAGAGAGAGAGAGAGAGAGATAGAGAGTGAAGGGTGATTCATCGGACTAGAGAAAAGAGAGAGGGGCTAGGTGGGTGAATGAGAAAAGGTGTGAGACCTAGGTAGGGAAAGTGGTGTGCATTTATTTATACAAGCATAGAAAGGTAGGGGCCTGAAGTGAGGAGATAGATTTGTTTCCATGTTTGGGAATTGTGGAATCGTCCCATCACAAAAGGACACCACAAAACCCATCCCATCTCCTGCCATCACCAATTCACATGTCACTCTCCCACATGTCACTCTCACATTTCCTCTTCAAGCGCTGCACCCACAAAAAGAGCTCTTCCATTACAGGGCCCCTTCTCTTCACTATCTTTTCCTCGATCATCTTTCCCACCTTTTCCATCTATCCAATCCAATCTTCCTCTTAATTGCTTCCACCCAACCAATGCCCTCAAACATACGAAAACACTTATGTCTATATCCTTCACATTACACTTTCTTCCTCACACCCTTCTCTTCTTACTTTATTAATCACATTACTTTTCTATATCCATGTTTTCATCCAGTAACCACTTTGGATTTTCATGCATCACATATACCACAAGCTTCAACCGTCTATTTAGCATGTGGAGTATGTCACACGAGATACGATGAGAAGTCGATTAGAAATAAGACAATTTTAAGGTATATAAATAGAGTGCAAATTTCACTTGGTCGACTTTGTGAGATAAAATTATAAGATGAGTAAAAGGAGTTAGAGAAATTCTGTAACTCTGGCTCTGATTCTCAGTGTTTATTTTGTTGACTTGTTCGGATACTGGTATGTTGTTGTGGAGTTAATTTGGAAGTTGTCTGAAACACTTTTCATATCTTCTGTTAGGAAGTGTGCGTGGATTATTTAATTGAGGTTACCATATTTACAGGGTGGGCTTCTAATTCCGATGAGGTTCATTACCATCGCTGAGCTGGTGCAATCACTGCATTTATAATAATGGGACAGTTCCTATGCTTTATTTTCCTTATTTGAGAAGTGGGAGCATTATGGGGTGCAATTTGAGGGAAAAATATAGTGAAAAACATGGAGAGAAAGTTATTTTGGAAGGGTTGAATACTAGGGTTACTTAAGAAGTGTGTGTGTGTAGTGGCGAAAAAGAGGGGCCAGCATGTTTATTTATGCAATGGAAGTTTAGGGGAGGGGAGGTTAGCTTCTAAAGTCATGAAATGTTGAACTACACTTTATGAGGTGAGAAGATTTAAAGGTAACCAAACAAGAAACTTCTCTTACTATATGCTCATTCTGTACTGCTATTCAGTTGTGTGAGTTATTTGCCTCCTCTATACTTTAATTACACTTTTTCTGCTATATCAAATCTAATACACTCTATCAATCAATGCTATTAATCACACCTACACATCATTAGGGTTAGGGTTAGGTTTAGGTTTAGGGGAAAAGGGTGATTTCCTATAATGTGATAAACTCATGTTAGAATTTTTGTTGAAACAACTCCTCACATTTAATACCACTGCCAAAAGAGGAATGATTTTGAAAGGTGAGAAAGAACAATGCATAAAAAAAAAAAATCTTAGTAGAATGATTTGTTTTAGGGTTATTTGGATTATCTGTTAACATTTTAATAGAATAACCGGTTTAACGGTAAAATTGAGTTAAATTAAACACTCTTCATTCAATTTTCTTTTTACATATTTTAAAATTCTCATTATAAGTATTAGTTACACAATTAATTTTAATTTTTTATTCACTAATACGACTATATAAAATAACTACCCAAATAAACAGCAAATATTATATGAAGGTATACCGCTAAAAAATAGATTAAGATTCACTTAAAATCATAATTTATTATCACTTATAACTACGGTTCCTTAAAAATCATAGTCTATAAGTGTTACTAGACTATAGTTACATAAAAAATCTTCGTAAGTGATTTTGAAATAATGAAACCATAGTCTAAAATACTTGTTTTTTACTATATCCGTTGACTAAGCTAAAAAATAATGGTAGCCTATAAATTCTATTACACCAATGATTACGTAAATTAAAAAGCTAATTAATTAACACAGATATTGACCATGTAACATCATGTGACATCTCATAACGTGCTAATTAATGCGGAAACACAAGTGAGCGTCATGTCAATATGTATATTCACATGTAAAGAAAACAGACTGTTCTAAATTTAACAGTTATAAAATAGTTAAATCCAAACTCACGAGAAAAAAGAAAATAAAAGATCAAAAGAATTTTAACAGCAATGAAGAAAAACAAAAAGTAAAACGTATAAAAAGTTTATACAGTATTTTTTTTATAACCCATTTCTCTCTCTCTACATGTCTTTGCATTACGTTGATTATAAGAACTGTTGTAAAAAACACGTAAGAGTGAAAATATTCAAAATAAAATTCTATCACGGAGACATCTCAAAATATTTCTTATTATAAGAATTATCTCCCTATATCAATTAAATAGCACCAAAATTCAAACTTAAGTCTTGGAAGGGTTTAAACGTTAATTATCCAACATTAACTTAACATGTCCATAAAATAAAATAAAATAAAAAATTATACATTGTTTTAGTACAAAGAGTGGGGATGAAATCTTTTGTGATGATATTTTAAGCATAAACACTTCACTTCTAAATCAACTTCAATTTAATTTAATCTTACGAAATCAAATAATCTTTCAATTGTTTTTAATTTTTAGTTTTTATATTTGTTTAAGATTATAGATTCGATTATTTAAAGGATAATCATGTTTAAGAACTCCAACTTTAAACCACAACAAAGAATGAAAATATGTTTGAGTGTTACATATACACTTAACAATCAATCTATTGTTCACTAAACTAACAATGGCTATAAATTACATAATATGACAAAAATGACCAATGTCTATAATGAAAAATGGTTATTACTCTAAGATATATAGTTAGTGGGTCTTTTGGAGTGGCACACAATTGATCCACGTGTTGAAGAACCAGAAACATGCATTTTTTTTTTTTTTGTATTAAGATGAAATAATATTAAAAAGTCAAGTTTGTTCTTTAAATACATTTAACTCAATGTAAAAAATAATAGTTTTTCCATTAATGAAAAATAAATTAATATTCATTCATTCATTCATAATAGTCGGTTTTACAAAACAATTAAACGAATTACTAATTTTTCAATTTGTAATGTAATTTTAAAGGAGTTACTCCTTTTATATACTTCTTCTAGTTTTTTATTTCAGCATGGCAACTAATTTTTTTCTTCCTTCCTATTAATTAAATGAAGGATATATAATTATAAATATCATATTATTTTGAAACTAAAAGAAATGACAGATAAAAAGAAACATTTTGTACCAAAAAAAATGAGAATTAAAAAGAAACGGATGAAGTAACTTTTAGCGAAATGTTACCTGCCTAGTGCCAAAACTAGAGCAGGTTAATTTTTTTTCCCTTTGTTTATTGATTTCTTATATCCAATGATTTAATGATTAACGTAATCCTAGATTTTATCACTGATTCTAAAAAGTTTAATTATGTTTTTAGGTTCTAAAATTAGAGTAAATAAATACTTAAGTGTCTCACATTTAAAAATATAATTGTATTTCTTAAACTTTATTGAAAGTACTAAAATTTATTTTTACGAATTTTAGAATATCAAAATAAAATTCATCTCAATTTTCTGTAACAAATATAATTAAAAAGTTTGAGCATAAATAACTTCATTATAAATAAAGCAAACCTTAATTTAATTTACGAAACCAAAGGTATTGAAAATGATATTTGCAAAAAATCACTTAAATGCACACAGTTTATCAATATTTTATTGAAAATTAGGGTTAAAATATGCCTCTGTTTCTTCAAAAGATCTCAAAATTCAATTTTAATTACATTTTTCATTGATGATGATAAACTAAAGCCATGCATACACAATGACTCATGCCAATGAAATAGTGAACTTTAAATTTCTGCAGTTTCTTTTAACCATTCAATCAACCTCGTAAAACCTAAGCACTGAATGCCCCTATAAACTTTAAATTAACAATAAAGTGATTGATGATTATAACAGAATCAAAAGAGTTGTTAAAACTTGGCTAAAAGTTAAATTTGTTGTTTGATTAAAGGAAAAGCTACATTTTTAACGTTGACTGAATGTATTTAAAAAACAAAAAACTTGATTATCCACATGAAGCTACATTGATGAGTAACAGAATGAAATAAAGTTGTATTTGAAATAGAATGAGTATAGATAGATAGATAGATATACATGTATATATGTGCGATATTTTGGCGATTGTAGATGGTTAATTAGTGTCAGTGCTTGGTGCAGGTCATGTCTGCAAACAAAGCGTGCAATATAATGCTGCAGCAAATTGTACTACTACAAGACCAAGTGGTAAAACTACTCTTCTTTTTGACGCTACCCCACAACACAACACAACACAACACAACAACACATCACAACACAAACACAACACAACACAACACAATTCCTATTCCTATATATCACCCACTGACCCTTTCAAATTGCTATCTTAAACCCTACAACTGCAACATTTTCCTCCCTCTGCTAAACCTACTCACTCCTCTTTCACTCTTCTCCTCCTTTCGAAATATGAACCACGACGACAAACTCACCATGGACCTGGTTCCACCATCTGAACACCTCTGCTACGTTCGTTGCAACTTCTGCAACACTGTCCTCGCGGTAACTTCATCTTTAAACACTGCAAGATAACACACCAACCATCACTCATGCTCTTATTTATTTATGTTACTGTTTATCATAAGGTTACGTTTATACTCAAATATCCAAGCTTTCCAAAAGGGTCTGCAAATATGATTTCAGTTGCAGCATCACAAAGTTTTGCAATATCACAAAAACATCAGAACATGACTACGAAACCTTGTATATAGCTATTTGAAAATGAGTGTCAAACATTTTATAAGGAAAACTGATTTGTTAAGATAAGGAGTACAGGTAGTACTCAGAAGTACATTAACAAAAATAATGTTTCCTAAAATTGAAAGAGGGGACTAGAAATAATATTTACACATGTAGGGTCATGTTGATGTTTGTGCAGGTTGGTATCCCATGCAAGAGGCTGTTAGACACTGTGACAGTGAAGTGTGGCCACTGCAGCAACCTCTCCTTTCTGAGCACCAGACCCCCAAGTTCTCAAAACCAAAGCATTGATCACACCCTCAGTCTCCAGGTTCTGTACCTTCATAATTAAATATTCATATCAATTCATGAACAACATCTATATTCTGCACTGTGTAACACTTGTGTTTCAGTTTTCTTCTTCTTGTTATGCTATATTTGTGCGTTAACGTTTCTTTGAGATCAATAGTGTAGTGATGGTTGGTTAGAGAAAAAAGTGAGAGTATGTAAGCACCATCTGTTTTGTTTCCAGCAGGGGTTTTACAGTAATGCCAAAAAGGGACAAGCATCGTCTTCATCTTCCTCACCAACCACATCCAACGAGTCAGTGTCCCCAAAAGCAGCATCATTTGTTGTGAAACGTACGTAGCTACCACAGATCGAACAACCCTTTTCAGAACCCTCTCCAAACAAATATAACATGTCACTTACATAATCATATGATGTGTTTTTTTCTCAACTCCAACCATGTAAACTTATATCTGTTCTTGTTTCTTTTCTTCTCTTTTTCCTTTCGCAGCACCTGAGAAAAAGCACCGTCTCCCATCTGCATACAATCGTTTCATGAAGTAAGTGCAAAAGAAAGTGTACTTTTTTTTTTGTCTTTTGCTATCGCAAACACAACCCACCCACACCATCACCACACGCTGCACTATCGCATTCTCCTTTATTCTTTGACTGAGTTTCTTTTCCTTCAATTGGTTATCGTGAAATCTAACTTTATTCATCAGTTTCATTGTGTATGAAGCAGACCAATCCTTTCTGAAAAGGCTTATTAATAAGGGTCATCATAAGTCACTTTCATATCATCTTAAACCAGTGTTTCCAAATGAAATATTCATACTCATTGTATATATAACATTCACAAGTTGGTTGATTTTTGCTGTGCATGTCAGAGAGGAGATACAGCGCATCAAAGCAGCGAACCCTGAGATCCCACATCGAGAAGCTTTCAGCGCTGCTGCGAAAAATGTAATTGTTTTTTATTCTAACCCTCAGTTTAGGCTTTAGGGTTAGTACTGCGCATGCTTATAACTAGCTTAAGTTTCTTGAAACTCACAAGATATTCATTAATATATATAATATTCCTAATTTGTTGTAGTGGGCAAGGTTCATTCCAAATTCACCAACTAGTTCAGTTTCTGCAAACAAAGTGAATGTAAGAATTTCTTATCCTTATATATTAATTATATATTACCGTTTAATCATTTCTTAATCTTATAATTATATTGATTTTATCTTTTGATTCTTATAGTTTAGTCTTTACACGTATCATTTCAATTGTTTTTAGTCTCTATAAATACCATTTTTAATTTTGCTTTTCGTCTCTCTTATGTGAATTCATGTGAATATTAAAAATAGCATAAAAAGAAACGAGAATGATTTTGAAGTATAAATTTTAAAACATAACATTTGTTTAACTAAATGAATAATTAAACCATTATTAATTTCTTGGTTCACCAAGATTATTATTAATTTTGTGTTAATTTTCATTAACTGGTTTGTGCAGGCAGATTGATGGAGCTGTGGCATGATGGTTGAGAGAGAGTTGGAGCAAGTTAACTTAATTAGGTGTCACTTAGTTATATTTAATTAGGTGTTGTTCATTTTCTACATCTATATCTTTTAATTTCCTTCGGAGATGAACTTTGTGTCTTCATGTTGATCTGAAATGTGTTTAATTTAAGAAGGCAGGACTTATGTGCCTATATGTATTTACTAATGAAATATTTGTTAATCTAAAATGGTTATGTTTAAGTGTGTTTTGATCCATTTTCTGATAATATATTGGAAAATGTTTATAGGATAAATTGAAAGAGTTTGAAAGTAATCTTGCACTTTCATTCAATAATAATTCTCACATAAGTACCTTATGTTTCAATCTAGTTTGTTACCAGTGTTTTGAAAACATATACTATAACCTAGTTGGGTTTTATAATGATTTATATATACAGTTTGCATGAGAAAGTGTACTTTTTTTTTATGTTGAAGTTGGATCGTCTCATTTTATTATATTAAATAATATTCTTAAAATATAATAACCACCTATTAATTAAATATATTTTTAAATATGGGTGGTATTTTATTGGGGCCTTGCCCCTCCTGCAACTAAAAAAATGAAAATTGGAATATCAATTAATTTATTCCACTTGAAAAAGGTACCTCCTACATCTTTAAAAAATATTCATCATTTTTACCATTTATTTTCTTAAAGTCTAATGATTATAAGGAATAAAAATTCATCTTAAGCACTGAATTTTAAAAACAATAAATAAAAAAATAGCTCTCGTCGGATTACTTTTTAAATAAATTAAATATCTATATGTTTACTTAATAAAGTCGTAAACCCCAATAATGTATAACATGGTCTTTTTAATAAAAAAAAAAAAAAAACTTATATAGTAAAAAACAAAACACTTAGTGTTCTAACTTATATATATAATATTACAGTACAATTGCTTGTTAACCTGTCCCTTCCCAGAAAACGATATATTCCAAATATTCTGGTTACAAAATAAAAACAAGTAAACCTTTTTGAAATTATGTAATTTTTGCCCATAGTAAAACTGCATCTACAAATATGGGATTTTTTTTTCTATTGCCTACATTTCCAATCCTTCAATATTATTAACCTCAAACCTCACAGTTCCTAAGATCTTCATAACCAGGGTGATATTTACTGCACTTATATGTGGTCATGACTAGAGGTGGAAAAAAATATATCCAAATTTCTAGATTCGATCCACTTGTGTTCATATCTAATCTATAAAAAATTCAATCCATTTAAAATCTATTTTATTAGATTTGAATTTCAATTTGATTTTTATTTTATATATTTTATGAATTGAATATTAATTCTCTAAATCTAGATTTTCAAATATGGATAATCCAAAAAATCTAATCCAAATTTTCAATCTAAATATTTAGTTAGGTTAGGCTAAAGGTCGAGATAGACTAACCCAAATTTGGTTGGATTTCGGTAGAGTCGACCCTGTACGAAATTTGGCCGTATTTGGTCAACCCCAGTCAAAATTTGGCCCAATCGGTCCTGGACCGAAATTTGACTGTATTTAGCCGAGTCGGTCTAGAACAAATTTGACAGTATTTAGCCGAGTCGGTCCAGACGAAATTTGGCCATATTAGGTCAAGTTAGCCACAACCGAAATTTGGTTGTATGTAGTCGTGTTGACCTCGACCAAAATTAGGTTGAATTCAGTCGAGTCAGCCCCGGCCAAAATTTGGCCGAGTTGGTCTTTTCCTAACTTTGGCTGTATTCGGCCGAGTCATTTCCATGGTGAAATTCGATTGAATTGGCCTCGACCAAAATTCTACCAAATTCAACTGTATTGGTCCTAAGTACACAAGTTTTAGAAAAATCAATTTAAATTTCTTTCATAAAAAATGGATTCTTGATTTTGAATTTTATCCAAATATTTAGATCTGAATTTTAAAAAAATTCAAACTAGTTTTGTTAAAAAATGGGATTTGGATCGAAAATTGAATCCAAATTTTTAGATAAAAAATGATGTAAAAAATGAAGTTTGGATCGAAAATTTAATCCAATTATTTGGATAAAAAATGGACGTGGGTTCGAATATTAAAAATCCCATCATGATCTTAGAATATTCTGACCGTAATATTATCTATTTGTCCCTATTTTAAATACTTCTCTCCATTTACTGCATTGTGCACTTGTAATCCCTTCATCCCTTTAATACTATCTCATAAATATTTTTATACTCTCTATTGGGCATAAGTTCTGAATATGATAATATTACTTTTGGATTTGTGTACTTCAACCAAATCGGAAATTTTAATTCTTTCTTTCTTGTTAAACATTCCTTTAAAATCGAGCTTTTCATTTTTAAATATCATTGTGCTAGAATCCTACAGCAAAATATTTATTTTTAGAAAAAAAAACAAATTTTGGCGCATTCGACCGATTTGGCACCAACCAAAATTTGGCCAAATTCAATCTTGGAAGAAATTTGGCACATTCATCCGAGTTGGTACTGACCTAAATTTGCCGAATACGGTCGAGTCTATCTTGGTCAAAATTTGACCGAGTTGGCATTGGCCAAAATTAGGCTAAGTCGGCCCTGACCAAAATTTGGTCATATACGGCTCAGTCAACCTCTACCAAACTTTGGTCGTATTCAATTGAGTCGGTCTTGACACAAATTTGGTCGTATTAGACCAAAATAAACTGAGTCAGCCTCAGTCAGAATTTAGCTGTATTTGGCCAAATTTGGCAGAGTCGATCCCAGACAAAATTTGGCCGCATTCAACCGAGTTAGCCACTACCGAAATTTGGCCGTATTTGGCCAAGTCGATCCCGGTTGATACTTAGGTGAATTCAGTCGAGTCGACCCCGACCGAAATTTGGCCAAGTTAGTTCTGATCCAAAGTTTGTCGTATTTAGTTGAGTTAGTCCCGACCAAAATTTGGTCATATAAGGGTGAGTTGACCCTGTCTAAAATTCAACCGAATTGGCTCCAACCGGAACTTGACAAATTTTGACCACGTTGGACGATGCCAAAATTCGGCCGAGTCGAACCCAACCGGAATTTGGCCAAGTCGGCCCAACAATTGATCGAGTCGACCTTGGTCGAAATCTTAACAAATTCGATCTTGTCAACCCCGAAAGCACAAGTTTTAGAAAAATCAATTTAAATTTCTTTTATATAAAAATTGATTATGAATTTTGAACTTGATCCAAATATTTAGATCTGGATTTAAATCTTGATCCAAATATTTGGATATAAATTAAAAAAAAAATTCAAACTAGTTCTGAAAAAAAATAGATTTAAATTCAAAATTTTATCTAATTATTTGAATCTAAAATGGATCTTTAAAAATTCAATCATTGATTTATCCTTTCCGAGATTTTTAAAGACATTTTTTTACATAGATTCTCTTATTAAATTGTTTAAAAAAATATTAATATTCTTTGAAACAATAATTTTTAATTTTTTTATATGTATTTAGTGTGATTGTAAAATGATTAAATAAATGTTTTATACTTTTGAAAAAAGTAAATATATATATATATATATATATATATATATATATATATATATATATAAAGTAAAAATAATAGAAGTATTTTTACTTTAAAAAAATATTTAAGATATGGTACAAGATTAATAATAGAATAATATAAAAATTAAAATTAAAAATATAATTAAAATAGTTCAACTATAAAAAGAATTGCAAGAGTTTTAAATTAGTTACAAAGCTAAGTTATAGATATCTTAATGTATGGTTCTTTTAAAGAATGATTGTGCTAATTAAGTTTTGTACTTTTTATTATAGTCATGTTTTTATTCAACACGAGTTTCTGTTAGTCTATTTACAAGAGACGAGTCTTCTTTTCGACAATGCGAATTTTGACGAGTTTTTTCACAACAAGTAGAAGACAGATTATTCATTGCATGAATTACACTACTGATAACATTGTGTAGGGATAATGTTTATTTTTTCACAGTTGGTTTTCACAACATTTTTTTAAAGTTAAGAAGATTGAAAATCATATTTTTTGCGGAGGTGTTTCACTTTTAAGTATACAAATTAATATAAAAGAAAACTTAATACATTTTTAATTAATCACATTGCAGAAGATATTTTACAGTACAGTTTACAAAAGTAACACGTGAAGTTAATTCAAAGTTACTAGTGAGGGCTTTTCTTCTTACACCGCATTATTACTAAGTGTATCTTATACGAAGAGAGAAAAACTGAAATATTCTCTCATTGCACCATATTATTGTTCTATGATTACTGCTGCATCTTCATTCTTCAAGATAATGATGTGTGTTTATTTGAGATGATGAATTTGAGCAAAAGTGAATGTATGTATTTGAGTGAATGAATTTTTGTTGTTTCTTTTAAGGAATTTGAAAGTAAAGTGAATGAATTTGAGAATGAAGTTTATGAGAATTTGTGAATGATATAAATAAAAAAAATATTTTAATAAATTAAAATATAAGATTACTATTTTACCCTCATAGTTAAAATTAACATATTGTTACTATTTAATATTATTATTATTACTTATTAAATATTATTATTTTTTATTATTTAACATTATTATTATTACTATTATATATTATATTATTATTATTATTATTATATATATATGGAAGAGGAACATATAGTTATATATTTAAGAGGCAACATAAGTTAGGATGTTATGGTACCTGAATTTAGGATTAGGGATATTATGATAAAAGTTCAATTTAATCTTAGAAATCCTTTCATTTTGGTAAGATATGCATCCCACAAATTTTCTTATTCACTCGCTCAAAAATATTTGAAAATGAACCGTTAGTAACTTTGTGAATCCGTTCATCACAATCTATTATGTACAATGAATTTATCCAAACAAACAAACCCTAAAGAAAGAAAAGAAGAGAGAGTCGTTTTAAAAAAAATACTTATTCCAGAAAATTAGTTCAGGAATACATTATATATGTTATGGAAAGCTTATTCCATAAAGTATGTTCCCAAAAGCTTATTCTGGAAAATGTTATATATGTTTTGAAAATTTTATGAAGAAAATTTTGTTCGGAAAAGCGTATTGCATAATACAATTCATGCATTTTGGAAAGCATGTTTAGAAAATCTTGTTCAACAAATCCTATTCTAGAAATTATGTTCTAGAATATAAAAAGTTTGTTCTGAAAGACCTATAGGACACGTATTTTAAAAATTCTGGAGTTGCAGTTAGAAAGTTTGGGGATGCAGGAAGAAAAAGTCATAATTGGACATCCTTGGAAGGCCCATTTAGTCATCGGACTTTATGTTTATCCAAAGCTGCTAACACAATCTCCTTCAGGCTGCTATCTGCACCTCAATAATTTCTTCATGCACCCCCATAATTTATACAATATTTTCTTCATCCATTCTCCCTAGCAAAGTCATTAGGGATGCCACCACGCAAAAACACTTTCACTTGCTCAAACAAGTGTTTTTCTCTGGACTCACTCTTCACTCCTCTTTCATTTTCATTAGTGGTGGGTTGCACTAAGATATTGAGGTCAAATAAAACGAATTCCAAATCATGTATTGAAAAATATGCTATCGGGTACACCATTCCGGAGAAGACGTTCTTTTTTAATATTTTGGAACAAGTGTTTCAGAAAGTTTTTTTGCATTTGGAAATGTCTCCCAGAACATTCATTCCAAAAAAGTATTTTTCTAATTGGATATTTCGGAAGCTATATCTGAATTTGAAATGTGAAAACTATTTTCGAAACAAGTATTCTAAGGTATTTTTGGATCCATAAAATGACTGTCGAAAATCCTGTTGAGAAAACTCTCTTATTACTTTCATTGATGACAATGAAATATACCTTGCTGTTTTTGGAAGTGGAAATAAGGATAATGTATATGGACTTGGTGCATTGAACAAAAAGTTTACTCCCACATGTGCTATCTCTAGTATTAGCTAAACTCCAATGGTTTATCAAATAAAAGAAATGATTGAAACTATTCAAAAATTAAAAGGTAAATCAAAAGCTAAGGACAAGACATTTGAAGAAAAAGTGGTACAATTGATGCAAGATAATGAGCAACAGAAGTAACGCATACGCCAAGAAGAACATATGAAACTTGTTTTACAACACATCCAGTTGAAGAATCCAGAGGCTTCTGACCCTCCTAGCAATGGGATGGTGGTCCACATGAATATTCGTTAGGCTGAATTGTATGATGACTTTTAAAACTTACAGATGTATTTAGAACTAATTTCATTTTGATTTTATGTTGGATCATGTATTAAACTACTTTTTACTATATTATATGTTGGAGTTTATTGTTATTTAGTATAATTAAATATGTAGCATTTATAAGCAGGTATAAAATTGAATAAGCAGGTTGATTTAGCCATTAGTTTAACCACCGATTTTATCTATCGATTTAGCTACCGATTTAACTATTGTTTTAGCCACCAATTTTGGCACCAAAATATTTTAATTAAATTAAAAAACATACCTATTTACAATTGAATTAACGACTGAAAATCATTTTGTTAAATTAAAATTTGTTCCTATTAGCGACCAAAAATTCAGTTGCGAAATTGGTCTCTAATGCTTCAAGGTGACCAAATTTTTAGTGACAGATTAGCGACCATAAGTTTGTGGCTATCTAGCCATCGATTATAAAATCGATGACTAACTGTTTTGAGACTAGGGTTTTTACCAAAATTTATGTTTTGTGGCTAATTTGATGGCTAAGGGTGTTAGCCACCGATTTAACCCATTTAGCCATCGGTTTCGTCGGTGGCTAAAATGTTTTTTTCTAGTAGTGTTATTTTCTTAACAACCATAACTAAGCTTTATTGTTTTAACCAATTTGATGAAAATGTTGATGATGAAATTGTAAAATCTCTTCAAAAATTGTTTAAAATTAATTACTTTTTGTACATTGTAGATAAAACAATTATCACGCTTTAAAGTAGATTTAAACAATTAAAAATATATATGGATATATATATATATATATATATATATATATATATTATTTAATATTAAAAAATTAAAGTCACTAGATTGTATACTTTTGAAATAAAAGTGTTAAAATCTTGAAAAATCTTTGAAACATAATGATTTATTGGATCTTGATGAATTGCATTTATTTTCATAATTAAATATAGAATTATAGTAAATTATAGGATTGAAAAAATATAGACTAATTGACATTTTTAATTATAAAAAGAATTATACTTATAAAATAAAATTAACAATTTCAGTTGCTGTAGTCAAAAAAAAGTTTTTCAAAGTCTTAACAAACAGACTGATTTTATTATCTATTAAAAAAGATTAAACAAAATTAATTCCGACAATATTAAACTCAAGAAGTTTAAGAATACACTTTACATTTTTATTGACGTAAATATTAAAGAATTTTCTGTGGTCGATCTTCTTTCTATCTATCTTAAGAACTCAAAACTCTTTCATACTAAGAATAGTTTATCGTAGAAGACACTTCATCCAAATCAGATAAGAACGCCAATGATTTTTTAACTATGCGTTAAACACTTTATTTTTTTACATAAATGTTAAAACAAAAGTTTAAACACAAATTAAAGTACTTTTTAAAACTCAGATAAAACTACTTCTATTGTTGGAAGTCCCACATCGACTAGAAATAAGAAAATTTTATAGTATATAAATGAGGTGCAAACTTTATTTTATAAGTTAGTTTTGTAGAGTTGAGTTAGGCCTAAAACCCAGGTTCAAATCAAATGAGTTATTTATTTATTATTTTTTTAAAATCTAAACTTGTGTAACCCTATTGGCTTGTGCTTAGAAATTAAGTTCCATTAGCAATAGAGCCCCTACCACCAATTTATGCTCCAACAACACCATAGGGGCCATCACTCAACCTTACCCACTTCTGATTTGTGCTCCAACCAATGCACTACACGACAAAATATCTAATGCATCTACCACTATTCATCTTTTTCCACCTTTTTATCCTTTCTTTCTTCCTCCACTATGCTCTTTTATGGACAGTACTTTGCATAGCTTAAAAAGATATATACTCACTCTTTTCATTTACTAATTTCTTCCTTTTTTCTAGGCTTAAATTTACTTTATCAACTCTTGGATTAACTTCTTTTCCAACCTTTCTTATAGGATCAAACCACCCAAAAAATATGTGGTTTTAGTTTTTGTGAATTAGTATATGTCTATCTTAGATATACAAAGTGGAAGGATTGCATGAACAAGGAAAAGTAAAATTCAAATCAGTGGCTTTTGTTTTCCATTGAAATTTGGTTATTAAAGGATCACAAACCACTATTTTTCTTTTGTTTCTTATGTAGTTTATATGCAAATGTAATACACACTATCATATCTCTCATAAAAAATTGTTTAATATTTTTTTTTATCCTTCTCTATCATTATGTAATAAGTTATAAATAATAAGAAAGAGATAAACATAATAGTATGAAATATTATTGGAATAATTATTATTAGAATATTTTATATTTTGAGTTTTTTCTTACTAGTGTGAAACTTTAAAAATCAACATGAAAATTGGTTAGACGTTCATTTATTGTGAATTTTTAAATAAATTTACAGATTTTTTTTTAGTAGTGTGTTATACACATAATATTTCTCTTCTTATTTATGTAATTAATTTTCTTCCATTAGTCTCTATTAATTTTTCACTTTGTTATTACCTTTAGAAAATTCTTGAACCTGATACTAGTGAATTACATGGTTGTTGGCTATGTTGTTTTCATTGCCCACTTTAAGTAACATCTTTTTTTCTTCTTCTTTCTGTTCATTGTTCACACCAGTTTTCTCAGCATGTTTGCAATTAATAATGCTGTGTACATGCTTAAGACATCAATTTCCAACATTATATCTGTCTTTCATAAGATATGAATTTAGTATATTTTTAAGATTTTATTACATTTTCTTTTGTTTTGCAATTTAGCTAATGGGCATGCATGGTGGGTCTATTCTGTGCACTATAAAGAGAGTGTCTGCCATTGAATAATAGTTGGAATGGATGTTTTATTTGTACTAACAAATCAAGCACATTAATTAATTCCTAACCCATTTCATTATTTTCAAATGATGATCTAATCATCAAAATTCAATTCCTCCATCTTTAATATTAAAACCTAAAAACACAACTTCATTATTTTAAATATTATAATACAACTGTATTTTAAAAAGAAACATAAAAAAAAATTCAAACTAGCTTAATTATATTGATAATAATAGCTTCAATTTACACACTCTTAAAAATTTGGAGGTTTTCAATATTTAGAAACCCTACATATATAGAAGGTTATAGTTTTCTTAAAGTTGTTCCAAAACTTACCAAAGTTGTGTAGTGGACAAGGACATAAATAAAGTCTTACTATTACACTTACAATAAATTCAACATAAGAAGATTAGTTGGACGAAAAGTTTAGTCATAGGTATTAATCGATGAGAATAATGTCGTGTCACATTAAAAATTTAAAAAGGTGTTTTGTACACCACATGGGAGATTCCTTCATTCACAAACATATTCAATTGACGATCACCCTTAAAACAAGACCAGTCAATTTCTTCCCTAAAGAAACACTCGCTTTCATGAATAATGACATATTATGAGAGAATGATGACCAATGCTATAATAATTGATGACATGCAACTTGCATTTTATCACAAAGTCTTCAAGAAAATCTATTTCACATGGAATCTTTTCATTTTACATGTGAAAAGAGAAGTGTAAGTGCACGCATGTACATATTATTATATACATTTTTCTCTGTGAATGTTCTAAATTGTTGTCACTTTTTCTCTTAACAACCATTTCAAAGGTTTTTGCCAAATTTGTTTTTGAAAATTCTACATCGACTAGAAATAAGACAATTTTATAGTATATAAGTGAGGTGCAAACCTCACTTTACAAGTCGATTCTGTTCCATCCGATATTAGGCTGCTAACGGACCACCAAACACAAGAGTATGATTGGTACCTATGATAGTTAGAGCATGCATCAACGAGGCTACAAAATTTGGTTACAATTCATTCTTCAATTTTTTTCCATTTTGGCCAAACTCAATTAAATTAATTATAGATTTAAAAAAAATAAATTAAACTAATCACCACACTAAACAACAATTAATTAGAATATTACTTAACGATTTATTATATGTCTTTACAAATTACTATTATTAAGTTCTTCCCTCATGACCCCCACTAAAAAGAAACCAAAAAGGAAATATCTCATAACATTGTATATTCAAAAGTTTAGGTTTAGACTTTCATCACTCTCATTATTGAGAATAAACATTTTAATGTAAAGTTTGTACAAACAGAATTATATTGCATGTATTTTTACTTGTCATTATATTTCTTTACACTATATCCTAGTCTTAACCTAATTTACTTAAAAGAGTGAAATTATACGTGTGACATTTCTCATTTTGTATTTACTACTTTAGATATATCTTTTACGTGTTGTTCAGCCTATAAAGATTTGTACACCTCAATTAATTAAAACTTAACATAGTTTTTTAATTGAATTATAGTATTTAGCAAACATTACATTTTTAGAGATTTGATGGTCTCATAAAGGGAAAAATGCTTATTCTAACCATTTAACGTTATTTCATGTATAGAATTTGAACTGAGAATAAATAAAAATGATATTGTATAAGTTGATTGAATGTGGCATAGATTAGCATCATAATCGAAAGAGAATATTAGAAAGAAATTATAAGTTTTGTTTGGCAGAGGATATTATCCCCTTGTGTGCTTTACACATTGTACGGTGCTTCAGATAAAACGCACAAACGCGCTTTCTTATCTTCTTCAGAATGACAGAATTCAGCCCTCAAAAGGTATTGGATGCTGTACTGCTTCATCAAACTTCTTTATATCAATTTATCTTTTACATTACAAATCTTTTTATTTTATAGATGTCACTCAATAAAAAAAAATTAACACGCCATTATAAGCTATTTTTCTAAATAATATTCAGTTTAGAGTCTTTAAACAAGGTTTTAAGTTCCTTTATATTTTCAAGTTCATTTTGGATATAAACTTTGACATTTTAATTATATTATTCATCAATTATTTATCATTACATGAAATATTATTGAAAAAAAATACATATAAAAAATTACATGTTACATAAATAAATTATACTCACTATACAAAAATTTAAATAATACATGAACGTATTATATCAGTTACTTATATTATTTTTTATGAATAAAAATAAAATTAACTAACTTACCAGGTCCTTTAAAAAAATATAAATTTTTTTAAATTATATATTTACAAAAATTCAAACACTAGCGTTGTTTACATATAAGTTTTTAATTATATTTTCTCACGTATTTTCTTCCTCTAATTTTTCCTTTCTCTATTTAATAAAAATAAATAAAGACATAATGATCTACAGAAATATGTAGTAAAAAAATATTATTTTTATTTCGAAGTGTTAATAAATTTTTCAATTTTAAGCATTTTGAAATCAAAGGATATAACTCTCTTCTCCTTCTGTTATTAGTTTATATTCTTTTTGGCTTAAATATATCATTAGTGCAAATTTTCGTAAATTTTGTTTTGTTTGGTTCTATTTTTTTTAAAATGTTCAAAATGATTCTTGTTTTCAAAATTAAAAAGAAAGTTCTTCATTATATTTTAAATGACAAGGAAATTTCTTAATTATTTTTTAAATTATAAGGAAAGTTCTTTATTAATTTTAAAATTAGAAGGAAAATTCTTTATTGTTTTTTAAATGATAAGGAAAATTCTTAGTGTAAATTTAAATTTTAATAAAAATAAATTTCAGTATAACATTTATATAGAGATTAAATTCGGTCAATTTGGAGAAGGACAAAATTGGGACTGATTTGAATAAAAATAACGAAAATTGGGATTAAATTAAATACAATTAACGAAAATTAAGACCGAATTGAATATAAGTCACAAGACACTCACATGTGACAATAACACTAACTTGACACGTGGTAGTGACATTGACTTGACACGTGGCACTGAACATTGCCACGTGTCACAATGCTGACTTGACACGTGGATAACATTTTAAAAATAAATTTTTTTAAAAAATATTAAAAAAGTCACGAAGTGACACGTGGTAGTTGTTGTTTATCTTCCGTACATTTGTAAAAATGACCAAATTAATCACAATTTAAAAAATTAGGACTATTTTAAATATTTCAGAAAATGAAGACCAAAGGAAAGAAGGTTTACAAAAATTGAGGATAAATTATGTATTTCTAATAAATATTAACTCTTTATGGGGCTAGTTTGGTCTCACGCTTTTGTTCTTCTTTTCTTTAATAATATATATGTTTCATATAATGACAAATAATAGAAAAATGTTACCGTATCAATCCAATTGTGTTCTATAATGATGTATATATTTATAAATATGATAAAAATAATGAGATTTTATAAAAAATAAAAAAAAGCATGTTGATTATTGATAAGTTGCAAGAACATGAGAAAATATTAATAATATAACTATAAAAAAATTGACAAACGAATATAAATGAGAAGAATTCTATTATTATTTAAAAAATTATAATGTTAAATTGTGTACCACATTTGTCTACCTCTTTTTACTTTATAATTATATAAAAAAAATTAAATATATTTTTAATCTTTAAATTTTAACGCAAAATTAAAATTTATTTTTGTTTGAATCTTTAATATATTTAGGTTCCTAAATTTAAGAAATAATAGATATAATATTTTTAATTCAATTAAATTAAATTTTGTTAATATGTCAAATATTGACACATAAACAAAATTTAACTTAATTGAAAAAAAGGAAATATATCCATTTAGTTTTAAAGTTGAAGGATCAAAATATATCAAAATTTCATATATTTCACGTTAAAATTGAGAACTAAAAATATATTTAATTTTATAAAAAATTGTAAAACTTTATCACAAAAAATACGTTTTTTTTTAATTTTATTTTGTCGATCACACTTTACTTTTTCTTATACATAAGAACTAGACAGACTTTAGTCCTATCAAACCTGAGCATAAGTTTCCAGCAGTCGAATGTGTATTCCCATTCCTATTCGCAATGTGTCCTTAAAATGAATTTTGTCTTCGCTTTGCGTATTAGGTTCTAGGTTGAATCACATCACTCATTATTGAAACATGAATGTGAACCAACCACAATAACCATTACACAAGCCACCCTTAAAAATGAACATATATAAATAAATATTATTAATTTATTTTAAATATATTTTAATTTTACATTATTATTTTGGAGTAATTATACTCTTGATAATGTGTGTTTTAATGATGTCAATAAGTAAAATTTTGAAGGAATAAAGGATTTAATAAGATACCTTTTAGTAGTAAAATATATATTAAAAGGAACGTGTTAATTTAACTTAAGGTAATATGCTATTGTATATATATAATTATAAGAATATTTTCATCAACGATTTTATTCCATATTTAATGCTTTATGATCGGAAATAATTTAATTTCATATGAGAAAATGTTAAATAAGAATGGTTCATTTTACTTAATTTTCTTCAGAGTTGAATCCTATGTCTACTACTATCATCAAATATAATATCTTACATAAAAAAATATATTATTTATTCTTTATGAGATACTCTATATTTTCTCTGTTTTAATCCTTTATGTATTACAAGTGCAGTTAAATCAAGATTAATAAAAATATAATTTCAGAAAAAGATCACACGAAAATCATTAGGATATTTGTTTCAATATTAATAAAAAATTAACTCAACAAATATACTCTCAAATTCTACAAAAGACACAGGACAGCAATCACGAGATATACACTTTGATTAAGTAAAAAGAGAACCATTTGATAACCAATTGTTATCTGTTTTCAAAGCATTTCTAAAAATGAAAAAAAAAAATCAATTCCTTTCTAGAGTTAATATGTTATTTAGTTTGGTATCACAAATAACCATTTGGCCTTCGAAAATGATATTTAGACACAAAAAGTGGACTCATTTTTGACACAGGGCCCACGTAGTATTTAATCTTTAATTTAAAATTTAAAAAATATGGAAAACTGAATCCAGGCACGTGTGGGTCAAAATTTAAAGAGGGAAAATTGCTCTCCCAAATCCAAAAGCTGCACCTGATTCTTCCATCACCACAACACACTCCTTCTTTGTTTTCTACCCATGGGTTCCTTCCATTGGAGAAAAACGCAAGCTTGATAAAATAACTTCACCGTTTCAGAGAGAGAACGACCACCATCGTCACCAAAACAGTGTTCGTCGAGTGGGTTGCCTTTGCCATGGAGTAGAACGAGAAAATACGAAAAGCGAAAATTAGTGACTAAGAGAAGGTTTCGTGTTGGTAGCCTTAAATATCATTTTCGATTGCAGTAATAACACCTTCTTTGTATGGTGACCATAAAAAAAATCTCCTAAGTTACTTATGATGTATGTGGGGAGTTGTGATGGTAAAAATGGGGAGTTATGTTGGTTATTATGGTCATCAGTTGCAGTACTTAAAAAAAACAAAAAAATTATATGTCACCACTAAATGTTCAGTGTGGACAAAATATAAGACAAAACGATTTCCATTGTCATTAAATTCAATAGCACCTTCTTTGGATGGTGTCCATGAAAAAAAGTCTCCTAAGTTAATTATGACCTATGTGGGGAGTTGTGATGGTAAAAGTGGGGAGTTATGTTGGATATTTTGGTCATCAATTGCGGTACTTAAAGAAAAATATATATATAATGTCAACACCAAATGTTCAGTATGGGCATATTATAAGACAAAAGGATTCTCATTATCACTAAATTCAATAACACCTACTTTGGATGATGGTCATGTAAAAAATTCTCATACGTTACTTATGACCTATGTGGGGAGTTGGGATGGTAAAAGTGAGGAGTTATGTTGGTTATTTTGGTCATCAGTTGCCGTACTTAAAAAAAACAAATTAAATGTCACCACCAAAATATTTAGTATGAACATAATATAAGACAAAACGATTTCTATAGCCACTAAATTCAATAGCTTATTCTTTAGATGGTGCCCATGAAAAAAAAATCCAAGTTGGTTCAGTTTTCCCTATCATTTTCGATTGCAGTAATAACACCTTCTTTTGATGGTGGCCCACATTGAATATTTTGGTGGTGACATTTAATTTGTTTTTCTTTAAGTACTACAACTGATGACCAAAGTAACCAACATAACTCCTCACTTTTACCATCACAACTCCCCACATGGGTCATAAGTAACGTAAGAGAATTTTTTACATGACCACCATCCAAAGTAGGTGCTACTGAATTTAGTGATAATGGGAATCCTTTTGTCTTATATTATGCCCACACTGAACATTTGGTGTTGACATTATATTTTTTTTCTTTAAGTACCGCAATTGATGACCAAAATATCCAATAGAACTCCCCACTTTTACCATCACAACTCCCCACATAGGTCATAATTAACTTATGAGACTTTTTTTTCATGGACACCATCCAAAGAATATGTTTTTGAATTTAATGGCAATGGAAATCGTTTTGTCTTATATTTTTTCCACACTGAACATTTAGTGGTGACATTTAATTTTTTTGTTTTTTTTAAGTACTGCAACTGATGACCATAATAACCAACATAACTCCCCATTTTTACCATCACAACTCCCCACATTCATCATAAGTAACTTAGGAGACTTTTTTTCATGGTCACCATACAAAAGTGTTATTACTGCAATCGAAAATGGTATTTAAGGCTACCAACACGAAACCTTCTCTTAGTCACTAATTTCCGCTTTTCGTATCTTCTCGTTCTACTCCATGGCAAAGGCAATCCACTCGACGAACACTGTTTTGGTGGCGATGGTGGTCGTTCTCTCTCTGAAACGGTGAAGTTATTTTATCAAGCTTGCGTTTTTCTCCAATGGAAGGAACCCATGGGTAGAAAACGAAGAAGGAGTGTGCTGTGGTGATGGAAGAATCGGGTGTAGCTTTTGGATTTGGGAGAACAATTTTCCCTCTTTAAATTTTGACCCACACATGCCTAGATTCAGTTTTCCATGTTTTTTAAACTTTAAATTAAAAATTAAATGCTATGTGGGCCCTGTGTCAAAAATGAGTCCACTTTTTATGTCTATATCATTTTCGTTTGGCCTTAGCTAACGGAAATGATATTTAGACATACTTTTTAGACTTAATTTTGACATTAATAACGTGACAAGGCAGTTTCATTCTTCAAATTGAATTTCATTAAACGAAAATAAGTGTGGCACGTGCGTCAGTTTTGGAGGCAAAGGGAAATGAGAGAAGTTTTTGGCAAAGAGAAGAATGGCTTGGAGAACTCCTCAACGAGAACACTTCATACACAGCAGAAGCGACAACAACGGGATTCAAAGTCAGCGTTCATCCAAAGCGATTTCTTGTAAGTTTCCTCTCATTCCATCCCTTAGCTTTCCCACACCGTGTTCATCGTTCATTCTTTATCTGTGTGTAAAGTTCTGACCTTTTTGGGGAAAATGGTGTTGGTTTTCATTGTTAATGGCATTGTCGTTTACTGTGTTCTTGATGTTGTTCCATACATTGTGTGCATTCTTAGTCTTTTTGGGTGTATTTCAATTGGTCATTGTTGTTGTGGTTTTCTATGGTTGTGGGTTTGTACACAACATAATATATTCGAAAAAATCTCAAACAAAGCACATTTGGGCAATATTGATTTTTGGTAGTGTTGTGTTGTTGTTGGTAGTCAAATTTTTAGGACATTTACTTCAATGGTGGCCAATAGTCCTTTTTCAGAAGTGCGTTGGTTTTTCATTTATTTGTTGGCCAATACTAGATGTTGAAACCATTCACATGCAAGAAGTGCTTGAATACTACGATTTATTTGTTAAAAGTTAGTTGGTGCTAAAGTTTGTTGACATTGTCAAGCATTTTAAAGTGAAAAATTATGGATGGATTCAAGATATGTCAATTGAAAAGTTACTACAATGCAAAGTGAATGACACTACTGACATAAATTTTTGTTGTTGTAGTCATTTGTATAAGTATACAAAACTATATGGTAGATCCCCAATAATTTTGAAATGGGTCACCACTTTAACGTCAGACTTGATGTGGAAGTTGTCATGAAAAGAAAGTTGCAACTCTGTTGTTTGTGTATATTAAGTGCACTGTTAAGTTATGCAGAATTATATGTTGACAATAGCAGACCTTGTGGTTTGTGGAATGATTGAAATATGGATAGACAAGTTTATTTGATGTCTTATTAGATGAAAATGTATGTCTAGATTTCTTGTGTTTATGCTTTTAATAAGAAGAGTTGTGGACATTTAATTGATATGAATATGGAAGTAAGGTTCTTTATATATTACTTGTGATGAAAATAGGATTGTTAAAGGATATGGTGATATTGAATAAAACTCTCCAAGTAATCCTACAGTTGTCCCAAAAAACTTTGAAATAGTGTTTGAATATTTTTTCTCATTTCAGCGACTACATATCGTGGTAGTCGATTAAACTTGATTTATTTATTTACGAAATGCAAATAATAAGCAAAATTTTCAACTATGAATCTACAAATTCAATATAACTCCCTACTTAATACAATAGTACTACCCACAAACTTCATAACAAAATGTTTGCACTTTAATGTAAGAGCAATAGTAATGAACAAAATATCCTTCAAAATTCCCACTTTAACAATTTGTACTACCCACTAACGTTATAATTCAGTTTTGAGACATTTTAAAAAAAGGCCACCCAAGCACATAACCTAGTTCTACAACTTTTTTGACATGGAAATGATTTTTAACTTAGGTGAATTTGAGGATTTTGTGTTCACAATTAACTATGTCCTTCATTTAAAAATTGCAAAAACTGAACAAAATATCGATCATGACTACCCATTTATTTAATCCATACTCCCAACTTGTGTAATGAGTCATTGAGGAACCATTTTCAAAAATCACAACCAACAACATAATCAAATATTTTATGTTTTGTTCATTCAAATCATTTTTTAGTAAATTAGGGTGATTGTAAGGATCTTTTTCTGACACCTAAGTTTTCACTTCAATCAAATACTGCGGAAAAGTCCAAAATATTCATCACCACTCCCCACTTCTCAAGTCAGTAGTCCCCACTTATGTTATCAGTTATTTATGGTTACTATAAAAAAAACCCAAGTAATGAACATACCCGAAAAGTGATTATTTAGGTAATGGAAATCAATTTGCAGTATATTAAGGTCATCATGTTTTGTGGACAATAAACTTTGAACCCCATTTTTTAATTAGAAATTATTAGACTAGAATCTTCAATATCACTCCCTACCTTTTTAGTCAGTACTCCCAACTTATGGATTTAGTTATTGATGGTTACTTTTATAAAAAACCAAAGTAAAGAAGATAACTAAATATTGAGTATTTAGGTAGTAGAAATGAATTTGCATTACATTAAGGTCATCATTGTACGGGAAGAAGACTAACCAAACATTCTTGGTTTTGATAAAAAGGAAGAGAGAAGTTTCATCTTCGACTTGGTGTTCTAATAGTTCTTGATTTCATTACTAGTCTTGCTTGCTATATAAGAAACTTTAATTTACAGCAAAATCATCATAGAAAAATTAACCATCCTATATTAATAATTTTTTTTGTAGTAGAAGGAGCTGGGCCATCCACCACATATTGAAGAAGTTTCTAAGCCAACATAGATACGAGCGGATGGTCAATTTGTGGATGAGCGATGTAGGAGAAAACATTTATGTGTAAATTTCTTTTGTTATTTATATTATTATAATATGTATTGTATGATATATAAATATATATATATATATATGTATATAATTTATATTTTTGAATAATAGGAGCAATTTGAGAAGAGAATTTCTGAAGCAAGATCAGATGCTATATATATCTTCTGTCGGACAATTTGAAGAGGAAGAGAAAATAAGGATTAACACTTGGGTTCTTGTTGATGGTGGAAAGAAAAAGGATTGAATCTACAGGATTGGACAACAAGTTCAAAATTATAGGGAGGGTAATGAAAGGTTAAGTCATCAATTTTCATCATTTTTCAATGTTGTTGTTCCTTACTTCCTCTTGATGTACAAACATTACTTCAACACCAATAGCAGTAAGAACACCAACAAGAGGAACCACAACAAAACCATCAAGACCAATGTTAAGATAGATGTGATCACAATAATTCTTAGGCATTTAGTTTTAATGTTTACCTTTTGGATAATCTTAGCACTTCATTTAGGTTACATTTGGACCAAACTAGATTTGGATTGTATCTTCTTAGACCATTACTTTGTTATGAGTTGTTGGTCCTTGATTTTGGATACATGTTCTTAGTTCTTTATTTGGATTGTATATTGCAATGAGTAGGTTTTGGATATGCTATATTAGAACTTTATTAGATTGTCATGTGCACCATCTTCAATTGATTTAGTGATGATAAAATTTTATTTTATTTTTAATTTTATTACATTTGAGACACAAAAATCTAAAAGTAATACATATATATATATATGTATGTATGTATGTATGTATGTACATACATACATACATATATATATATATATGTATGTATGTATCAGTATGAAAAATAGTTATATACGAAACAAATTTGTGGGTAAAGTCCACATCAGTTACATATGGATTTATTCTGTATGTAAAGGTAGTCAACATTTCATATGGATATATTTCATAGGTAATGCCTTCGACATTACAAATGGAAATATTTCGTAAGAAATGTCTTTAGACTTTACATGCCAATTATATTTTTGTATGTAAAGATTCGTAATTTTGTACGTACTGTTACCTATGGATATTCTGTATGTAAAATTACATATGGAAATTCTCCTTATGTAAACTACGTATGCTATCTTTACATGAGATTTTTTTTCTGTATGTAGTCCATTGGTATCAATATTTCCTTATATGAATAAATTTAACATAGTTGTTAAACTTAATAATTTATTCAAAAGAAATATTTGGAAACTTAATCAATTATGAAAATTAGATATAAACACCTTTTTCTGAATACAAATACACATGAGATGTATATCTAAATCTAATTTCAACACATTTCTATAAACCAAATATTATTTTTTAACAAATTATAACAATAGTTGAATATTATTTTCAAATATTCATATGTAATAAGTAAAATGTATATTTTTACTATAAAACTACCATTGATCAAGGTGTTTGTGATAATGGTCTTTACGTTAGTTCATCTATAATGGATTCGAAGAGACTTTAGACCAATCAACATCAAAGAAATTAGATTAAACTTATTTTTAAATGAGATCAACATAACCTTTAAATGGCTTAAATCAAATCTCGTATATGTTGGACTTACCTCTAAAACAACATTTATCAATGTTACTATTGTTAGGTCTATTTCTACGTCTAAATCTATGTTCTCAATGAAAAGAAAATATTTTCTTTCAGCACATGTATATATTGTCAACTTTCTTTTCACAAAATAAATTTCAAGTGTAATTATTAAGAGTTTCCACATTTCTTCGCGGAAAAATGTTACGGGTTTAAAATATTTTAAACATGACAACAATCACATTAACTTTTATACAAAATACTAAATGTTTATGACACTAGATAGTTGAACAATTGAGATTCATTAACGTTAAATAATTCAATATAATAATAGAAATACATTATCACTATAATAAATATACTCTTTCGAGAGACTAGTAAATAGTAAATTAAAAATTATATAAAATAAATCAACATAAAATTAATGTTTTATTGTAAAACGATAATATTGATCTATCAGATAGGAGAAAAAAGATAAATTTATTAAAGAACATGGTTTGGTTGTACACTTTAACAAGAAATATTTGAGGAAATGGGATTGAGTGGGAATTGAGTGTCCCAAGCATAATTGAATACGATAGCCCCTTTAAAGAGAGGTTGACCTGAACTAACAAGACAAGCATCACCTGAAACTTTCAAAAGTGATGGGTTAACTGCTTCAACTGTTTGAAATCCTTTGCAATTCAATTGCACATTGGTTTGAACACATGCACACCTATTTGTGATACTCACAGTCCATTCTGGTTTTCCGTTTACCTTATGTCCTGTTGCAGATTGGGTTACATGGATGTC
>Ga0099823_1000225_pt1 | contig 32110 bp, 16 predicted proteins | sample CowpearedBW_FD_76831 | JGI IMG/M metagenome (GOLD analysis project Ga0099823, IMG submission 76831) | Root nodule microbial communities of legume samples collected from California, USA - Cow pea red BW | ecosystem: Host-associated > Plants > Roots > Nodule | place: USA: California | collected...
AAAAAATTATGATTCTTTTCGTTAATAAGGTCATAAAAGTAAATTTAGTAGAAATCATTGCAATTCTTTTCGTTTGTGAAGGGATGAAATTTGACTATTTAACCACAAATACATCGCTCTAAATCTGTTCAAATCTTGTTATGCGAACATGAGAAAAACAAAAATTCCATCGTCGCAAATCTGCAGATTTACAAAATTTGCGCATAGGAACACAGCCTTAAGTATGACTTTAATTAATTCTTAAATCCCTTCACAGAACAGAAGACTTTATTAAATTGTAATAATAATGTAAACTAAATATTAATTAATATAAAATAGAAGCCCAAAATAATTATTTGTTAATACTTCAGAATTTGGAACAGTTGAATATCACTACTTTGAATAAAAATATCGGTGCAGTGCAATGTTCCAATTGTCATTCATTCATTGGTTCTCTTTCTTTTAAATTCTATTTCATTATACTCTTACATTTATTTAGATGAATTATTTCAATAATTTTAAGAAATTAAAATATATTGTATTTGAAATTTTTACAATTGAATTCTCTTCATTTTATAAATAATTTGTTTGGACTAAGTAATTGAAACGATTCAATCTCGTGTTTGAATAAAATAATTGAATTTTTCTTATAAGATAAAATTTTATTTTAATATTTATTTAATATATAATTTTAGAAATTAAATTTAACAAATATAATTGTAATATTAAAATATTTAAATTCAGCCAAATTTTGATCGAGCTGACTCGACCAAATTTGGTCAAATTTTGGCTGATGTAAACTTAGACCAATTTCGCCAAATTTAGGTCGGAACTAACTCAGTCACATTCTGTCAAATTTCGGCTGATGCAAACTAGACCAAATTTTGGTTGAGGTTAACTCGGCCAAATTTGGATAAATTTCAAATTTTGGACAACCTAGTCCGTTTGGATTGTCGGGATCGTCTGGTTCATCAGGTCCCCAACCCATTTGGGTCACGGGCCCGCCTTACCTATCTTGGTTGTTGGGTCTGTCCGACTTGTTTGGGTTTTCGGGCTTGCCTGACCCGTTTTGATAGTTGGGCTCGTGCCTGTCGTTTGTGTTGTTGGACCTGCTTAGTCTGTTTGAATCATCTGGTCGGCCTGACCAATATGGGTTGTCGGACCGGCCCGACCTGTCTAGGTCATCTGGATCGTATAAACTCAATTGACACCTCTAATATTGAATAATGAAAAATTCCACAAATCGTAAAATTTCAATTTCCTTCATTTTTTAGTGAATTTTAAATTCTACTATTTTAACGATTTAAAATATCTTCTTGAAATTCATCAATTTCAATTCTCTTTTAATTTCTCATCTAAGTAAATTATTTTACTCCAAAAAAATTTAAAATTTTTAAATAAATAAATTACTCTTAAATTATTTCTTCCAAACACATGCTAAACAATTTCATCAAGGAAATCCAGTAAAATTTGTTTGCCTTTCTCACACTAATAATAATAATAATATAAGATTGGTATCGTAATGGTTCAAAACTCTTTCCTTGACCAAAACACTGACAGCTGTAACATTGAGAGAGAATTCTTCTGATGCACGTTCTTGTACGCTTTCATATATTTCAAAATTACTCTTTTTAAAACTATTATAAGAATTAGTTTATACTTCTAATCACAATGATAGTGCAAAAAAATTCCTGACATGTAAACAATGACTTCTTCGTTTTAGTTATTTTTCACAAAAAAATATTATTTCAATCATAACAACTATAGGTAATACATGTTTTTTTCAAATATTTAATAAACTTACGTAACTAAACTCCAAACCCGCTACACTCATTTACTTGCAAGAAAACTCGAATTTAAATTCAATTAAAGTTAATATTTATTGGCTGAATGAATTTTAATATATAAGAAAAAGAGAATTTACAGGTTTGAATTTATTTATTATGTTTGATGTAGAAATGTAGTTGTTAGGATTTTAAATATTTTTTTTCTTTACTTTTTTCAGATAAATTTAAATAGTAAAATCATGGTAGAGTTTTGTATTAAAAAACGACTAGAGTTTATCTTGAATTCGGTGATTGATATCAAGTTATATGTATAATTTTTTGTGCATATTACCAATTTTTTTAGAGATTATTGTATTTCAATTAAGTGCTAAGTGATTATTTTGATTATTGTTCATGGATTGATTATTTATATTTTACTTGTGCATATGAATTATTATATTATATTATATTGATGTATTTTTTTATAACAAAAAATATTTTTACATTTTATTAACTAGTCTACATTATTTTTTATTATTATTATTATTAATAAGTATAATAACATATTTTAAAATCATAATTAAAGTAACACTTAATGTATTAAGATATTACATAAGTGCATTTGTATTAATTTATTTATTTCCTTATTTATATATAACTTAAAAAATGTACCTACGTGGTCCATACATATCACTAATTTAGGTTATGTGTTAGGGACAAAAATTTGTTGTTTATGTAAGAATATTTTCTATAGTTTTTCATTAAAGTGAAAACTATAATCTTATATATATTATTCAAAATCTCTATAACTTAATTTAAATAATTAAAAATAATGTGTTTATTTTTGCCACGGTATTCCAGAAGAGTTTTTTTAATTTGTCTATAATTTTCATATTATATTAAATAAAAATTAACACCACACGATACAATTAATATATAACCACACTTTTTTTTTTTAAATATATAAGATTATATTTAATTTCTAAAATATTTAATTATTATATTTTTCTTGCTAATAAAATTAAATAGCATTTAATATAATATGTATTACCATTTAATTTTTTTCAAAAGTGATTCTTTCATAAGAAATCGTATTATACTTACATAACTCTAAAAAGCAAAACTATAAAAATGAAACATAAGTACATATATTAGTTTTTATCATCAGTCTATCGCTATTGAGATTACTATATAATAAATGCACAAGATAAAGTAGAGTGTTTAAATTACTTTCATATATGTGTATATATCAAATACATATTATAATTACATTTCATCTAGAGACAGATTTATTAACATTTATAAATCAATTACATAATACTACATTTTATATTATAATGATACTGTACATGTTGGTCTATAGTTGGAAAATGAGACTATTCAAAGGATATTTGTAATTATGTGACGGGTGATGGAACAATTCTTAAAATTGAAATGTAAGATATTTTAATTTCTTTATCATAACAAGTTAATTATAATACGAAAAGAATTTAATTACAAACAATTTAAATATAATGCATTTGAATCTCTCAACATTATTAAAATGATTCATCCAAACACAAATTAAAAGTTAAGAATTCCAACAAAATAAATCTCCTAGAAAATGACTCAGACCAAAACTATTAAGATTTCAATTAATTGAATTTCATAGCTAAAATCATCCAAAAATTATAGCTAATTTTTTTAATTAATCATATATCAAAATTTTAATTAATTAAATTTTGTCCAACAAAAATTCTTCTGACCCAACTGTTTTGCATAATTTAAAAATTCTACAAAATATATCAAATTATCCGATTGGTCCAAAATACGATTTTGTTCATTTCTTATATACAACACAAAATATTTTTTCAAAAATAACAAATTGAACCAATTTGAGTCGATTGAAATATTTTTGACTCATCACTATTTAACGTACAACAAATATCTTATTTTTGAATTTATTCATTTAAATCATACAATTTTACCCCAAACTCAAAAATATATGATAAACTATACGCAATGACCCTATAATATCAAACACTATAACCACATCACTTTCGTATTCAAATAATTTACACTAAAATACTATCAACACTTAACTACTTGTTCTAAAGACTTATTTATTAAAATTTAAGCTCTCAATTACACTATTGGAATAGAATAACAAGCTCTATGTATAAAAGATCCGTATCAATAATTACATCACATCCTTATGATCATAAATTAACAAATATTTATCTTTATTATAAAAGTAATACATGCAATATCTTTATTATTTATGCCACTTTTATAAATCAATAACACTAAAACAAAATCTAATCAAACAAAATAGCTTTATGTTGTGATCATAATTTGTTTTTCACACAAATTTATAAAGTTAAACTTTGTTCTACAAAATACCTTAATGATCATAAGTTAACAAAGATTCGTCCTTAACCACATACAAGATCTTATTCTCTATACAGACAAAACTTTCCAAATTAAACTAAAAAAAATTGAACTTTAAAACAAAAACTGATATACATACTTTGTTTTTCATTAAAATTCAAAAACGAAACTCTGATTTAAAAACAAATAAACAAGTTCTTAAAAAATATTTAAAAAAAAACAAAAAAGTTAAATAAAGAATATTGTTAATTTTCGAAACTTTATACAAATTTAGTCATTCATTTTTAAAAGTGTGTGAATTTAGTCATTCTTACCAAATTTTATTAAGTTTATTTCACATTTTAAACGCAGTTTATGATAATATTTGAGTTAACATTAAAGCGAAAATGTGTCAAACAGTGTAAATAATTCAAATACTATTATGAAATACGTTTGAAACGTTAGATAAACTTAACAAAATTTGGTTAAAAAGACTAAATTCACATATTTTTAAAAATAAAGGATTAAATTAGTCAAAAATTTTAAAGAGTGACTAATTTTAAATTTTCCTGAGAGTTGATGAAAAAAAAAACGTATTTAACCCTATTCTTAAATATTTATTTTCTATTTATAAACCTTATACATACATAATAAAATATTAATACTTCACTTTAATTGTACAACTCCTGTTCGAAAAAAAACAATTTAGTGATTCATTACACAGTATTTATTGTACTCTAATGCGATCGAGAGATTTAGTGTAACTGTTAAATGAATCAGATGATATAGCGAACTAGTAATTTATTTTGAATGAACCCGTGGGGTTAGAACCTTCAAGAACGTGCACGGTTATACTTTTCAATTAAAAGGTTACCTTGATCATTTATTTAATATAATTAACGTAATTAACGCGTTGTTTTAGGGTATCGACGGCTACCATTTTTCAAAAAATAAAATTATTCTTTTTCTAATAAACTTTTTTAATTACAGTTGGATGTGTTTGTGGCGGTTCAGGAAAGTGGAAAAGTTTGAAGAAAAGTGCGTAATAAAAACAAAACAACAGCAAATGCCGACGCTGTTGGGTCCGGTCGCACCATAGCACACTCATCGTTCTTCGCTGTCACACATAACACATCACATGCCTTAACCATTTATTCATCCCTTCACGTTCATTCCGCAACCCTCTTCGCACGCGCAATGGACCTCCGCCACCGCGCGCCGCCCACCGTCCACGACGGAGCTATCCACCATCCCAACCGCGGCGGGAAGAGGGATTCCTCTTCCACACCATCGGTGTCCTCTCCTAAGGCCTCCGACGCGCTCCCTCTGCCGCTATACCTCACGAACGCGATCTTCTTCACTCTGTTCTTCTCCGTCGCGTACTTCCTCCTGCACCGGTGGCGTGACAAGATCCGCAGCCACACACCTCTCCACGTAGTCACGCTCTCCGAGATTGCTGCTATTTTCTCTCTCATTGCCTCATTCATCTACCTCCTCGGCTTCTTCGGCATCGACTTCGTCCAGTCCTTCATCACACGCGCCTCGCACGACGCGTGGGACGTCGACGAAGCTGTTTCGGAACCCTCGCCCGCGCCCTCGCCCTCTCCGTCAATTACCAAATTGCCCCCTGTTGAGTGCTCGTTGATCTCCGAAGACGACGAGGACATTGTCTGCTCCGTTGTGGACGGCGTTACGCCGTCCTATGCGCTCGAGTCTCGCCTCGGAGACTGTCGCCGTGCGGCGGCGATTCGGCGCGCGGCTCTGCAGAGGATGACGGGGCGGTCGCTGGAGGGGCTGCCGCTGGAGGGGTTCGATTACGACTCGATTTTGGGGCAGTGCTGCGAAATGCCGGTGGGATACGTGCAGATTCCTGTGGGGGTGGCGGGGCCGCTGCTGCTGGACGGGTTCGAGTACACGGTGCCGATGGCCACCACGGAGGGGTGCCTTGTTGCCAGCACCAATCGAGGGTGCAAAGCCATATATGCATCTGGTGGGGCCAGCAGTGTTGTTTTGAGGGATTGCATGTCAAGGGCACCTGTTGTGAGGTTCTCCACTGCTAAGAGGGCTGCACAGTTGAAGTTCTTCTTGGAGGATCCTCTCAATTTTGATACCCTTGCCGTTGTTTTCAACAGGTTTGTTTTGGTACTCTCTAGAGGGAGTTTGGGTTCGTGATCATGATTTGAGAATTTATCATTCACTAGTTGGTGTCCACCTTAATTGCATGTTTGGATTCATCGGATCATCGAGAAGTTTGTTGAAATGTCGATATCCAGTTAACTGATTTTAAATGAATATTAATATATACGGTTGGTTGCATGGTAAAGAATTTATTGAGTCCAAAAGTTGAAGTAGTTTTAAATAGTGTTGTGTTGAATAAGAAAATTTACACTGAGATTTGCTGTGAATTTCTGCAGTTTAGGGATTCATATTTAGGTTGATTTTTATTTTTTTTTTAAATGTTAGGCGAGATGTGGTTTTCCATTAAAAGTTTATGATAATTGTGGAGTGGGATGGGTGGAGGAAATTTTTGAGTGTGGGAGATTTATTTATTTGTGCTGAGTTTTGGTGTTTGGTTTAATGGTTTCAGGTCGAGTAGATTTGCCAGGCTGCAAGGCATTCAGTGTGCTATGGCTGGAAAGAACGTTTATTTGAGATTCACTTGTAGCACGGGTGATGCCATGGGTATGAACATGGTTTCCAAAGGGGTGCAAAACGTTCTTGACTTTCTTCAGACTGATTTCCCTGACATGGATGTTATTGGCATTTCTGGTAATTTCTTTATCTTTCCCTTTTTGATGAACAATATTTCCTGGATCTTTCTTCTGTCAAATCGAGTGATGTCACCAATGCCGTTTCTTTGTATGCTATTACACATCGTCTATTTGTCTTCTTTCTTTTCCGTACTGATTTCTTTCATCGTGAAGTTGGTCCATTTACATTATGTTTTTTCTTCCCGTATCATCTTTGACGTCTTAGCTTTTACATTCATACACGCACATACACATTGTAGGTATTGGCAATTTGAACAGGAGACTAGTGTCCTATAATGATGTCACTGTATTTTGACTGGTTCCTTTATATTGATCTATTTGTTTGGCTATTCAATTCGTTGCCTATAATAAGGGCATGCTAAATTTTTTTTAAAGGGGACTATTAGACCGAAAGTGTGATGGTTGTGTTCTGACTTAGTCCTTTATATTGATCTCGTTGTTATGCCTATAATCACGGCATGATGAAATTGTTTTAATGGGAATATTAATACAAAAAAATGTGATGGTTGTGTTCTGATTTGATCCTTTAGGAAATTATTGTTCGGATAAGAAGCCAGCTGCAGTAAATTGGATCGAGGGACGTGGGAAATCTGTTGTTTGTGAAGCAATTATTAAAGAAGAAGTGGTGAAGAAGGTATTGAAGACCAACGTGCCTGCCCTGGTGGAGCTTAACATGCTTAAAAACCTTACTGGTTCCGCTATTGCTGGTGCTCTTGGTGGATTCAATGCCCATGCTAGTAACATTGTTTCTGCAGTCTTTATAGCCACTGGTCAAGATCCAGCACAAAATATCGAGAGTTCCCATTGCATAACCATGATGGAAGCCGTTAATGATGGGAGGGACCTTCACATCTCGGTCACCATGCCTTCTATTGAGGTGATTTGGCAACCCGTCCCATCCTTTCTTACACCTTATTACCCTTCTATATTTGGTTAATTTTCCAATTTAGTCAATAGCTAAGGTTTATGTGATTGTTCAATTTTCCTCTCAGGTGGGTACTGTTGGGGGTGGAACTCAACTTGCATCCCAGTCTGCTTGCTTGAATTTACTTGGTGTGAAGGGTGCGAGCAAGGAGTCACCGGGATCAAACTCAAGACTTTTGGCCGCCATTGTTGCTGGATCTGTTTTAGCCGGAGAGTTGTCTCTGATGTCTGCCATTGCAGCGGGTCAGCTGGTCAACAGCCACATGAAATATAACAGATCAAGCAAAGATGTAACCAAAATATCATCTTGAGGTGGTGGACGTGGTTGTAGTAATCAATTGTGAGGTCTAGAATAAAAAATTGAGGGTGTGTGAGCATAAAAGTAGAAGTTTGGGAAGGGAAATTGAGAAAAAAATTAGATTAGGCTGTTGCTATCGATGTTTAGCTTTGTATCGCTGTCTGTAGAATCTTTTATTATTTGGAGAGAGGAAAGTAGCTTTCTTCTCTACCTGTTCCCTCTCCCTCTGGGTCTTTCCTTTCCTGGACACTTTTCATTGCATTATTGAATGAGTGCTAACACTCTTGATTTAGCAAACCAATGTATCTGTCATGTGGTATCACAATTCTTTGTCCCTGTATATTATGCTTAGCTTATCCTTCACGCAGTGTCTCTCATGTATTGATTCTATTATCCTGTGATGTGAAGCCAATGCATTGATAAGTGTTGAATTCTTTTCCGCCAGTGCTATCAATTAGATTTCATCAATTACTTCTCATGATTTCCTTTCAACCACCTCATAAGAATTAAATTGGTAGTAGTATTAAACTCACCAGCAAATAATTGTGTAGTTTTCTTGTGTATAGAAACATTGAGATTCCATTGTTTAGTCTTCATCTATTAAGTGTTTGTTATGTCTATTTAAGTGTATTATTGTGAGAATATTAATTATCTCGATAACTATTTTGGAGAAGGTCTTGCAAAAGTTAAGAGAATTTTACATTAGATTTTTGTGAAAGTACTAGCATGTTTTAGTTTATGTGCACGATAGAGACTAGAAATAGTACATTTTTGTCAATTTATTTGTTGTTCTAACTTTTTAAAATTTTTTTAACGTTTGTGTTTGAGGTATCCATTAGCAACGTGCGTTTTCAGTTAATGAAGCATAAGAATCATCACTCGTTTTATACCGTGAACTTGTTTAATAAAGTTCTAAATTGGTTTGTTGAACATGGTAAAATTTACTTGAATGATTTTTACACTTTAAAAACTATTTTTCTTTTAACCCTCACTTATTTTTTTGAATTTATTTCTTCCATTGTAACATTTTTAAAATTTATTTTTTAACTTATTTTTTTTTAAATATAGAAATTATTTTATTACATTAATAAAATTGAGCACAATCTTTGTACTTATTACTCATTCCTCTTAATTCTTTTTTCCTCAATTCAAATAATTACACTTCCCCTTTGTTTCTTTCCTCTTCTACTCTTCTTTTTTATCTCTTATTTATAAAAGGTGTAATACTTATTTTCATAGCTAAAAAGTTGGAAAAACTTATTAGAGAAATTGATTTCAGAAGAAAAAATAAGTTACTTCTAAAACAACTAACTTTTGTTTCAATCTAACACAATAATTATTATTTTATTTAGCTAACCGGTAAAGAGAAAATAAATTAGAAGTTGTTTAGAGTTAGACAAAAGGTATATAAGTTAAAAATTATTAACTTTAATATCATTTTTATTATTCATTATTGATATTAATATTATTGTTATTATTTATTATCAATGGAAATGAAGATGCATGATCAATTATGCTAGGAGCATAATAAATTATTTATTGGTTTTAATTGACGATAAATTTCCATCATTAAACATACGATTAAATACAAAATTTTGGAATTAATTTTTCTTTGAAATTTATATCAATTTAGTCATTTATCTTTGAAAATACATGAATTTAGTCATTCTTACCAAATTTTGTTAAGTTTATTTGACATTTTAAATGTATTTTATGATAATAGTTGAGTTAACATTGAAGCGAAAATGTGTCAAATTATGTAAATAAATCAAATATTATCATAAAATACGCTTAAAATGTCAGATAAATTTAACAAAATCTGGTTAAAATGACTAAATTCACGTATTTTTAGAAATGAATGACTAAATTAGTCAAAATTTTTAAAAATGAACTAATTCCAAATTTTACTGAATCTTGAAAAATAAAAAATATATTTAACCCTCAAACATAATATTGAAAAAGACCGTATTTGGTACACGGATTAAATGTAAATATTTGCCTACGAAAAATATAAGACCGAATAAATGTATTATGATGTTACTACAGATGATTTAGGAAATATCCAATGATAAAATATATTAATCAATTACACGAAATATACTCCATAATAATATTTTTTTGGTTAATATATGATAATTGTAAGAAGAAGTTTTTTTTTTCTTCCCGCACCTTATCATTACTAACTGCACTTTCATTTAAACACCAAAAGGACTAAAATGCGCTCCATCTGTACTGCATCATCCTCGCTGCAGAGGTAGAAGAAGGGAGGGATAATATTACGTAAAAAAAGAAGAAAAAAGAGAAAGCATCGTAGAAAAAAAATCTCATTCAAAAATCTCTTATTTGGAGACATATTTCAAAAAAATTGTAATAAAAAATCCACCATTACGTCACGTTTCAAAAAGTTGGTTTAAGAAATCTTATTCTGAGAATCGATTTCATACCTTCTGAAAATCCCATTTCAGAAATTTTATTGTTAGAATGATGTTCTTGAAATCCTAAAGAACTTGTTCTGGAAAATTTTTAGAACAATTAATCCGAAAGTTTAAAATATGATTTTAAAAATTAGAATGGTGTGCCAAGAAGAAATAACGGGGATTACTGGAAGAAAAACCTTGTCAAAATTAGTTGCTTTGTGTATATGGGCCTTGGCCCAAGTTATGATAAAATTGAATTTTGGCTTGGAAATAGGACCAAACCAACTCTAGAGAAAACTAACGTCGCTGTGTGTGAGAGAAAGAGTGTAGGAGCCAGAAACTGCTGCTTCTCGTCCCACTTCGAACTTGAAAACTTAAACCCTAGTTCTCTCTTTTTTTCTGCGTCTTCAACCATGTCAGCGATGCTGGTAGGTTCACTCTCTCGTTCTCTTTGTTATCTTTTGCGTGTTTTCGTAACTTAACCTAAGTCTGGAAATGGTGGATCAAACAGCAACCTCAGATCATTCTGCTGAAGGAAGGCACGGACACTTCGCAAGGGAAGCCACAGCTGGTGAGTAACATCAATGCCTGCACCGCCGTCGCCGACGTCGTCCGCACCACCCTCGGCCCTCGCGGCATGGACAAGCTCATCCACGATGACAAGGGAGCTGTCACCATCTCCAACGATGGAGCTACCATCATGAAGCTCCTTGACATCGTCCACCCTGCCGCAAAAATCCTTGTCGACATCGCTAAGTCTCAGGATTCCGAGGTAAACTTGTAACGCTTCCCTTTCTATTCGATCTCTTGCAATGCCTTAGTTTTTTTTTTTTTACGCTTCCGCAGTTAAGATCTTCTCGTTTTTCTTTTTGGCTCATTTCAGATGTTTGAAATTGTGGTATTGGAATTGCTTGTTTGCAAGTAAATGATGTATTGTTATTCTAATGTTCTTTTTGTGAATGTGAAAAGGTTGGCGATGGAACCACCACTGTCGTGTTGCTTGCAGCTGAGTTTTTAAGGGAGGCCAAGCCTTTCATTGAAGATGGTGTTCACTCTCAAAATTTGATACGGAGCTACAGGACTGCAAGTACCTTGGTACAGATCTCACTGTCGAATGTGATTTTTTTTTTTTAATGTTTGAATAACTTTATCTCTTTATAGAAGAAATTAAGAAAGTAAAACAAATTGAGCTTTTGTTATAAGTTAAATTGATTAAATACTTAGCCTTTGTAAAAGTTCTCTAGTTAAGCTCGTGAGAGATGTTTGGTTCCTTCCTTTCTTTCTGTTTTTACTTCTCTAACAAGTGTTTGTGGAAAAATTTATCTAAACAGGGCCTCAGTTTTTGTTTGAATTTTGTCTTAATGTTGAATACTAGAAGTGGAAGTATCTCACGGATTTGGTCACATTGTATGTCTTTTTTAATCATTGATACAGGCCATTGAAAAGATTAAAGAACTGGCTGTTAGCATTGAGGGGAAAAGTCTGGAAGAAAAGAAAAGCCTGCTTGCAAAGTGTGCTTCTACCACACTTTCTTCAAAACTTATAGGTGGAGAGAAAGAATTCTTTGCATCCATGGTTGTGGATGCTGTAATTGCAATTGGGAACGAGGACAGGTTGAACATGATTGGAATAAAGAAGGTACATGCTGTCTCTTTTACATTGGTGACCGTGTGATGTGTTTCCTAAATCCAAGAAAGTTTTAATGCAAACAAAAATGCTAAAAATGGGGGCCTAAAGACGCTCTTAAACAAAAGGTACTGTAATAAAAAAAGAAAACTGACAATGCTAATGGAAATAGTATGGGCATCCTTTCACTTTTTGTATCTGCGTGCGTGTCTCTGTAGTTCTAGTTAGTGTTTGAGGTTGCTGTTTTCCCTAAGCCTGGATTTTAGGATTTTTGCGTTAGGTTATCCAAACAATAGTCATTCGAACACATGCAAGCAAGTTACATTAAGATCTTGCTATAAAGTCATATATTCACAGTCTCCATTTGTTCATAGGTTAATAATAAATTTTCTATTGTTGACTGAATCATGCAGAGAATTTTTAAATGCATTTATCCTGCCTGATTTACATTTTTTGTTGTTTTTCCTTAGAAGATGTACTTATATTTCACGGTTATTGTTATTACTATGTCTTCCCTCTACTGTCAACTTAAGTATTAGTGAATCTTCTTGGCCTTTAAAAGGGATTGTTCTTTGCTTCCTTCTATTCTATCAACATTATCACGTATGGATTTTTTTTTTTGTTTCAACCTATTTTGTCACCTAAAAATATCAAGAAAACATTTGTTATTTCTTTTCAATCTTGTTTCCCTTCAGATTGACATCAGTGCTCATTAACTGTTATGTTGATAATTGTAAAATTAAGTCAATTTCTTTTCATTAATAGATGAATTGTTAATTTTACCTTGTCTTTTCCTTAGGAAGATTATTAGTTTCCTTAATTGTTGTGCAATACTCTGTAAAGAAAATTATTATGGAATGAGTATTAAGAGTAAAGCAGTATCATAAGCCTTTTATATATTCCACTCTTGTTCAGATATGCTAGAGCAAATATATGTTTTATTTGTTTTCCATGTTCTGTAGTATTGTTTTTGGAGTTTTAAATGTGTGCATTTGTATTTCATAACTGAAATAATTTTAATACAAAGTAGAATGAATCAATTAATTAGAGTGGTTAGCGATGAAAATCAGGGAGTTTTACTGTCATGCCGAATTTAGTTTGTCATAAATATTTAATTCCATGTAAGTCAACTTTGTTATGTACAAACTTATATTTAAAGCCAATGGTTGAGACTCGGGTTTTCTTCTACAGGTTCCTGGTGGTACCATGCGGGACTCATTTCTAGTAAATGGTGTTGCCTTCAAAAAGACGTTTTCATATGCTGGGTTTGAGCAACAACCCAAGAAGTTTCTCAATCCAAAAATTCTATTATTAAACGTAGAGTTGGAGCTAAAGTCTGAGAAAGAAAATGCTGAAATAAGGTGTTTAATTTTAAAATTCGGTTTTTCACAATGCCGACCTGAGATCTTAGGAAGGATTAAATGAGACTATTTTTTATTGTTCTCTACAGGTTGTCTGATCCTTCGCAATATCAGTCAATAGTTGATGCAGAATGGAATATTATCTATGACAAGCTAGATAAATGTGTCAGCAGTGGTGCCAAAGTTGTTCTTTCACGATTGGCCATTGGTGATCTAGCTACCCAGGTTTTAATTTTTCTCTTAATCCAATTTTTCTTACCTATGATTTCTCTAAACTCCGTGGAATAATAAACTTTTCTATTGAATAATGTGCAATGTGTAGTGTGCTACCTCTTGCCAGGATAGTTTCCTGATACATTTCATACATTGTCTCTTGTGTAGGAATGCACTTTTGTTTATGCTTTGATTTTATATTCTTGTTAATGTGTTTTGTTTCTCAAATTGTTTGTAATTATGGTTTATAATTATTTCTTTCTGTGTTTGGTAAAGCCTTTCAGGGATATCACATTCAGTTCTTTTTAAAATAATTTGTTCTTGAAACAGTATTTTGCAGATAGAGACATTTTCTGTGCTGGTCGTGTAACTGAAGAAGATCTAAGAAGGGTTGCTGCAGCAACTGGTGGAACCGTACAAACATCTGTTAATAACATTATTGATGAGGTTACACATTATTTGTATGACTCTTGATTTGATCTTTCTGTAATTTCATTTATTACTGCTGAACTTGTGCTTTATTTGCTTGAAGATCCTTGGAACTTGCGAGGTTTTTGAGGAAAGGCAGGTTGGAAATGAGAGGTTCAATATTTTCAATGGATGCCCATCTGGCCAAACAGCCACCATAGTTCTTCGTGGTGGAGCAGATCAGGTCTGTTACATGTTGTGTGATAACTGTTTATGAAACTCGATGAACTCATTCTACTCTCAGGATTTTATTTGATATTTGATTTTACCTATTTTCCTGCAGTTCATAGAGGAAGCAGAGCGAAGTTTGCATGATGCAATCATGATCGTGAGGAGGGCTTTGAAGAATTCAACTGTGGTTGCTGGGGGAGGTGCTATAGATGTATGTGTCTTAAATTTGTCGGTAGATACCACTGGATTATATTAGTCAACATATTTACATTTAAAATGTTGTTCTCATTGCTAGATGGAGATAAGCCGGTACCTGAGGCAGCATGCACGAACTATAGCTGGAAAGTCTCAGCTTTTCATCAACTCCTATGCAAAAGCACTTGAGGTAAATGTTTTTGTAATTTGAGCCAAATCCATAGTTGTCTTTTTGTGTTTACTATTATTCTATAACTTATTTAATAACGCATGGCAACTCTTGTTGACACATTTTGTTTTGTGACAATATGATATACTTCAAGAATTTCTCAGCTGTGTTTAGATCTCCTCCAACCCCCCTAATTATGAGTTAATACGTTTAAAAAATGTCTGGTAGTTTTTTACCCTTGTATAAGAAAGCATCCCAGTTGTGGAAGGGTATCAGATCATGTTCTTACATTCAAAGTGTATGGTTACTTTGATTGTTTTTTAATGCAGAAAGTTGCGTTATTATTGCAGGTTATACCTAGACAACTATGCGACAATGCTGGATTTGATGCAACTGACGTGCTGAATAAACTAAGGCAGAAACACGCACTTCCTTCTGGTTGGTTTGCCATCTTTTTGTGTGAATGAAGCATGCTGGTTTACATATATGTATTGTACAATTACTTGCGTGCGTGCTGGCATATACTTATTTCAACGCTTGTTCCAGGTGAGGGGGCACCATATGGGGTGGACATAGCCACTGGTGGCATTGCTGACTCTTTCGCTAACTTTGTCTGGGAGCCTGCAATTGTGAAGGTAATTGTCTGCATTGATTTAAATATTTTGATAAGCTGATTCTGATGTTTTATGTGTGCGGTGTTTAAGCTGGTTAATCAATTTGCAGATCAATGCTATAAATGCTGCAACAGAGGCTGCATGCCTAATCTTAAGTGTGGATGAAACAATTAAAAACCCCAAGGTAAAGTCTATTTGTGTCATTGTATGAGCTGAGTATTTTTGCTTATGTTCTTAACTTATTTGAACGACTTATTGATCTCTTACTATTATCAGTACTATATGTACATTCTAATTTCACTCTCAAATCGGTCTAGCATTTTGTACTTTGAAAGGGTAACGGTTCTTAATAATTTTCTGCACATAAAGAGTTCCCTGTACAAATCCTCTGCACATTAAGAATTCTGCACGTACAGTGGGAAAGCTTGTGAACAGTTTTGATTGATACTGTTACAATTAATTGTTCTACTGGGATGGGATCTCATATTGTGACTTTTTAGAATTTGATATTAATTTGCAGAATTATATCGCCATGTCTACTTACTCTACCTTTTTTTTTTTATGTAACTAGGTTTTATTTTTTATTTTTGCTTGTTTTATTCTGGCTACTGTCGTGCAACTGATTTTGATTTTATCTATTTAACATGTGTAGTCTGAGAGTGCACAAGGAGACGCAGCTGCTAGTGCCATGGGCAGAGGTCGTGGAGGCGCATTCCGTGGACGTGGACGAGGGATGCGAAGATGATTGAGTGTGTGGTGCATTGTGTCTAATTTACGGATTAGGAATGCTTGTTTCTGCTAGAAGCATGCCGATTTTTGAACCTACAAGCCATGAAATGAAAATGTAATGGAGATCCTGGTAACATCATTTGATCAAACTAGGATTTTCAAGTAGCAATGTTTGAGCAGTAGTCTTTCTGACAATCATTTTATACTTTGGGAGGGGTGGGTAATTATTGTATGGCAGATGATGGGACTTGAGCTTCGTGTGAAATTTTGCATTTTGTTCTACAATTTTTAACAGTTTATTATTTTGTACGCGTATAAACACGTGATTTCAGTTTTCTATGAAAGCCACCAGTGTGGATGTGGTAGTCGGTAAGGATGCAAATTCAATCGCAGGCAAATCTTGTATTTGCAACAGCTAATGTTGTTATAATTGTTAGGTCAATTGTATTATGAATATGTACAAACGGCAAATTAATATCAAATTATAATAAATTGTTAGCTAGACTAGAGTTAAACCGTCGAGTTTTTAATAAATGCTACTAAATCTTCATAATTTGATGATTGACACGATGTCTTGATCCCATCAGCCATTTGAATTGGGCATTAGGTTGGTCCTTGAAATTATAGGTATTAGTTTAATTCTAAAATTTGATAATTTTGGACATTTGAACAAGTTTCGCCATTGCTGAGATAAACGAAAAAAAATCAAAAGCTAAAATTATCTGACATCGCAAAACCTGTAATAAACTTTCAAAACTTTATGTTCGATTTTTGTATAAATTAATTTTAATTTATGGGAAATTTAATTTAATATTTTTCTCTGTAAAAAAAATTATAAAGAAACTCGTCCAAAATCAACTACCGACCTTTTAGTATTAATACCACCAATGAATTTGATCTGACATTATATGATCCATTAACATAACCCTTGAAGACAATTATTATTTTAGTTCATTTAGTCTCCCGTATTAGGAACCGAAGTGACTGATACGCAACGGATTAGATTGACTTGTAAAAGCAGGGATTCAAATGATTATCATTAATTTAAAAATCAAATTGATGACTACTAATGTCAAACATAATTTATGAAGAAAGTGTAGTATTAACACATTTCCTTCAAGCCATACACCTTATAAGTATTTTATTTTTCTTTTTATATTGTTTGAAATGAGAGAAATCTTGCAATTAAGGATAATAACTACCAAAGGAGTATGCATTACATGAGCATGAGTGTGAGAAGGAAGATTAATAGTTGTGACTTATGAAGCCGGCCATTGCTGCGTCTATAAGCCAGAAAAAAGATCTTTCATTTTCTAAAATGATTAATTTGAAAACAGTAAAATAGGCAACAAATATTAAACAGCAAAATCAATACGGTTAGCACAAGATGAAGACGTTGAAGAAACAGGGATCTCAGTACTACAATCCTGAAATGATTACAAATATTCTGCAAAACACTGATTCAACAATTTAGCAATCAACTTCATAGTCAAAAGCATTGCAAGACAAATCCATATCTAATAAAAAGAGATAACGAAAATTCCATTATGCTACAATTATAAATCTCAATCCGTGAGCAGAGATGAGTGCTACGTCTTCTACAGGAATGGGGGCAATATTATCCATCGACGAGGATACCTAGGTCTCCCATCCTTTCCATCAAATAACTGCATGTTCAACCAAAAACATGATTAACACGTTGAATCCACATGTTTAACATGGCAGGAGAAGAAATATCATGTGTATTTATACTTTACAAGAAAATTTTCTGGTGGAATGTATATATTTTTCTGCAGACCATATCGATGAACTGAAATATAAAAGTTAAGGAGACATACCTTCTTCAAACGCCTATGCTTGGCAAAAGCCCAGTTGGTCATGATGAAAGTAGCAACCAAAAGGAAAATATAACCTGCGACAGTTTGCGTTGCGATGTTGAAGCCCAGCCACTGATAGATCTCGGTTGTGTAATTTGCACAGGTAACAATATTGAAGAGAAAGCCTTTTGGGATTTGGTATCCACCTTCACCACCAGGACTGCGGAGATTCTTCAGTATAATATGACAATAGAAGTTTGAAATTTGACACAGTATGCCAAACCCAAACCCAATCTTTATTTGAAGGTCGCTCACAGGAGTGTACAGAGGGTGGTTCACGTAATAAGCAATGTATGATCCAAAACTCCAGTAATAAGCACAGTTACGGAACACATTGGAAAGATGTGAAGTTGCATGGCTGAACCGATGCACGAAAAACGTTTCCAGAATTCTTTTGGCGTAATGGAAACACCAGTAGTACAAGGCGTATGTCTGCACAGGGTGGATCACACGTTCACCTTTGTAACCAAAATATTTGTAAACAGGGAAATAATAGAACACTGGATAGAGAAGCAATGGTCCCAAATACTCGCAGAAAAATAGTGTTCGATAAGAAACTTGAGGGCCCAAGTCCTTGAATACAACAGTTAAGGTTTCTGAGTTTCCACTGGTATATTCTTTCAGACTCTTCTTGTAATTAAGGACAACAGGCCTTTCCTTTGATCCGGGTTGGACAGGGAGTGTCAAACGCTGCCTTGATGGGTGCTTCTTGGCTGTAAGTGAAAACATTCAAATCATGTTAATCCAATGCTACCTAGAGACATAGTTAACTTACAAATAAACATTATTTTTGGTAAGAAGTAGACTTTAAGTCTAACTCAACCCTACAAAACCAGTTTGTAAGGTGAGGTTTGCATCAATATATATACTCTAAATTGACCTTATCTATGGTCGATGTGAGACTTCTAACAATTTTCATCTAAGAGAGGTACTAAGATGGAAAACCAAAGCCATACAATAATAGCAAGAGTTATATGCAGGGTTGAACTATTGTCATCATCATTAATAATAATTCATTTGATTTCACATCCAATGAAACATGGGTTATGTTTCATAAACAGAGGAACTTCTGAATATTTCAACTTGAACAACCTAGAATAGGTTTACTAAGAAGCTACTGAAAAACACTTGCAGATCTAATAATCTAATAAAAGATACTAATGACCTGTTACTGAAAACTTCTCTGTAAAACTTCTACAAGAGAGAACAAAATGAAATGAGTTTCTTCATAAGTTAAAATTAACTTATGTGTAAAATCATTTGTAAAAGTGTATTTTATTAGTTTCTATTAGAGATAATTTTTAACTCGTGCATTAGTTTATGAGGAAATTCATTTCATTTCTTTCTTATTTTTGTTTATTAGAAGTATTTTTGACAAAGTTTACCCAAAAACATGCCTCAATGCTCAATGCTACCAGGTTATCACGCTACTTTATTTTATGCCATGTTTGAAACCATCAGAACCCATCTTAATCATTACAATGAAGAAAGATCTTAATTTATGCGGTCCACATCTTTCATAAAGGCAAAGTATTCATACCAATACACATTCAATTTGCAACATTTCATTAATACTTTTTAATACAAATTTACCTGATATGGGTAAGATACAGATGAAAACCTCAGGATACAGTTTTAAGTTCAAATAGACACAGATTTTATTATTTATTAGGCTTCTTCTTCAGTGTCAACAATAACTAAGTAGTAAGAATGACAAACATCAGTTGCACATCAAAGCCTGTTATCAATTACCATCACATGATGCAATAAGTTAAATCCATCACCAAAATAACTGAAAGAACATCACAACACTATTACCTTGAAAAAGTAATTTATACATCTAAAGCCCAGACTAACTCGATTTTAGTCATTTTACATCTAAAATATTAACAGTTGTAAGAACAAGCTCACTTACTTTGCTTATGAATTGCGTCCTGCAGATCTGCTACAGTAGCCTACACAAAGAAATAAAAGGATAAACCATACATAGTAAATTATTACTCTTAAAAAACAAAGTCCCCATTTGCCAATTAAAAGTATAGTCAAAATGGGGGAAATTTATACAGACAAAAACCTTATTCCTCGTAATCAATCAGCGATATCAAACTACCGTGACAACAAAAAAGTAAACAAAATGTATAAAAAGTAAGAAATTTAGAGAGAAAAAGAGACATACAGAATCGCTGAGGTGAACGCCACCTTTAACCACTTCTCTTCCACTGCGAGAGACCACAGTGACCTTCATCTTTGCGAAGGGATAAAGGGTTTTTATATGCAAGATCCAACAGCACTACGTGTCTGAAACCGAAAAACAAATGAAGATTCACATCAGCAGCCACAAACAGAATGCAAAGAGTGTGATTTTGTTTCTTCGAAGCTATAAAATTTACAATCACGTTAATATAGAAGAAACCCCCCATTTAATTTGCATCAATTATGACGGAAGTCCAAGCTTTTTAGAATATGTAATCGTTCGTAAAAGAAAAAAGAAAAAAAGCTAGCAAAAGACCCGAAATTTCAGGAAAGAAACCTATGTTTCGATTATTACAAAGAATGTGAGTCACTGTAAAATTAGGAAAAAATGAACAACAAGAACTAGTTGCCAAGATTTGAATGACCCAATTGGAGGAAAATAAGAAAAGAGCAATGAGGAAGAAAGGGGAATCACCTGAATTGGAAAGAGATAGAGAAGGAGAAGATGTGTGTGTTGGACAGTTGTATGTAGTTACTGACAAACACAAAGGAAATATTAGCTTACAAAAATTGAATTTGTATATAATATATCATATATAGAAAAAGATTATAGATGGGAGATGATGAATTAATGTGAAGTGTGGTGAGTAGTAGATGAAGGCATGCAAATCCATATTCAAACATTAATGTGATGCAGTTGGGGTTGGACAGCTAACCATTTTAGGGTTCATAATCTAAAACTCACCACAAACTTCTAATTGGTTTGTGTTCTTGAGATTGACAGTGAAATTTTTTATTTTGAGAGATTGAAGTATGAAAAAGTAAATTTGTATTTGCCAATAATTTTTTTTTCTTTTAAAAGAAATACTTTTTGTTTGAATGGTATAAAAAAGTGTAAATATTTTTCTTTTCACCATAAAAGTGCAAATACTTTCATCCTTTTTTCTAAGGTTTTAAATGAAGAAACCCTAGAATAGTTATGTCATGCCACATTCCAATCATTTTTTCCAATTTGTCAAAGTTTGATGAGTTTCACCTTATTATCTTTAATTTTCTTATAACATGAAGTAATGTCTAGACAAAGACATGAAAAAGATAAATATCATATGCTTATTTAGATTAAAAATTAGTAGTTATTAAATTCTTAAATTAATTTTTTTTCATTTAAAAATATGGAAGAAAAACAAAGAAAAAAGTACATATATAGTTGGATGGTAGTGCATTTACTAACTAACTACTACCTACTTTCTGCTTACCTGTGGAGACTTCATTGTAGTTCTGCCTAACAAAACCAATTTATTTTGTGCATTTTGTTTACCTATAAATCTCTTCTAAGTAATGCTATGCTATGTACAACTAAAATTTTTATTATTCAATATTATGGAGTTGAAGGTATGATTCAGAATTCATTTAAGAAAATATTAGATTCATTTTTATTCTTAGTTTTAAAAAAATTTAAAAACCAAAATGATATTAATTCACAAAAAAAAAAAACCAAAAAATTAATTTAACCAATAAATTATGATAACATTACAATCTCACGTTAATTTTTTTCTTTCTGCACCTCCATATTTTCTGCCCGCACTATACAAACAAGGTCAAAAGTCGTTTTTGTCCTTACCTTGTTCTTCGTTTTCTATATGCACCCCTCATTACCATCTTCGTAAACTTGAATGTGTTTTAAGATTTGAAATACAAATTTTATGTAGCAATTATTATATAATTTAAAATTATTTTGCAGTAATAATAAAAAAAATTATTTTGCAGAATAAAGTATCCTTCAACAAGATAAGACACTTTTATCTAACATAACAATTCTAGATTAGAAAATTACAATAATTTTATGTGCCGACGTCGTAGAATTATTAAAACATGTGCGTAATTTAATATGTTTTAAGTCATTGTAAAATTAAGATCGGTTTATGTAAAATGAATAGACAAGTTTTTATTAATTAAAGTACTTAAATTTCTTTTACACTAGACGAGATTTAGATTAATATTTGAATTATTTAGATATATTATAACTTATTCAGAACTTCTTTAACACATAAAAAAGTTAAAATAATTAAATTAAAAGGATTAAAATTATTTTTAAAATTTAAAAACTAAAATTTATTAAAATTTAGGAAATAGAAAATTTTTAATTATGATTTCGAATTTGCAAACATATTTAACTCTTACTTTTATTTATATTTTAGTCTGCATAACCTCTCTCAAAAACATTCATATTTATGTTGAAATATATCAAAAAAATCAACATTTATGCTGCTTTATAATATATATAATTAAAATCCCATTTTTTTGTTGAAATAGTACAAGTAGATATTTTTTTATTTGTTTCAATTAAGTTCCATTCTTTTAAAAAGATTCGATACTACTACATCAATTAAAGACAAGGACAATGATAATATCATATTCATACGAACCATTATTATTTTATATTCAATTTAATCTTTATATATATATATATTTTATTTAATTTAGTCCTATTTTCTTTTAAATGAAGTAACATTATTCTTCTCCATCAAATTTATTTTTTATATAGATGTTTCACTGATATTTTTATTAAATATTTATGAAATAATTTTTAAATCAACTCTAACATGTTATTGATTTTTATTTGATAAATTAACTTTAAACAAAAGCTTATAAAGACACAAAGAATTCATCTATTTTTTTTTTTTAAAGTACCAAAAGGCCAAATAATATGAGAGGTTAAGACAAAGACGAATTTTGTTATAATTTAAAGATTAAAAATATTTTAACCTTTTCAAAATTAATTTTTTTCAAATATAAAATATTTTATGGAGCATCGAAATATTATATTATGTTGTCGACACTAGAAGATTATTACCTTCATAATGGAATTTGTTGAAACTAATAAAAATTGATAAAACTTGTCCAAAGTCTTAGTAGAAAATTAGTTTCAACTATTTTTATATCGTATTTTTTAATTAGGGGTGACAATGTGGGCTTGACTAGGATATTGAGTCCGTTGACATGTAGAAACCTGACCCGCAAAAGCCTGTAGCACGCGCGGGCTAGCTCACGGTCCGGATAAAAAAAGTTTTACACTTGTACATACCGATTACTTTCCTTCTAGTCTTTTGTACGAAAGTTTCAAATTCTTGTATGACTAAAAACAACAAGTATTATATATTTTTTAATGTACTAAAATTTGAAGAATTTATCGTATATATGAAAATACAAATATAAATACGATAAAAATATTGAATTATCAATTTGTCATCCAATTCTTCAAAATTTTTATTTAATTTCATAAATTTGTTAAAATTTCTCGAATTGTTAAAAAACAAAAATTTTATAATAAAATTTAAAAAAAAAAAAAGACAAACTGACTGTATTTATACCGGGCAAACTAAACTTTTCTGTCTGAAGTAAAATTGCAGGATGTACTACACCTACATTGTCACTCCCTATTTTTAATTATATTTGCTTAATTAAACTCAACGTTTTAAGTAACATGTGATATGATTTTGCAAGGAATTTTACTATTTTAATATCTAAATATAGTATACATGTAATATAATAAATTCAGTCCTAAAATTATTTATATACTATTCATTACAAATTTGCTGGTAACAACATGTTACCGAATAACAATATATATTAAAGCCACTACTTTACTTTTGAAAATAAAAAATCTTAAAAAAAAAAACTATAACACTTCGATCAACTTTTTTTCTTAACAAAAATTTAACAAAGTTTATTTTTAACATATTCCAAATTCTTTTCTTTTATTTTCTTTTAAGTCACACCAAACACTTTTTTTTCGAATGTTAAAATCTTTTCACGTATACTTTGTTTTGTCCATAAAACGGTCGATAAAACTTTATCGAAAAAGCATTGAAGTATAATAATGTTACTGTTGAAAAACATCAATTCTCTAGACAGATGGTACATTTGATGGAAATGAACATGTGTTATAGTGCACTTTATCACCCTCGCATGCAGTGGCGGATCTTGACCAAAAATTTTGGAGGGGTCAGAATAATATAATATTTTGATCATTTGATTGGATCATTAATATAACACTTTAAAAAATGACTTTTCTACAAAATAATTGGATCGTTAGATTGGATTATTAGTATAATGCTTTAAATATTTTAAAAGATGTGAAAAAATATGATTTAACTTGTTTTCATCTTCACGTGTAGCTTCTTCCCTTTTACTACTTCTACAAAATAAATTCATTATTTTATTCTTCATCGATATGTTTTTTTTAAATATATTAAAAAATAATTTATCACAATCTAATAAAATATTGAAAGACATAAGTATTAGAAGAAAAATATATTATAATCAAGTCACAATTAAAAATCGGTTATAAAAAAACATATACATTTTTTTTTCTTCTATAATCATAAAAAGTAAGTATACAAAAGGCTCACGAGATAAAAAATAATTTTAATAACTATTAAAGTAATATTTCATCATCAAGACAAGAGAGAGTTACATTTTTTTTCTTCGAGAAATGAAAGAAACAGATGAGAAATGAGAGCAAACATAATGAGTATGGGTCTAACTTTATTTTTCTTCAAAAAAAAACATATGATAGTGAGAGATGAGTACAATTTTGTCAAAATTTAAAAAGGCAATGACAGAAGAAAATAAAAAATATTTTAATAAATGTTTTGTTTAATTACTCTTTTGGTTATTGTTTCTAAAAATGTAAGTTGATCTTCCAGTTTTTATAGTTTCAATTTAGTGACAATTTGATATTTTTAGACGAAAACAAATACTAGAAGACTAATTAAACCTATTTTTTTTTATTATTTTGGATTTTATGTTTTATTATTTATTAACATTAAATGTTGTATTTTATAAAAGAAATAAAGATACAGAATTTAATTATCATCAATTTCTAATTTTAAAAATTTCAAAAATTTAAAAATTAAAAAATGAATATATAATTTTGAAAAAAATAAAAAATATTTGGGGGGCCTAGGCCTCTCCCTGCTCCTGAGATGGTCCGCCCCTGACTCTAGTTGATCTTAAATTTAGAAAATAATTTAAAAGATCACTTAATTAAATTTTAATTATCTTTTAACTTTAGGTATTTATAATTGAATTATTATCAGAAATTTTTGTTTTATTCAATATTTCAAATATTTTTTATTTTATTTAGTATTCTATCATTACTTTTTGTTATTAACGAGACAATTTCACCGTTATTTTTTTTCTTATTTTAAAAAAGTCTAAAAGAATAACTAATTAAACGATAAATTAAAAACAGAAAAATAAAAATTGATAAATATGTAATCATTAGATAATAAAATAAAATAAAAAACATTTTTAAATACTTAAAAAATTAATAAAAAGATAAATTTTACGGGATATTTAAAATTTGATTAAAGTTTAATGTCAACCATGTAATCTAAAAAATACCACAAATAGAAATATACTTATGAATGTGCACCACACTCTCACCTACAGTACTTTTAATGACAAAAGAAAAAAAAAGGTAAAAAATAGTATTCTTTTTGACAAAGATTGTTTTTTCTTTAAGAAACATAAATTGCTTTTAAAAGACTCTTTTGTAAAGTAGTAAAATATCGTGATAGATACATCCACACAACCACGTGATAAATTGCACGAAAATATCTAGCCAAATTTTTTGCGTGATTATAGTTCACAAAATTTAATTAGTTTTCTTACTTCTTTCATTAACATAAATAAACCTAACATTTAAGATATTTTCAATTTTAATGTTAAGTTTAATGATTTTATTTAAAAAAAGGAAATTGTTAATAAAATCTACTGATCTCAATTCTTGTAAATATATATTTTTCAAATAAAATTAAGTTAGTCATCATTGTCAACTTTGACATTTATATAAATAAATTATATTTGTTATGAAACAAATTTAAATAAATATATGGAGGTAAAATATTAAATTATTTATATTACTTTTCACAAATAAAAACTAAATTAATTAATTTATCAGCATAATTATTTCTCTCATGAAAAAACATAAGAAATTTTGGACTGCGTATACTTATAAAAATGCAAGTACCATTGTCATCTCATTCTAGGATTCCAAAAAATCAATCGTTGATCCAAAAAATCATGACAAACAAAAGAATAATCATTATCCAACCAAAATTTTTGAAAGTCCTTCTTCTAATCAAGCATGCTCTAAAACATAAATGACCCTCATAAATTCACTATAAATGGAAGTCTATATTCCTAAAAGTTGAAAAACTATTCACATATTCTCTCTTACTTCCTATACAAATATTAGCACATGAAGCCAAACTAGAACAACTCATAGCTGCATCATCAATATTCACCTTAAGTCAATTAGTAGATAGAAGTTGTGTTATTACGTTTATAGAAGAAACCAACATACTTTCCTTAGTTTGAATATTAAAAATTTTCAACACCAATAAATCAGTGATAGTATTACTCATATGTTCCTTAGATTTATTTCCAATGATACATAGTAAGTCCTCAACTTAAAAAATGGGAGAAAGGAATCAATTAAATTATGAAATCTATTGTAATTTCTCATTGTTCAAATCATCCCGATAACCTTGGTAATGATAGACACTTTAATATTTTTAAGAAAAATAAACTAAAAAAAACTTCATCAACTAAAAAGTGCAAATCTTAAAAAAATTCCTTTAACTATTCTCACAATCCTATAATAATAAAACATTGAAAGAACAAATGCCAGAAATATTCAACATTATTTCCGGATAAATAAAACAGAATATAAAATCACTTTCGTAGTCATCCAACCAAATCCAGTTACTATCATCATGTTTTAATATACAAAATTTTCATTAACTCATTTTTATTTTTACTAATTAGACCATTTTTTTTAAACTACGCAAATAAATTTTATCAAACTATATTTAAACAGATAGATTTATCTATCGTTCACATGTCATCATTTATGTATCAAAAAACTAAATTTGGACCCTTGAACAGTGGTCATCCATGTTGGAAAATTTATATTAATCCTTGTTCGTAGAAGACAACACCGCTCATGGGTCGGAATTTAGTTTTCGTTGAGATATGTGAGCAATAAATGAGTTTATTTATGTTAATAAAGTTTGAGAATTTATTTATGTTAACAAAGTTTGAGAATTTATTTGTGCAATTTAAAAAAAATGTTTAAGAAAAAAATTGAAATTTATAACTCTAGTCAGTGTATAAAAATATATGGTATGTTTTACATGGAAAATAGATTCTTGTTAACAGTTAAAAAAATTATAGTTTTAATTTATGATTTTAAACTTTATTTATTATTAGACAAATATTTCTGAAAAAGTGTAAATATTTAGATTTACGAAAATGGGTATTATAATTGTGTATATACAAACCTAAACCTTTTACATTTTTAACTTTAAACCCAACATAGAATACATTTTATTTTTTAATTTTCTTTTAAAATTAGAAATTTTACACTTATACTTAATAAAATTAACAGAATAATTTTTATAACAAATACTTTTCATGATATAATTTATAAGAACGAGTAACAATAGACATAAACATATCGAAGAAGATTAAAAGAAGAGTTATAAGCTTAATATATGTTGGAAGTCCCACATCGATTAGAGATAAGACCAATTCACAATATATAAGTAAGTGTAATCCTTACTTTACAAGTCGGTTTTGTGGAGTTGAGTTAGGCTTTAAACTCACTTCTAACACGGTATCAAAGTCAAGCTAGAGCTTATACGGACCACCCACTAATTTCTTGTCTCATGTTAGGTGTAATCCTCACCTAATTTAGGCTTTAATCTTACTTCTAACAATATAAAAAGAGAAGGGATATATTCCAAAATAAGTTATTCTATTTGATCCTTCTTTAAAATTGCCAAGTTGCTTAAGTTACTTAATTGATATCCACATGTAATACATTCTTCTTTTAAGCAATAGTGTCATTTTAATTGATTCCTTTCTCCTCTACTCAATAGCTACTTCATTACTTTTTTTTTTCAAATTCCTTTTGAATTAAGATTTTTTTCTTCTTTTTGAAAAAGTTAATCATATTTTGAGATTGACTTCTTAAATTTACTTATCCTGAGTTTCATTTTTTCCATATAATAGGTATGCAAGTTTACATATCTAGTCTATTTTTATTGATCACATCACACGTCATGATTTAATCCTATGTTTGGCGCACTTCACCCTATATACTATACTAAATAATAATATAACTATATAACATTAAACGGGTAAACAATTTAATATTACTTCAATAAACTTAACAATTACCTATGCAAGAGTATCATAATATTAGTTAGAGGCCCAAGAAAAGAGAAAAATAAGAAATTTTCAAATTATAAGAATACATTACATGCAAATTCATTGTTCAATATAAGAAATGAAATTAATAATATGTATCAGCATAAAAAGCATGCAACATTGAGAATACTTAATATGTTGTAAATGAATTTTTTATTCTACTATTAGAAGCAAATTGAAAATATTAAAAACACATTATATCTTTTAATAGTAAAATTATCCTTATTAGATATTAATACTCAATTATGTCATTGTATAAATAACCATCTTCGTAATCAAATAAAAAAAAACTATAAACCATGTTTTATCAATAGAAATACATGTTTGTCATTGAGTCTATTGTATCGATATAAACGTGTCTTAATTAATGAATATGGAGAAGTAAAATTTGGTAGTGGCTAAAATTATACTCAATTATATTTATATAACCAAATAAATGATCAAACTATTAAATTATACTTTCATTTTCTTATTTAATTAATTATAATTATTATTTATTATGTGGTTTTAAATATTATTTAATGAAACTAGTATCTAATTTATTAAAATTATATCCAACACTCAAATATTAATTTATATTAAGTCCAAGTCATGGGTTCAAGCTTTACAATTTTTTTTTCTTTCTAAAGTTTAGTCATTAATAATGATTAAAAACCATACCAACAAGGAACTGAAACACGCCTTGTTTCAAGAGAGACTAACGACTTGGCCGCCACACTGAAATAGATTTCATCTTAAAATATTCACATTCCAATTTATTTCATCTTTCACATAAAAATAATCAACATACTTCTTCTGCCCACTGTTCAAAAATGGCGCCATGTTATAACATTCTTCTTCCGATGCTCCAAGACTTTCTGTACTCAAAAGAATAACATACAATAGTGGCTCAGTGCCATTTCACTGATGAGGACACCTTCACAACACCAACATTACTATATCTGACATTAAATACAAGAGAAAACATGAATAAATATAAAAGGATAATCGTGACAGATTAAAATAAGAGATATGTATTTAACTAATGCACTCAAAAGAACCACATACAATAGTGGCTCAGTGCTATCTCGCAAATGATGACACCTCCACAGGATCGACATTGTTATATCAGACATTAAATATAAGAGAAAACACGAATAAAAAATCAAAAAGGATAATCGTAATTAAAATAACACAAATGTAATGTTCTTATAACAAACTTAGAGCCGAAATAGAAATAAGGAAACCTTGAGCCCTTGTCACTAACTATAGTGAAAATCTTTTAATGTGTTTTCCAATTTCAAACCTCACTTTCTTAAACTTAAACTCCGTTGGTCTAGTGTAATATAAAAGAGAACAAATTTGAGATTTGACCATAAAAAAACATAGAGTACTTGTGAATTTTACAGAGCTATGTCCATAACAGAGTAGTAACTATTTTAAATAAATTGTTACAAAATTTGTGAATCACGTTACCAAAGTCCATTCAACTGCTCTGAAAATTGATTAATAAAATGGACCATATTTCTAAAAATAATTATTCAAGAAGGATATCTCATATTATTTCATCTGATGATCGCTAATAGTAGAAATGTGTCACTTAATCTTTAGCGTGTTAATCGTCAGACATGTTTTTCACATATAAGAAAACAGTAGGAAAAATCCTTAATGATCAAGAATTTTAGTCATCGAGACCTTTTGTGCTCATTATGGACATATTTGGTACTATGTTGTTGCATTGAAATTAAAAGACTCTTATAGATGTTGGAAGTTAATGTTGTACAGTAGGATTATTTTCTATGAGGACACTAACAGTTGAGTCATCCAAAGATCCACCCTCATGCACCACCTTTCTACAAGAGCATTTCTCCCTTCGCCTTCTCTTCGGCCTGTATTTGTCTTCCTCTTCTCTTTCATTCACAAAGGAAAGAAACGATCGAAGACGAGCAGAGTGAGATGAGCGTTCAAGGTTACTACTGTTGGAGTGTCTGCTAAAACGGTAAACCATTCGAATACCATAGCAAAGAAGAGCAACGAAGCATGCCATGCCACTAAGTAGGAACAGACCCCAAAAACTGTTTAGCTCAAGTCTGTCTATGCCTTGTTTTCCACCCTCTGAGCTGCAAGCACTTCTCGTTAGCCATTTGTCGTGAATTCTTTGGAGGTCACCATTTTCTGATAGTTTAAGGATCGCAGTTGACATATCAATTGATAAAGGAGATTCTCTGGGGAAGCCCTGTATGTTACATTCAAAACATGTTGTTATAGTTATTCAACCACCTATCTTAGTACTTTGAATGATGAATTTGGTATATGTGATGTTGATTTTTGTGATTTATATACTTACAAAGCCCCATCCCATCTTGGTGAACTCCTGACCGACGATACCGAATTCACATCTGGTGGCTAGGAAGAGTTCCATATATGCACGTTCATCTATTATTGCAGCAACACCACCGTTAGCTGGCCCATCCTTCAAGGCTTTTTCATATTCTGATGGGGAGTTCAGAGGAACAAGCCTTGATCTGTGTATGTTCAGCTCCTCTGTCAGATAATTCTCAGCAAATGAACCCCTCAGGAAACCTATGCGATCGTTGCTTATTACTAAGCTTTCAATTCCTTTAATCGGTGAAGAGAGTTGTTCCACAGTTAGTATGGAGGTGAGGCTTGCAATGTAGCTTGAGTTCAGTATCAAAACCACAAACAACCATATGATCAGCACAAAGCGACCAAGTGTGCTAACTGTTTTTTCTCCTGCATGCAACCATTTTTAGCTTCAACGCTTTGAGCTTTAGGATGATTATTTAGGTTTATTTATGTCTACTTTCTTCTTGAAATTTAGTTTCTGTTCACTACATGAGGAAAACATCAAGGATATAACTAGATAACAAAAAGTTACAATCACTTACTATGTGCAAAAAATAGGGTTGAGAAACTGAACCTGCAGAAATGAATGATGAAGATGTCAGCGATTGATAAAGTATGGTAGTGGTCAAGTGTAACAATCAAGACCACCATATTTTAAAATTGTCTTGCCACTTAATTACCAAATAATGGTGACAAATTGTCTTCTAGTTGGGCCTCTAAAGTCATCATTTATGCGACGCTCTAAAATCCACACAACAGCTCCCACCACTAAGAAAAACATTCCTGTCACAAACCACATCATTGGACTGAATGGTGTTAGGAAAGCCCAAGCACTGGATTTCAACTTCTTAATAGGTGCCACGACAACTAGCCCAGACTCAATATATGGCTGAGTAAAGTCCACTATCTTGGTTCTGTTAGTAGTAATGGTAATGTCTCCCACCACAGCATCGAAGGCCTGCACATACAAAAAACAATTTCCATGATGGAATTTAGAATAAACAAAACATCAGATAAAATGAAGACAGGTTATGAAAACTTGGCACTCACACCGACTGTGATCATGTGAAGAAGATCTGAATTTAATGGGTTGGTTTTGCCATCTCCAAATGAAACAAACTTGTAGGGAACGGGATAAGACAACAACCTGATAGCTGCAGTGAACACATCTATGCAATAACCACCAAACATCTCAGTTCCCTCAGTTCTTGACACAAACTCACGGTAACTAATTCTAAGAGGGACCCCAATTCTCAAGGGTTTTCCATTGCTGGAAAAAACCCATCCACGTGGGGTTTGAGTTGTTTGACCAGGCCAGATGACGCCATAGAGTCCATCACCAGAAATGGAATGATTAGGAG
>Ga0099823_1000228_pt1 | contig 32046 bp, 13 predicted proteins | sample CowpearedBW_FD_76831 | JGI IMG/M metagenome (GOLD analysis project Ga0099823, IMG submission 76831) | Root nodule microbial communities of legume samples collected from California, USA - Cow pea red BW | ecosystem: Host-associated > Plants > Roots > Nodule | place: USA: California | collected...
TATACTTTTATTTGTATTAAATACTTTTTATATGTGGAATATATTTGATGATTTACTTTTTGTTAACTTTTCTTATTTTAGAAATGTTTATGTTTTCAGAATAAACTATATTTACTATTTCGTCAACCAACCAGGTGTATTTTATAAAAATGTTTTTATACTAAAATCAACAAATGATTCATCGGTTAAAATAATGTAATTAATGTTGTACAAAAGTTCCAGTAATCAAGACTTCAATTTGTAGTTTTTTTTTTTCATGCACCTGTAATTAGGACATGTATAATTACAGTCCAAACACTCTTTTTAATTATGATTATTGACCTATTTTATGTTAATTAGATAATTAGGTGATGAATGTTATTACCATTTAGTTTGTGTGACAATAACTTCACACATGCTATATAAAAGATTCTGATGAAATCATGTAGATAATCGACAGAGTGACTTGGATTGTCAAACATCATCAAATCACATTTGTAAAGCCCTTTTTTAAAATAATCTCACACGATCGATGACTTAAACATATTTTAGAGATTTTTTTTAAGTAATCTCGCATGACCAAAAACTTAAACGTTTGATTACACGTTTATATATCTCTTTTAGAATAATTTTACATGACATGTTAGTTAACTCTACTGACTTAATCATATAGTAGATTTATTTTTACTCCAAGAAATAAATTTTTATTTGTAAAAGAAAACTAAAAGATCACGTTCCTTACAAATTGTATCAAAATTCAATGTGGGAATATCATATTTTTATTTATTTATTGAATAATATGTAAACTATTTTTATAATATAACAGTAGCTGAATTGGAAATATTTCATTTAACCAATGTACTAATTAAAGCAATAACTCACTATAATCAAATTAACTAGATGTTACGACAATTGGTTAGTTATAACTTGCTAGTACTTTTAACAATTTATAGTATATTTAATAAAAATACATTAAATGTGTTAATCCATTTTACGTATTAAAGATGCTTATGGTTTCTATTTAGAAACTGAACAAGTAATTAATAAAAATTGAAAATATTTATTCAACACTACCGTTGTTAAATCACATAATTATGTATCTTTGTATCCTCTTTGTTAATCTCAGAACTTCAGATTGCATATATCGGTTATTCAAGTTAAGTAATTTGAGAACAAATGACTTTTTATTATTTTTTTAATATAAATTGTTCAGATATTCAACAGAGTTGATTAAGAATTAAAACAAATTTAAATGAAATAAATAATTGTTTACGTAAATAAAGAAATGACTCCTTAAAAAGTTAAGGAATCTCCTTTAACAACAAAGGTCTTTTTTTTACAGTAAGAATTAAAAAAATAAATAAAATTGAGAGCCTAAATCAAAATATTGTATTAATGCTGTTTTCTGGGAAATACGTATTATTCATCCCTAGTAGGGTTACAAAAACAATGCCGTTCTAGAAAAAACATGTTTTAACATGCTTAATGATTCTCAAAATTAACTTACCAGTGATATTAAAATTGATTTTAAGAAAATTGAAAAAAAAAACATTACGTTAAATTTAATTGATTTTAAGCGTAACACTAGTAAAATATAGTAATAATTAAGCTGTGTTATAAGCGTAAACTATTACGAAGAAAGATGTTTAATAAAAAAAATTATATTTATAACCAAACATAAATAATTTTTGTTTCTAATAATGATTTATTTTTAATTTTTTTTAAGAACACTTTATTTTGAAACTTAAATAAATTAGTCAACTTCACTTAGAAATTAATCTCACTTTATCATTTGAATAACATCAATTAGAAACGAAATATGTATCATATATGACAATAAAAATTATCAACAAACATATTTATTTATTTTTTAATTCTAAAAATATTATTGAAATTTATTTACTTTTAATAATTTACAGGATACTTAACAATAAGGTTATTTTGATAATAATTATCTTAAATTATTATTAAAAAATGTAAATTTATTATATATTACCCATGCGTAATCATTCAACTTTTAATAAAAGAAACAAAGTAGTTTGTTTTTGAAAAAAAAAAATCCAACATGCCACATTTTTTCAAATATGCTTTTACTATTGGAACTGGTTGAGGTAAGATTATGTGAAGCTAAACTAAAACTAGCTCAATTATATACATGATTCGTATTTTACAATTAATTAATATCGTATTAACTGAAATATTGACTCAAAGAAAATCTATCATTACCTCAATTTAACACGTGCTTTCCGCAGATGGTTAAAGATTAGACGCTGAGTCAATATTTTCTTTTATATTTTAATTTTCTAATTTCGGATCATTAAATTCAATAATACATTTACTGTTCTTTTAAATAAATTATATGTCGCTTTTACTATTATAATATATAGTTTGTTAAATACACATGATTTTTGCAGTCAATATATATAATTTTAACAAAAAGAAAGGGCACGAGATCAAAATGCCAGAAATATAAATAGAAGGTTTTTTTTTTATATATTTCATTTATAAGTAGAAGGATTCTAAAAGAGAAAGGTTATTCACTTATAAGTTTAGGCATTCATAAAATGCTTCTTTCCATTCGGAAACAATAATTGTTTAAGGCGGCTCTAACATACTGGGTAAGAAATATTTAACTAATATATATCTCTATTAAAATGAATTTTTAATTACTTTTCTGTCTCTTTATAATAAAAGTAATATTATACATTTAATTATATTATTCAAAAATAAATTACAAATTATTAATGTAGACAAATTCATTTAAAATATAATATATATTTTAATGCTGTGTATTATTTTGAGTAAAGAAAATATAGACCACGGAAATAGATAAAAAGTAAGTTGAAAAATATAGGTAAAAAATAAAATTGAATGTTTAATTATTTAGTAAAATAAAAATATTTTTTAAAGTAGTAAGTTGAGAAGAAACAAGTAGAAAGATAAATAATTAACATAGATAAAAAAAATTAATAAAAATATGTTTAACCATCTTCCTAACATTAATTCTCATTTTTCTCACTCAATCTAACAAATTAATTCTCTAACCTCTTCCTACCTGATCTCAACTAAATAAGCTCTGATCGTAGTAAATATGCCTATATAATTAGATATAAAAGTTCAATCTCTTACCCACATTTCTTTTTAAAAAATACAATTTAGTGAATCTGACCTTTCATTTAATATTTTTTTGCCTCAATTTAATGATTATTCCTTAAAAGTAGATAATGTATTAAAAGAAATATATTGAAAAATATATTATTAATGATTTCCAAAACTGAACTTTTTATATTGATAGTTCGTAGTTGAAGGTAGCGTGAAATTGCAACAGTATAAAACATTTCTCTTTTTTTATTTTAAACAAATAATATAGTAATTAATAACAATTATTTTTCATGTTCTTAAAATTAGAGAACATATTACTCACTATTAAGAATGTTGACAATAACTTTTTAACACTTCTTATCATTAATTAATATTTAACAAAAGGTAAAAATCATGTATTAAAATTTGATGGGTACTGAAAGGTGTTCAACTTAAAAATAAAAAACTGTGAGAAATTAATATTTCTGATTTATTTTAATGTACGTAATGGAGTTTAATTGTTTTTACGAGTTGCCCAGTGTGACGTCCCTACGTAGACGTATTTCGTTTTTGCCCGGAGGTGCAGCTGGTCTTTAACTGGTACCCGAACCCGACCCGACCCGGATGAGTATTTTGCAGTGTTTCTTTGTCTCCTGTTCTACATAGAAGCGACTCATAACTGAGTATTTAGCAATAGATCTCTGGTCTCGCTCTTTCTGGTTTCACTAAATCCTCTCTTCAAATACTTTCTCTATAATTCAATCCCTAATCTCATAGGGTTCTGGATCTTTCTCCCATTCTTTTCAATCTCTGATCCTTCCCTTTCCCTCCCTCATGTAGTGTTTTTTCAATTTCAGTTACCGCCATAAATTCATTTTTCTTTTTTTTTTTCAATTTTTTCTGCGTCGACGTTAAATTAATGGCCTCGTTTCGGCGGACACTGTCGCCGGCGTATCCCGATCGCCAGTACATAAACGGTTCGTTTCCGGTTTCCTCTCCGACGCATAAGCTCGCTTCCGGGAACGCCAAGTACTCGTCGCCGTTGCCGGCGCTTGCGGCGGAGTTTCGGCGACTCGTCGGCGGTGTGTTCACGCGCCGGCACGGTCGGAAAGGGCAGTGGAGAAGGGCGGCGTTCAGGTGTGTTCTGTGCTTCTTCGTAGGGTTCTTGCTAGGCATGTTCCCGTTTGGCCACATGGCGGAGGACATTCGGTCGCACGAAATCTCGTTCGAGATGAAGCCGCCGCTGCCGCACGCGAACAACGCGCAGCAGCTGCGCCAGGAAGATCGCGTTCTGCGAAATCGCGTCGATGAGGGTTTCGTGATCGATCCGGTGAGCCTAAGCGCAGAGAGGGAGAGGCAGAGTGATAGGTTCGATTTTGTGCCGAGGAAGCCGCTGATTGTGGTGACGCCGACGTACGGCCGCGCTTTTCAGGCGTATTTCCTGAACCGGTTGGGGCAGGTGTTGCGGTTGGTGCCGCCGCCGGTGGTGTGGATTGTGGTGGAGATGAAGGCGGCGTCGATGGAGACGGCGGAGGTACTGAGGAAGACGGGCGTGATGTATAGGCATTTGGTGTGCAATAAGAATTTGACGGATGTGAAGGACAGGGGGGTTCATCAGAGGAACACAGCGTTGGAACACATTGAGCGTCATAGGCTCGATGGGATTGTTTACTTTGCGGACGATGATAATGTGTATTCTCTTGAGTTGTTTGATTCCTTGAGAGACATCAGGTGCTTACTTTGCTCCTAGTTGATTGGACTGTCGTTTTTTGTTTTGTTTTTCTTCGGCTTTCTAATTAGTTGGTCTCGTGGTGATTTGTTTGCATTTGCAATTTGCATCTGATCCGTGTTATCTTGCATTTGTGGAGTGTTAGTTGTTATTGTTGCTAGTATGAAACAAAGTTTTTACCTCCTGTTTGTTAGTTGCCTCTAGTTACTTACCGCTGGCTCCAAGCGGTTGGCACCCCTGCTTTTCGGTAGCATTTGGCTTTTAGGTTTCGCTTAATGTAAACATCAATTTAGATAATTGAAATATGATTGACTTTGAGGTTAACCGAGGGAAGGGCCGTGGGATTCCATTCTTGGGTTCTAATGTGTTTTGGGGAACGCATTTGAGAAATTACTCTTATTTTGTTTAGGTTTCATTTAAATAATTACATTACTATATTTGTATATTTAGTTTTAGGATATTTAGCATCTCTTGGTAATAAAGTTAATACAACTGTCCTTTTTTGTGGTGTCGATTCATACTTTCTTTGACTTTTAGAAATATGTAGGCCCAATTTATATAAATTTCGCAATAAGCATTTTATAAGGGAAGAACTAGGAAGGCAAGTGATTCGACCTTTGAATTAGACGAGACACTATCTAAAATAGCTAAAGTGAAAAAGTTGATTTTAACTTGTGAAAAATGTTTGATTTATTTAACTTATTTTCTTTTACAGATAAGAAGTTTATTCAAGGTAGACCGCAATGAACATTTTTAATGTACATTTGTCTTTTTATAGACTTAACACAACTTATAATATACTTCTTGAGTTTTTCTTTATTATTCTTGTACCAAAATCTGCTATGTCCCAAATTTTCAGTAGAGTGGAAAACAATGGTTCTTGGTTTGTGGTTTCTTGTGGGATTTTTTGCCATTTGTGCATCTTTGAGTAGTCACGGAGCCTTTTCCCCCCTTAATTGATATGTTTTTACCTGTAATAGCAGTAATGTTGTATTGTCTTTGTTTTTTGTCTTCAAGAATTTATAAGGGAAAGGACGAAAACAACAAAAACCTTGTTTTCACCGTTTTCTTTGCTATTTCTTGAAAACAGGGAACTAAGTAAGGTAAAATCTATGTAATCATTCGAGAAAACATATTTACTGAATGAAAACCAAAATCTAACCAAATCTACCTTTACATTTTCATATTTTTGTTGACTTAAAGTTTTGGGGAGTGGAAGTTCCATTCCAAGGTTAGAGCTAGTTACAAGCCTCAATTGTACTAATAACGAGCTTCTGTCCAAAGAAGGAGCTTTATTGATGCTATTGTCATCTTTATGGTTTAGAAATAGTTTTTATGTAAAGAATTCCCACGCATCATTATCTTTATTTATGAAGATTCCATTTTACCTTCAACTTCAAAGTAACTTTAAGATTAGAGAAAGAGATTAACTTAAACTTCGTCTGTAGCCACTCTTCCTGCTTGGTGAATAACCTCCTTCTAAGTGAGATCCCTTGGTGATGCCTAGGAACTAGTTGAGTAGTTGCAACTAGGTAAAACCGCTTGTGGTTTGGGCTTATGTCCTAATCCCCTACGTAAGATCTTCCGGTAATCCCAAAATGTCATAGGCGCCCTTGGGGGTGCCTACCCATTCTACCTTTAGTCACCAAATTAGAAAAGCCAGGTCAAAAGCCACCTATTACCTAAAGGAATTCAAGTATTTGGAATTGTTAATAACGTTAAGCTTTCTTTGAGACATATCTGTTGGTTTTATAAGTGTGCAACATGTAATAATGAATTATGTCCTATCTTGTAAATTTGAATTCCTACGTTCTAATGTTGAACTGATTTTATAGCCGCTTTGGCACTTGGCCTGTTGCCATGCTTGCTCCAAGCAAGAACAAGGCCATTTTGGAGGGTCCTGTATGCAATGCAAGCCAAGTGATCGGATGGCATACAAATGAGAAAAGTAAAAGACTTCGTAGATTTCATGTTGATATGTCTGGATTTGCATTCAACAGCACAATCTTGTGGGATCCAAAACGATGGCGGCGCCCTTCTTTAAATCCCATTAGACAGTTAGACACAGTGAAGGAAGGTTTTCAAGTATGACTTCTATTCTATGTCTTTAATCTGACATTTAGTTGGTCTTACTATTTAATATTGTTTAAGCCATTTAATATCATCAGCAATTCTTATAGTCATTAAACTCATGTAACTTTTGGTTTGACAGGAGACCACCTTTATAGAACAATTGGTTGAAGATGAAAGTCAAATGGAAGGCTCACCTCATGGCTGTTCCAAAATAATGAATTGGCATCTTCATTTGAGTGCTCATAATACAGTTTACCCAAAAGGTTGGGTGCTTCAGAAAAACCTAGATGCTATCATACCTGTCAAGTAATCCTCCACCAATTCTATTGTGAGTGTGTGATAGGTATGATCTGATTTGTAATGTGCATATAGAATCTTATCTGTAATTCTTAAAGCGAATACAGGATGCATTTTAAAGTGATACTGAAGAAATTAGAATGTTAACTTGAGAAATTTTGCTCCTCTCGGGCCTCACATCAACTTGAGATTCCTTTAGTTTGTGAAATTATTAAAAGGTTTAATAATAGCTTTAACACCATGCGAGACAAAATTAACTTGGCTTTTGTTCATGACAGTTTGCCCATATTTGGTATTGGTTCATCACAGAATATATGGATACATGAGTTAGCCACCATTGGCACTAATGCATTGTGTCGCCGGGCGGACAGGAACAGGCTATTGATTTTGTTCCCGAAGTCTCTTGCACAAAAATATTTGCAAGGGAAAATTTTTGCTGTTGTAAAGTATGTACCTTATTTCTTTGGGAGAAATAGATTCTTGGAGAAGAAAAAGAAAAATACTCTTTTAATTGATTGTTGGATTTCAATATTATACACAACTATGTATAGGTGGATATATCATCTGGGGGCCAATTGATGGCATCCCATACTGTTTCTGATTTAGGCAGTACATCAAAATCTGCAGAGGGTAATGTCTCAAATGTACACTCTTTTCCTTTTATTCTTTCAATTCATGCTATTCTTCTCACTACTTGCTTTATTGCCTTGAACCTCTAAATAGGTTAATTATCAATTGCCTGCTAATCTTCAATGAACATAGGTTAGTTATTTATTCCATTAGTAACTTAGTATTCACACTTTATAAAAATAAAGATAAAAGTTCCTAGTTAATGTAATTTATTTTCTAAAGTGTTGAATATTTATATATTAAATATTTCATTAATAAGTATCGGTAGAATATCTTAAAATATTAGATATAGTTTGTGTCAAACATGGATATATGACACAAATTAAAGTATCAATATCAGTTTAAGACTAATTAAACATAAAGTGAGAAGTAATATAAAATAAATAAAATTTTTGTGTAAAACTAATATTTATAGTTTTCTTTAGAAATTTTAATATTATTAATTTATAATTTTTTTTTCTTAAACTCTTGACAGGTTCTTTTTTATAAAAGCTATTATAAACGAAACCAGCTAACTTTACTTTAGTGGTGTGCAACTATCGTATACAGAAAACAATAACTAAAAAAAGTGAAATTTCGTATCATTAGCATTTACAGTACAACGGGTGACTTTAAGTGAAATTACAAATAATATATACGTAAATATATAAACTATTAGAGTAAAGTCTTGTCTCCATCTGGATTGTGGGATATTATCATAATTGAGTTTGAAATTATAAAATGATAACTAAATATCTAAAACTAAATTCTGCACTGAAGTTCACCCTGCGAATTAGTCACTGTACATTGAGAATCCCTTACAAAATGATAAATGTATGGCTAGGATGTCACGCGCCACCACATGTACTGTAGTTTATAAAGTAATAAAAATAAAATTACTAAATGTACAGTATCTCGAATGGCATATTTAAATTTTGAACATTCATTTGACCTTTTCTATTACTAGAAATTACTATGACAATGTTTCACAACTTTAAAAACCGAAGGTGTACCAAAATCACTAAATAACGATTGAATAATTAATCGATTTTAATTCACAGTGCAAAGAAAAATTAGCTGTAGCACATTTGATAAATTTGACTACTCAAGAGCAACCAATGAAGGAGATAAAACGTTCGAGTGAACTAAATTATTAAATGATTACTAAACACGTGTTTGACGGTCAAGTTAGCCTATATCTTTGATGTCCACCACGTGATATTCATGTTAAATGAATCAAAATGATAACTATAATTGTTTGACCTTTTCCAATTCACATCAATAGAAACTAAAATGAAACATTTAAGAACTATTATAAAACATTTAGGAATCAACATGAAACTTCCACACATCAAAATGACAATTGTCATTTATTTTCTTCCACACGATCGAGCTCAAATGAAAACATTCAAGGATGGAAGGATCCAACCAATTGCTTTCAACGTATATGGAACCAGAATAAATGAGAAAAAAAATTATTTTAAATTGTGTGCTTTCTTTCCTTTTCTGACTAGAAACATTTCAAGTTCAAGTTTAAGCGTTACAATTTTATGAAATATTCATATCTGCTTTTAAAATTAGAGTTTACTAACTTTAGCATACAGCATTAACTCCAAACGATCTAGTACTCTCTGAATAAGTTTTAAACATTTTTCTGACCTAAAGCAAGACTAATGTCAGAATATCTTCTACGTCATCAACCTAACAAGTCATATAGGATTTTGTTTATAAATTTACCAGAAAACTCCCCACTTAATTTGAATAAAAAGAAACTTCTAATTTGAATATCCAAAAAATATTAAAAATCAGACGATAACCGGTAACAGCTTAAGTTACGGTATAATAGCCCATAACAATTGAATGGTGATTGCATATCTGATATACCATTTAATGATTTAAAAAATATAAAGAAATGTGCACAAATAGCATAACAGCACATGGGTCGGTAATCTACATGAAAATGACGTGTCAACAGTTTCACCCTTCATATAATCATCACAAATAGTTTTCGTATATTTTATAGAAACCCTCCATGTTTAGTGTTTGAATTTCTGGAATAATCTGATCTGACTAGTGATGGTATAATTTTCTCTTTAGCAAGTCTTCCCGAAGCGAGGAAAGGACAGTAGAAAAGGGATTTCAGAGACATGATTTCATTTTTAGCATTATCATAGCGTCTGGAGAGGAGAAGAGGACTATGGTGATGACTTATGCAACCACATACACGAGGATAGTCCATAGTTCTTACCCCAGAAAAGGCAAGAATATAACATCAAAATTGAATGAATAATATTACAATGAAAAAAATAAAATAAAATAACCACAAAAAGAAAACTATGATACATTTCCTAGAAGGCGCGGTGGATTTCATGAAAACCACGATATGATTGGATGGTGACAGACTCTGAAGAGGCTGCTGCTGCATTTGGGGCTCCAAGACGCCGTATAAGTTTGTTTTTCTGTATCTTTGGATGCCAAGAAATCCAGAAGTCGATCAATCTTATCGACCACAATTATCAATTGGCCCACTTACTAATTTCCTGTCAGTCAGTAACTTAACCATCACGTAAGAGTTGCTCCATGAACTGAAGAACTTGTGTCAGAAGGGTGCAACGAAGTTGACAAATGTTGCTGCACATGAGTTTCATTTGCAAGACCAAGAACTGCTAAAATTGATCTGCACATGGTTATACATAAATTTAGTTCACTACAACCAAATTTAGACCTAGCCTCTTCTCTGTACTAGAATGCGAAGGAAAAACTGAAACTAGAAAATATAGAACGTTCGTATATGCTTTTCCAATTGATAGAAAATATACATGTTAACGGGTGTAAGATTGGATTATTTTTTCCATTCAATTGCTAATAGAAATAACTGACAGCATACAATTTTTGGATGAGGTATTATATTGTAGAATTATGTGTAAGATTGGATTAAGCCTTTCAAATACTCATATCTAGAAAATCTTACCTACTAAGTGTTGATTTTATAGTTGGTTGATTGGCATATGAAGCAAGGGGACCTCTGAGATTAGCATGCCTGTTGAGTGCACCTTCAAGTTGTTGGGGTGGCAACTGTGAGGAGGACGAAAAATGTTAACGTTAGAAACTAAATGGCATCCGGATCAGATGTAAAAGTTAAAAATAACATCATATAATTTCGGAAAATGTGATAGATTTAATCTGCATTTATTACTTTTGGTCCATATTGTTTATCACTGTTATGTAGTTAGACAAGCATTTCAGAAGTCTCAGGTTTCCTTGATCATAAAAGTATATTTAGATTTAGAGTCTAGAGTCAACCCTCCCTTAGCATAATCAGTGGGGACCCGTTATTCATTGATTAGTTATCTTTTTCGGGTATGCTACACCTTAATTTGACTTTTGACTTCTGCTGTGACATCCTTCCAGAAGCTTCACCAGTTCCCTTTACTCGCCACTGTCAACAAGTCTTTTCCACCCGAACCTTGGATACTCTGCTAAGCATGACAAAACTCCAGAAGTTTTAGGCCAAATCTGGCATCAGCACTACTCTTATCATTCAGCATCATACCCTTAGCCCCTCTAAAACAAGATAGAACTCTGCAGAACTGAGTGACAACACCTCCCAGAGTAAAAAAGTCCGAATTCTCTCGATCTCTCCTCAAATTTATTAGCAACTTAACTTCTTTTTAACAACAAACTAATTCGCTAAAACCTAACAGATACACGATTAATTAAAAAACTCTTTCCATGAAGCTTCATCCCACAGTTTCAACCCATTAAAGCGTCATTGTCAAGCCAACCCTACCAAAGTAGCACCAAAATAGCTCAAAACCCTCCTAGGTCAACTGCAGACAAATGCGATCTCCAACATATTTGATGCTCTATTTTCTGCTGTACTTTTAGCCGCGAGACAGCATCAATGCCTCTGCAAGTCTACTGAACCCAAGTCTCCATTTGATCATCATTTCCACCCATTTCCTTGCTACCTGGAGAGCCTGGCCATGGTGGTGCCGGAAGTAAATATGCTTCTGTTAGCCATGGTGGTGCTCATCATTTCCACCCATTTCGTGAATCATATTTACTTCCGGCATGCCCTTCCCGTGCTTCCACAAATAATTGAACCTTTGCCTCCTTTTCCTTCAGGTCAAAGTGCTACTGCAGTTGAATCAAACATTCATACACACCATCTCTCTTGAAACTTGCAATTTCATTCCTCAGTTCTCAACTTCATTCCCACTTGCAGGGTCACCACTGAGACTCAACAACTTAGCATTCCATTTTTCTATGTTCAATTTTGTTGTCTATCTTTTTAAGATTTCTAAGTTTCTACCATTATTTTTTTCAGATATGTGACTACATACGTCTGGAAATAGGGTTTGAATTTCTTCCGGTAGGCACCTAATTTTGTTCATAACAGTTACTCTTTTTTGTCCGGTTTCTTAAATGCAATTCAAAACTGCCTAATTATTAAGTGTACCAAGGAAAATTGAGGCTGCATTGAGACTTTCAACACAGTGTGTTGATAGAATTTAGTTGTGCATGTTTTATTTTGGTAAATATGACATCCTTTTGCAGTCGGCATTGTAAGTTGGGTCCTAAATTTAGCTTGTGACTGGGAGGTAGTACTTTGGACTTATCTATGAGGATAAAGGTTACATTCAGATAATTAGACAATCAAATGTTGACGGGATCGTTGGACAGATTTGCCAACTGATTGGAGATGCAGTTGCATAGTCATTGGGCATCAGAAAAGTAAAACAACAGAATGTAGATGAAGCTTGCAAGGTCAAGGGTCAGAGGGTTTAAGCCATGCCATCAGATTCTAGTGAACTAATTTGTGATAATTAAGCTTCACTACATATCAAATCTAGTATTTCATGAGCAACAAATGAGTAGATTCCTTTCAACATAGAAGTGATCTTACATAGAGCGACATCACCACCACTCACTAATCCAAATGACCAGCAAGTGGACGTTTTCACCAAATCATTAAGAGGACCTAAGATAAGTTAGATACATAATAAAGCCTGGTCCTCACGACTTATATGCCCCAGTTTAATAGTGTTTATTAAAAAGTATGCAAAATAGTGTGATTTAAGGTAATCAAATCATAATAACTACAGTAATTAATATAATTGTGATTTGTCTATAATTCAGCTTTGCTGTCTAGTTTAGAAGCACATATTTCCTCGTTTCTCCACAGTAGTTATGATTTAATTTAAGGCAAGTTCAGAATGCAGTACCTGCAATAGAACATGAAAAGAACGTGGCTGTGTCTGATATACACATTTTAAGAAACCAACCCAAAGTTTAGGCATACGCCACACCTGCATTTAGTAATTTAAAGTTAAACATCAGCAGTCCAAAGTCCATACATCAGAGTAAAATGTGTTCCAGAGAAGCATACCTGTCTTGTCACAAGTTTTGAGAGTATCTCCATAACAAAATCAACCTAAAAACAGAATATTGACATTAGAAGTATAGGTTTATGTTTTCTACATGGCAGGACTTCCTTTGAAAATAAAGATCGAAATTGAGCAGAATCCTTGTATTGTAACAACACTAGAAGCACCACACAGATGCCATTGTTATTACTGATGTATTATCTAATTTATAATTTTGCATTGCACGAATTACTTGAAAAAGAATTAAGCCAATTTTCAGGAAATTGATCTGACCATTATGTTTGAAACTTTGGTTAAACCAATTTTTTCAAAAGAAAAAAGCAGAGAATGAGTACATAGCTCTGTCAGCAAAATCTCCTAAAGTAACGTATTTCATAATCCCATTACCTATAATACCAGTATGCTATATATCATCTAAAGAATTCAACATCAACATAATATCTTAACAAACAAAAATGCATTAGCAAAAACAGATATGCATGAACAAAATCTGAATAAATTTACCAGTGCAGGAAAAGCATCAATTGCCTGAATAACTGTTCTCATGAAAAGTAGAGGCAGCGGAGTTTGATCAACCTGAAAATTTAAACAATAGAGCCATGAAGACTTGAAGTAAATCCAGTATAATTGGCCAAAACACTGAATCTCCTTACCATCTGGTTCAATGCCTTTGCCAGAACCTGTTGTGTGAACACAGTACGTTGCTCAAAACAAGCCGAGCAAGCATCTGTTATCTGATGATGCAAAAGAATAATTCAGAATTCACTACTAAAGTTTTAAGGTTTTTCAAGTTGATACAGCAGAACTAGTTCAACTAACATTGATGAAAAGGATCATACAAATCAAACTTGAGTTTGGTACTAATAATAGCTTTATGGAAAAATATTTGGATTACTTTTTATACATTCCAGATAAAAGGCAACAGTCCAAGACGATCCAATTAGGCTTCAACTTTTTATGCACAAGACCATAGTGATTTGCATCTAAACAAGCTTTTCATGCACACGACACATAACAATATATTATTTCTAAACAACACTACCATGACAAATTAAAGCCAGGTAAAAAGAGGCACGAGGTATTGAAACAGTTCATAGGAAAAAATACATTTGAAAAGTAGTGAACTGCTCATTGCACCAAGACACAACAATGGTTATTTGGTATTTTGTTAGTTTAACAAAATAGTTTATTTATTTCTTATTGGGGAGGTGGCGATCAGGAAAAAACAACATACAGTTAGCTACATAAGACACAACAACTATCCTTATTGAGATTTTGATGTGTTGCTTGCTCTTTGTTGTGTATCAATTATTTCCTATTTGTGCTCTGATACCATATTAGAACAAACATTTTATTTTCATTTTAGAATATGTACACAAAACATCTCCCCTTCCCCAAAAACGAAAAATGATGAAACCAGAAGGGTGAGAAGTAGATCAAAATTACAAATGACCCTAAATAAAACCAAAAAGACCATATACCAAACCAGTTATATGATTTGACCAACAACATTTTTACAAAATATATGGACTTGGATTACAGCTAAAAAGAGTTATAAATCAAATCTAACACAACCCACCAAATCTAGTGCCACTAAATATCAATCAGGTTAAGAAATAATAAGCTTAATTGTTTTAATAGAAAAGGTCATGCTTACTTCCTGATTATATGGCACTAAAATTTATTTTACTTATTACAAAAACTCATAAGATGTGACATCCTCCAAAAGCATTAATGCATCAGATGTTCATAGATCATCAATAATCGACCATACAGAAAAACTCTTTTACAAACACATTTAATTGGAAAGTGTAATTAAAGCATAAGCGTAGATAATAGAAGATATGCCTTCTTAAGTGCAAGGCCATCCTTCTCCGGAACAATTCCATGCATTGCAACCAACACTTCTACAGGAGTTAAAGCTGGACCTGTATGAGCTGAACCCTGCCATGAACAGCATCAAACGCTTAGCCTATCTAGAAAGGAAGAAAAAAGATAAAAAAAATAACTTCCAAGAAATATTGAGGCTAACTCGAACATAAATCCTCATCTACCTAAAGGAACAGGTATAAGGAAACATGGACTGTGAATGAAAGCGCAGTCAATGTGCCAAGCACAAGGCATCCAAGAATAAAAAGCATAAAGACATACAAATATGAAATCCAGCATGAAGATTCAAATATACCTGTAGTATGTGAGCAAGTGCTCTTTGAAACTTTTCCAATGGGAGATCAACAAGCCTTGGGAATATTGGTAAAACCTGTCACCATCAAAATTTGAAATCAACCTGATTAAAAAAACTATCTACTACTAATACAGCAAGAGCATGAAGTGCTAAAAATTATCAATACTATTAATGAGAAATAGATGGAAATGCATCTTCAGGCAAGCCAGAATCAACTTAATTTCCTAGCCACAGACACATATAAATTCTAGTTCTAGAATAATATTTACTACTGAATCTAGATTTGACTTTGGATAGATACTTTAAATAAATTAAACAACAAATGCAAGTAAGCATATTGATGAGAATCATTATATCTTTTTCTAATTTTATGTCAGCAACACATACTTTGTGATGGTGATTGCCAGCATAATTAAATTTACTGATCCAAATTTCCCAGATCTATGATAGAAGAGAGTGGAATATTGACTATACTGAGAAATAGCTAAAACGAGATGCAAAATAGAACACCCTAAACATTAATATAAATGGTTTGGGGTCTAGTATGAAATTTCGTCAAATATATTTTATAAGCCAGAACAATAGTGCACCTACAAATGAAAAAACAAATTTTAAAGGAAACTAAGCAAGAATATAAATAGAAAGGTAATAAAAGAAAATATAAATATAACCTCCTGTTTGGAAAGTGAAGACAATAATGGAACAAGAATTGTAACATCCTGCAATGGAGAATCAGCACAAATAAGAAAAAGAAACAAAAAAAGTAATCATTGGTGAAAAAGTTTAAAATTATTTTGACTGCTATACATACTCTAAATTTTGTTTCATACAAACGTTTAACAGTAGATATTAAATCAGATGATGGCGACGTGTCCTGAGTCAATATTTGCAGTACCTTCAAAAAAACAAGATCACCATTAATGTCTCTTTTCATATTCTGGTGATAATCCTTCAATTATGGAATTAAATAAGCCATAGCAAATAATGAGAACAATAAGCTACCAGTGTCAGAAGATTTTCACTTCCTTGAGGTGGATCAGATATGATACGGAGCAGTTCAGAATAAGATTGCCCCAGTGCCCTTACAACAATAGGAATGTGGCGATGAAAAGCCTACAAAAGCATGAGTAGGAAAAGTCAGAAAAGTCAAACAAAGAACTATTATTGTCAATAATAGCTAAAAGAAAAATCACAATGCAAAAAGGTGAAAAGGTGAACTTCTTGGCAGCACTGGTACATGATTCATAGTCATAACCTTTAGTGGAAAATTCATGTTTTCGTTATGAAGAAAATAGTTACATTTACATACTGTTCCACAATCACATGAGCAATTGATTCAGAGAGATGTCAATTCCGGCGCATAAACTCAATCCCGTTCCACAATTTTTCTTTTATAAAAATCTATTTACTATACTACAAAGATGAGATGGGAGCAAACTCTATCAATTACATATTTTATCAACAGCTACATAAGAAACAGGTGGGTTAACCTAACTCACTGAATACTACAAAAATAAAACTAGTAAACAAACATAAACAAAATTAGACCTGTTTAACAGTTTTCGGGGCTTGCCCATACACATTAAATACAATCTGAAGAAGACTGGGTTTCTGCAAAGATATAAAAAAACTACATCAATGTTACTAAAACAGATGAAGAGTAATTGCTATTTTAGTCATTTCAAAATTCAAAGAAGTATTCATAAACTAACCTTAGTACATAACGCAAAAAACAAAGAAATGAGACGTTGAGCTTCAGAAAATGATATAGATGGAACATTTTGAATCAATGGTTTAGCCATCCTAGCAGATTCATCTTCAGAAATTGAAGACTCTGAAACCTGGGAAGTACTTATTTCATGACCTTCAACCTATAAAATGAAGTAAACACTACCAATAATCAGTTTATCGGGAACAAAAGTGACCAAGCCTCGAGCCATTATGTGGGAAGCAGTTTATGCACAGAAAAACACAAAAGAAAAGATAAATAATTAGGAAAAAGGATACTTAAGCCTGATTTTGAAGCCATATTACATGAAGTTTCATTTCTCATGTCTTAAAGCCATAAACAAAAAGGTACGCAGAAAAAAAAAATCATTGCCACATGTTTAATCCATAAGAATGAATCTGACAATCAAAAGCAGAATATATAATAAAATCAGAATTAATATATAAACAGATATATTACAGAATTCTTCAAAGCATTGTCAGGTTTATCACAAGAAAGATACACTAAAGTGGCACGAGAATTAGCAATGCACCTCTGCCTCGGCTCTATGTTCAGTAGGTCCAGGATGCAAAAGACCTGTATCCGAAACTTCATGTTCTACAGCAGAAAGCAGCATCTTTGTTGCAAACTTTTCAACATCTCCTGATATGTAACTAAGCTGAAAGAGCTTGTTTGTAACCTGTTCAACATAAGCAAGAGCATTCAGTTTCATTATCAATTAACAGTCAGGCAGAGTCCATAAAATCTTTTACAGCATATACCAGCCGAATAGCTTTAGCTCGAATCTCATCCTGTGGATGGACAGCACACTGCCATAGTAAATCAATAAATTAGACATTGGAAAAATGTTACCATAAAAGGATTACATCAGAGGAAAAGGAAAGTCAAGGTTAAGAAAACAGGTAACAGCTTGAAATATTGGCAGTTTTACTAAACATATGGGGACTAGGTACTCAGATACATTAAGAGCAATGAATTTTAAAAAATGTACTGAAGACAAAAATCAAGTAATGGTGAGTGATGAGCAAGCCTTGACAACAGTAAAGTTGGTTCCTTTTCACCAGGTCTCAATCCCGAAACAGCAACTACTTGCAAGCATAAGACTGCGTGTCTTCTTCCTCATACCCCAGCTGGTGGGAGGCTCAGGCACACTCACCCATTTTATTGGGAATATTAATGGAAAAATGTATACCAAGTTTATAAAACATGCAAACAAACAAAAAATGACATTTGAAGGTTACAACAAATTAATCATTAATGGCTAAAACAATCCTCGAGGGGTTCTACACACATGCTAACAACTAGCAACCTCAACTTTCACTGAACTATCTTTAAAAGGCTACAATGCAATAATTGCACCAGTGAAACAAGACTAGAAAGAATTAATATAAAAAAAGGAAGATTTTTATTCAATTAACTCAAAACAGTACATCCACTTCTATAAATAAAGAACTCAAACCCTAAAGTAATAATTACAGAGATCTCTAGAATATTCTAACAACTTCTAGTAATTTAATATCCTACCAACAACTTTCGGTACTTCATTTAACATCCAACTAACAACAAGTATGTGGCAATTTTGGAATTTGGATTGAATGCATGCTTGGTTTCTCGTTGGATAAAGTCAAGCCATCCAGGACCCATTATTTACACCAGAATGTGAATCAAAATTGTCAAACCAAAAACGTACTGAATGTATTTGAATGATTGTTGCTTTTTGTTTTCTTGGCTCAAAATTGATGAGATATTAGTAATATATTACCAATTGATAAAGAAATGAGAAAATTAGTAAAGGTCATATGTTAGGAACCAAGAATTGTTTTTATTGAATAGAATGAAAAAAACAAGAAATAGGAGAGCACTCTATCCTTCAAGGGCGTGCGCTTCACAAAGAGATAACACTTAGTCTACAAAATTCACCACCTTCCCCTCTCCTTCTTTCCTATTTATATCTACCTAACACCTCAAGTAACTAACTGATGAATATTCTAACTATTTTAACCAATTTCGGTTCTCCATGGATCCTAACATAATCTGAACACACAGAGGAGGCCACTAGAAGCACCTGTTAGAGGAGTACCCAGTAGATGTGAAATAAGATTTATACGGTTTTTTGTGTTTTTCCTTGGAGTAGTAAACTAAAATGTAACACTGCCGCTACCAGGTATTGACATACAAATATGAATCTTAATGAGCAGTAATCCACCCCCAAAGAACCTTCCAATAAGATTCCAGATATCTAACTTATTTGTCTACCTTGTATGAAATGCCAAGGATTGGAATAACAAGTAAAAATATGATAAAAACTATGCGAGTTCTGAGAAACATGTGTTGAATGACCCACTCCAAAATGACTGCATGCCCATGGAATAAACAGATAGCAAATTAACAATGGTGATGGATGAGTACAAGGATTAATTACTAAGACCCAATCATTCACTGTTCGAGACTTTGTTCAATAGTGATTTTACAATATATATCTCAAGATATTGCTAAAATTATAGAACTAAATAAACTAATCATATAAAATAAAAAATATCTAAATTATATATATATATATATATATATACATATTATCAACATTCCTATTTATTTCTATATCATATTTTTGTTATCAGAGGATATCACATCCCCTCTACTTATAATATTAATTCATTCCTACTCGTGCTGTCTCGGAAACACAATTTCAGCTTAATGTTTCTCTCTTTGAGCCACATTTCCAAACGATTCTTTTTTCTCCCAGGTTCCCATTCACTCTACCAGCGAGTTTTTCTATCCTTGGTTATTATTGCCTTTTTTCCAACTCTCCTGAAAAAAAAAATGCCTTCCATGTTTATGAAGATAAGGGAAATACTGATTGTTCGGTATTCTGATGCTGACTAAGCAAAGTCATCAAGCAATAGGAATTCCACTTCAAGGTAATTTTCTCTTGCTATAGATAATTAAATGTAGTGGGAAAGTAAGAAATAAAATGTTGTGGCAAAACCATTTCCTCAAAGAGCTAAAATTTGAAAAAAGTTCCAAAAACAACTTGTATGTGACAACCGGAAGCATTACATGTAGCCTCTAATTCTGTCCTTCAAGGAAGGATCAAACAAATTGATGTGGATTGTCACTTCATAAGAGTAAAGCTGGAGTCACGAGACAACACTACTACATCAGCCAACTCTAGTGATAAGTTGATTGACATATTCACAAAGTCTCTAAGAGGACCAAGGATCAATTATATTTGCTACAAGATGGGCACATTCGACTTATATGCTTCAACTTGAGAGGGAGTGTTATAGTTAGAGAAATAAAGAATTGATCCTATATAATTAGAAACATCTAGATTATATATGTATTATTAGAAATGTTTTCATTTATTCTTGTATCAGATATTTGTTATTAGAGGATATCAAATTTCCTCTATTTATTATATTGATTCAATTTTCTCAATATAAATAAAGCATCCCAGTTGTCTGCACAACTTCAACTCAATGTTTACTTTTCCTAGCATTTTACATATATATACAGTGTACACATGGCACACAAAATTAATTAAGCTAGCTGAAATGTCAGATTTTCTTTTTAGATCAGCATTGTGAGTTCTCATTATTTGTTAGTGGGGGTAATTGAACCTACAACCTCTCATACCCTTCCTTCCAACTTTACCATTAAGCCAACCTTATATCTCCGAAATGTTGTCTTAGATGGTTGCATGGAAGCAGTATAGTGAATACTATCACTTTAAATTCTTTAAGCGCTAAAAATATTATCATACTTTTAGCAGATTGTTTTTATCCCAAATTATTTAGTCCTTCAAGTCTTTTCATTTCAAATTATTACTGTGGAATTCCATGAGATTAAGTGACAGCCTCCAATACGCCACAGATGGATGACTATAAATAGCTAAGAAAATACCATACACTATCCAAATGAGATACATATTTTGCATTTAGAGTCTCATGAATGACAGCTAACCTTCAATGCTATTCCCAAGCAGGCTTGGCGATTTTGTGGACGCCCCAAAATTAAACTCCAGATAGCACCAAGGCCTTGAGTCACACGTTCAATGTCGCGGATAACTTTTCCATCATGACCAATAACGTCAGAATAGCAGAGATCATTCAAAATCTTCAAGGACGATTCAGGCAAAAGTGGAACTTCACCAAGAAGTCTACTAAAAGACTTATCTGAAGCTGGAAAAGAGTCCAACAAAGTTTTGGCCTACAAGGAAGTAGTATATCCCACATTTATAAGAAAAAGATAGAAAAGTGTTGTTCATTACGTCAAAACATCAAATTTTGAGCATACCACTCCCAAGAGAAATTTTTCATATAAAACAGCAGAAGATGAAGCATTTTCAACTGAATCAAATATCATCAGGGAGTGCAGATGGTACAAAACATGCAGTACAAGTTCATGTCCCTGAAAATCCATCAGTAAGTGATCAGTTAGTCTACAAAAGAAATTAAACAGAAGCAAATTTTTAGAGACACGTCTGTAAATTGTTAAAAAAAATACTTAAAAAAATTGAGTCAAGAATTAAGACAAGTTTTGTATCTAAGCAATACTTATAAAAACATTCGAGGTGATAAAACAGAACTCTACTTTACGAACTAGTCTCCCTTTATAAATTCTTTATAGATTCCACATACCACCCTACAGTATGCAGTTTGAAGAATAGACTATATCTATTTATCACGTTTCCAAACATACTTTACAGCTCATTTAACACCAAGAAAAAACCTATTCATGAGCTTCAAATACAATACTATGATACGATTTTGCTTGGCAGTATAAACCTTGAGTGGCACAAGCACTGACAATTGTTCCATGGTTAATCTATGGTATCAGGTTAGGCCTTCAAAGAATTGTATGGCTAATTGTTTCTTGACTTAGGCTAGCGATTCAAATAAACAGTCTCTCCACTCACAGGGTTAATGCAAACATATACTCTTCCTAAACCCCACTAGGTAGGAGCCCTTCTGCACGGTGCCACCCCTGTTTACAATCTATGATGTATCTTACAAATGTCAAGATTCATAAAAATCAAAGTTGACAAGCTAATCTACTTCACATATGTTGTGGAAATTTACAAGCACCACAATGATTTATTACACATAAATCATTACACTAATATAATATCATTCATTACTTATAAAGTACCATCATATGCATTTTACACCTCCTTCGATGAATGTGTGTATGTCTAGTCCATTTTAAAATGTAAAACGATATGCAATTCTGACTCTGATTCAAGAATGATAATTAATGTTTGCAATTGCAAAGTACCCATTTTAAGAAACTAAAAGGAAAAAAACACGTCAGCAAATCATAGCAACAACTGTAATTGAAAATTATTCAACAAATTTCTGTTACTCCATCCATGACAGGTAAAAAAGTTAGAAATAAATTTTGTTACAAATTACAACAGATTTTAAAATGCAGACACACCTTTATCCAGTGGTCTTCCAGGATGTGTTTTTGAAGCATCATAATAAACTCATCGTCATCATCAATCTGCAAGGGGACAGGCAAGACATAATTAAAGTGAACACATGCTCCATTGTTCCTTGTGTTGAATGAAATTTGCTCATAGAGGTTGGAATATAGCCAAAGTTTAGTGCTTCATATAAGTAAATACATTATACATTCCTCCGATTTTTCCTTATTAAAGATAAAAAATGAAAATGGGTATCCGTTTCTTTTAAAAACTTTTGCAAAAGAAATTTAAGAAATAAACAAACGCATTAATATAAATCTTCTTCCTGATATAAACTTACAATATAAATACTATCAGTTGTACCTCTGAATTTCTAATAGTGAAGGTTAGCTATTGGATTTCTATAGTAGTGTATAAATGCTTATTAACTAAACACTATAAAAAGAATCATTTGAATATGATGTTAAAGATATAAAAGAAAAAACAGTACTTTGATATCTTTGGTAGAAATAAAACCTTGAAACAGTAAAATAAACAGTTTTCTACCTGAGCAACTAGTCGAGCAAGTAGTGGCATCCAAAACTGCTGACAATATGTTCCATGTAAATGTTTGTATGAATTGATTATGTGCCTAACCGTCATGTTTTTCACCATACTTCGCTGTTCTTTGGATAGTTCAACATAAGGTGGAAGCTGTGGTAACTCCAGACAGGTATCTTCCAATGTCGGTTCAACTTGAACATCAAGAGAAAACTGATCAAACTCTGAAATAGATGATGAATCTGTACCAATTGTTTCAGTGTCATCTGACAGATTCACCAAACTTGGATCCTCCTCTCTTAAATCAGCGGATGAGACTGAAGGACCAAAGGAAGTATCTGCTTCTGCAATCCGATGAATATCTCCAGGCCTTTCCTGAACCTCTGTTTTAGGGGTCACCTGATCAGGTGCTGAAACTGAGGCACCTTCAGAGATCATATCATTATTTTTTATTTTGACTGTTAGATCTGATGGAGTATTGTCATCAGCAGTAACAACAGGAAGTGAAACAGGTTTAATGGAAGAAACAGGTTCATCAAACTCTAATTTTGTGGCCCCACTATCATCTGTAACTGATACAGTAGCTCCTCCAGGAGCTACCACAACACGGCGGGGATCAAGGCGACGGGGATCCTGAAAATTTGAAACAGATGGTTCAAAGTAACACAGGTTGTATTGTATAAAATATCTATTTGGAAATATAGACTACCAAAAGCTAATTTGTACAAAAAAAGAAGCAAGATTTACCCGCCGTGGATCACGTTTAGAATCAGCAGGCAGGTTACTGAAGTTAGACGTCTCAGATGGCAATGAACTAGAGCCAAGTACAGTTGCCGTAGTTGAAGGCAACACAGCTTGGCCAGTACCAGACACGGATTGGACAGAATTTATTGGAACAGAAGTTGCTATAACATGTGATTGACTGACTTGGGAGTTTAATTGCCGTGTTGCTGGTAAATTCCCAATCCTAGCCAGTGGTGGGGGAGTCTTAGGCAAATGCTTCATATTAGTTATGACAATATCAGCCAGCAGATCAGGATGAATCTTTGAAATGAGGATTTCAAGAGATTCGGCACCTCTCTCTCCTTCAGCAAGTAAAGCACCAATCACAGCAATCATTTGCTCTACAGCAGTCATTTCACTATCTAGTAAAGGAACATTAGGTGATACTCCATTAACAGAGTTAGGATCTTGTCCAGAATCATTTATTTTAGCTGGTAAAGTAGACTGAGAATCAGGACCAGAACGAATCCGTTTAGATATGGTTTCGTGACCATTGGTCATTTGTTCATTATCTAGAGGAACAGGTCTTTTTCTAGATAATTCCCCTGGAACAGATGACTGAGTTGATGGTTGTTCATCCTGAAAGTTAAAAATCAAATTTAATGTAATATAATAGACGGAAAAAAAATAAGAACTTCTGCTCAGTATCAGCAGCTTACTTGATAGCAAAAAGATAGCAAATCACTACATACCTTGCTAACTCGTGCATCACGAGTGGGACGATCACCATTTTTAATCATTTTGTCGACTTGCCGAAGCACCTGATCTGCAGCATCCCCTGCATTCATAGCTCGCAGGCTCCTTATTAGTCTTTCTCTTGACTGCAAAAATATGAATAAAACAGTTATGTTAGAAAGTGGATTTAAGTCTTAACTCAACCCCACAAAACCGGCTTGTAAGGTGAGGTTTGCACCCCACTTATATACTATGAAATTGTCTTATCTATTGTCGATGTGGGACTTCCAACACACCTCCCTCAAGCCGAGATATATACATCTCATACATGGGTTTAGAAATGGGTGGTCCGATAACGGCCCGAGATAGTGGGTGGAACATAATGTCCAAGAAATTTTGCTATAATAGGCTTTTTTGGTTTTTTTAAAATCTGGCTCTCATACCATGTTGAATATAGAGAAAATAGGATTCGAGATTAATCTCCCTTGTGTATAAACCACACATAGGATAATCTATTTATAATATAGAGAGATACAACTAAAAAGAGTAACTAAAAAACAAATAGAGTACATAGAAGATATTGTTTGATATTGTGTTTAACAATATCAAACAATATCTAACAAGTTATTTAGAAAAATCAGTCTAATCATGGTTAGCCACAGAATGCCAGTCCATGCCTTTAATGCAATAAGCAAGACTTCCTAACAAAACAAATCATCACAGTATTCTTTCTGCATGCACTAGCCAGTATGCAACTTAATTATAAAATGCTTAATTACAAAAAGTTGAGAAGAAAATGGCACAATTCTTGAGACGTAGGAAAACAGTACTTGCACGCAGGAAAATTTGTAGTCAATTCCTACATGGCATATTCTAGAATCCAATCAGCAAGTTAACATGAAAATAAAGCATTAACCATTATTGAGGTATAGTTTCTCAAAAGTAAAATGCGAGATTGAGAAATATCTGAGAAAAGTAGGACCACAGATTCCATGCTTAGTACAGATATGTAATTTGGAGAGTGATGATAAATATGCAAAAGTAAAAACCTGAACAATTTTTAACAATAAAAATATACAACTATCATTATTCCTTTTGCCAACTTTTCATGGATATAAAGTATTCTGAGGCCAAATAATTCTTACAGTAAGTTAATCCAAGAACTATGTCAGAAGTTTAAGTTAGAGGTTCCAATATAAAAGACAAGCACATTTACCTCTAGTATTGGTGAATAAGTGCACCTAAGAAATCCCAAAAAAGCTGTTCTTAAGGAGTACTGAATACTAGCAATGTGACATCCCTTCGCTGTTTGAACATTTGGATCAAATTCAAGCAATGCTAAAAGAATAGTATCATAGTGCTGTGGCCTTTTTCTTGCAATGGCTGCTAAACTGTCAAAACAAATACTTCAGAGGGTTAGGTTTGACATGACAATGAATGGAGGCAAGAGAAGCGAAACATTATACAAACAACAGCATTTACAAATAATGCTATGGAGCAACATAATAGTTTAAGAAAATTTAAATCCAAGAACTTACGGAAAAAAACATGTCACTATAGGCATATTCATTCGTAATTCTAGCTATAAACAAGCAATCCAACCATTAACAGGGTATTTTTTTAGTACATATAACAAACAGCATACTATGCACAATTGTGCTAAATTTGTGTTGCATTGATTTTAACAAACATTTTATTTCAAATTCGTATTTAACAACCCAGTGAATGCCTGCATGCTTAAGTGGTGGGCAACTACTTTCAAAGAATGTTAGAAACAACCTGGCTGAACTGCCTGCCAGGTGTTCAAAAGCTCTTAATAAAATTTTGGTCATCACTGCTCAAGATAAATTAAGAATTCATCTATCATGATCTGATAAAGGAATTTAGTTATTGAACCGATACTTGCTGGAAATATAGAAAGTTTAGTAGTAACTGGAATCAGGCTCAAGCAATAGGCGAAGCAGAGATATTCCTTTCTTCCTGTTTCCAAATTGCCAGAGCACTTTTAGACCAACGCATTTTGAAGAAAATATTTAGTATGAGTGCTGGACTATCAGCTTACTCATATATTCCATAGGTAGCTTACTCATATTTCTAAGAATTTATCAAGGAGAAGAAAGATGCAAACGTAAAATACAACATACTAAAATCCCCTAAATGACCATTGGCAGAGCATCACAAAGAACCTAGATAAACTACTGACATCCCAAATTAGCTTGAAAGAAGCCTAAGAACAGAAAACTCTAACATTTCTTTCAGACCAAATACGCAGAGAACCACAAACTGAGAGAAACACTTAATATTTTTGGCATCCCTAGCAGTCTTATTTTCTCATCCGAATAAAGTCATTTAAAATAAGGCAACCTACTGGTTACTGGAACTCCATCTTCTATTCATTCTATATAAACCAAGTTAAAGGAACACTGTTATGAATCATGTAACATATCTAAACTAAAACACAATACAAGAAGCTCGAGAAAAGTATGCTTCAATACTAAACTGAACCTTTGTCACTTAAGAAACTTAAAACTCGTTTTGTCAAACCTCCGTATTCATCACAAACCAGGGTCAAAATATGCCTAACTCGTATCCTTGCTAAAATAATATGAACAAGGCAATTAAAGGGGAAAGAACTAAAGACTTTAAGAAGCTGCAGTGGCTGGTCAGAATATAAGAATACATAACCATTACTAAAAATAAAAGCACACAGGAATGAAATGGATATCAGAGATACATTGCCAAAAATTATATACAATCTCATGTGATGATATGTGAGCACATTATATTTTTCTTATATTTCTTTAGTCAATTTTGGGGGCAAAAGCTGATAGCCAACTATTAAAATGAAACTTTATTATAGTTCTGAAGTGACAACAAATAAATTACCATGAAAAGACAGTCAGATAAACATGTCATTGCACAAGGAAAGAACCCCAGTGGCTTATGATTCAATCTTTAAAATCATAATCAAAAACTCAATTCTTTGTATACTCAAATTCATGTGTCCTTTAAAAAATGTTTGCATGCAAAAACTTAAAGAACATAAGAAATATCAAAAATTAAAAAATGTCAAACCTTTGTCAGTGTTTGACTACAACACAATATTACCAAAAAAAAGCAGTGATGAAGAATAATCCAGTATGAACTTCTTATAAGATGCAAACTAGTAAATAAGTACACAACACATTATCTTTACAAAATTGTTCCATGTTAACAAACGGAGGCATGCCATTATGCAGAGAAAAAGACAAAGGCTGAACACAATGGCAAAAAAAAGATTACTAAAGCTGTTTTAGTTGGAGATTTCATTCAAGCAAATTTGTAAAATATGGAAGTATGATTAAACAGATAGCTGTACCTATCTTCAAGGCAATGAATTGCAATTTTTCATATTAACATTAGAGACATAAGGATTTCAAAAAACAGAGAAAAACAGATACCAAGAACCCAACACATAGAACAAGAACAAAATGCAGAAAAATAAAGTGACAAGTAATTGAGTTTTACAGACAAATAAGCTGCAGATGACAATTACATTTCTATCGCCAGGAGAAATTAAAATAATAAAACAAGCACAACTACAATCCAATAACACCTGCTCTTCTTGTTTCTGGAAGATTCATACTATTTTCACACATAGGGTAACAGCCACATCACAGGCAACTAAACAGTTCAACATAGGGCATAATATGAGTTACCAAGAATAAAACCACCCATAGTTTCAGGATAACTAAACAAATAAGGGTAAAATAATGTAATAAGCCTCTATAGCTTACAACTGATCGAAACAATCACAAGGGATTTAACAGCACACACATACTCAACTGAAATTGTTGCTATCACTAGAACCTTTATAAGCCAACTGCTAGACAAACCCTAGCCATCTCATGTAGAAATGCTACAAAGGTTTTTTAAAACTTTAGAAGTAAAGCCTTATGTTGTCATAGTTTTCAAATAACAACATGCATGAAGCTACAGAGCAAAGATAAATTATTCATATCGACTGTCATACTCCTTTGATGTTTATACATTAATCATAGTCACTTAAAATGCATTGTGCATTGCCATAAAGAGGCTGGCATAAGTGAAAATGAATCCCCTCAGCTTGCTTAAAATCTGGTTAGAGTTCAATGAAATCAAGTTAATTATTTAATATTTATTGCGAAGTTTTTAAGAATCTAGTTTTCAAAACAAAAGGCTAAAAGTAGTGTAATTTTTGTTATATAACATTGACAAATTTTTGGTATTCATTCCACCATTTATCATATTCCTTGCTTGCTGATATTTTGGAAGGGGGGAAGAATTGTTAGCTTGGATTAAACTCTATATTGAATATCCATGTTGTAAGATTAATTTCAAAGGCAGGTTTAAACTGCAAACCAGCTGCAGAAATGAAAAGGGATAAACAGAACACTTGAACTTTAGAACCTGGTTGTGCCAGAACAATCTAAGGATCAGCTGCATAGAAGTTTAATGGGTTCACTATGTAATGGTTCTAGCATTATTAATATGCTAACAAATGGAATGGAAAATCCATAAAAATGCCAAAACAAATATATAACACAAAAACAACAATATATAAATTGAATTATTGAGGCATTAACTGTGTATCAGCTGTTATAAAATAATAAATACATTAACTGTGTTACAGCATGAAATTTTAAATAGTAAATGGTCTCTTAACAGTTTACAATAATAAACTGCATCACTTGACGACCATGTTTCCTCGGTTCACTAGATGTCCATTATAATGCATCACTTTCGATTTCTAACACCCGGCCAACTGGCACTCCATTGGTATAAATAATGAACCATCTTACACAGCCTTATCAAGGTAACTTCCAACTTATGAACCACCAATGCAGAAGTATCCAAGGCCAATAACTCCCCATAAAGAACTGGTCGGCATGCTGCAATGTTACTAAAATAACAAGTAGTTGAACTTATTTGATCGATGAGTCCCTGCTTCAGTGATCACTCCATTTTCAACATAGTAAAACCAGGGGCAAAATGCAGTTATATGCTCATTTTTTAAAGAATTTCATTGATTTAAGAATGGAATCAGTAACGATTAAAGACTGAGTGTATAAGGTAATGATATTGACGTGAAATCCCAATGCAAAAAGATAGACTAGAATCTTAAGAAATACACTTGCAGCCTTCCTGCATAGAAGTGAGTAAGGCAGAAAATATGCATACAACTTTAAACTATTAAACTTTAGGACCATTGTGTGTTTGGAAACAAGGCATAAATAGTGAACTCATTTACAGGTTGCCAACCACATCAATAGTGAACTCAAATACATGCACAGTAAATGCATAAATAGAGATAAATCAAATAAAAGGGGGATAAGAGAGACAAAATAGTTGACCATATATTTTAAGGTAATTGGATTTGCCCTTATGTATTTTCCTGTCCCCAACACCTCTGTAATATTAACCACGTAGCCATCTCGTCTTAATTTATTCTTTTACTCTTAAAGAAATGCACGAGCAATAACAAATGTCCTCGGATTTTATTTTCATTTTCACAATTATTCTTGGTACCACTTATAATCCATATTTTATATTATTGTTACTGCCCCTTTTCGAAGCCTGGAAAATTAATCAGTTCTGAGTTTGAAGAAGAAAACTTTCCAAAACTTAAATCATACCATGGACAATGGATAATTTGCGACAAGGAATTTACCAGACAACAGAAAAAATGGCTCGGGACAAAATTTATAAACTTACTGCAGTGATGCCATCTGTAAGATCAATGATATTTGGAAATATAATTTCACGTAGATATAAACTTAATGGCGTGTGAGTCATTTATTTTAGAAAAATGATTCACGGACACCAAAAAGGTGCATCAACACTTAATATACACCTAGAGAGAGAGTAAAAATGATAGGTTTATAGGTTATATGATGTGATAACAAGAGAGAGAGATAGAAAGAAACAACAAGTGTATAACAGGTGTAGATAAAATGAAGGTGTATGTATATCAGTGCTCTTTATTTTATATACAAAAAACAGTAAAATAATAATAAAAAATGAAAATTCATCTAGAGCCATCGAAATTCAACACAATGGCAGAATTAAAAGTGAAGCAGACAACAAGTATAGAAACAAATATTTAAAGCATATGAAATTAGACTATTAAATTCCTAAGAAGAGCCAGTTTTAAAAACGGGCCTGGTAGGTGACAGGATATGCATTTATAATTTTTTACAAGGCAATAAAAAAATATGGTCAGAAAACAACCAATTTCATAACAACTAATACTCGTGTTATCATGCACATGCAACTAGTCCATAATCTGTTTGATTTCTGTTTCAGTTGGCAAAGACTAGCCATCAGATTCAGTTGGTTATAGTGTTTGGACTTAGGACATCTATCCAATTGAATACAAGTTTTAGCTTCTGTTTTCAGATCAAAGCTCTTTCTCCCTCACTGTTTTTGTAACTTTCTCTCGTTTACTCTTATTCATAAATCTACCCACGAGTTTAATAAAGGGCCCTGGTGACTAGTGTGTCAAGGGTATCGGTCAAGGAACATTAAATACACCCCATGAAATGCTTCTAGCTAGTTTAAAAATAAAAAGTTGAGTATTGAATGTTTCTCACATTCCTGTTGCCTTTATTAGAAGAGTATGCCTATGAGAACAGCAATCTTAGTACAAAGAGAAAATGAAATGATTTAAAGGGTACAAAAATCAACGTGCAAATAAATGAAATAAAATGTTAATCAGCCTACTTCTCAAGCAATAAGGGAAAACAAGCCTTAACATGCAACCACATATATATTCAAAAAGAGTTGCCTACCACACAATTTCCATAGGATCTATTGCTGAAAAAGAATACAGCGAAATGCTAATGATATTTAAACACAGGCCATTGGCTGCTACCACATTAAAACTCACCAATTTACAACAGTAATAGTCAAGCAACCAGGAAGAGTGCCAACAGACTGCAATAAATTTAATAGAATGCCAAGAGTCCTATTTCCTTCTGACATGAGCACCACTGGATCAAGAACAGGGTGAGGATGACCACCAACCAACCACAAGACATTAACAGCTTGTCTAACTCCTGCATTTGGATTGGTTTTAGCAATAACATACGACTAGATGATTATTAAGCTATTAATTTCCTTTTCTAAACTGGAACTATAAGTAAAAATTGTGTTGTAAAAACTCAAGCCATTAAACTCACGCATACATTAAACTTGTTAAATGTGAAGAGTGGTACCTTTTGTGGCTAATTTCTCAGAATCACTGATGTCAGATGCAAATAGTAATACAAACATTTCAAGGAATTTCAGTGCCAGCAACTTCATTCCAACAGAACCAGGCTACAATAGCAAGCAAATTAATATCTCAGTCAGAAATCAGAAATAAAATAAAGCCCATTGTTGTAGCCACTACAAGCTCAAGTTAAAAAATACATAAGATTCCAAACAAGGCCTAAAATGAAGAAGTTGTACATGGATTAGTGTGAGACCCAAAAGCTAGTAAACAGGATAATATGTACTTTAAAAACATATACAAGTATTTTAAGTCCA
>Ga0099823_1000232_pt1 | contig 31969 bp, 26 predicted proteins | sample CowpearedBW_FD_76831 | JGI IMG/M metagenome (GOLD analysis project Ga0099823, IMG submission 76831) | Root nodule microbial communities of legume samples collected from California, USA - Cow pea red BW | ecosystem: Host-associated > Plants > Roots > Nodule | place: USA: California | collected...
CTTCCGGTACACCCACAGCCCGTCCGCCCGCTGCGTCGCGCCCGCCGCCCGCAGCTTCGGCCCCGGCGCCGCCTTGTGCACCAGCTCGATGTCCGCGTCCGCCTCCACCGCCTCCATGAACGCATCCGTCACGCCCACCGAGATGTTGAAGTTCTTCAGGTCCCCCTGGTCCTTCGCATGGATGAACTCCTCGATGTCCGGGTGATCGCACCGCAGCACGCCCATCTGCGCGCCGCGCCGCGAACCCGCCGACTCCACCGTCTCGCAGCTGCGGTCGAACACCCGCATGTAGCTCACCGGCCCCGACGCGTTCGACTGCGTCGACTTCACGTACGCGCCCTTGGGACGGATCCTCGAGAAGTCATACCCCACCCCGCCGCCGCGGCGCATCGTCTCCGCCGCCTCCGTCAGCGCGGTGTAGATGCCGGGATGACCGTCCTCCTCCTCGGCGATCGCGTCGCCCACCGGCTGCACGAAGCAGTTGATCAGCGTCGCCGACAAGGACGTCCCCGCCGCCGACGCGATCCGCCCCGCCGGCACGAAACCGCGCCGCTGCGCCTGCAGGAAACGCTGCTCCCAATGCGCCCGCTGCTCCGGCGACTCCGCCGCCGCCAGCGCCCGCGCCACCCGCGCCCGCACCTCCTCCAGCGAGCGCTCGCCATCCTTCGCGTATTTCTCCAGCAGCACCTCGGCGCTGATGTCCTGCGGCGGCAGGCTCTCGGCACTCGCCTGCACAGGCTGGGACGCCGGGGACGGCGGGTTCTGAGGGACGGTCTGCTGGCTCATGCGGGTCTCCATCGAACGACGCGGACCATCCTAGTCCCGCCCCGCCTCCCCCGCCGTCCCTCATCCGCGAATCCGTCATCCCCCCTTCGCCGCCACGTCACCGAACCGTGACCCGCGTGTCCTCCCGTAAGCGCGCACTTGCGGCGCAGACACGGTTTGATGCGTCTTGCCCGCCTCCTCCGCTGGTTAGCCCCCATGGGAGGGTCGGATATCGGACGTTATTCTTTGGTGATATGACTCCCGAGAAGGTCTTGCGATCCAGTCCCGGCACCCTGGGCGACTTGGAACAAGGCTGCGCCGATGCCCGCCGTCTCATCCTCGATGGCCAGCTCGACGCGGCCCGCTCGCGCCTGGATGAACTGCGCAAGCAGCACGGCGACGACCACGCCCCCGTGCAGGAGGCCTTCAGCGCCCTCGCGGAAGCCCATGGCGACTTCGGCATCGCCCTCGCCCACTTCAAGCGCTTCCACGCGCTGGCGATCCAGGCGGGCGCGTCCTCGCCGCTGGCGTCGCGGGATCAGTTGCTGGCGCGGCTGGTCGAGCGCCAGCAGCAGAACGCCCCCGACATGACCTGGTGCCTGGTCGCGCTCGCCGCGGCGCGCGCGCCGGCTGGCGCGCTGCCGCACATGCTGCGCCAGCAGTGCCGCGCCCAGGACGTGCTCGCGCTCGGCCAGGGCGAGGCCATGCTGATGCTGCTGCATGACGTGGACCTGCCCACCGGCCGCAAGGTCTGCGAGCGCTTCCGCGCCGTCTGGATGCAGCAGCATCCCGCCGCCGGTCCGCTCAGCATGGGCCTGACCGCCTGGCGCGGCGCCGGCGACACCGGCAGCGGCCTGCTCGGCCGCGCCGAACACGCGCTCGCGCGCAGCCAGCGCGAAGGCGCCCCGCTGCGCACCGGCTGACCGCCCGCGCGGCGCGGACGGCCGCTCACCGTCGTCTTCCGATCCCCGCGATCAGAACGGATTGATCGTCTTCTCGCGCCGGTAGTGGATGTAGCCGACGCTCGCGCCCGCGCGTAGGCCCACGCCCAGCCGGATCGGCGCCAGCGTGATGCCGTCGGCGCGCTGGTAGTTGATGCCCGCGCCGCCGATGTAGTACAGGCTGCCGTCCACGCCGGGGAAGCGGCGGTAGATCGCGCTCGCCTTGGGCAGCTTGTAGACCAGCGTGAAGACCTTGGACGCATTTGCGCCCAGGTCGAAGCCCACCGACGGACCCGCCCAGTACACCTTGGCCTCGCCGCCACGCTTCATCAGCAATTCGCCATCGCCATAACGCAGGCCCACCGTGATCGCGCCGCCCGCCTCCTGGCCCTTGATGTAGGCGTTCGGGCGGCCTTGCTCCTTGAAGGCCTTCTCGATCACCTTGGCCAGCCCTTCCGTGGTCTCGCCGAAGAAGTCCGTCGCCGCCTTCAGCACCGAATCCTGGTCATAGGTGTCGTCCTCGCTCTCGGCGGCCAGCGCCGGCAGCGCCGCCAGCCCCGGCGGCAGGATCAGACCGGCGGCGGCATAGCGCCCCAGCCGTCCCAGCGCGTCGCGCCGCGCGAGCCCCGCCGTATCGTTCAGGTCCAGCGGACCCATGGCCTCATCCGAAATGTCGTGCCGATTCATGCGTCTCTCCGGGTAAGTCAGGATGGCGTCGGGCACTCGCTGGCCCGCGCGGCTTGCCGACGGGCAGGCAATCGGGATGCCCGCTCTACGAACTCGACGGATGCTACCCGCCAGCGTGACAAACGGCGTGCGCATCGCGTCAGGGCCCCGATACACTCCGCCTCACGCCGTCGAGAGGGACTCCATTTCCACACCAAAAGGAGCGGCGATGCATGCAAACAGCAGTCGTGACAAGAGTGCATCAAGGAGGACATGCAGTGAGCAGTGACCTGCCCCGTCTGGCCCGCGCGCTGGAATACCTGGACATGGCGTCCGCGTTGTATCTGGCCGGAGGCGCGGATCATTCCGCGCAGTTGCTGGCCGCCGCCGGCGAACGCCTGCTCGGCGATCTGGCCCGCCTGATCCAGTCGCCCGAGCATGGCCACGAGGTCCAGCAACTGCTGGCCCGCCTGACCCAGCAGCACGTGCCGGCGCAGGTGCCCGAGGTCGCCGGCCACAACCAGTCGCGGCAGTTGCAGGCGATGCTTTCGCGCCAGGAGACGCCCGAATCGAGCGAGCTGCGCCAGGCCACCTCGGCGCTGCTGCGCGCGTCCTGGTACCTGCTGGAAACCATGGGCCTGGAGCCGCTGGCCCCGTCGCGTTTGCATCAGGCCATCGAGAAGAGCACGATCTACGCCGAGCTCTGACCCCCGAGCCCTTCACTTCTCATCCGCGCCATGACCGAGGAACGCCGCCACTTCTCCCGCATCGCGTTCGCCGGCCCGGCGCAACTGGTGACGGTCGACCAGCGCCTGCCGGTGCAGGTGCTGGACCTGTCGCTCAAGGGCGCGCTGCTGCTGCTGCCGGAGGCGTCCGAGGTCGAGCCCGGCGCGCTGTGCCTGCTCGACCTGCCGCTGGCGCCGCATGACGGCCACATCACGATGGCGGCGCAGCTCGCCCATGTCGGCGACGGCCGCGCCGGGCTGCTGTGCCTGGGCATCGACATCGAAAGCATCACCCACCTGCGCCGCGTCATCGAGCTGAACCTCGGCGACGCCTCGCTGGCCGAGCGCGATCTCAAGGCGCTCGCGGCGTCCTGACGGACGAAGACAAGCAACCGGCGGCACTCGCTCCTTCTTGCCCCCTCGCCCCAACGGGGAGAGGGAGGGGAGAGGGGGCTCGTGCCACAGCGCTGCTGCCCTTCGAAGCACCCCCTCTCCCCTGCCCTCTCCCCCCTCGCGGGGGGCGAGGGAGTTCTCGCGCAGGCCGCGATTCACTCCGCGATGAAACGCCGCAGCACCGCGAACGCGGCGGCGGGATCGTCGCGCCACGCGCCGTGGCCCACGCCGGGGAAGCGCGCGAGCTGACGCCACTGGGGCGGCAACGCCTCATGGATCTCCAGCGCGTCCTCGAGCGGGCACACCGGATCCTCCTCGCCGACCATCACCAGCACCGGGCACTGCGCCCGCTCCAGGCCGCGGAGCAGCCCCAGGTCCTGCTTCTCGCCAGCGACGAAGTGCAGCAGGATGTCCAGGTTCACCAGCGTGCGGCCGCCCGCCTCGGCATCGGCCGCGGGCTGCGTGTTGTAGAGGTGGCGCACGCCCGCCCAGTAGGCCTCGAAGGTCTCGCGCGACGGGCGGCTCCAGAAAGCCTCGGCCAGCGCGCGCGCCGCCGGACCGCCGCGGCGCTCGAACGCCGCCAGCTTGCGGTCCAGGCCCATGTGGTGCGAGGTGCTCGACAGGATCACCTTCGACGCATGACCCGGATGGCGCGCGATGTAGCGCTGCGCGACGAAGCCGCCAAAGGACTGGCCCAGCACGATGGGCTTCTCGATGCCGAGCGCGTCGCACAGGCGCACGATGTCGTCGGCCCAGATGTCGAGCGTCCATTCCGACGCAGGCCGCGGATCGCTGCGGCCGTGGCCGCGATGGTCGTAGTAGACGATCTGCGCGAGGTCGGCCAGCGCGCTGAACGCCGGCTTGAACGCCGCGTGATCGAAGCCCGGCCCGCCGTGCATGCAGATCAGCGTCGGCTTCTCGCGCATCCGCGCCCCGTCGGGCACCAGGCCCGCGCCCTCGACGTCCACGAAGAGACGCGCACCGTTTCCGATATGGATCTTCATGGGGCGCGAGTATCGCCTGCGGGGGCCCGGTCCCTGCGGGGGCGGACTCGTCCCGCCCTGGACGGCTTCGTCGCAGCCCCATGGCGGCGCCAGCGCGCCGCGGCCAGAATGCCGCCCATGTCCGATGCGCCCCCCTTCCCGCCCGCCGCCGAGCCGCGACGCTCCGCGCGCGACGCGGCGTTGCAGCTCTTCAATCTGCGGATGATCGCGGCGGCCTTCTACTTCTGCCTGGCGATGGCCGGCGCGCGCTCGCTGACCTGGCTCACCCAGGACGACACCGTCGGCAGCTGGCTGCTGGAGTGGATCCGCTTCACGCGCCAGACGCTGCTGACCGCGCTGAGCGTGCTGGCCGCGCTGGCGCTGGCCGAGGCGCTGCTCGCGCGCGTGCGGATGCGCTGGCCGCTGGCCGTGCGCGCGGTCGCGATCGCGCTGGGCGCGGCGCTGGGCACGCTGCTGCGCTACAAGGTCGCGAACCTGGGCTCCGAGGACCACGAGCCGCTGAGCTGGACCTGGCTGACCTCCACGACCGCGCTGTGGCTGGTGCTGGGCGGCTTCTTCGCCGCGCTGCTGCACGGCCTGCGCGAGGAGCGCAGCGCCCAGGCCCGCCTGGCCGAGCTCTCGCGCCAGCATGACCGGCTGCAGGCGCAGCAGCTGGAGGCGCAGTTCTCGGCGCTGAACGCGCAGATCGAGCCGCACTTCCTGTTCAACACGCTGGCCAACGTGAAGCGCCTGTACGAGACCGCGCCCGAGCGCGGCCGCGACATGATGGGCAGCCTGATCGCCTACTTGCGCGCCGCGCTGCCCAGCATGCGCCAGGGCATGTCGACGCTGGGCCAGGAGCTGGAACTGGCGCGCAGCTACCTGACCATCCTGCAGATGCGCATGGGCGAGCGGCTGCGCTTCGACATCGAGGCCGACGCCGCGCTCTTCGCGACACCGCTGCCGCCGATGGTGCTGCCCACGCTGGTGGAGAACGCGATCAAGCACGGCCTGTCGCCGCTGCCCGAGGGCGGCCGCATCGACATCTCCGCGCGGCGCGAGCCCGCCGGCGACGGCCTGCTGCTGGAGGTGCGCGACACCGGCCAGGGTTTCGCCGCGAGCGGCGGCAGCGGCGTCGGGCTGGCCAACACGCGGGCGCGGCTGACGGCGATGTTCGGCACCCAGGCCTGGCTGGAACTCGAAGCCGCCGAGCCGCGCGGCGTGATCGCGCGGGTGCGCGTGCCGCTGACCGGTGCGGCCCGCGGCGCGGCCGCAGCGGCGGCCGGGGTCCTCGCATGAGCGCGCGCGGCGCGGGGGCCCGGCTCTGGCATGCGTGGCGCTCGCTGCGCCGCGAGGAGCTGTCCTGGTTCCTGCTGATCGGCGTCTTCTACGGGCTGGTGGACGCGCCATCGATCTTCTACGTGATGGACGACGCGCGCTGGCCGTCCGCGCTGGCCAACCAGATGCTGACGCCGCTGCTGGTGGCGCTGGTGATCCTGCTGACCTGGCTGCCGGCCACGCGCAGCGCGCTGCGCGGCGGCTGGCGGATCGCGGCGCTCGCGCTCGCGGTGCTGGGCGGCGCGGTGCTGGCCAAGCTGCTGTACGACCAGTTGATGCCGATGCTGCATCTGCCGTCGATCGCCGACCTGGCGCGCAGCCGCAAGGGCGAGCATCCTTATCAGCCGATCCAGTGGCTGAATTTCATCGGCGAGTGCCTCTCGATCTGCGTCACCGCGAGCCTGTCGGTCGCCTGGTACGAGATGGCGATGCAGCGGCGCCGCACGCGTGCCCGGCTCGAGACGCTGCTGCGCGAGCAGAGCGCGATGACACGCGAAGCCGCGGCCTCGCGGCTGGCGGCGCTGCAGGCGCAGGTGGAGCCGCAGTTCCTGTTCGACACGCTGGTGGACATCGAGCGCGCCTACGACGCCGGAGACGGCGCGGCGCCCGATCAGATGGAGCGGCTGATCCGCCATCTGCGCGTGGCGCTGCCGCGGCTGCGCGAGCGCGGCGTGACGCTGGAATCGGAGGCCGCGCTGCTCGACAGCTACCTCGCAGTGGTCGCCGGGCGCCAGCGCGGCGCGCTGCCGCTGGCGACCGAATGGTCGGCGTGGCTGGCCTCGCGGCCGGTGCCGCCGATGCTGCTGTTGCCGCTGGCTCAGCTGATGCTGCGCGACGCCGCGCGGCTGCCGACGCAGGCGCGGCTGAGCGCGCAGGAGTTCGCCGGCGGCGGCTTGCGGCTGCGGCTGTCCTTCGACCGCGGCGGCCTGTGCGGCGAGGAGACCGCGTTGCGCGCGCTGGGCGAGCGGCTGGAGCGTCTGGACCGCGCGCCGGAGGCGCCGCCGCCGCGGCTGCGCTGCCGCAGCAATGCCGAGGACACCGAATTCACATTGGAGTTGCCCGCATGAGCCTGTCGCCCACCGCCGTCGTCGCCGAGGACGAGGAGACGCTGCGCCACGAGCTGGTCGAGCGCCTGTCGCAGTTGTGGCCCGAACTGACCGTGGTCGGTGAGGCCGCGGATGGCGTGCAAGCGCTGCGCCTGCTGCACGAGACGCGGCCGGACGTGCTGTTCCTGGACATCCAGATGCCGGGGGCGACGGGGCTGGAGGTCGCGCGCCAGGTGCAGGGACGCTCGCATGTCGTGTTCGTCACGGCGTACGACCAGTACGCGGTGTCGGCCTTCGACGAAGGGGCGGTCGACTACCTGCTCAAGCCGCTGGAGCCGGCCCGGCTGTTCACGGCGATCCAGCGGGTGAAGCAGCGGCTGGCGGGACCGCCAGCGGATCTGAGCGCGGTGCTGAGCCAGCTCGGCGCGCAGGCGGCGCACTCGCCGCAGCGGCAGTTCCTGCGCTGGATCAACGCCTCGGTGGGGCAGACGCTGAAGCTCATCACGGTCGACGAGGTGCTGTACTTCCAATCCGACAACAAGTACACCCGCGTCGCCACGCGCCAGGGCGAGGCGCTGATCAGGAAGCCGCTGAAGGAGCTGGTGGAGGAGCTGGACCCACAGCAGTTCTGGCAGATCCATCGCTCGACGCTGGTGAACGCGGCCGCCGTGGCGGGCGTCAGCCGCGACTTCCGCGGACGCATGCAGGTCAAGCTCAAGGAGAGCGAGGACGCGCTGACCGTCGCCGAAAGCTACACCCACCTGTTCCGCCAGATGTGAGTCGCGGCCGCCCCAACGCGCCGCCGGCCGGAACTCCCTCGCCACGGCTGTCGCGTACATGACGACGGGCCCGGAAGGTCACTCCCACAATCGCCGGCATACGACGGGAGACACGCCATGGCCCCGGAAGCCACCGACCAGACCCACTACCGCATCTGCCCGCTGTGCGAAGCCGCCTGCGGCCTTGAGATCCGGACCCGCCCCGCCGGCAACGGCCGCGCCATCGTCTCGATCCGCGGCGACGACGCCGACCCTTTCAGCCACGGCTACCTCTGCCCCAAGGGCGTCGCGCTGAAGGACCTCCACGAAGACCCCGACCGCCTGCGCCAGCCGATGCGCCGCCGCGCCGACCGCTCCGGCTTCGAGCCGGTCTCCTGGGACGAGGCCTTCGCTGAGATCGCCCGCCGCCTCCCCCCGCTGCGCGAACGCCATGGTCCCGACACCGTCGCCCTGTCCATCGGCAATCCCGCCTCGCACAAGATCGGCCTGTTCAGCTACTTCCCGCATCTGGCGCGGGCGCTGGGCACGCGCAACCTGTTCTCGGCCTCGACGCTGGACCAGATGCCCAAGCAGCTCGCCTGCGGCCTGATGTACGGCCACTGGCTCAGCGTGCCGGTCCCGGACCTGCCGCGCACCGACCTCTTCATCTGCCTGGGCGCCAACCCGATGGTCAGCAACGGCTCGTTGTGGACCAGCCCCGACTACCGCGGCAAGGCCAAGGCGATGCGCGCCCGCGGCGGCCGCATCGTCGTCATCGATCCGCGCCGCACCGAAACCGCCCAGGCCGCCGATGAGCACCTGCCCATCCGCCCCGGCGGCGACGTGTACCTGCTGCTGGGCCTGCTGCACACCATCTTCGACGAAGGGCTCGAACGCCTGGGCCCGCTGGCCGCGCACGTCGAGGGCCTGGACGCGCTGCGCGCCGCCGCCGCGAGCTTCCCGCCCGAGCGCGGCGCCGCGCACTGCGGCATCCCCGCCGAGACGCAGCGGCGCCTGGCGCGCGACTTCGCCACCACGCCGAAGGCCGTGCTCTACGGCCGCTTCGGCACCTGCACGCAGCGCTTCGGCTCGCTCAACAGCTGGCTGATCGACGCGCTCAACATCGTCACCGGCCACTTCGACGTCGAAGGCGGCCTGATGTTCCCGAAGGCCGCCGCCTTCGCCGCCAACACGATGGGCAAGCCCGGACAGGGCAAGGGCGTGTCGACCGGCCGGCGCCACAGCCGCGTCGGCAAGTCGCCGGAGGTGATGGGCGAGTTCCCGATCAGTTGCCTCGCCGAGGAGATCGAAACGCCGGGCGAGGGCCAGGTCCACGCGCTCATCACGGTCGCCAGCAACCCGGTGTTGTCGGCACCCAATGGCGCCCGCCTGGCCCGCGCGCTCGACCAGCTGGACTTCATGGTCAGCCTGGACCCGTACATCAACGAGACCAGCCGCCACGCCGACCTGATCCTGCCGCCGCCGTCGCCGCTCGAGGACTGGCATTACGACATGGTGTTCGCGCAGCTGTCGTGGCGCAATCACGCGCGCTGGTCCGGCCCGGTGATGCCGGCGGATCCTGACGCGAGCGACGCGCCGCGCGCCGAATGGCAGACGCTGCTGCGCCTGGCCGCGATTGCCGCCGGCCAGCCCGCCGACGCGGACCTGCAGGCGATCGACGACGCGGCGCTGCGCGCCGAGCTCAAGCGCTCGGCGGGCGATCACGCCGACGCGGTCTTCGCGATGCTCGAGGGCGGCGCCGGACCGGCGCGCTGGCTCGATCTCGCGCTGCGCTCCGGCCCGTATGGCGACGGCTTCGGCGCCAAGCCGCACGGCCTCACGCTGGCCAAGGTGAAGGCCGCGCCGCATGGCATCGACCTCGGCGAGCTGCAGCCCCGGATCCCCGAAGTGCTGCGCACGCCCTCGGGCCGCATCGAACTGGCGCCGCCGGCGCTGCTCGCCGACCTCGCGCACGCCGATGCCGCGCTGCGTCATCCGACCGGTGACGAGCTGCTGCTCATCGGCCGCCGCGAGACCCGCAGCAACAACAGCTGGATGCACAACCTGCCGGTGCTCGCGAAGGGCCGCGAGCGCTGCACGCTGCTGGTCCATCCCGACGACGCGGCGCGCGCCGGGCTCGTGGACGGCGGCACCGCGCGGCTGAGCAACGCGCGCGGCAGCGTGCTGGCGCAGATCGCCATCACGGCCGACATGCGGCCCGGCGTGGTCAGCCTGCCGCACGGCTGGGGCCACGATCTGGCGGGCAGCCAGCTCACCGTGGCCGCCCGCCATCCCGGCGTCAACATGAACCTGCTGCTCGACGACGAGGCGCGCGATCCCCTCTCCGGCACCTCGGTGCTGAGCGGGATTCCCGTGCGCCTGAGCGCCGCCGAGGCCTAGCCGGACCGCGGCATCAACGCCGCTGCATCAACGCCGCACCGGATCGAACTCCAGCAGGCTGCGCGGCGCGTCGCCAACCGGCGCCGGCGGGAATCGCCCCGCGAGCATCCCGCTGACCAGCTCGAGGTGATGCATCACCTCCCATTGCTTGCTCAGCGCGCGCGACGGCGTCGAGCCGTCGATCAGGCTGGTGAGGTAGCGCCGCGCCGCCTCGGTGGGACCGAAGCAGGCGTCCTTGCGGTCGAGCGCCGCATGGAATGCGTGCAGCGCGTAGCGGAAGCGCGCGTCCGCGCCGCCGCCCTCGGCCACCTTCCTGTTCATGAAATGCTCGAGCCAGACCGCCCCGCCCGCCGCCTGCGGCCGCAGGAAGCTGAGCCGGAACGCGACCGAGCGCGAGGGCAGCTCGGGCGCCTCGGGCCGCGAGGGCAGCGTCGTGTAGTCGGAGAACCCGGCCAGCCCCTCCTCGCGGAAAGTGGCGGGCCGGTCGGTGAACAGGTGCCGCTCGCTGGCCCGCAGGTCCTGGCTCTCCGGCAGGCGCCGGTTCTCGACCCACACGCAGCCGGCGCCGTTCAGCGCGGCGCGCGCCAGCGGCGCGGGCTCGGCGTCCTTGAAGAACACGCGCCGCACCTGCACGCCGGCCAGCAGCGCCATCACGTCGGGCAGCGGCGGCGCGTCGCGGCCCACGACCAGGCCCATCGGCCGGCCGCCGAAGAGCTGCACGAAGCGCCGCACCACCTCGGGCGTCAGCGCCGGCCCCAGCATCAGCGTCGGATGGATCCACTGGCGCCGCGGCAGCGACGTGAACAGTTGACGGCCCCATTCCAGCGTCTGCGCCGGGCGCAGCAGTTCGAAGTCCTGCCGCACCGGGTTCACCACCAGCCAGGTCTGCAGCCGGTGCGCCTCGCAGGCCTCGAGCGTGTGCCGCAACGAGGTCGCCGCCTGGCGCACCGGCTCCAGCACCGGCTGCACTTGTCCTTCCGATCCCAGCAAGGCCGCGAGGTGCCGCAGGGCCAGCACCTCCTTCTGTTTGCCATGGAGATAGGGGTAATACATCGTCTCCGCCTCCGCAGTGTCGATTGAGGGAGGCGGGATCATGGAGAGCCATGGTCGATCCGTCAGCAGCGATCGCCTTCATGTGTGAGGCGCGTCAAAGGATCCGCAAAAAAGGCTGAAAGCGCCGAGTTGACTTCGCACCGATCCAGGCGCTCGCCCACACTGATGCGCCCCTCCCGGCGGCGGGTGTGCGGCCAATGAAAAAAGGGACCGCGATGCGGTCCCTTTCGAGGGAGGGAGCGCCCGCGGGCGCGGCGCGCTTTACTGCTCGCTCTTGGGCTTGGTCTGCTGCTGCGACTGGCCCATCGCGGCGAGCTCGGCCTCGCTGATGATCTCCATCGCGCGCACGACCTTCTGCACGCCACGAACGCCGCGCGCGATGTCGGTGGCGCGGGCGGCCTCGCGCTCGGTCACGCGGCCCATGATGTAGACGTTGCCGCGTTCGACCACCACGTAGAACGCATTCGAGATCAGGTCCTTCGCATCGACCAGGCTGGCCTTGACCTTGGCCGCGATGGCGACGTCGTTGGCGCGGCTGGACAGCGAGCTCAGCATGCCGACGCCCACTTCGTTGAGCACGCTGTTGACGTTCTCGACGCCCTGCGCGATGCGCTCGACGGCGGCGCGGTCCTCGTCGTTGCGGGTCTCGCCGGTCAGCAGCACCATGCGGTTGTAGCTGTTGACGTTGATGTGCACGCGGTCGCCGAGCTGTTCGCGGATGCGGTTGCCGGTCTTGAGTTCGATGCCTTGGTCCTCGAGCTGGGTGCCGGAGGTGCGGCGGTCGGTCGCGACCAGCGCGCTGCCCACCGCGGCGCCGCCGACGATCAGCGGCACGCACGCGGTCTGCAGCAGCGCGCCGCCCAGCGCGGCGGCCAGGATCACGAGGCGGGTGCGGGAGGTCCAGCGGGTCTTGGTCATCATCGGGAAGTCCTTCATGGTCTGAAGTGGGGCCGCGGGATCACCGCGGCAAAGCCGCGGGAGTCATTCGCTCGCGCCCAGGAGTTGCAGGTCGATCGCATCGCCCAGGCAGTGGGAAAGCAACCGGTGCGCCTCGGCCACGCGCGCAAAGCGGCTGTGCGGCACGCGCAGCTGCACGTCGGTGTCCAGCAGCGTGGCGCGCCAGTCGTCGTCCTGGGTGCCGCTCAGGACGATGACGCTCATCTCCTGGCCATGCGCCACCTGCAGCAGCGCGGCGGCGGCGCCGCTGGCCTGGGCCTCGAACAGCAGCAGCAGATCGCCGGGATGGCCGAAGGTCTGAATCTGGCGCATCAGCGCGGAAGCGGGGTCGGCGTAGCCCTGGGCTTGAGCATCGAGCGCGATGGCGGCGAGGCCGGGGCGTTCCTGTTCGAAACGGCCGCAGAGCAGCGAGGCCATGTAGGTCGCGTCGGCGGCCGAGGGGCCGAGCCCGGCGGTCAGCACGCGGCCGCCGGCGGTGAGCGCGTCCACCATCATCTGCGCCGCGACCGCGAGCGGGCGGGACAGACCCTCGGCGACCTGGTACAGCAGGTCCGCGCTCTCGAAGAATTGTTGTTGTATGCGTTGTTCCAACATGAGCGCGGATGATAAGGGGTGCTGCGCGGCCGGCCTCACTGCCCGGCCGGCACGTCGAATGCGCCTTGCAGCCACTCGACGCGCTCTCCGTCGATCGCCACCACATCGAACCGGCAAGGCGGCAGCACCCGCTGCGTGCGCAGGAAACATTCCGCCGCGAAGATCACCTTCCGTTGCTTGGCCCGCGTCACGCTGGCCGCCGCGCCGCCATGCGCGTCGTTTTCGCGCGAGCGCACCTCGACGAACACCAGCGTCCCATCGCGCGCCCACAGGATCAGATCGACCTCCCCGCCCCGGGCCGACGGCCCGCGCGCGACCCGATAATTGCGCGCCACCAGCCGCAGCCCCTGCCGCCTCAGGTAGTCCAGGGCGCGCTGCTCGGCGCCGGCGCCTCGTGCCTGCGCATCCGCGCCGTCCCGTCCGATGGAGAGCTTCTTGAACATTCCGACGTCCCCGTCCGCCTCGCTGACCGCTGCCGCCGCGGCCGCGGCCGGCCATCAGCAGTATCCGGCCGGCACGCTCTACGTCGTCGCAACCCCGATCGGCAATCTCGCCGACCTCAGCCTGCGCGCGATCCACCTGCTCGGCCTGGTCGATGCCGTCGCCTGCGAGGACACGCGCGTCAGCGCGCAGCTGCTGCGCTGGCTCGGCCTGCACAAGCCTTTGATCGCGCTCCATCAGCACAACGAACAGCAGGCCGCCGAAGGCCTGGTCTCCCGGCTGCTGAACGGCGAACGCATCGCCTACGTCAGCGACGCCGGCACGCCCGCGATCTCCGATCCCGGCGCGCTCCTCGTCGCCGCGGCCGCGAAGGCCGGCGTGCGCGTCGTCCCGCTGCCCGGCGCGAGCAGCGCGGCGGCGGCGCTCAGCGTCGCCGGCGATACGCGCGCGCAGGGATTCCGCTTCGTCGGCTTCCTGCCCACCAAGGCGGCGGAGCGCCGCGCCGCGCTGCAGGCGCTGACCGGCGCGCCCCACAGCCAGGTGCTGTTCGAGGCACCCCATCGCATCCACGAACTCGTCGCGCTGCTGGCCGAACTCGCGCCAACACAGACGCTGACCCTGTGCCGCGAGGTCACGAAGCAGTTCGAGACCATCCACACCGCCCCCTGCGCGACGCTGCCCGCATGGATGGCCGAGGACAAGCAGCGCGAGCGCGGCGAGTTCGTGCTGGTGCTGCACGCCGCCGAGGCGCCGTCCAGCGCCGAGGGCCTGCCCGCCGACGCGCTGCGCACGTTGCGGGTGCTCGTGCGCGACCTCCCGCTGAAGCAGGCGGCGGCACTGGCGGCCGAGCTGACCGGCGAATCGCGCAAGGCGCTGTATCAGCAGGCGCTGGACTGGAAGCAGGATTCGGCCGCCGGCGGCGACGACGACACGGACGGCGGGGATCGCTGACCCGCTCGATCCCGATGCCGTCCCGCCGGCGGCGGATGGCTCGTGTCTCCCTGACGGGCCCAGGGTCGCGGCGGCTGCCTACAATCGCCCGATGATTTCGCGCGAACCCACCCTCGCCCGCCTGGTCACCGCCCGTGCCCAGTTGCTCGAACCCTTCGGCCTGACCGACGCGTCGCTGTCGCAGGCCTTGCGGCTGATCACCGAGCACCGCGTCGACGACGCCGACCTCTACTTCCAGACCACTCGTGCCGAGGGCTGGAGCCTGGAGGAAGGCATCGTCAAGAGCGGCAGCTTCTCGATCGACCAGGGCGTGGGCGTGCGCGCCGTCGCCGGCGAGAAGACGGCCTTCGCGTATTCGGACGACATCTCGGAGGCCGCCCTGCTCGACGCCGCGCGCACCGTGCGCGCGATCGCATCGGCCGGACAGAGCAAGCGCGTCAAGGTGCCGGCCGAGCCGGTGGTCTCCGGCAGCCGCGCCCTCTATGGCGACGCCGACCCGATCGCCAGCCTGGACAGCACGCAGAAGGTCGCGCTGCTGGAGCGCGCCGAGCGCATGGCCCGCGCCAAGGACCCGCGCATCGCGCAGGTGATGGCCGGCCTGGCCGCCGAGCATGAGGTGGTGTTGATCGCGCGCGCCGACGGCACGCTGGCCGCCGACGTGCGGCCGCTGGTGCGCCTGTCCATCACCGTCATCGCCGAGAGCAACGGCCGCCGCGAAGTGGGTTCGGGCGGTGGCGGCGGCCGCTTCGGGCTGGCGTATTTCACCGACGAGATGATCGCGTCCTACGTCGAGCAGGCGGTGAGCGCGGCGCTGACCAACCTCGAGTCGCGTCCCGCGCCGGCCGGCGAGATGACCGTCGTGCTCGGCCCGGGCTGGCCCGGCGTGCTGCTGCACGAGGCCGTCGGCCACGGCCTGGAGGGCGACTTCAACCGCAAGGGCTCGTCCACGTTCTCCGGCCGCATCGGCGAGCGCGTCGCCGCCAAGGGCGTCACCGTGCTGGACGACGGCACGATCCCGGACCGCCGCGGCTCGCTCAACGTCGACGACGAGGGCTGCGCCTCGCAGCGCAACGTGCTGATCGAGGATGGCATCCTCAAGGGCTACATCCAGGACGCGATGAACGCGCGCCTCATGAAGGTCGCGCCCACCGGCAACGGCCGCCGCGAAAGCTACGCCCACGTGCCGATGCCGCGCATGACCAACACCTACATGCTGGGCGGCGACAAGGATCCGAAGGAGATCATCGCCAGCATCGACAAGGGCCTGTACGCGACCAACTTCGGCGGCGGGCAGGTCGACATCACCTCGGGCAAGTTCGTGTTCTCGGCCAGCGAGGCCTTCTGGGTCGAGAAGGGCAAGATCCTGTACCCGGTCAAGGGCGCGACCATCATCGGCAACGGCCCCGACGCGATGACGCGGGTCAGCATGATCGGCAACGACATGCAGCTGGACACCGGCGTCGGCGTGTGCGGCAAGGAAGGCCAGAGCGTGCCGGTGGGCGTCGGCCAGCCGACGCTGCGCATCGACGGCCTGACCGTCGGCGGCACGGCCTGACCCCCGGCGAGCCGGCAAGCCCCGTGATTCCACGAAGGCTCGCTTGCCCGATGCCGTCACGCGACAAGCGCGGCAGTCCCCTCGCGGCGCTTGACGCGCCGCGACCCGCGCAGGCACTATTGGTCCTTATGCGTTCCGCACCGAAGTTTTACTTTGCTTATTTTTGGTTCTCGCACCGCCCCGGCGGAGGAGAGGCGAACGCATAAGCAAGCGCGCCAAGAATCCTCAAGAAACCGCCGGGCCCACAAGCCCGGCGGTTTTTTTTGGCCGGGGCCCGAGCACCACCCCCAGCCCTCATAGAAAGCGTGATCCCCATGAATGCCAAGTCGACCCCGTATCCCAGCGCCCAACAGGCGGAGCGCTGGTATTCGCCGCAGGACAAGACCTCCCAGACCGACGACGAACGCATCCTGGACATCACGCCCTTGCCGCCTCCTGAACACCTCATCCGCTTCTTCCCGATCCGTGGCACGGCCATGGAGCAACTGGTCGTCGGCACCCGCCAGCGCATCCGCGACATCATGCAGCGCAAGGACGACCGGCTGCTGGTGATCATCGGCCCCTGCTCGATCCACGACCCGGCCGCGGCGCTCGAGTACGCCAAGCGCCTGACGACATTGCGCGAGCAGCACGCCGACACCCTCGAGGTCGTGATGCGCGTCTACTTCGAGAAGCCGCGCACGACGGTGGGCTGGAAGGGCCTGATCAACGACCCCTACCTCGACGAGAGCTACCGCATCGACGAGGGCCTGCGCATCGCGCGGCAGCTGCTGCTGGAGATCAACCGCCTGGGCATGCCGGCGGGCTCGGAGTTCCTGGACGTGATCTCGCCGCAGTACATCGGCGACCTGATCAGCTGGGGCGCGATCGGCGCGCGCACCACCGAGAGCCAGGTGCACCGCGAACTGGCCTCGGGCCTGTCGGCGCCGATCGGCTTCAAGAACGGCACCGACGGCAACATCAAGATCGCGACCGACGCGATCCAGGCCGCGGCGCGGCCGCACCACTTCCTCTCGGTCCACAAGAACGGCCAGGTCGCGATCGTCGAGACCAAGGGCAACCGCGACTGCCACGTGATCCTGCGCGGCGGCAAGGCGCCGAACTACGACGCCGAGAGCGTGGCCGCCGCCTGCGCCGACCTGGAGGCCTCGAAGCTGGACACGCGGCTGATGGTGGACTGCTCGCACGCGAACAGCAGCAAGAAGCATGAGCGCCAACTGGATGTGGCGCGCGACATCGCGGCGCAGATCCGCGGCGGGAGCACGCGCATCTTCGGCGTGATGGTCGAGAGCCACCTCAAGGGCGGCGCGCAGAAGTTCAGCCCCGGCAAGGACGATCCGTCGCAACTCGAATACGGCAAGAGCATCACCGATGCCTGCCTGGCCTGGGACGACTCGATCGAGGTGCTGGACGTGCTGAGCGAGGCGGTGCGCGCGGCCCGGGCGGAGACGGTCACCCGCTGAGCGTCATCCGCTCACCTCGCCGGGTCCGCGGCGGCGGGCCGGAACTCAGCGCACGCGGTTCCGGCCTTCGCGCTTGGCGGCGTAGAGCGCGTCGTCGGCCTGGGCGATGAGTCCTGCGAGGCTGTTCTCCTCGCCGGGCACGCAGGCGGCCACGCCCAGGCTGAGGGTCACCACCGGCCCGGCCGGCGAGGCCGGATGCGGCATCGCGAGCGACTCGATGCCGGCGCGGATGTGCTCGGCCACGCGCATCGTCGCGTCGCGGTCGGCGCCGGGCAGCAGCACGACGAACTCCTCGCCGCCATAGCGCGCGGCGAGATCGCCCGCGCGGCCGATCGACGCGCCGAGCACCGCGCCCACGGTGGCCAGGCATTCGTCGCCCTTCAGATGGCCCATCTGGTCGTTGTAGCGCTTGAACGCGTCGACATCGGCCAGCACCAGCCCCAGCGGGCTGCCGGTGCGGCGGGCGCGGCGCCACTCCTCGTCGGCGGCCTCGTTGAAGCGGCGCCGGTTGGGCAGACCGGTGAGCGCGTCCAGGAAGGACAGCTGCTTCAGATGCTCGTTGGCCTGGCGCAGCTCCTCGGTGCGCTGCGCGACGAGGCGCTCCATCTCGATCTGGCGACGGCGCAGCTGCCGCATGCGCAGTGCCACGCCGCCGGCGAAGACGCCGATCGCCGCCAGCGCCACCAGGAAGTGGAACCAGCCGGTCTCATGGAAGCGCGGGCGCACGGTGACGGGCAGCGGCGTCTCGGCCTCGCGCCAGCGCTGGCCGTCGGCGGAGGCCGCGAGCCGGAGCTTGTAGCGGCCGTGTTGCAGCGCGGGGAAGGTCAACTCGCGATCGTTGCCGACATCGGTCCAGCCGCGCGACAGCCCTTCCATCCAGAAGCGGAAACGCACCCGTTCGGCCTCGCGCAGCGTCGAGGCCGACAGACTCACCGACAGCGCCACCGGCCCTGGCGGCAGGTCCAGCGGCTGGCCGTCCATCGGCACCGGTTCGCCGTCCACCTTGATCTGGTCGATGCGCACCGCGGGGGGTTCGCCGCCGCCGGGCAGACGCGCCGGATCGACGACCACCAGCCCCGCCGACGACGGCAGCCAGGCGCGCCCTTGCGCGTCGATGGCCCCCGCCGCTTGCAGGTTGCCGGCGAAGCTGGTCGCGCGCAGGGTGTCGCCCGGACCGAAACCGACCGAGCGCACCTGCTTCGCGCGGCCATCGAGGAACGCATCCAGGTCGTCGCGCGAGACGCGATAGAAGCCGCGGTTGCAGGTCATCCACAGCTGGCCGGCGCGGTCCTCGAGAAAGACCTGCGAGAGCCCGTCCCACAGCCCGTCGGCGGGCCGGATCGCGCCAATGCGGCCGTCCTTGATCCGGTTGATGCCCTCGCCATTGGTGCCGATCCAGAGCGCCCCATTCACATCCTCCTTGAGGGCGATGATCCAGTCGGAGAGCAGTCCGTCGGCCGTGCTGAAGTGCCGGACCTTGCCGTCCTGCCAACGCACCAGCCCTTGGCCGGTGGTGCCGAACCACAGCGCGCCGGACCGGTCCTGCAGGATCGCGGCCACCCCTTCATGGGGGAGGCCGGGCGCGGTGACCACATCGAAGCCATGGCCGTTGAATCGCGCCAGCGCCGTGCGCGTCCCGACCCAGACGGTCCCGGCGCGGTCCTCCAGGATCGACCGGACCTCGACGCCTGGCAGCCCTCGCTCGGCGCCGAAGGTCTCGAGGCGGCCATCAGGCAGCCGGCGCGCGACGCCGGCGGTGTAGGTGCCGATCCACAGCGTGCCGTCGCGCGCTTCGTGCAGCGTCGAGATCTCGTCCGTCGGCAGGCCGTCGGTCTGGCGGAGGACATCGATGCGTCCGTCCTTCAAGCGGTTCAGCCCGCCTCCGGAGGTCGCCGCCCAGATCGCGCCATCGCGCGCCGCCACCACGGCGCGGACGTTGTCATGGCTCAGGCCTTCCGGAGTGCCCAGCACGGTGAACGGACGATTGCGCAGACGGTTCAGGCCATCCACCCAGGTGCCGACCCAGACGCTGCCTTCGCGGTCCGCCATCAGCGACCAGATCTGGCTGCCCGCGAGCCCGTTCTGGCTGCCCGCGAGCCCGTTGCCGGTGGACACGGTGCTGAAGCGCCCGTCGCGCAGGCGGCTCACGCCGGCGCCCCAGCTGCCGACCCACAGGTCGCCGCGCGTGTCGCGGGTCAGCGCGGTCAGGTGATCACTGGGCAGCCCGTCGGCGGTCGTGTAGACCCGCATCGCCGGCCGGTCGGCCGCGTGCAGGCGCACCAGCCCGCCGCCCGCGGTGGCGGCCCAGATGCCGCCCGCGGGATCGGGCAGCACGAACCGCACTTGCGCATGCGGGAAGCCGTTCGAGCTGTCGAAGATCCTGACCTTGCCGTCCGGCGTTCTCGCGAACAGACCGGCGCCGGTGGTCGCGAGCCACATCGTGCCGGCGGTGTCGAAGACGACAGTCCTCAAGCGCGCGGCCGGCAGGCCATCGGCGGGGCCGAAGGTCTTGACCTCGCCCTCCTTCCAGCGGACAAGGCCGCCGTCGCCAGCGGCCCAGATCGCGCCGTCCTTGTCCTCGGCGAAGGACCAGATCCGCCGATGGCCAGCCTGTGCCTTGGTGATCGCGGCGCGGAAGCGGCCCCGCTCATAGACGGCGGCGCCGCCGGGATGGCCGATCCAGATCCGGCCCTGGCGATCCTCGAGCAGCGCGAAGATTGGCTGCGACGCCGCTTCCGGCGATTGCGCGGCCTCGAAGGTCACGAAGCGCTTGCCGTCGAAGCGCGCGAGCCCGCCGGCCGTGCCCACCCACAGGCCGCCATCGCGCGATTGCATCAGCGCCTGCACGGTGTTGAGCGGCAGACCCTGCTCCGTCTGCCAGAGATCGATCTTGTACTGGCTGACCGCGCGCACCGGGTCCGCGAGATCGCCGGCCTCGACCGGAGCTCGCGATGCAGGCGCGGACGCCGCGGAGCCTGCGGGGGCCGCCGCTGCCGGCCTCGCCACCGGCGCCGCCACCGCGGCATCCATCGCGACCAGCGCGCCTGCGGCCAGCAAGGCCGCTGCCCCCTGGCGCGCAAGCGTCAAGGGCAGGCGGAGCATTCGCGGCAAGGTGGACCGGTCGGGAGTCATGGGCGGAATCGCAGATTGTGACTGCTCCTTACGAGTGCGCCTCTGCCGTACGGGGCACGGGGGCGGTTCGCGGGAGAGCGCCGGCTGCTCACCGGACGGCCGCGATCCGGTCCCACGACAGTCCGAACTTCAGCAGGTATTTGCGCAGCCGGTCGGCGTCGTTGACGACGCTGCGCGCCTGCCGGCTCGCCTGGAACAGGCGCCTGCCGGCCTCCGACAGCGAGGCGGCCTCGCCGCACACGCGCAGCACGCCGGCCAGTTGCATGCGATCGAACAGGTCCAGCGCGTCGAGCGCCTGGGCATCGAACAGCGCCGCCAGCAGCGCTTCCTCGCGCGCGGCGGCGCCGGCATCGCTGATGCCGGTGTCGCGCTCCCACAGCCACTCGAGCCGCGCGATTTCGGCCTCGACCAGCGGCAGGCCGATGCGTCCGCCCTCGGCCAGTGTCACCAGCCGTGTCACCGACGCCGACAGGTCGCGGAAGTTGCCGCTCCACGGCGCGCGCGCGGACTGCGCGAAGGCGAGATAGCGCGCCTTCGCCTCGGCGTTGAAGCGCACCGCACGGCCGCTCTCGCGGCCGACCTGCTGCACCAGGTGATCGACGTTGGGCTCGATGTCCTCGGGCCGGTCGCGCAGGCCGGGCAGGCTGTAGGTCCACAGGTTGATCCGCGCGAACAGGTCATCGCGGAAGCGCCCTGCCGCCACCTCGGCGCGCAGGTCGCGGTTGGTGCCGGCGATGAGCTGGAAGTCGCTCTCGACCTCGCGGTCCGCGCCCACGGGCAGGAAGCGCTTCTCCTCGATCGCCTTCAGCAGCATGGCCTGCTCATCCAGGCCCAGCTCGCCGATCTCGTCGAGGAAGAGCAGCCCCCGGTCCGCGGTGCGCAGCAGGCCGGCGCGATCAGCCATCGCGCCCGTGAACGAGCCCTTCTTGTGCCCGAACAGCGTCGAGGCCGCTCCATCGCCGCGCAGCGTGGCGCAGTTCACCTCGACGAAGGCGCCTTCGAGCTGATGCCTCGTCTGCTTCAGCTCGTACATCCGGCGCGCGAGGAAAGACTTGCCGGCGCCGGTCGGCCCCGCCAGCAGGATCGGCGCGCGCGAGTGCACGGCGACGCGCTCGATCTCCTCGATCAGCGCGTTGAAGCGCCGGTTGCGCGTCGCGATGCCGCTCTTCAGGAAGGCCACGGCGTCGTGCTGCTCGGCCTCGAAGCGCCGCGCGATGCGGTCGTAGCGCGACAGGTCCAGGTCGATCAGCGTCATCGTGCCGGGCTCGCCCTCGCGCTGCTTGCGCGGCGGCGAGGTCTGCAGCAGCACGCCGGGGATGAAGCGCGCCTCCACCATCAGGAACATGCAGATCTGCGCGACGTGGGTGCCCGTGGTGATGTGGGCCCAGTACTGCTCGCGCGACGGGTCGAAGCGATAGGCGCGCACCCAGTCGTAGAGCGTGGCGTAGACCTCGCCGAAGTCCCAGGGGTCCTCGACCGCCATCTCGACCAGCCGGACCTCGGTCTCCGGCGAGAGCTTGGCGATGTCGCCGCGCAGCAGCTCGGCGAGCGCCAGATGCTGAGGCGAGTGGAACAGCTCCAGCCGATGAACGATCACGTCCGGCTGCATCACGAGCGAGATCGTGGGCCGCCACTTCTCCCATCGCCCCGCGCCCTGCCCGCCGTCCAGCTGAGAGCCGATGAATCCGATCACCACATTCTTCTTGGCCATGCCGCAGTCTATCCGCGCAGCCCGCCATCCATATCTATTTCGCTAGTTATTTATCTGATGCGATATTTTCTGGCCGCCCCTGGACGAATGGAGGCATGGCATCCCCGAACGCCAGAACGAGAATTTTTCCTTATGTGACAAGGACTTGATCGTCACTCGGGCAAGACCTGGCACAAGCTGGCACAGGCGTTGCAATATTGAAGGCAAGACGGCTGCGATGACGCGGTCGACACGAGACGAACGACCCGCGAGGGAGGACAAGATGGTCAACACGCAACTCTTCAAGACGACGCGGGGCAAGCTGGCGCACGCCGCAGACGCGGTGAACCAGTCCGGCGCCTGCGGCTACGGCTACAAGGTCCGTCATCACCTGGCGCAACTGGCGGTGACCGGCTGCATGACGTCGACCTTCCATGCGAACGCCCAGTCCCAGTTGGAAGACGCGCTGACGCTGGCGCAGCACGTGGACACCCCCTTCCTGGCCAAGACCGCCGTCTACGCCCGTCAGGCGGGCCACATGAAGGACATGCCGGCGCTGCTGGCCGCCGTGCTGGCGCAGCGCGACATCGCGCTGCTGCAGCCCGTGTTCAGCCGCGTGGTGGACAACGGCAAGATGCTGCGCAACTTCGTGCAGATCCTGCGTTCGGGCCAGACCGGCCGCAAGTCGCTGGGATCGCGTCCCAAGAAGCTGGTGCAGCAATGGCTGCTGACGGCGTCGGAGCAGCGGCTGCTGCAGGCGTCGATCGGCACCGAGCCGACGCTGGCCGACGTGGTCCGCATGGTCCACCCCAAGCCAGCGGAAGGCTGGCGCGCGGCGTGGTTCGCGTGGCTGATCGGCCGTCCCTTCGACGAAGCGGCGCTGCCGCCCGCGACGCAGGCCTACGAGCGCTTCAAGCGCGCGCTGCTGTCCGGTGGCTCGGAAGGGGCGACGGCGGACGATCTGCCGCCCGTGCCCTTCCAGATGCTGACGGCGTTGCCGCTGAACGGCTCGCACTGGGCGCGCCTCGCGGCGCAGGGCTCCTGGCAGATGGTGCGTCAGAACCTGAATGCGTTTGCGCGTCACGGCGTGTTCGAGCAGCCCGGACTGACCGCGCAGTTGGCGGCGCTGCTGCGTGATCCGAAAGCCGTGGCCTCGGCCCGCGTGCTGCCGTATCAGCTGATGACGGCGTTCAACGCGGCGTACGACGTGCCGGCGGAGATCGGCGAGGCGCTGCAGGACGCGATGGAGGCCGCGCTGTCCAACGTGCCGGCGATCGAGGGCCGCATCGTGGTCTGCCCCGACGTGTCGGGATCGATGTCATCGCCGGTGACCGGCTGGCGCGGTTCGGCGACCTCGGCGGTGCGATGCATCGACGTGGCCGCCCTGGTGGCCGCGGCGCTGGTTCGCAAGAACGCGAGCTGCCGCGTGATGCCCTTCGAGCAGCGGGTCGTCCCGGTGACGCTGAATCCGCGCGATTCGGTGATGACCAACGCGGCGAAGCTGGCGGCGGTCGGCGGCGGCGGGACCTCGGTGAGTGCACCGCTGCGGCTGCTCAACGACGAGCGAGCACCAGTGGACCTGGTCGTGATCGTGTCCGACAACGAGTCCTGGATTGACGCGCGCCGTCGCGGCGCGACCGAGACCATGACGCAGTGGGAGGCGATCAAGGCCCGTTGCCCGGCAGCCAGGCTGGCGTGCATCGACCTCCAGCCCGGCGCGACGACACAGGCGGTGGAGCGCAAGGACGTGATGAACGTCGGCGGCTTCTCGGACGCGGTGTTCCGCATGGTTGGCGACTTCGCCGCCGGCGCGACCGATGCGGACCACTGGGTCCGCGACATCGAGCGGGTGGCACTCGATCCGCAATGAACGCATGAAGTGAATGCTGTCGCGTGGCGAATGCCGCCGAGGACTACATCCTTTCCTGTCCCGAAATGATCCTCGGCACTTCTTGTCGCCACGCGGGGGCTGTTGAAACAGAGAAACGGTTTTGCGATGAATGCAGACTGGACTACATCGGTAGAGCGCCACGCCTGAGAGGGCGTGGAGGTCGCGGGTCCAAATCCCGCCCGGCGCAAGCCGGTAGCTCAGAAAACGTCTTGTCGATCCTGGTCATCGCGCTTTTGAATGGAACGAATCATGAAGAACTACAACGAGATGGAAGTTGCCGGCGGCGTGCCGGTGAAGATGTGGACGCAGGGGGTGCCCGTCGAGGACGAGGCGCGCAAGCAGCTGGCCAATGCCGCCAAGCTGCCGGTCGTGTTCAAGCACATCGCGGCGATGCCCGACGTGCACGTGGGCATCGGCGCGACGGTGGGCTCGGTGATTCCGACGCTCAAGGCGATCATCCCGGCCGCGGTCGGGGTCGATATCGGCTGCGGGATGATGGCCTGCAAGACCACGCTGCGCGCGCAGGACCTGCCGGACAACCTGGCGCCGCTGCGCTCCGCGATCGAGGCGGCCGTGCCGCACGGACGCACGCCCAAGGGCCGCGACGTCGGCGCCTGGGAGAACCCACCCGAGATGGTCGACCACGCGTGGGCCGAGCTGGCGCCCGACTTCGCAGAGCTGTGCCGCGACTACCCGAAGCTGAAGAGCACCAACAACCACAAGCACCTGGGGACGCTGGGCACCGGCAACCACTTCATCGAGGTCTGCCTGGATGAACAGGGCTTCGTGTGGTTCATGCTGCACTCGGGCTCGCGCGGCGTGGGCAATGCGATCGGCACGATGTTCATCGAGCTGGCGAAGAAGGACGCGATGCAGCATCAGGCCAATCTGCCCGATGCGAACCTGGCGTACTTCGAGGAAGGCGCGAAGTACTTCGGCGACTACGTGCGCGCGGTGAGCTGGGCGCAGAAGTACGCCGCGCTGAACCGCGAGGTGATGATGCGCCGCGTGATCTCGGCGGCGAAGAAGGTGATCGGCAAGCGTTTCGAGAGCCACATCGAGGCGGTGAACTGCCACCACAACTACGTGCAGAAGGAAACGCACTTCGGCCAGGACGTGTTCGTGACCCGCAAGGGCGCGGTGAGCGCGAAGAACGGCCAGATGGGGATCATCCCCGGCAGCATGGGCGCGCGCAGCTACATCGTGCGCGGCAAGGGCAACGCGGAGAGCTTCGACAGCTGCTCGCACGGCGCGGGCCGCACGATGAGCCGCACGGAGGCCAAGCGCCGCTTCACGCTGAAGGACCAGCGCGCCGCGACCGAAGGCGTCGAGTGCCGCAAGGACGCGGACGTCATCGACGAGATCCCGATGGCCTACAAGGACATCGACGCGGTGATGGCGGCGCAGCAGGATCTGGTGGAGGTCGTGCACACCCTCAAGCAGGTGGTGTGCGTGAAGGGGTGAAGATGGCGCCCGTCGGATGCGGCGCGGCGTTCGGGTCCAGGGAGAAACATGATGGAGTGGAAACAACGGTTCTCCGGCCAAGTGCCGGAGCAGGACGCGGCGGCATGGCTGCCGCGCTTGACTGCGCCGGACGGACACGAGCGCCAGGCAGCGATAGAGACGCTCGCGAGGATGCGCCCGCCCGAGGCACTGCCCGGTCTGATCGCCCGCGTGAACGATTGGGTGCCGCAAGTGCGAAGCGCTGCCCGCTCGGCGATCGAGCAGTTCTTCGTTGACGACGCCTTTCCGGCCTGGCTCGACGCGCTACCGGCACTGGTCGACGTCCTGCGCGGACAACGCGCCGACCACAGTTCATTGCTGGACGGGATCGCCGCGTTCATGCTGGCGCCGCAGCGCATCAACGGCATCGCCGGCGTGCGGGAGCATCTGCCTCCGTTGGTGCGTCGTTGGCTCGACACCAGCGAGTGGCGAATCGCTTCCGAATCGCGAAGGTCTGCACTGCTGGCCGAGCGTCTGCTGGGAGGCGATGTGGTCGCGGCGCGCTGGGCGCTCGCGCGGGTCGAGGACTTGTCTGGCGCGACGGCGCGTTCCGCGCTTTGGCTGAAAGCCGTGGACAGCCCTTCTGGCACGGTGCGCGCGCACGCGCTGCGCAGGCTCTGCGACACCACGCCGGACGCGGGGATTGCCTGTGCGCAGCGCCTTGCGCTCGATCCGCGCGGGTCGGTGCGCGACGTCGCACTCGCCCGGCTGCGCCGGCCAGAGCAGACGGAGGAGATACGGCAACTGGCCGAAGCGCAGCTGCGAGCGACGCACCGTGCTCCGCATGGCGGCGCGCCAGCGCTTCTGTTCCTCGCTGCCGTGGATTCCGCTTGCGCAACGGTCCACAGCGAGCGGCTGCTCGCCCTGACCGGCAGCGCGAGACCGCCTGCGCGGCTTCGAGCGCTGGCACTGCAACAGCTCATCGCGTCGTGCACGGGCGAAGCCCAGCAGCGCTGGTTGAAGCAGGCCGTGGGGGACGCCTCGGCGCAGGTACAGCGCGTCGCGGTGAAAGCCGTCGCGCGCGGCGTGCTCCCGCCCTCTCCTGCTGAGCTGTGGCCCTTGGTCCTGGAACACCGTCAGGCCCGATCGCTGAAAACCGGATTGAGCCTGTTGCGGTTCTGGGGAACCTGGACACAGCTGGAGGAGCTGCTGAAACTGGTGCGCCTCCCACTGCCCGACGGAGGTGCCAAGTACGTGGCAAGGGCGTTGGTCCAGTGGGAACTCGGCACGCGCCGCGGCGTTTCCGCGCCGGCGGAGCCGCTCGCCTCGCAATTGCGGGGTGAGTGGCGCGCCAGCGCGCCGCTGCTGATGCCCGGCCTGCGTCGCCAGCTTCAGTTCGCGCTGGAGGTGGCCGGACTGCTGCCCAAGGCGTGAATAGGTGGTGCCGCTTGACCGAGGCGAAGCTACCTAATGACAAGAAGGACAACGAGAGACGTCACAGCGGCATTTCGCTGCAGAGCGCGAGAAGAAGATGAACAACAAGAACAACCTGATTGAACTGGACGGCTCGCATGGCGAAGGCGGCGGGCAGATCCTGCGCACGGCGCTCGCGCTGTCGATGTGCACCGGCATGCCGCTGCGCATCGAGCGCATTCGCGCCCGCCGCACCAAGCCCGGCCTGATGCGCCAGCATCTGACCTGCGTGCTCGCCGCTCAGGAGGTCTGCGGCGCCACCGTGGTGGGCGCCGAGCTCGGCTCGCAGGCGCTCGAGTTCCGCCCCGGCCGCGTGCACGCCGGCGACTACCGCTTCGCGGTCGGCACGGCCGGCAGTTGCACGCTGGTGCTGCAGACGCTGCTGCCGCCGCTGATGCTGGCCGACGCGCCCAGCCGGCTGCACCTGTCCGGCGGCACGCACAACCCGATGGCGCCGCCCTTCCACTTCCTGCAGCGCAGCTTCGCGCCGCTGATCCGGCGCGCTGGCGCGGAGCTGGACCTGACGCTGCGGCGTCACGGCTTCTTCCCCGCGGGCGGCGGCGAAATCGAGGCGCTGATCACGCCAGCCGAAGGCGGATTGCGTCCGTTCGACCTGCTCGAGCGCGGCGCGCCGCTGGACGCCTTCGCCGAGGTGATCGCGCCCGCGCTGCCACGCGGCGTCGCGGAGCGTGAACTCGAAGCGCTCGCGCGTCTGACCAGTTGGGACGCCTCGCAGTTGCGCACGCTCCCCGCCCGTCAGAACGAAGGCCCCGGCAACGCGCTGATCATCACGCTCGCCCATGAGCACCTGACCGAGGTCTTCGTGGCCTTCGGCGAACGCGGCCTGGCGGCGGAAGACGTGGCGCGCATGGCCTTCGCCGAACTCCGCAGCTATCAGTCCTCGGCCGGCGCGGCGGGTCAGCACCTCGCGGACCAGTTGGCCCTGCCACTCGCGCTGGCGGTGGCGGGATCCGGGCGTCCGGCCGCATTCACCTGCACGGAGCTGACCGAGCACAGCCGCACCAACTTCAGCGTCATCGAGCGCTTCCTCGACGTGCGCTTCGACTCGCGGCTGGAGGTCTCCCGCGCGGGCAACGCGTGGCGCGTCGACGTGCTACCCGGCTCCGCGTGACCGGCATGAAACCGCGTTGATACGCGGCGCCCGGCGCGCCGCGTCACAATCCCGCCGCCAGGGCGCGCCAGCGTCCAGGCTTGCGCAGCGCGCCCCTCGATGGGCGCGCTGGCCGTTTCCGATCAACGACTCCTCCGCCATGCGCCACGCCCTTCCGCTGCAGCAGCATTTCCCGACCGTCAGTCCGCTCGCCTATGGCTGCATGGGCCTGGGCGGCCACTGGGACGACTCCCCGTGGACCAGCGCCCACGTCGATCACGCACAGGCCGCCGTCGAGGCCGCGCTCGAGATCGGCGTCACGCTGTTCGACCACGCCGACATCTACACCCGGGGCAAGGCCGAGTCGGTCTTCGGCGAACTGATGCGCCGCCAGCCCTCGCTGCGCGATCGCATCGTGCTGCAGAGCAAGTGCGGCATCCGTTTCGCCGAGGGCGACCTGCCGGGACGCTACGACCTGTCCGGCGGCTACATCGTCGAGGCGGTCGAGGCCAGCCTGAGGCGCCTGGGCACCGAGCGGCTGGACATCCTGCTGCTGCACCGTCCCGACCCGCTGATGCATCCCGATGAGATCGCCGAGGCCTTCCAGCGCCTGCGCGGCGCAGGCAAGGTCAGCCACTTCGGCGTGTCCAACATGAACGCCGGCCAGATGGCCTGGCTGGGACGCGCGCTGGATCAGCCGCTGGTGGTGAACCAGCTCGAGCTCGGCCTGGGCCACCTGGAGCCGCTGGACGCCGGCACCTGCTTCAACGACCGGCAGGCCGCCGCCCGCCCCGGCGCGCTGGCCTGGACCGGCACGCTGGAGCACTGCCAGCAGCACGGCATCCAGCTGCAGGCCTGGGCCGCGCTGGCCCGAGGCCGCTTCAGCGGCGAGACCGCCACGGACCCTGCCGACGAGGCCGCCCGCGCACTCGTGCACCAGTTGGCCCAGCGTCACGGCGTCAGCCCGGAAGGCGTCCTGCTCGCCTGGCTGATGAAGCATCCCGCCCGCGTCCAGCCCGTCATCGGCTCGGCCAACCCCGATCGCATCCGCGCCTGCGGCGACGCGCTGCGCATCGAGCTCAGCCGCGAGGAGTGGTACGCCCTCTACATCGCGGCACGCGGCGCGCGCCTGCCCTGAGCGGCGCGCTGTCCGCGGCCCGGCGCGCTCAAGCGGCGTCGAAGTCGGTGCCGCGCGCGACGGGCTCCCACTGGGCCATCTCGGCCAGCAGCGCCTGGGCGTGCGCGCGCACCGCGTCGACCGAGTCCCCGCCCAGTTGCAGCCGCAGCGGCGTGTCCGGCGCGGCGATCGCGCGCTCGATCGCGGCCGCGGCCTTGCGCGGGTCGCCGGGCTGCGTCTGGTGCATGTTCTTCGCGAACTCGCGCGTTCCGCCGATCGCTTCCTCATAGACGCCCAGGATCGGCATGTGCCGCATCGCGCCGCCCGCCAGCTGCGTGCGGAACTGGCCCGGCTCGACGATCAGCACCTTGATGCCGAAGGGCGCGACCTCCTGCGCAAGCGCCTCGCTCGCGCCTTCGATGGCGAACTTGGTCGCCGAGTAGGCGCTGAAGCCGCCGAACGACAGCTGTCCGCCGAGGCTGGAGATGTTGACGATCGCGCCGCCGCGCTGCTCGCGCATCACCGGCAGCACCGCGCGGGTCACGGCCATCGCGCCGAAGAAGTTGGTGTCGAAGATGGCGCGCAGCTCGTCATCCGGTGTTTCCTCCAGCGCCCCGAAAACGCCATAACCGGCGTTGTTGATCAGCACGTCGATGCGGCCGAAGCGGTCGATCGCGGCGGCGACCGCCGCTTCCGGCGCGCCAGCGGCGGTCACGTCCAGCGCCAGTGCCAGCACGCGATCCGGCGCCAGCGCGACCAGGTCGGCCAGCGCCTCCGGCTTGCGCGCGGTGGCGACGACGCGGTGGCCCCGGGCGATCGCGTGCTCGGCGAAGGCGCGGCCCAGTCCGCTGGAGGTGCCGGTGATCAGCCAGGTCTGGACGGCGGCGGCGCGGGGGGTGGTCGAAGCGTTCATGGCGGTGTCCTTGTCGCGGTGGGTGTTGGGTTCGAGGGTCCTGCGCCTGGGCGGATTCCTCCAGCGCATGGCTGCACTGTCGCCGCGAAACACTCATCGATAAAGGTGACAAGACCGCACACATCATTCGATACCATGCATGAATGGATCGATCGCTGCTCGCTCATCTGCCGGTCGTGCTGGAGGTGCACCGGCGCCAGGGATTCGCCGCCGCGGCGAATGCGCTCGGCCTGAGCGCGTCCGCGGTGAGCCACGCGGTGCAGGCGGTGGAACGCGCGCTTGGCGAGCCGCTGTTCACCCGCACCACGCGCAGCGTGCGCCTGACCGCCAGCGGCGAGGTCTTCGTCGCCGCGCTTGGCCCGGCGCTGGACGAGATCACCGAGGCCGTCGACCACGTCGGCGCACAGCGCGGACGCGTCGCCGGCGTGCTGCGGCTCAACGTGCCGCGCATCGCGCTGCCGATCGCGATCACGCCGATGCTGCGTCTGCTGACGGCGCGCCATCCGGAGCTGATCGTCGAGATCGCCACCGACGAAGGGCTCGCGGACATCGTCGCCGCCGGCTTCGATGCCGGCGTGCGGCTGGGCCACACGGTGGCGCAGGACATGGTGGCCGTGCGCCTGACACCGCCGCTGCGGATCGCGCTGGTGGCCTCGCCGGCCTACCTGCAGGCGCATGGCGAGCCGGCGACGATCGCGGACCTCGCGACGCATCGCTGCATCGGCTACCGGTTCGTGAGTTCAGGCGCCGTTTACGACTGGGATCTGAAGGAGCACGGCAAACCGGTCAGCGTGGCCGTGCCCGGACCGGTGCGCGTCACCGACTCGCTCTATGCGAAGGAGCTCGCGCTGCTGGGCGAGGGCATCGCCTATCTCTTCGAGCCGCTGGTCCACGACGAGCTGCGCGACGGCACGCTGCGGCAGGTGCTGCCGCGCGCGGGCGTCGAGGAGCCGGGACTGTTCCTCTACTTCCCGCAGCGCGCCGGGCAGCAGGCGAAGCTGCGGGCGCTGATCGAGGTCGCGCGCGAGGTGGAAGCCGCTTCGCGGCCGGGGGCGACAGCCGCGAGAGCTCCGGTCAGAACGCCGCGCTGAGCTCGTTCACCAGCGCGGCGGCGCCGATCTCGCGCACCGCGGAGAAGTTCTGACCCGCCCACAGCGGCGAGAAGTCGCCACTGCCCTGCGCCTCCGCCTTGGCGCGCAGCGGCGCGACGCCGGAGGTCGCCAGCGGGAATTGCGGCGCGGTGTCGCTCAGCGGGCCGACCTCGCGCATGAGCCGGTTGACGATGCCGCGCGCGGGCCGGCCGGTGAACAGGTTGGTGACCGCGGTGTGGTGATTGGCCGGGTCGCGCAGCGCCGCGCGATGGGGCGCGCTGGTGGTGGCCTCGTCGCAGAGCAGGAACGCCGTGCCGAGCTGCACCGCCGACGCGCCCAGCGCCAGCGCGGCACGGATGCCGCGCACGTCGGCGATGCCGCCGGCCGCGATCACCGGGACCTTCACCGCGCGCACGATCTGCGGCAGCAACGCCATCGTGCCGGGCTGACGCGTCAGGTCGTCGCTGAGGAAATGGCCGCGATGGCCGCCCGCCTCCCAGCCCTGCGCGATCACCGCGTCAACGCCCTGCGCCTCGAGCCAGCGCGCTTCGTCGACGGTCGTCGCGTTGCCCAGGATCAGGCTGCCCCAGCCCTTCACGCGCGCGAGCAGATCCGCCGGCGGCAGGCCGAAATGGAAGCTCACCACGGGCGGGCGGAAGGGCTCGACGAGATCGGCGATCTCCGGCGTGAACGGCTGGCGGCCGGGGCCGGCCTTGATCTGCGCGGGATCGATGCCGAACTCGGCGTAGTACGCGCCGAGCCGCTCACGCCAGCGCGCCTCGCGCGCCTCGTCGATCGGCGGCGGGGTGTGGGCGAAGAAGTTGACGTTGAACGGCTTGTCGGTACCGTCGCGCAGCGCCTGCAGTTCCTGCACGAGCGCCTCCGGCGTCAGCAGCGCCGCCGGCAGCGAACCGAGCCCGCCCGCGTTGCTCACCGCCAAGGCCAGCCGCGCGCCCTGCACGCCGGCCAGCGGCGCCTGGATCAGCGGCAGCCGGGTGCCGAGGAAGAACGGAGCAAAGGGCGCGCTGGACAGGGGCATGGCGACGGGTCCTGATCTCGATGAACGAGCGGCCATGATC
>Ga0099823_1000234_pt1 | contig 31945 bp, 11 predicted proteins | sample CowpearedBW_FD_76831 | JGI IMG/M metagenome (GOLD analysis project Ga0099823, IMG submission 76831) | Root nodule microbial communities of legume samples collected from California, USA - Cow pea red BW | ecosystem: Host-associated > Plants > Roots > Nodule | place: USA: California | collected...
ATGGAATTACGTCCTAACCACATACCAATCATATTCCACCAACCAAGTAATACTTCTCATGCATATAAATCTCATGCCAACCTTTATAACCAATCCTCATGCATATTCCATGTTAAAATCTGCACCAACACATCATTCTCAAACCATGAAATATAGAATTATATTTCATACCGATACCATGCCACTTTAATTACCAACCATCTCATTTGTTTTACATACCAAGATCACCCTAACACATCAATCCAATTCATAACGACAAATATTTAATGCATTTCACATACCTCATGCTTTAAATAGAGTAAATCAATCAATCAAACAATCCATCACAACCCAGTGAAGAATACAGCGTGGCCTGCAGTAGATCTCGCTCAACCCAGGAGCCCTCGCTTAGGCAAGAGGGGTGCCCTCGCTTAAGCGGTAGACTCTTGCTTAGGTGAGATCGCGACAGAGAGCCTGAGAAGTTTTGCGAATGCTCGCTTAGGCAAGGCCATCTCGCTTGGTTCTGTTATGATGCAGTTCTTATCTAGCAGTATCATTTAAGTTTACTCAAATTCTTATTGAAATTCAGTCCTGCAGTTTATATTTGTATGAATCAGTGCTAAAACTATTTTACAATTGTGCATCAGTAATTCCTGTTTGCTTAACAAAATACCGTGCTCTTAATTCCAATATTGCTTGTGTATCTGTTATGCAAACAGTTTTTCATTACATTTTCTTTTTATTCTAGTGTATCTTTGCCATCTGATTCATAATTGTTGTGACAAAATTCTTGAAACTGTTGGATTAACATACAATGATTGGCACATCAGTTCCTTAGCAGTATTCTAGGAGTGTTTGAGCTGCTTTCATTTTCGTTGAGATTCATGTTGATTGATTCTGTTAGTGATTGTGATGTTGTTATATTATATGCATTAGTCTGGAAAAAAATGCTTTCTCTTGATTCAGTTCTGATGTTTCACTTTTGTTTAGAATCAAGACCATGTCATTGTGCTCCATGATGTTGATTGCTTATTTTCACTTGTGGTCTGATATTCTAATGCATAGTTTCAGGTCATGCACGGTAGTTTCTGTTTTGCCTTCTCCGTGTGCACAATTTTGCTTTACATTTCACTCCTTCTTGTGATAGTTTCCTAAGTTGCAATTGAATTTCCCTACTATTTCTGTTTGGTAAACTGCCTGAGTGAAAGCTGATGCATGACTTTTCTATTTGTTCTGCACTGGCCGAACCTCTTTTGGCTCTCTCTTATGTCTTTCTAAAAAGTTTTTTTTGAGTTGAATCATTTGCTTTCCATAGTCGTATGTATCTAGTTGAGTTGATTTTGATATATTGTTGTGAATTCTTTGCTAAAGAAGGAGTATTCCATGTGACCTTGGATTGAAAAGAAAACAGTGAAAAGATTTGCTAGATGCACCAATATCTGAAAAAAAAAATAGACATTGATTACTGAATCAACTACTTTGAGTTATAAAAAAAAAAAGAACAATGGCTAATTCACAACAGTATTTGTGTCAATTTCCATGTCAACTATGTTTGCATATGTTATCATTCTTGATTCAACTTATTTTGAATCTTTGTTTGAGTTTGGTTTTATTCATCTTATTCTAGATACCTTCCATAGGTTCCTTTTGTGTGCCTTCTTTATTTGTTAGCTTCTTTTCTTGCTTGTCTTTATTGGCTATCCATTGGGTTTGTCTATTAATTCCATCACTTGATGTTGTCCTTGCCTCATATTTGAGCTTTTCTTGTTTTCCTGATTCTTTTTGCTCTCACGCAGTAGCTTGACTTGCTATTGTTCTGTTTTGGATTCTCTAATCTCACTATTTTTGGCAGTTTGTAGGTACTTGTTTGACGGTGCAGTTGCTGTGAGTGGCACTACTGTGAGGCAAAACCTTTTCAGTGGCTACCAAGAGGAAAAAGGAGTGAACTGGGACCTTCAAGGAGGAGTGCAAACACTTGAGAGATACACTTTGGAGGCTGGATCGAGAGAGACATAGCTTAGCATAATTCATGTTCTTTTATTGTGCTTTCTGTTTTGTATCACGAATTTTGGGTGTATTTTTAGTTTGCTGTTTCTTTTATTTCATTTGGCTTAGGTGGGAAAATGCTTTAGAGCAATCCCATTCTTAGCAAGGCTTGTAATAGTTTTAACGTGTTTAGTGTGAGGTTCAAGAGGTTCCAAAGGCCACTTGTATCTTCACTTATGTTTTTCGTCTAGTTTATGTTTTCAGTCTTTATGTTTTATGTTTTTATTCTTTCAATGTCCAGATTTTGTGTGATTTATGTTTGCCTTTTATGTTTTTGGTCACCGTGATATTTAGATGCTATGTGTTTAACACCTAGTTGACCTTCTTTTGGTCTTTAGGTTTTATTTTGTCCACACACTTTGCAAAATTGTTTTTCACACAATCTGTTTTCAATAGAATTTTATTGAGAATTTTTTGTGAAAGTTGTTTAGAAATCTCTGGCTAGGAAAGGCTTGGTTTCTAAGCTTGTCCAAGAGACTCACCTCCCTTTCCTGGGAGTATTTCTAGACTATTTTCACTCAATTTTCTCTTTAGGAATTCTTAAACTCTTTTTTTGAGAAAAATTGTTTGGTAAAAGTGTTTTCCAAAACTGTTTGAAAATGAGTTTTCCTTCTTATAACCGTGTGCATATAGGTAGGCATAGTAGTGTGCATATAGGTAGGCATAGTAGTGTTCATTTAGGTAAGCATAATAGTAATGAGTTGCATCATACCGTTCATAGTAACATTCCATTCTTTGGGGAAGATATATGACCATTATCATTTAGAGATTGGATGTGGGATATAGAGAAATTGGTGTAACCCTTGTTTAGTAAATATAGTCAAATAGACATTATTAGGCATGTTACTTCTAGGTTTGTAGGTTGTGCATCTGAGTGGTGGCAAGAGAGGCAATATAGAGTGAAAAAAGGGAGAAAATCATGCATTAACACATTTTTTGAATTAAAAACATGCATGTGGAAACATTTCATTCCCCCTTCATTTAGGATAACTAGATAGCAACAAGCTAGGATAAAAGACTTTATTGACATAGGGGATGAATTCATCCAAAACATTGCTAAGTTTTCTCGATTAGAAAAAGATTTTAAGCACAATTTAGACTTGCTCTTGAGTGAACAAAGAAAGAGAGAAAAAACATAAGAGAGAGCAAGCAAAACTTAAAAAGCTTCAAGAGTTTGAAAAGAAGAGAGAAAAAGAAGAGCTTGAGAAGCTTTGTGCTAAAAATGAACAATAGGAAAAAGAGATACAAGAGAGGAAGAAAAGAAATGAAGAAGAAAAGACAAAAGAGGAGTGTCTTAGAAAAGCCAAAGAAGAGAATGAGAGAAAAGAACATGAAGCAAAGAGCGAGCTTGAAATCCCATCACAAGTGATAGAGTTAAAGAGCATTTCAAAAGAAGAAAGGGAACTTAGTGTCAGGGGTTTGGTGATTAATTCTTCACCAATTCCTTACATAAAGATCTAATTTCAAAAAGGAGTTCTCCCATCTTTACACTCTTCTCACTTTTTTATTAAATCTTTTGTCCTTCTCAAACTTTTTGTTCTCAATCTCATTCCCTTATTTCATCCTCCTCACCATCTTGTGCCAAAACACACTTTGACTCTAAAATTCTTTTCAAAAATCATCTTAGTCAAAGTATAAAACACTCTTTTTGGGAAGTGGGCCTAATACTATCTTTTTCAATCTTTAAAGCCCATTTTCACACATTTCTCAAGCAATTATACTGCATGGTCATTATGATTTTAATGTCATTTTGTTTGATGACTATTGCAGATTTGTGTTTGATCTAGGTGGACCATTCAATTTAGTTGTTGTGAGCCTTTCTCAATCCTCTTGATCTGAGGACAAATCCTCTTCAAGAGGGAGGGGATGATGTGACTGCAACAAGGCTTATAGCATTGGGCCAATGCCTAGGCCCATTTCTTTTAATTTCTTATATTTTCTTTCATTTGTAATTAAATAAAAGTTGTTCTAATTGGGTTTGTTTTGCTAATTGCAGCCTATTTTTCCAAGCTTCCAATTATTGAAGTCTTTGGCATTGGGCATGCGGCCCAAATATTTTCATACTAATACTTCCAATCAGCATGCTTTGTTGGACCATAATGTTGGAACTGCCACAGCCCAATATCTTCTAGTTCAATCACACGCACCACCATTTATCCCACCAGTCAGACTTCCATTTGATTCCAGCATGGGTCAGGATTCTCGTTCCTTCACGTGCAGCCCCAAAATTATCCACGCGTGGCTTGCTCTTCCATTCGCACATCCAACGCTTCTTCAAATTGTTTTCAACCTAATTGGGCCCGAGCCCAATCCTTCCAACCAGTCTTTCTTCACGAGAGAAGGGCGTGCTGCTAGGGTTTCTTCACACACCTTCAATTTCTTTGTTGTGCAGCTTTCTCTTTCTTTTGAAGCCAACCTCGCCCAGGGTTTCCTCACGCAAGCATCCCTCTCTTCATGCTTCACGCCTTTCACTGTATCAGTTAGGAATTTTGTTTAGGCCAACCAACCCTTAGTTAATAGGGTTTCTGTTTTCACATTTTCCTTGTTTTTGATTCCGGTTTCCTCTTGCATCTATAAAAAGGCAAGTCATTGTTTGTAATCTTCAGCTTTGATGAATGATACATTCGGTTGAGATCACTCCCCCCATTCATCAGCTCACCCTAAACCCTAGATTAGGTTCTACCGCCTAGGGTTTGCGAAACTAGTGAGATACGAGCGTAATCCGAGTGATAATTGCTAGTCTTAAGACTTCTACGGGGATCAATTGGTAGAACACCGATTGGAAGAGGCTTTCCGACGAGTACCACGACGGAGGATCCTCATCAAGTTTGTTCATAAGAAATGTTAAATTGTGTTTTATGTTTATCCTTGCAAGTATTAATCTAACAAATGAAGCTAGTAAGGGTCCAACACAAAAGGAAACACAATCAGGTTGGGAAAATGAGCTTTGGGCTGGGTAAAACCTCAGTTTAATTATTTTCATGTATGGCTATGTCAAGGTGAAGCAAGGCCTCACAAACCAAATGAAAATAAATTGGACTCTTGAATAGTAAGCAATTATTTTATTGGTTATTCTGAAATATCCATGAGCTTTAAATTGTATAATCGAAATTAAATACAATTGTTGAGATAGGAACTGCCACATTCTTTAAGGATATTGAGTTTGGAGGAAGAACAAGGTTATAAACTTTGTCTTAGAGAAAGAATTGATTATAATTCCAGAACCTATTCATAGAGTTGCTTTTGATAAAGCAAGTTCAGAACATTTACATAATATTCCCACTCAAGATAATTTGGTTATTCTTGAAGAATAAATTCAAGATCCTCAATAACACATGTCTCATGAGTTTCTCCTTTTGCAGAAATCCATGAGAGAAAGTACAAGTGCTATTCTAGATTATTATGTGGTATTTCTCCATGATTTCAACTTAGAAAACTGAATTCAAGTAATGAATAAGGAGTATAAGTCTATGCAAAATAACAAGGTATGGGAAATTGTGGCTAAGGGATATTTAAGACTAAGTAAGTTTTGAAAGCTCATATCGAAAGCTAAAAGGATTCTTATGACTAAGGGCTATACCTAAAATGAAGGGACTGATTTTAAAGAGACTTTCTCTCCAGTTTCATCGAAAGACTCTTTTAGGACAATTCATAAGGTAATGTGGAAAGGTATAAGACTCGTTTTGTGGCTAAGGGCTATACCCAAAGGAAAGTGATTGAATTTAAAGAGTCGTTCTCTCCAATTTCATTGAAAAACTTCTAAGTATTTAAAGGAAAGGCATTTAAAGAGACTCTAAAGAGACTTTAAAACTAATCTTAAGTAGACACCTAAGTAACTAATGAACAGGTTGCTTTTCACACTCTTCCATTGGTTATCACAAGTAAACTCCAACTCATTCTAAATGCTTATAAAAGCTCCAAACAAGTTGGTGCAGGTGAACAATCTAGTTGGCACACTTGTTAATAAAGTAGTAACACTTTCACACAGATTTCTAACTCTGACGTGTCAATTTTAGTTGTGCGAGTACATACATGGCATCAACAACTTCTTTAACTTTCAAGGGTCCAAACAACTCATCACAAATGTGAATTAATATCCTTTCAAGCTTCCCATAGCTAACATAAGATTTGAATATCAAATACAAAAAGTCAACCCTAGGTTAAATCTACATATATTGTTCGACCCATCCAACTTTCTTGCTCAAATTTCCTAATCATTCATTGTTAGCACAATTAGAACAAATATCCTACACACTACCTCTACAGTAAATTTTTTCTAATGTTAATCTAAAACTAAGACTAAGTTATATTCCTATACCATACTAATGAAAAATCTACCAAATTAAGAAACTACACTAAAATTGATCTAAAAAGAGCTTACTAGTACAAATTAAGCAAAACTATAAGAATTTGACCTTTCTAAACTAAATCTAGTCTAAAAACTACTAATTAACCACTAAAACTAACCTAAAACAATGCAAATAAACATGTAAAAAAAGGATTTATGGACTTATCAATGGTTTGAGATCCACTTAAGCTATATCTATCTATTGGATGGTTGTGGAGTTTCTAGGAGTAGTGCAAAGCAAACTCTTATTGCTTTGTTGGAGTAGTGCAAAGCAACTCTTATTGCTTCATCTACCATGGTTGCAAAATTTATAGCATGCTATGAGACATATAGTTGTGCGATTTTATTGAGAAACTTTGTCACTAGGTTTCAAATTGTTAAAGAAATTGAAAGACCACTTTGATGATATTTGTGTTCAGTGGGAGTTGGTCATTTATGTGATTTATGTTTAATGTTTGGTATTAATGGGATATTGTTATAATTTTTGGGTTACATCTATAAATAATACAACTTAAACCATCAGAAATTAAATATTTTAAAGTTCAAACAAACATAAAACCCAAAACTACCAAAAACTAACTAAAAGAGGAAATTTAAACATACTTTATAGCTTGACACATGGTGTTCTATATGAGTGACACATGGTTTTCTATACAAATGATACGTGTCTAAATTAAAAATACACTCTTTTCATTTCTCTCTCAAAACATATCTCTTCTTTTATTCTTAAAAAACCCTAGCCCAAAACCCATCCCATCCATTCTCCTTGTCTTCCTCTCACCCTCTTTCTTCACTAGCCGAAAACTTATCACATCCCTTCTCTCCCTCTTTTTGTCACCTTTCTTTTCCTGTCACTAGCCTAAAACTCATCCTATCTCTTTTCCGCCTTTTCCTCTTCTCTCCATCTTCCTATCGCTGTGTGATATTTTTTGAAAACCATTTTTATCTCTATCTCACCATGGTAGTTTCATGATTTTCTCTAGTTCACCTGTCAATCGTCTTCTTCTTCTTTCATCCGCCTTCAGAAGTTTCCATGAATCGGTATACACTCACTATTTTTTCGCCTTCACCTTTTCTTTAACTCGTTAAAGTTTAGGTTTTTCTATTAGGATTTTTTTCATAAGATTCAACTCATTATTTTTTTGTTAGGGTTAAAAGTTTTTGTTTTTTATTTTTTGGATTTTTTGTCTTTAAAAAGTTAAAGTTTTTGTTTTTCATTATATTTGTTTTTGGTTTTGCACATTTATTCTTTTAGCATGTTCAAATTTGTATTTTTTTTCACGCATTCTCTCCATGTATTTTCAATTTTTTTACATGATTTTATTTTTTCACATTTATTTTTTGTTTAATTCTCTCCATGTTATGTGTGTGACAGGAAAAAAGGACAGCAGCCTAAGAAAGACAAAGGCTTAATGATACACTTGAGTCCGCTGACAAGTACCTGCAATTCCTAGGTACGAGTTGTGGAAGGCTGCTCAAACTAAGTCCGATAGGCACATGACATCACAATCAGCTCAAATGATATATACACGAATAATAAGTACATCTCGTATTGGACACCCATGGTTTATATGATTCCCCGTTATGATTAAACTTGCTTATGTGGTGCAGGATGAGTTAGTTGAGCAAGAGACTTAGAGTTCGTTTATTGGTCATGGTCGGGACGATATATTGACAACAGTGATTGGAAAGCCAGAGCACCTAGGATGTGCTCGTGGTGTTAGAGGTTTTATTGGTCTTCAAGATTAATTTGGTCCTCCACAAAGAAGTAACAAATCCTTGAGTCAAGAGGCCTTGAGAAAGATGGAGCAACAAATGGAGGAAAAAATGAACCAACACATGGGAATTATAGAGCAATGCTTCCTGGAACAACTTCAACAACAACAACAAATACAAAAAGCACTTGAAGAAAAAATTTGTATTTCAATCCACTCGTCCTGAAAAACAGCAGGTCATGCGTCAACATGTTATATTGAAGATGATGACATGGCAGAAGTAGAAGATGAACCTCTAGAGAAGTTGCTCACAAAATTACACAAATTGAAGATAGGACTAGTAGTGCTAGAGTGAGAGTTAAGAGTATTTGGCCTCCACTGTCATGTCCCATTGTACATCAATCTGAATGATGCACTAGAGATCGTTGCGGGAGACAAGATGTTAAATATTTCAATTTTAAAATTATGGTGCATGTAAGATTTTTTATTGTATTCCACATTTAAAACTTGGATTTTTACTTTTTAATTTATACCTAATTGTCTTATTGTAGGTACATGGATAGAGTAATTGTGGAACAAGGTCGAGATTACATATGTGAATTCATTGAACCTCAAACCATTCAAGCTTTTGGAAACACACCTGATCACGTGAAAAGTTATCTGGAAACATGGATGATTGAGTCAAATAGAGAGATTTACATTGCGTCGTATATTGATGGGTAGGTGTTATTGCTTGTAATATTTTATGAATTATTGTTGATTATTCAACTAAGTACTTATGATTGATGATAGGTCTCATTGAGTCAAGTTATTAATTTCTGCATGTCAACTTATGGACTTGATATGTGATTATTTTCTTTTTCATATTTAGTGTAACAACCAAGAATTTCATGGAAATGTGGGTAGAACAATTTCTTGATGAAACTTTTAGTTTTGTTGTAATTGTAAAAGTTTAGACAACTTTACAATTATTAGTAAAAATTGTAAATTCACCATGTTGTTGGAATATAATGTGAACTGTTCTGGGACTTTTCTGTTCTTTAGGTGTCGGAATTTATAAATAGAACAAAACTTAAAAAAATAGTTGAAATTAACGTCTATCAGTGCAAGGAATGACGTCAATTTCAGCATTTTTTCCCCTCCAAATGGCGCGAGTTGAATGTCGGGTGGGATTCGAACTAACATTAAGTAACGTCAGTTTGTTTTCAAACGTTAAATTTAATGTCACCCAATATGACGTCAGTGTTTTTGCAGACGTCAAAAGCCGAAAATAACAGATGTTATAAGGACTTTTTGTGTTACTAATTAGGTGCAATTCGTTTATTCTTTGAAGCTTGCCACTTCTATTTTCTAGTATTATATCCTAGGGGATGTTGTATCAACATCACCTACTATTAGTGCAGCTACTTCCGAAACCTTTGGTATATTATATATCTGACCATCTTTAGCCTTGTCAGCTATCAATCTTAGTTTCAAATCTTGATATGGTTAATCTTAATATCTATCTTTGGCCATCCAAAATGATTTTGTATGTACATCATGATCATCTAACATATCTCTTAACGTTTTTACAATTTCAACATCAACCTTGTTTTCGTTCTTGCCATTACATATATGAATTCATAAATAAAAAAAAGGTTAACAACCATATTATGAAGAAAGTTAGTGCTTTTATTTTGATTAATATTATGTGTTATGCATATAATGTACAAAGTGAGAAATGGTTAGAAGAAGTATAGAATTAAAAAGGGCATTTTATCATAAAAAATTCAGTATGTTATGTAATTCATTCTCAGTGTCATATATGTATAGTTTAGCAAACTTAGGTAGTTGTCCTGGCAGTGGTAATAAGCTTCCTACTGTATGACATGATTGTCCTTGTATTCTCAAATTTGGAGGTCCTTTTCCATTGTTGAATGAGTTATCAAGCTTTGGCTCATGGGAAGTGAATGTAAACATCATGTTATATGCTCGGATGTTTTGCTGGTAATTCTTGTTATCTATAAAGTTACTACTAAATATAAGATGTTGTAGTAGAGATGGAGGTTCTTTTAAGAGTATGAGTTGAACTTTGTCATTACCAACACATGGTTGAAACTTTGGATTAACAACATTTCTATGTTTCATTATTCTTTCCTAGTCCCACATATATCTGAATAGCCTTCAAAGCATTTGAAATTTGTTTTAGCTAATTTATTAAAAGATTGAATATAACTTAACTTCAAAGTAATGGACCAATGATTTATTTTTTACTTGAATTTGTTATACTTTGTATTTGTTCTCTTGAAAGTATTTCTTCATCATCATAACCAAAATCATTGTCAAATGTCTCATCTATTCATATGTGAAAACATCATCATGAGATGGAATTATACATATATAATAAATGTAATCATACAAACAATAATGCATATGACAATTAATGTATTTGAGTAAGGTACCTTAGGATTGACCACTAATAGTTGGAGTAAGATATTTTTGAAATTTATGAACTTCATCTAATCCATTAAAAGCATTTGATTGACTTTCTCCAATAAATGTTGTAGTGTTTTTTTGTGTTTGTTACTTGAGATGCATTTTATGTAGGAGATTTTTCCAAATTAATTCTTCCATTTGATTGTTGATTAAGAAAATTCAAAGTAGTTTCTAACAATGGTATTAATTTCATTTTTTGTTGTTTGGAACACTTTATCACATTCTTAATTGTATTTTTCTTTTCAATTAAAATATTCTTTCCTTTCAACCTCGCATTTGCAGATAATTGCTTCTTGATGTTATTTCCACGTCCATAGAGTGTTGAAAATGTCAGAAATTGTTATATTTGCATTATAAATTTATAATACAGTGTTGATTGACAACTAAAATTTAAAATTGTTGTTGTGGACAAAGAGAGAAAATGAATGCTTACCCAAATTTTCTTTGATTTTTGTAATTCATTATGGTAGAGAAGATGAATTTGAAATTTGAAACTCTTTGAATGGACAAAGGAAAAAAGGTAACTCTTCTTCTCTCCATATGATAGTTGATAGTGGACAAAATACTAATTAAAAAAAGTGAATATATGAATTGCGAACTTTTTGTAGGGGTCACTCTTGTGTAACAATAATGACTTGATTTAGTTTGAAATTTGAGTTCCAATAGTCACTTTAAATAGTAAGCTAAATATGGCAGTTGATAATATGATCAATTTGTGAGAATATGCTAAAAGTATGGGTAGTTGATAAGTATGGGCATGGGCAGTTCATAAGTATGGGCAATTGAAGGTCACTATTGTGTTCCCATGGTAGAAAAAGAAAATGAGTGATGTGTGTAGTTTAATACTTAAGATTATGATTAATTAAGTAACAATTGTTGTGTGAAACATTGGAATGAATTATCTTCTTTTTGCATCCCTATTAGCTTGAAAGGAAATTTACTTTGCTAATTATTAAATCTCCTTTTGTGTTAAATAAAGTATCTTGCTAAAAGAATACATTGCATAAATATTACCAACTAATATTATGGTAATATTTTTTTATAATTAGGATTGGTTATTGACAATCCCTAATATGCACAAGTTTTTTTTTTTTTTATGAAAAACACTAAACTCATGTTATAAATGGTAATAATTTTATTCTATCTTGACAGTATCATTAATTTATCTTGTACTATTAGTGACTAGTAAAAGGTAATTATTTTATTTTATTTTTAACTTTATTCATGACTAATACTTGCAATCAATCTTGTTGTATTTTTACCATTCAAGAATAAATGACTAATATTTTATCCATAAAATGCTTGTATCTAAAATAATATGATGGTCATTCAAAAAGTAAAACACAACCATAACAAAGATAATCCTACTCATAATTCAAAAAGTACAAAACAAAACCATAACAAAGATAACCCTTCTCGTAATTTAATTTTCTCCTTTTTGAATGTCTTGCTCATCTTGGTTGTTGACATTTGAGCATTTTTTAATTCTTGTGATAATTTATCATTGTCAATTTCTAAACACAATCTCTTGCATGGAGTTACAAACAATGATGTATTTTGATCATGATTTGTTGATCCACAAAAACTTTCCTACAAAAGTAAAGAATATATATATATATATATATATATATATATATAAAGTTCTAAAGAAATATTTAAATACTCATTAACTTTAAAAAGTTGAATTAATTATTATACAACAAAGTTTAAATTGTAATAACATTTAATTACTTATTACAACTAATATATAACACTTTTAGGATTTATTTGTTAAATTTATTCTAAATTGAACAACTTGATTTATATCAAATGACTAAACAAAATATTTGAAAATAATTCATATTATTATAACTAAATTTATCATAATTTGTTTTAATTTATTATTTCAAATTTTCTTATTATTATTCTATTTTAAAAATATTACATAAAATTTCATCATTTTTTATGTAATAATAATTAATTTTAATAATATACAGGAAACTTTGATTGAATAAAACTATATGGTCAAAATCAGTTTATTACAAACAAAACACTTACAGATAATTAAAGTACACATTTGTTTATACCTCCTTCCATAATTGTTGTTAATTTTGCTATACTTTATAAGAATCTAGATGGCTGCTATAAAAACAACTGAACTTCTTCTAAAATTTTCACCTCATCCATATTGACACACATAATTAAGATCTAAAGTTTCATAACATCTTTAAAACTATCCATGCTTAAAATTAAATCAGAATCATTTAAAAGAAAAATTTAGAACCAAGTTTGCATTCAAGATTAAAGATTACAAACATATTTAATATTTTTTTTCTTTATTATTATTTTTTAATTCACACAAATCAAAATAATATATAATTATGATATGAATTAAAGTTAAATTACGCATAATTGAAATTACCATAATATATATAAGTAAATTTCACTGTCAATGTTATTTTATCCCTTCTTTTAGTTATCCAAAAATTATATTTAGTGATATTGTGTACAGAAAGTATAAAATAATAATTACTATTTTTAATTATATTGTTATTAATTTAATACTTTATTTTCCTTTTCAAATCTTTCTTTTTCTACTGTACTAAGCTTACCAAAAAAACTTAAACCTTTATTTATTTTTCGTTTTTAATTCCATTAATATTTCTATACACATACTACCAAAAATGGGAAGCACCCCATATCATTAGTTTAAATCATTAATTACTTACTTAACCACTCTAAATTCAACACAATAACATTAACTACACAGTCCCTCTCATTGAGAGTTGTCACACACATTTTCTAACGTTAAATAAACTCCATTCATTTATTCATCTATTCATATTCAAACACCATTTTCAAACTAGCCGTTGAACTCAGCTTCCTCCTTAGTTACCCTTCTCAAACTTTCTCTTCCAATCACAACCTCCTTTGACGCACCTTCTTCTCCGCTCCATCTCCACCCAAACCAGGTTTCTCTTCTCTCTTAACCTCGGAAGTTGCAAACTTTCGTGTCTTGTTTCTCAACCTTTGTTTTCTTGTTGTGATAGAAGGGCACGCGGGTTATGGCTTCTTCTTCTCCTCTGATCAGCCCTTCCTCTGATAAACGTTTCTGGAGCACTCTCAGGAGCAGAGTCGACACGCTTCTCGATGCTCGTGAACCCAGAACCTCATCTCACTCCCCCAAGGTTGGTGTCGATGCTACCTTGTACAATCCAAGTAATTTTCAATTTTTGATTGAATTCTGTGAGATTTGAATTGGTGGGATGTGTTTTTTTGTTTCTCTGTTTTATATGTGTAGAATGTGGAACGAAACAATCGGTTGAAGGAAGATTCTATGTTGCTGATGAGAGGATTTGACTCAGTTGCCAACACTCTGTCTATGTTGTCTAATAATTTGGACAATGCCCTTCAGGTTTGTTTATTTACTACTATTAATTTGGGCAAGAGGGCTTGTTTTGGTTACTATGTTATTCTTGTGCGATTTTATCGATGACCCAATGCTGAACTTAACCCTGTTCATTTTTTCTTTGGAGTCTCTCTTTCCAAATTTATTTTAATTATAAGATTTGAAATTGAGATCTTGATTAGATCCGAATTTTGTTTCACTCCGATTCGGTTGAAAAAGAGAGATTGCTACACAATAACTTGTTTGGTGAAGTTGTACTTTGATTAAATGTGACAATTTATTATCGGTCATTACTTGTAGATTTCAAATATTACTAGAATTAAATTAAGATCGCTTGTAATCAAACTTCTAGCTGATTTTTTTGTTCTTTGCAGGGTGCTAGAGAATTGGCGAATCCACCCACCTTAACTGATATATTTCACAGCAAAAATGATAAGGTGGAAAACAAGGAGGATTCCGGAGAGAAACAGAAAGAGGAGTCAAAACAAGGAATGAAAAGGAAACTTGACCATGTTGATTACTCTGAAGAAAGTGCCGTGGAGTCACAAAAGGAGAATGGGAAAAAAGTAGTGGATAGAAACATCAAGAAAGCAAAAAATGTTGGTGTTTGTTTTTAGTATACGATTTAGTTCGCTGAAGTTACCAGCTTGTTGTTTATTTATTTCATTTGCACATTGCAGCTTGCAGTTTCAATGGCAACGAAAGCAGCTTCATTAGCAAGAGAATTGAAGTCCATTAAATCAGATTTGTGTTTTATGCAAGAAAGGTGTGGTTTGCTTGAAGAGGAGAACAGAAGACTGCGTGATGGATTCGCAAAAGGAGATAGACCTGAAGAAGATGATCTTGTAAGGAATCAATCAATCACATAATCATTTCACTGCATACACACTCTTTCAAATCAAACACACTTTATTACTTTATTGTTCAAATCTATTGAATTCTCACTTTGTGATTGTATTTAGAATTATATATACATTGCACAAACTGATCTTGTTGTGGTGAGTGTAGGTGAGGCTTCAACTGGAAGCACTTCTTGCTGAGAAGTCGAGACTGGCCAATGAAAATGCAAATTTGGTGAGAGAAAATCAATGCCTTCATCAGCTTGTGGAGTATCACCAACTTGCTTCTCAAGATCTCTCTGAGTCAGATGAAGATGCTGCTATTCAGGGAACGTACTTAGATTTCTCTTCTCCTCCTCCAACAATTCCTGAAGAGGCAGGGGATGAAGATGAAGACGGTGATGATGATGATGATGATGATGATGAAAATGGAGAACCACACACACCCAGAAACGATGTCCACAAATTTTCTGCTTCACTTGATTATGGAGAAGAGTAAACCTGAATATTAGGAAGCATCATAACACCCCTTATAATGATGCTACAAAATATTCCCTGTATTTCTGCCAAAATTAAATTCCTTTTCTGATCATAAACAACAATTAGTAATAATGTGATAATAGCTCTAGAAATAGAACAATTATTAATCTAAATTATTGCTAAGTATAACTACTTATGAAACCAAGCTGCATGTTATCAGTTAGGAATTTTATTTATGCACTTACTGTTATGACCAAATGCTTCTTTAATTGACTAAACGCTGGCTATCATTGTGTGTACCTTTTGCTTCTTTAAAAAGGTTAGCTGAAGAATCGTCTATTTCTTTCCTTCATGGTTTTTAATATAACTATCTTTTTGGGGGATGAATTTTTCTTTACTAGAAAAGAAAGTCTTTGTTACGTCTAGAATTCAGGTCATGAAATCAAATGAAAATAATATCGTAACACAACTAATTAGTACAACGTAAACATAACACATTTGGTAAAAGAGTGATATTTTTGTAATATAAAAAGGACATTTCTAATAAATTCTAACGTTATCAATAAAAAATATCAATTATTTTTGAAAAAAATTACACTTTTGTACCTGTCTCAGTAATTTTATAAATCTATTTTATATTTTGTAATTTTTAATAAATTTCAATAAATAGTAATGCAAGTTAAAAGTTCTCTTTTATGTATAAACATCTTTTAATTTTCTATTTTTATCCCATCCTCCATAAAAGCAATTAACAAACTTCCTAAGAAAATGCATTAAGAGTATAATTAATAATCAAAATGCTTGAACAACCTCCATTTTCTTATTTTGATCAGGGAAAGCACAAATGATCCAGTTTATTATATCATCGCATATTTATAAGATTTAAAACATATTAAAGCCTAACTTTCTTTCTCCTAATAATAATACCTGGAAACTAAAAGAAAAAATGTATGAAGCATAATAATACCACAATTATAAAATCACTATATTAAGAAAAAGAAATCCATACAAAAAGGTTCAAAAGCCCCACAAAAGCAAGGTGGACTAGTCAAGCACATTAGGCGTCAAGTTTTTAATTTACTTTTATAATGCATCAATAAGTTGAGAAGCATTAGCTTCTTACTTCAGCCTTCCTTTCTCTTTCTCTTAATAGCAGAAGCAGAACAAACATTATGGATTGCTTGAGTTGATACATTAACAGCGGCTTCTACAGATTTTGCCAGATTTGAAATCGTATCATCCTTAACAGAATCCCTCGTTTTTTCCAGTACACCAATCAAAGCAAGGATCTCTTTTTCGTACTACAATGTAGAATTATCAAAGAGTCAGATTCAGATACATCAAGATAACTAAAAACCAAGTTACTTTCAATGTAAGGTTATACTTTTGAAACAAGATCATATGCTATATCAGTACAAAACACGACTATATATCTGCAATCACAAGAATCATTTTAAGAAATGTTTATCCATTCCATGTAAGGTTTCTTGCTCCTCAACTAGAAGTAACAGTTAATGAAAGAAATACTAAACTGCTCATGGAAAAAGATATTCCCTCAAATGTGTTATTATTCACAGTAGAGATAACCAGCGACGAGGACAAAGAAAAGGAAAAACAATTCTTTTCCAAGAGATTATAATATTGAATACAGATGCCTTATACGATAATAAGAATCAAGATGAAGGAAGTCTACGATAATAAGATAATAAGGTTGGAACATACCGCTTCTATTTTGCCCAAAGCATTTTCCAGCTTTCCATTTAGTCGTTGATTTTCTTCTATCAAAGCTTCAATCTGCATATATGTAAGGCAATAAGCAACATAAAAATAAATGAGTATCATACCAAAAGATAAGCTTAAAAGATGCATCAGAAAATTAAAATTGTAAACCGGGAAGAGAAAAAACCTTCTTCTGTGAATCAAAGTACATGCTCTTGTAACCTATAGGTACCACAGAAGGTGCTTCACAAAAGCTTTCTTCCACCTGTTATGCATTTAGCATACAAAGCCACATATCACAAGAAAATAACAACAGCGCAGAATCTTGGATTTTGAATTTAGAAAGACTTATGAAGACCTTGGATTTCAACCATCCCACGATCTTGTCAAGAGAATTTATTCTATGTAAGGCAGAGTCAACTTTTTCATCCAAGCTCTTCTCACTTTCATCTTGCTCTGGCTCTGACTCTGACTCATGCTCCTGCGGGGGCTCCAGCACCAACTCAGGCCCTGCCAAGACTTCCTCTTTCTCACTATCGCTAACAGTTATATTTTCAACTTCAACGCCAAAGTTGGCTTTGGTAGAGCAAACAATTGCACTTTTTAGACGTTCTGATCGTCTCACAGATGCACCACAAAATTTGGATTTTTTCTTAGTAGTGTACTTCTTTTGAAGTCCATGATCCTGGTTCACTTGTTCCCCTGCCAGACTCCTTTCATGAGGCCTTTTCACTCCGTTCACTAATGAATTTGGTTGCTTCTGTGGGGAAAGTCCAGGAAGATGGTTATCATGGTGAGAGTTTGATGCCCCTAGCAATTCCACCGTTCCATTGGAAGGTTGTGGTTCCACAACATTAGGCTTCAAGGAAAAATAGTGAGTAATTAGGAAATATTAAATATGATTCTTTCTCCTCATTACCAGCTTGTACACATAAAATACACACTGAAAGTCAAAATCACATCAAACAAAGATAATTAATAACAGAATCGAAAGCAGAACCAAACATAGACATGTGACACACATTCATACAAAAAAAACTAAAAGAGCACTCTGAAGTTGAAAGCAGTTTTTCAGAAAGTGATTGCAAAAATAAGAAACAATTGCTTAGTCTGGTACTCCCACACAGACATTACATAGTTACTGGTATTCAGGTTCTAATAATTAGTTTGTCTTGAATTGAAACAAAAACAGCTAATCAAATATTGACCAGAACCATAACTTTGTCATGATCTTGGACTACATAATAATATCTCTAATTATAATAAAGAAAAATAAATAATAAAAAAAAACCTACCTTTCCCTTAGAAAGTGTAAAAGTGATAAATTGATCAAACCCATACATGCACGTGTTTCAAGCCTGCTATTACCCCTTTATTGTTCTTCTTAAACACACTATTCCACTGATATGTATCCATCTATTCCAAAATATAAAACCCTAAACAACCAAACCAAAAACCCTAAGCCGATGCATGCAGCCAACACCTGAGGCAAAAAGTAAAATAAAATAAAACAATTTCGTATAAACACTGAATGCAAGCGATTATGAGACCTGCGTAGAAAAACTTTTGAGAAGTTAAAGAAAAAAAGGAATCCATTATGATTAGTGATAAAACTAAAGCATAATGTATACAAGAATAGTATACAGACATGATCTTAATGACATACCATGAAGTGAGCCATGTGGATATTTTTGGAAGAACGTCTTCGACCCATTTTTGTTGGCTGGGAGGAAATGCAATTGTGGCCAAGGACAAGGACCCTGCCTAAAGAGCAACCTGCTTCTCACAGTAGGTGTATTGGAACTTGTAGCGGCAAAAACCAGAAACTGTTCAAAATTAGAACAGTTGAGGAATGAGGGTGTATAGAGAAAGAGAATTAAATTATAATAATTTTTTTTACTTTATATGGTATAATTAATATAAACTTAAAAACTTGAAGATAAATAAATAAAAAAGGAGAATTAATTTTATTATTAAATTTAAATTTCGTATCTAATTTAATTTAATTTAATTAAAATTAAATTTCATCGGCATAAGGACATTCACAACAGTAGGAGAGAACTTGTTGATATTAAACTTTTTAATCTTTTGTAAATTTTATAAATAAAAATATTTTATAATCATTACAAGAAAAAAAAATGTTAGAAATATCAAAATTGATCACTCCGTGAGTCCATATGAACTTCTTATTTGTTAATAAATTTAAAATATTTAAATTCAATCCAATCCAACTCCGTTTAATAACTTAAAAGAGTTCACTCATTTAATTAAAAAAAATATAATTATTTTCTTTTATCTTTACAATATTAATTGGTAAAGTATTTTTACAGAAGTTTAGATCATTAAAATCTCATGTGCATTAATTTTAAAAAGATATGAAGTACCACCGCATATCAAAACTACTATAATTTTGATGTAACATGTCAATACAAAAAATTAGACTTTATGTACCATTATATTTCAAAAGAAATAATGAGTACAGAAATTAAAAGATTAGCTTACCACGTGTTTAATCACGTAAGCTGAATTTTTAGTTAATCGAGTTCATTTTTAATGTGTACTTAAAATTGTAATTTTTTTAAATCTAACCCAATTTAAACTTATGATAAATTGAATTTATTCACAAATTTTAATCTATTTTGACAACTCTATTATTCGTTATAAAATTCTGTGATCTACACCCCAATATCACTATGTAAAAACATTAATAACATATTATTTTACTTAATTAAATAATACTGCGAGTGAAATTCATATCCATAGTTGGAAAAAACAGACACCCAAAAGACACCCAAAATTTCTAATTGATTTGGTTGACACTGTTAAGTCCATTTCAGCATTAACTTTCGTCCTGTACATAGGAATGTATCACACAATTACACTAGAACATTCATTCAACTTTCTCTAGAGTGTGTACGTGGGGTTGATGTCAAACTTTGTCATCTTTGTTTCATTTTAAGGTTGGTATTTTCTATAGCTCGAATGTTGTTTTAACTACTCTAGAGACATTTTTTTGGAAAATACTTTATTGGTGATGTTAGGACTAAGCATGATATTTGAAATAAAATATTTTGATTTATTCTTGCCCTTTTGCCATTCCTCGAAGTTTTTTTTTTTGTCTTTTTAACATATTGTTAGTTATAAAAAAAATTAACCGAGAAAAATATTGAGGATATTAATTCATTTATTAGAAAAAATTGAAAATAAATTATTGTTCTATGTTGATAATCATATAAAATAGAAGACACATAGATCCATTGTCTTAAGGTTTTGGATTGGAGGTGATATTATATTTTTATGTGATTTGACTCGGGTCTTATTGGTGTTTTGTCTCTCCACTAAACCTCCTCCATCAACAAACCTATCAATTATATCAGAATCGATGATTAACTTTGGTAACTTACTCAAGAAAGAAGTACGTAAATTGAACGTGGTGTCATTGTTTATTATTTTACTTACATTTTATATTTTGCATTCTTAACCACTCTTTTATATTTGATTTCAATCTCTTTGTTTTTTTATAAGATTTATTTATGTAACTTTCCTTACTTTCTTACTTTAGTAATTTCTTTAATACATGATTGCATGGGTTTATCTCTTCTTAGTGAGTTCCATTCTCTTTTTTTCTAAATCTTTTATATTAATTTTAATTGCTTTATATTTCTTTAAATTGAATCGTATGATCTTATAATTTAGAGAGATCGACCCAAACAGAAGGGTGAGAAGGTTAGCTTGGGGCATAGGTCGAGATAGATCGTCTAAGGTCGAAGGTTAAGATAGGTTGTTCGATGTCGAAGGTTGAGACGAGTCGACTTGAACCGAATGTCAAAATAGGATGGCTTAGACAAAGGGTCGAGATGGGTCAGACAAAGACTTAAGTTGAAGGTTGAAACAGGGTAGCATGGGATGATGGTTGACACGATCTAGTTTGGGTAGTACATTGACACGAGTTGACCTAGGTCAAAGGGCGAGAAAGGCCAAACTGAGTCAAAGATTGAGACGTGTCAACCTGGGTCAAAGGTTAATTTGGACCAAAGGTCCGATCGACCTAGGTCAAAGGTCGAGACAAGTTTGTCCGAACTGAAGGTCAAGTTAAGTTGGCCCGACCAAAAGGTTCAGATGGGTTGGCTTGGGCTAAAGGTTGACATGGCTTGACCTACGTCGAAGGTTGACATGACTCGGCTAAGAGCAAAGGTTTACACGACTCAACCTAGGTTGAAGGTTGACACAAGTTGGTCTAGGTCGAAGGTTGACACATGTCGACCCAGGTTGAAGATTGATACAATTTGAACTAAACCCAAGGTTAACATGGTTATGCTTAAGTCACATTTCAACTCATGTTGAAGGTGGAGTTGAGTCAATTCGTTCCTATAGTCAAGTTAAGTCGGCCAAAACCCATAATCGAGTCGAGTCAACCAAGACCTATATTCGAGCTAAGTTAGCTCAGGTCAAAATTTAAAATGAGTCAACCCTAATTGAAAATTGAGACGAGTAATCCAAACTAAATGTCAATCTAGGCAAAAGATCTAATAAAATCAGTTCACATAAAGGATAAAGCCAAGTCTGGTTCAACCTTGTATATATTATTTTTAGTAATTACTTTAAGCTAGCCAATAGGTTAACCCAACCCATCCGACTTTTGTCACTATTTTTCTCTTGTTGACTTTTTCTTTTGAGGACATTTTATTCTTCTGGACTTCTTTACCTAACACAAACATAAGCTAGGCCGAATTCATAGCTCCACTTATTAATACCCACCTATTTTTATAATGACTCTGAAATCATTATAAGTGAGATAAAAAGTAATTGTTATTAAGAATATAATCCTTATCATTTGCCAGCAACTTTTATCGCTTGTTAACATAGTGAAACGTTGATAAAAAAAAGTGAGCCTTACCAATAATTTTTAACCTTATATTAAATCAAAATTTGTTTTTTACGTCTAAACTTATAAGTTATATATAAACTATTCTTAAAATATAATAAATAATTCATAAAATTAATCTATATATTTATATAAGTAAATCAATGTACTTAAATGCCATTCAATAAAATTTCAAGAAGTGAAAATTCATAGTTTAGAGTAATATTCAACTTAAACATATTAAATTAAACACTAGTTTTCATAAAACTAATAGTTAACAGTTTTGGTAGTCAAATATACATAGTTTTATATTTTGTATTGAAAAAATCACTTGAAAAATGATAAGGAATATTTGTTCATTGTTCATTTACTTTAGTTAGACAACTAAGTATATTTTGAAATAATTTTAAAATTAATTCAAATTTTGAAATACAGGTGAATCTTAAATTGTAAAACGTTCTTCATCACATGATTCTGTGGAAAAAAAAAAGTCATCATTTTCAAATGTTTTATTCTTTTTGCTCAGTAAGCGTACCCTATGTAGGATATTTTAAGTTCAGATCCTAATAATATATCTGAATGAAGTAATTTATTTATTTGATTAATTTCTTTTAAAATAAGACGCGTTGTTTAGTTGAAAAAATTAAAAAGAAAATTGACGTTGAGTTTTTTTTTAAATAATTCAAATAACTAAAATAAATAAAAAAATTAAAATTCACTTAAAATATAAAGAAAATTAAAATTTCACAACTAAATATTTTATCTTCATACACATATTAAGAAAACTAAATTATTAAAAATTATTTAAATATTAAAATTTGACTAATACTTTTAAACTATAATTTTAAAATTTATATATTAAAATTAATATTTTTAAAATGAAATTTTATTTTAAAAGAACAATTCAATTATTTTATGCGAACAAAAATGTTATCCAAACATTAAAAACCATTTATCCTTTTAAGTTAGAAATATTGTTACCCTAATATTGTCACATATTATTGCATTCACTAATTAAGTGGCTAAATTTTTTTAAACTAACAAATTTAGAAGAGTTGGATAATAACAAAATCACAAAGACGAAAACTACTTTTGTTGACAATACTTACCTACCCACATGTGCATGTGAAATAAATATCTACACATTTTGTTTGTAATTGATTTATACCTTTTCATTAGTAGTTGGTTAAAGAACTACAAATTTTGTTTTCGTTATCTATTAGTTCAAGTTATTATCTTTATCTGTCAAATTAGTTGAAACAAAAACGTGATTCAATTATTGGAAAATCCTCATACAGATTAACTACGTACTATATATTAGGATTACATTAGCATCAATATGGTAATAAGATGCACAACACGTGTAGTGTACCATAAGGTTCATAATATGTAAGCAACCATATATATATATATATATATTTATATATATATATATATGCTAAAAGCATAAAGTTTTGAACTTTATCTGTTAACCACACTCATTGGATTAAAGGAAGCAAAAAGTGTCGCATCAATCTAAAGTTTTCTTAAAAGCGCGGGTTTTGCATGTAATGATGCCACGAACAAATATTATAGTTTGCAAACTCTTCTTCGTATTTCCCCTGTTTGAAGTTAACCAATGATGTTTTTTTTTTTGTTATCTTCGAATCTAAGTATTGCAAGTGCTGCTTTACGAGCGTTGAGATTCGGTTAAAGTCAAGCTTCGGTCCAAAATGATATTTCCACCATCGCTAGTTAGCTCATAAATGGAATCAATGCATCTTTTAGTTTCCTTTTTCGTATGTGCTTTTTCGTTTACTTTAGGATTATACGAGTCTTATCATATATCGTATATTTTAAGAAAACTATAAATGAATAACATTAACTAAAAATGAAATCGTTTGAACATTTTCAAATGTAAAAACATTAATATTTTTAGTTAATGTTTTTCTTTAACTATAGAAAAATATGGTTTTAATTAACGAGGGACAATGAAGCTTTTACATGAGTGAGAGATGTGGTCTAGTGAGGGGGTGTTTTAGTTTTGACTCAAGAGAGAGTTGATCAAGAAAAAGGGATTTCGTTCCTTTAAGAAAGTATTGCAATTTTCTCGTTTAATGAGAATATTGCTTATATTAAATTACGATATTGTTTATGATAGTTTTATTGGTATAATAACTTATTAAATTTATAGATAAATACTTGTTTCAAGGTTATATAAAGTTACAATTTTCTTTATTTTTTATTTATCAAGTATAACTTTTAAGTTGAAAATCATGTTCTAATTATAGTTTTTTTTTTCCTTTAATTCGATCTATTTTCATTAATTATTTTATTGTTCTATTTAGTCATTTTCTTTTATTAGTTGTTTCTCATGCTTTTGATATATTTTTATTATTTCATTTTTTTCTATTTAATCATCATTCTCCTTTTATTTTATACTCTTTCATTTTCATTTGAATTATTTTTATCATTTTAATTTTATTCAGTATTTTCCCCTTTCATGATCATTTTGTTTATTTTCCCTCTTTCATTTAATATATTCTTATTATTTAAATTTTCCGTTTTACATTTTTATGAAATGGATCCAAAATGAATGAATTAATTATTCTTTCATAACTGTATGTATCAATCTTCTTCTACTGAAAATTCCTAAAATTGACTTAAATTTCAAATGCACCACCAAAAACTTCACATCTAAATATTGTATGGAAACATTTATCTCCTAGGTCTACAATGAATACTACAAAAGTAACAACCACTAATCAACCACTAATTGAAAAGCGTCAATCTTCATTTACGTAGATATCTATTCAAAAACCATAATTTTTAACCTAAGGTACTGGGCAATATAACATTCGATGAAAGAGTCAATATTGATGATCTAAAATGGAAGCCATGCAAGAAGAAATTATGAACAATGGTAAAAGAAGAATTCATTTTGAATAAGTATACAATATAACTAAGGATAGACCTATATAGATCCTAGCCCTGTATTGCATTCACTTTCCTTTCGTTGCGTGGAGCGTGGAAAACCATAGAAATAAAAGAATGCAGCACTGGGATGGTCAAAACCCAGAACTCAACTTCCATAGTGGTAGCTCCTGGTTAAAAATTACTTTGACGCATCATACAAGAGAATCCAGTGCCTTTTCTTCCTTTAAAAGCTTATAATATCATAAATCTATATATGCTTAAGCAAATGATCCACTAACATAGAAGGAGCATAGTGAGATCTAGCTAGCATTTAAGGTTTCACATTCTATATACTTCAAAAGAAATACACACATTAATTGTTTTGATAAAGGTTTTCCCTTGGTTGGCCAATTTAGAACAAGTGCAAAGGTGTAGAAGGTGGATTATAAGGGCATTGGATGGTTAGGTCAATGACCTAGCTTTTCATGTGTGCAAGGCGCATATATTCTTGTCCCCTCCTTTATTTTCCTTCGCATATTCCTCTCTCTCGACCTTTTCATTTCCAATGCATAATATATAGAACTATGAATGAGATGCACCATAATCATCAATGAGTGCTAGGCCCCGTTTACTTCCCTTCCCTGCTTCAAGCATTTACACACACTCTCCTTATTGGAGGAAGATTTTTCTATATACTGCGTTTTGTTTGTCTCAAAACTAAGATTGGTACTGTATAATTGTATAATTGTTCTTCTACGACAACCTTGTCTCATAACTAATAGTAGTTTTGCAACGTTAAAGGGGACCACATTTATAACCGATCAAACTAATCTATGTTGTTCATGTTAAACGTGAAAAAAACTCATTCCATTTTCTTTAGCTAGTAATTTGGTATACTGGTTATGAATTAGCTCATTACTGAGTTGTTGTTTGGTGTAAGGGCCACTTCCACAGAACTTGTTCTTTTTAATCTGTGTGTGTGAATCCATGTGTATTTGGATGAAAAAGTGGACAACTTTCTTCTACCGTGATACCACATATGTACGCTACAGCGTCTGAGAATGCAAATCCGCATTATCATTCACTACTTATATAGATGGAGACTCAACAAAAGATTTCGAGTGAAAATTTGCATGTGACAGTTTTATGGATCACAGATTCATAGATACTCTCTCGTCTAGCTTATATAAAGAGGAAAGGAAACGTGATGGGTTTAGATATTTTTGCACCAAACTTTGCATCAACTTTCCACGTTCTTTGTGTGCATGATATTTCTCAAGGTCCTTGGAGATGACGATTGTGCCTACCTTTGTGCAACTCTTTTCTTCACTTGTTAAGAAAGCTAAGCCAAAACTATCATGTTCTAACCATAAAGTATTGTTTATTTATAGTTAATTTGAACATGAGATCTTATTTGACAGGTTTTAACCTAGTTTTGGTTAAATCAACTTAAGGTTGGTGTTGATGACCATCTGCTTTTTGCAAAATAGTTGATCGAATTATAAAGATATCAGACAAGGAATAGAAAAGTGAGAAAGTGATGCTATCTTTTTCTCTGACCAGAAATATAATAGACATATATTGAGTTTGAAGAGTGTGTTGTAAACTTTATGATGGAGTGAAAAAGTCAAGAAAAGCAGAGACCTCTTAGCTTAGAAGACATCAAAGTGAGGATTATTCAAACATTAATTGCTTTAGTATCCATTCCTTCGGTCACTCTTGCATGGTCGGTTGATTTATTAGCTTATACTATTAGATTAAGACATCTGCCTCTCCTTATATCAGTGGTTAACTAACAATGCACATCCCATAGTTCCTTCACTAAAGTCACAATGATTCCTTGCTATCACTGTCCACATTAAAGAAAAATGAAACCAAAATTTATAGTTGTCATGTTTTATTATAATATTGTAATATAACATGTTTTGCATAAAAAAAAATCAAATTCTGCAACTATTAGAGCATAACAGTTATAGTTGGTAAGAGTCCGTAAGTGTTAAGAAATGTAAATTTCACATTAAGTAAAAAATAAGAAAGTTTATCATTCTATAAGATGAAATCTTATAATTTTATTCTCATAAGTTTTGAGTTGGAGATAATATCAATCCTTATATGTAAAAAATAAGAAAGTTCATCATTCTATAAAGATGAAATCTTATAATCTTATTCTCATAAGTTTTGAGTTGGAAATAATATCAATCCTTATATGTGAGTCAGATTAATGTTTTATTTATGTTGTATTTCTCCAATGATCTCTTTTGAAAAATCCACGAGTAAGTTGATAAGTAGACCTATGCATTTAGGAATTGAAGATATTGTTGGTATACTTATAAAAAATGAGAAGTTTACTTTTTCATAAAGTACAATAATTTTTTAACTACTAAATTTTGACAACTTTATCTTATAATCTGAGGTGATATCTTTTAAATGATTTCTCATTTTTACATTTTCTCATTCCTCTATATTTCAAAATCATTTAAAAAATATTACCTTCTGTTGGAAGAAAAAAAATTCAAAATTTAGTTGTTAAAATATTACTGTTTTTTCTTAAAAAAAAATAATAATCGAACCGTTGAAGAGGCAAAGATGGATTATAGGCCTGCCTTGAGATTCTCTACCACTGTGATTGTATTATATTTAGTAAAGTTTCTGTTTTGTGAAAATATTTTGTTGTGTGTGTTTGTATAGATAAAGATGGTAATGGCATTGGCAGAGCAGCTATGGGCACAATAATCAGAAGGTAAAGAAGGGAAGTTGAGTTGACATGCAGAGAGAATACTCTGACAGTGTGTCTTCTTCCTCACTGGACTTCTATTTTCTGAGGCAGCAAATTTGTTTAACTAGTTGATGAAGACAAGCCATTCTTAGCACTGTAATAGACCACCACTATATCTATGCAAAACTGCTCATTCCCACCTATTATATATGTATATACATTATTTCTCTCTATATCAATTAACTTCAGCCATCTTTTACTTCTTAGAGAGTGCTTTAACTTGGTCCAATCGAGTGTGCAGTATAGATAATTTTGCATATCAGTTGGTTGATGAAATTCCTCAGCCAAATAGTCCAGAATATGATCATTTCACTTTCCTTATGTGAAATATAAAATGGTTGGAAATTAAAATATACTTCCACTTTGGAGAAAGATACGTTGAATAAAGCTAAAAAAGTTGATAAAAGGTAAAAGTTGTTAAAATTTTGAGTTGAAAAATAGTGTCATTTTCCTAGATAAAATTGATGTGTCTCTCATTATCTCTTTAATGCCAAATATTCCAAGTAATTGGTAAATGAGATGGTTTATATTCATTTGACCTTTTCCTCCGATCTATTCATGTTATTTGATTTTGTTTAACCTGAATAAGGATGAATCTAAGACAAGTAAATTTTTTATTGAAAACCAATATTTTACATCATTTCCACTTTGATCCAATATAACTTAACAAATAACTAATAATTTGTTTAATATGACCTCTTTCCAAAGCCGAATTACACTTCTTCACCATTGTCTAGCATGGGAGAGGTACGGGAATCCATACCCCTCATTTCCAAAAGTTTATTAATTTTGCATGTTTTGTTTAAAAAATAGGTTTTAGTAAATAAATCACCTTTTAAAGTTGTAAATTATGGGGATGTAGGTCAGATGGTAGAGTGCTCGCTTAGCATGCGAGAGGTATGGGATTGATACCTGCATCTCCAATATTTTAATAATTTTGGACAAATGCCTTTTCTTTTCCTATAATTTATAATAATCTTGGATATATCGCCTTTTAATTTTGTAAAATATGGGGATATAGTTTAGATGGTAGACTGGTTGCTTAGCATGTGAGAGGTATGAGGATTGATACCTGCATCTCTAATAATTTTGAACAAATATTTTTTTATTTCGCTATAATTTATAATAATCTTGGATATATTACCTTTTAATTTTGTAAAACATTTTTAATTTTATAAAACATGGGGATGTAGCTCAGATGGTAGAGCGCTTGCTTAGCATGCAAGAGGAGGTACAGAGATCGAAATAAGGTATTTGTAAAAAATTAGTTGCAGAAGTATAGTAATAAGGTATTTGTAAGCATGAATATTTAACTCTTTAATTGTTAACATCACTCTTTTCCAATGATGAAATGGCAAGTATTCGGTAAAAATAAGGACCATTTAAAACATTCCCTCAAAATGAGGACCATCCGCAACAAACACTACGAAAATGAGGACCATCCGCAACAAACACTACGAAAATGAGGACCAAAAAGGTATTTAAGCCTTTATTTTGCTATAATTTATAATAATCTTGAATATATCGCCTTTTAATTTTGTAAAATATGGGGATGTAGTATAATCTTGAATATATCGCCTTTTAATTTTGTAAAATATGGGGATGTAGTTTAGATGGTAGAGTTTTTGCTTAGCATGCAAGAGGTATGGGGATTGATACCTCACATCTCCAATACTTTAATTTAATCTTTTTTGGATAAATAAATTTTTATTTCGCTATAATTTATAATAGACTAAGCAGCGTAATTATTAAGTTGGGTAATTTTTAAAAAACTTACTTTGACCAAAATTGAATTAAAATAAACTCTTTGTCCTCTTCCAAATAGCTTCTTGCACCTATATTGTAAAACATGGGGATGTAGCTTTGGTAGAATGCTCGCTTAGCAGCATAATTATTAAAATGGGTATTTTTTTAAAAAACTTAGGGTTATTGATAAGTCGTGTCAAAGTGGTATGACCTCATTATGAATAAGTCATATAAAAATAGTACGACTATAGGTGAGAATATTTTTAAAACTAAAGTCGTGTCAAGATATAGCATCACTCTAGTTTATAGCATTTTAAGTTGAAGTTGTAACATCTAGCACGACTTCTATCAAAATTGAATTAAAATCGTATTATTCTATTGTGACTTTAGTTTAAATGTACTAAAGTCACATTGCGTTAACACTATTTTAGCTTAAAAATGCTCTACATTAAAGTTGTGTCACATGTAAATCCCAAAAATTGAAACTATTACCCATACTATAAACTCAATAAAGAGCTTGTAACTTTTATCAATATAAAATGCAAATATAAACTTACTCAAATATACATCTTTGTCCTCTTCCAAATAGCTTCTTGCACCTATACCATTGGGAATATAAAAAAATTAACAAATAAACAAGCGGAAGCAAAATCCATATCAAATCTTCCCTAAATAAATAATATACAAAATAATAAAATGGATAAAACAGAAAATAGAAGAACCAATAGACCCAAACACTTTTTAACACGTCCATATGAAGGAAAAACGGACGAGACCTAGTCTAGTAAAATCTTCCACTAATAATAATTAATGGGTACATCACAAGTTATCTTGGAGCTTCTAAGGATCAACAAAGCTCTATTCTATTCACCAACAAGGTAGATAGCAAACTCTAATGGGTACTTAAATAAACAATAGAATGAACCTCAATATATGAGATGATGAATAAAACATTTCTTCCAACATGACTTCTCTGCACAAAATTGCAAAAGATAAACTGCTTGCTCTTTTCTTTTTCTTCATTCTCTGTGATAACTTATTTTCTTTTTCAACTAGAGGCACTCACAACTTCTGTCTCTCTGTCTCTCACTCTATTTTCTTCCTTAACAAATCTGATGTAAGGGTTGCATATTTTAAATTGCATAATGAATTGGAAGTGCATAAATAAAAATACATCCTTTTTTTTCTTAATTAAATTAGTATGGACCAAATAAATTGGTGACTCACCTGACATATACTTATATTTGTTTGTGTACATAGTACGATCATCGTAAGTCACACTACAATAACACATGCATGGGTAAGTCATTGACATTAAAGCATGTTATATATACCATTATCATCATCAACTCAATTCAAATATACAAAAACTCTTTATAAATTCACCAAATCCATTTTATTATACTTTCTAAATATTTGAATTAATTTTTGTAGTGCCTAGTCGGGATAAATGAGTTTCACCATGATCAATAACATAAAAAACACCTGCAACTACAATAATCAAAACTTTATGCATCATACATTTTATGGTTCCAAAATAATTATTCTCATTATATTTGTTTTCCATAACCAAATGAAACTCTAAATATTTGAAACCAAATAGTATAATTGAATAAATAAATAGGACTGGTACGTAACTGAAGATAAATATAAATAATACATAACTCAAGATAAATATAAATAAATAAATATGACTATTATGTAATTAGATAGTAATATAAATAAATAAATATGATCAATGCGTAATTGAAAATAAATATAAATAAATAGGACAAAGGCCTAAGTGGAGGTAAATATATACACAACAAGAAAGTATCTTATTAGTGACAAATTTTAGAGATAAAAAATAATTAGTCACTATAGGGACAAAGCTATATACCAAATTATAAATTATAAATTATTGGTACTAAATTGTCATTATAATGAATTGGTTTCTAAATTGGTCACTAACATTAGTTATTAAGGTTTTAGCCACAAAAAAAAATAGTTTTTTAAATTTGTCCTTGGTAGCTAAAATCTTGATAACTAGTGTTAGTGACAAATTTAAAAACTACTTTAGTTAACAGTAATTTTTCGTTTATAATTTGATATTTAAATTAGTCATTATAGTGACTAATTACCTTTTTATCACTAAAATTAGTCAATAATAAAACATTTTTTATTGTAGAAATATAAATAGATAAAACCAATAATAATTATACATAAATAAAATTGACGATACATAACTAGAATTAAATTTAATATATATATATATATATATATATATATATATATATATAAATATATATATAAGATTGACTTATGTATAACCGATAAATATAAATAAAAATTGGACTAGTGTGTAATTTAAGGTAAAAATAAACAAATATACAACACCAATACCGATGCATAATAAAAAAAAATATAAATGAATAAATAAAATCAATGCCTATCTAAGAAGTAAATATAAATGAATAATTAGAATCAGTATAGAAAATAAATATAAATAAAATAAATAAATAAATAGAATAAGATTAAAATCACCTCACTTAATAAAAAATATATAAATAAAATAATTAGAAAAGATAATAAATAAATAAAATATAAATTGATAAATATCTCAATTTTTTTTTCTACTTAGTAATATTTAAAAGAGCACTCAAATCAACAATTTTTCTCACTTACCCATATATATA